>Ga0247783_1000059_pt1 | contig 34816 bp, 32 predicted proteins | sample UWRJL064202C5_FD_179911 | JGI IMG/M metagenome (GOLD analysis project Ga0247783, IMG submission 179911) | Plant litter microbial communities from Arlington Agricultural Research Station in Wisconsin, United States - UWRJ-L064-202C-5 | ecosystem: Environmental > Terrestrial > Plant litter >...
CGATCGGCGCGAGGCGCACCGGCGTCGCGCGCGGCACGCGGGTCATGCGATCGGCGACGGTGCTCATCGGCGGCGACGGTCAGGCGGCGCGGACCACGGCGTCGACGCGGGTCTCGTCGGGCCGCACGACCTCGCCGATCGCGGCCGGCTGCAGGTCCGGCGGGACCTCGGCGGTGCCGACCACCGCTTCGCCGTCGTCGACTTCCTCGTCGTCGAGCTCGTCGACTTCTTCGATGATCGCGTCGAGCCGGCATTGCGCGACGAGGTCGACGAGATCGACGGACACGATCTCCACTTCGATCCGTTGACCGCGCGTCACCTGGGGCTTGCCGTCGGCGTCGAGCGCCGACAGGCCGGGGACGCGCACGACGAGCGGGATGTCGAGCAGCAGCGCGCCGTCCTCACGCCCGGTCGCCCGCGCCTCGACGATCCCCAGCCCGCGCTGTTCGAGCCAGCGCAGGCACCAGTAGCGCTCCATGCGCCCCTGGTAGTCGGCATAGGCGGCGTAGGCCGCGTCGAAGCCCGACACGATCGCGAACAGGTCTGCGTCGTTCGCGGCGAACGGCGCGGGTCCTCGCGCGGCGTCGACGCAGGCGACGAGCTGCCATTGATTGACGAGGTCGACATAGCGACGCAGCGGCGACGTGCTCCACGCGTACTGCGCGACGCCGAGGCCCGCATGCGGCGCCGGGTGGGTGACCATGCGCACGCGGCCGGCGGGTCCGAACGCGGCGCTCTGCGCGCGATAGATGCCCGGCAGCTTCGCATCGGCGAGCAGCTTTCCCCACGTGCTGTTCGCGAGAATCATCAGCTCGGCGACGACGAGATCGAGCGGCGCGCCGCGGCGGCGTTCGCTGATCGACACGACGCCATCCTCGACGCGGAACGTGTAGTCGGGCCGCTGGTGATTCTCGGGCCTCAGCCCGGACGCGACGCGCGCCTCCTGGCGCTTCGCATGCAGCGACTTCGCGAAGCGCCACAGCACCCGCAGTTCGCCCGCATGCGGAAACGCGGCGTCGGGCGATTGCAGGTTCGCCTCGGTCACGACGTCGTCGAGCCGGTCGTGACGCAGGTTGTCGACGATGCGGACCGCCTCGAGCATCGAGCGGCTCGCGTCGATGCGCCAACTCCCGTCGGCCGCCTCGATCGCGTCGACCGACAAGGACAGCGTGGGACAGGTCGTGCCCGCCGCGAGCGTGAACGCGTGAACCACCGCGTCGGGCAGCATCGTGATCTTCTCGCCCGGCGAGTACACGGTGGAGAAACGGTCGCGGGCGATCGTGTCGAGCGCATCGCCGCGCGCGATCGCGAGCGCCGGCGCGGCGATGTGGATGCCGATGCGCCACGCGGTCTCGCCCGGCGCGAGGTCCGCGCGATCGAGCGCGCGCACCGACAGCGCGTCGTCGATCTCGGTCGTCATCGAGTCGTCGATGCTGAACGCGTCGACGTCGGCGACCGGCAGTTCGCGCAGGATCGGCAGGTCGACCGCGGGAAAGTCCGTGCCGCGCGGGAAGTGCTCGGCGAGGAAACGATCGCGATGCAAGGCTTGCGCCGACGCGACACCGCCCACCGCGAGCATCAGGCGTTCCGGCGTCGTCTTGCGGACGGTCGCGGCCTCGTTCAACGCCTTCCATTCGACGCGATTGCGGTCGGGCTTGTAGAGCAGTTCGCGCGCCTGGGACCGCAACGCGTCCGGCAGACGACCCGCGACCAGCGCGTCGACGAACTCGCGTTGCAGCGCCGCCTCGCGGCGCTTTCGTTCGACGCCGGCGAGCGCGGCCTTGAGCGCGTCGGCCGGTGCGGGTCGGTACTGGCCGCGACCCTTGCGATAGAAGTACATCGGGGCCGAGTGCAGCCGCGTCACCAGTGCGGCCGACTCGACCGGCGTCGGCGCGCGTCCGAAGTAGTCGAGCGCGAGATCCTTGAACGAGAACTCCGCCTGCGGCGCGCATTCCCACAGGAAATCGAGGTCGATCGTCTCGCCGAGCGCCTGCGCGTCGTGCATCAGCGTCGCCGCATCGGGGTCGCGAAAATCGAACAGCACGTGCGCGGTCTTCACCTTGCTGCGCTTGCCTGACGACGACTCGACCTGCATCGACGCGCCTTGGTCGGACAGGACGTGACCGGCCTTGAATCCGCCATCTTCTTCATAGAACACATTCATGGGTCGGCATTGTAGGTGGGGGCCCGCACGCGGACACCCCGCCGTTCGTCGTGTGAGACGCGGATACGACAGGCGCGGCGGAGAAACCGCCACGCACGACCGCTAGAATCGCCGGCACCCAACCTCGACGGAGCCCGCATGGACGTGATCGACTACGAGATCTTCGGCAACGAGATGCAATACGTCGAGGTCGAACTCGACCCCGGCGAGGCCGCGATCGGCGAGGCGGGCAGCATGTTCTACATGGACCCGGGCATCGAGATGGACACCGTCTTTGGCGACGGTTCGAACGCGCAGAGCGGCATCTTCGGGAAGCTGCTCGGCGCGGGGAAACGCCTGGTGACCGGCGAGTCCTTGTTCACGACCGTCTACACGAACCAGGCCTCGGGCAAGGCGCGCGTCGCGTTCGCCGCGCCCTACCCCGGCAAGATCGTGCCGGTCGATCTCTCGAAGGTCGGCGGTACGCTGATCGCACAGCGCGACGCGTTCCTGTGCGCGGCGCGCGGCGTGTCGCTCGGCATCGCGTTCCAGCGCAAGCTCGGCACCGGCTTCTTCGGCGGCGAGGGCTTCATCATGGAAAAGCTCGACGGCGACGGGATGGTGTTCGTCCACGCCGGCGGCACGATCCTCGAACGCCAACTCGCACCCGGCGAGACGTTGCGTGTCGACACCGGCTGCGTCGTCGCGTACCAGCCGACGGTCGACTTCGACATCCAGTTCGTCGGCAAGGTCAAGACCGCGCTGTTCGGCGGCGAAGGCCTGTTCTTCGCGACGCTGCGCGGTCCGGGCCACGTCTGGCTGCAGTCGCTGCCGTTCTCGCGCCTCGCGTCGCGCGTGTTCGCGGCGGCCCCGCAGGGCGGCGGACGCGGGCGCGATGAAGGCGGCTTCGGCAGCCTCGTCGGCGGGACGGCGGTCGGCGGGCTGCTGGGGGGCCTGCTCGGCGGGGACGAGGACTCGTGAGTCGACGTACGTTGACCGTAACCCCCGCGTAGGCGGGGGGCACCTCGACGTTGGCGACCCGGCGGGCATGCCGACGGTCGAATCGTGCCCTTGCCCACCCGTCATTCGCCACCCGAGTCACAGACGTTGAGGTGCACTTCGCTGACCCAACCTACGTCCGCGGTGTCAACAAGGTCGCCACGAAGTCGAGGAATGCCCGCGTCTTCGCCGGCACGTGGTGCCGCGACGGGTGGAACGCATAGAGCGGAAAGCGCTCGTCGGGCCAGTCGGGGAACACGTTCACGAGGCGTCCGTTTGCCAGCAACGGCGCCACGCCGAGGTCCATCACCTGCGCCATGCCGTGCCCGGCCAGGCACACGCTGTACAGCGTTCCCGCGTCGTTGACCATCAGGTTGCCGTGCGTCTCGACCACGAGCCTGCGACGCGCGCGGTGGAATTCCCACGGAAACGGACGACCGGTCCGCGGATCGCGGAACTGGATGCACACGTGGGCGCCGGCCTCGAGCTCGCGCGGATCCTGCGGATGTCCATGCCGCGCCAGATAGGACGGGGCTGCGATCGTCACCATCCGCGAGTCGAGGAGCTTGCGCGCGACGAGGCTCGACGACGGCGGGTGGCCGAAGCGGACGGCGAGGTCGAAGCCGTCCGCGATGAGGTCGCCGAGATCGTCGCGCGTGATCAGCTCGACCTGCAGTTCGGGATGCCGATCGAGGAATGCGCCCAGCCGCGGGCCGAGGATCAAGCGCGAGAAGTACGGGTCGAGGTTGACGCGAAGTCGGCCGCGGATCGTCCGCTTGCCTTCCGACGCCGACTCGGCCGCTTCCTGGAGCGCCACGAGCAACGGCCTGACCTCGTCGTGAAAGCGCCGGCCTTCGTCGGTCAGACGGACCGAGCGCGTGGTGCGGTCGAACAGCCGGATGCCGAGCCGTTCTTCCAGGCGCGCGATCGAGCGGCTCACGCCCGACTGCGAGAGGTCGAGCAGTTCCGCCGCACGCGCGAACGTCCTGCCGTCGACGACCGCGGACAGCACCGCGATCCCGTTCACGAGCCCGTCGTCGATCCCGACCATCTTGCGCCCCAGTCATCAATCAAATGACATCGATGCTATCGCTTCATGGCGGCGATCGCCTCAACATTCGCTCCCGCCCGCTCGTGGGCATGCGATGGAGGTCTCGATGTTGGCAATCACCGGAATCACGGGGCGTGTCGGCGGTCGACTGGCGAACGCGTTGCTGCATGAGGGAGAAGCGATCCGCGCGGTCGTCCGCGACCGCCAGAAAGGCCTGCCCTGGTCGGTACGCGGCTGCGACGTGCGCGTCGCCGACGTCAACGACGAGGCCGCGCTCACGAGCGCGTTCACCGGCGCGGCAGGCGTGTTCATCCTGCTGCCGCCGACGTTCGATCCGAGCCCCGACTTCAGCGAAGCCCGCCGGGCGATCGAGGCGATCCGGGGCGCGCTTCGCGCGGCGCGTCCGCACAAGGTCGTCTGCCTGTCGACGATCGGGGCGAGAGCAGCGGAACCGAACCTGCTGAATCAACTCGGACTGCTCGAGGCGGCGCTCGAGACGCTGCCGATGCCGACCGCGTTCCTGCGCGCCGCGTGGTTCATCGAGAACAGCGCGTGGGACATCGAGACGGCGCGCGCGACCGGCGCGTTTCCGAGCTTCCTGCAGCCGACCGATCGACCCGTCCCGATGGTGGCCACGGCCGACGTCGCGCAGGTGGCGGCGGAACTGCTGCGCGAGACGTGGTCCGGCCGACGCGTGATCGAACTCGAAGGACCGGAACGCGTCTCGCCGGATCGCATCGCGGGCTGTCTCGGCCACCTCCTCGAGCGGGACGTCGTCGCCGATGGGGTCCCGCGTGCGGAGTGGGAGGCCGTGTTCCGCGCGCAAGGCATGCGCAACCCGCTGCCCCGCATGCAGATGCTCGACGGTTTCAACGCCGGATGGATCAGGTTCGACCGGCGTGCTCGCAAGGGCCTCGTGTCCGTCGAAGCGGTCCTGCAGGAGCTCGTGTCCCTTCAGGCGGCAGCGACCTCGCGCCAGAACGCTTCGGCCGACGGTGCCATCGTCGCGTCGGCCCGGTAGAGCCGCACGTCGACGGCGATGCGCGCGGCGGTCGGCGCGGCGAGCACGAGGCGGCCCGCCGCGAGGTCGCCGTCGATTAGGCTCTTTGGCAACCACGCGACCCCGCGACCTTCGATCGCCACCGCGCGCAGCACGGACGCGAGGTCCGCGGTGAAGACGACGTTCATCGTCGCACTCGACGTCAGCGTCGAGACGATGCGGCCCATGCCCGACGCCGCGCGATAGGCGAGGATCGGCGCCGGCTTCGCACCGTCGAGTCGATGGCGGGCGCCCTTCGCGCGCGACGCGGGCGCGCTGACCGGTAGCAGCACGTCGCGGCCGACGACCGTCGAGTCGCAGCGCGCGTCGAGTCGTCCGCGGACGTCGCGATGCGCGTGGCACAACACGAACTGCACGCGGCCTTCGAGCATCGCGTCCTCGCAGCGCTCGAGCACGTCCGACACGAGCTCGACCGGCGCGGCGAGCAATCGCGCCTCGAACGTCCGCAGCCAGGCGGGCAGGAAGGTGAGCGACAACGCGTGGGTCGCCGCGATGCGGATCGTCGCGGCCCGCGAATCGGCGATCGTGCGCGCCTCGTCGGGCAAGCGCGCGACCCGGGCGAGTGCATCGCGCGCGACCCCGACGAACCAGTGGCCGGTGTCCGTCAACGCGACCGGCTGCACGGTGCGATCGACGAGCGTGACCCCGAGCCATTCCTCGAGCGCGCGGATGCGGCGGCTGAACGCGGGCTGCGTCATGTGACGCGACTCGGCCGCACGCGAAAAGCCGCCGCTGGCGGCGAGCGCGAGGAAGTCTTCGAGCCAGGACAAGTTGATCATCGACGATGCGCGCGAGGCCATGCTGGCGGGTACGACATGAGACTCGACCACCTCGACGTGTACCGCCTGAACCTACGCGGGCCGGTCATGTGACGCGTCCCCGCGCACGCAAGGAGTCTTCGATGCCGGCACGGCATGACGCGCGGGCCGATTCGGCATTGGACGCCTGCGCGAGGCGACGCAATCATACGGTCCAGACCCCAACGCCAGAGACCGCCATGAAGATCGTCGACATCCGCGAAGTCACGAAGCCCATCAAGTCGAACATCCGCAACGCGTACATCGACTTCTCGAAGATGACGTTGAGCCTCGTCGCCGTCGTCACCGACGTGGTTCGCGACGGCAAGCCGGTGATCGGCTACGGCTTCAACTCGAACGGCCGCTACGGCCAGGGCGCGCTGATGCGCGAACGTTTCCTGCCCCGCCTGCTCGAGGCCGATCCGAAGGACTATGTCGCCCAGGACGACGACGGGCCCGGCGGCGAGAACCTCGACCCGCACAAGCTGTGGGCGATCATGATGACCAACGAGAAGCCCGGCGGTCACGGCGAACGCTCGGTCGCGGTCGGCACGATCGACATGGCGATCTGGGACGCGACCGCGAAGATCGCGGACAAGCCGCTGTTCCAGTTGCTCGCGGAGAGATACGGGAACGGCACGCCGAACCGCAAGGTCTTCGTCTATGCGGCCGGCGGCTACTACTGGCCGGGACAAGGCATCGAAGGCCTCACGCGCGAGATGCAGTCGTATCTCGATCGGGGCTATTCGGTCGTCAAGAAGAAGATCGGCGGCGCGTCGATCGACGAGGACCGCAAGCGCATCGAGGCCGTGCTGAAGCTGCTCGGCCCGGACCAGAAGCTCGCGGTCGACGCGAACGGCCGCTTCGACCTGAAGACCGGGATCGCGTACGCGAAGATGCTGTCCGACTACGATCTCTTCTGGTACGAAGAGATCGGCGACCCCCTCGACTATGCCTTGCAGGCCACGATGGCGAACCACTACGACAAGCCGATGGCGACCGGCGAAAACCTCTTCTCGATGCAGGACGCGCGCAACCTGATCCGCTACGGCGGCATGCGTTCCGACCGCGACTGGCTGCAGTTCGACTGCGCGCTGTCCTACGGAGTCGTCGAGTACCTGCGTACGCTCGACATGCTCAACGAGAACGGCTGGTCGCCGGCCCGCTGCGTGCCGCACGGCGGCCACCAGATGTCGCTCGCGATCGCGGCGGGGCTCGGCCTCGGCGGCAACGAGTCTTATCCGGATCTCTTCCAGCCCTATGGCGGCTTTCCCGACGGCGTGAAGGTCGAGGACAGCTACGTCACGCTGCCCGAGCTGCCCGGCATCGGCTTCGAAGGCAAGGCCGACCTGTATGCGGAAATGAGCGCGCTCGCGCACTGATCACCCGATTTGGAAGCGAAAGCGTCCCTCGCGACCCGCGTCGCCTTCCTCGTCGCAGGCGTGTCGATGGCGGCGTGGGCGCCGCTCGTCCCGCTCGCGAAGGCGCGGTCGGGACTCGACGAGGCCGCGCTCGGCCTGGTCCTGCTCTGCTTCGGCGCGGGCTCGCTCGTCGCGATGCCGCTCGCCGGGCTGTCGTCGGCGCACTTCGGCAGCCGGCGCGTCGTCCTCGCATCGGTGGCGACGCTATGCGTCGCGTTGCCGCTGCTCGCGATCGTCGAGCGTCCGGTCGCGCTCGCCATCGTGCTGCTCGTCTTCGGCGCGGGCCTCGGCGGCATCGACGTCGCGATGAACCTGCAGGCGATCGCCGTCGAGCGCGCGAGCGGACGGGCGATGATGTCCGGCTTCCACGGGATGTACAGCGTCGGCGGCATCGTCGGCGCGAGCGGCGTGGCGCTCGCGTTGTCCGCGGGTCTGGACGTGATCGCGACCGTCGTCGGCATCGCGCTCGCCCTGGCCGTTGCGATCGCAGTCGTCTCGCACGGGCTGCTCGCGGACGTGACGCGCGATCGTCATGCGCGCTTCGCCTTGCCGCACGGCATCGTGCTCTTGGTCGGCCTGCTCACCTGCGCGGCCTTCCTCGTCGAGGGTGCCGTGCTCGACTGGAGCGCGGTCTTCCTCACGCAGGTGCGCGACGTCGACGTCACGCACGCGGGCGCCGGCTACATCGCGTTTTCGATCGCGATGACGATCGGGCGCTTCGGCGGCGACCGGGTCGTGCAGCGCTTCGGCGGACGCCCGGTCCTCGCGGCGGGTGCACTGACGGCGGCGCTCGGCATCGCCGTCGCGGCGCTCGTGGCGTCGCCGCTCGCGTCGATCGCGGGCTTCGCGCTCGTCGGCTTCGGGAGCTCGAACATCGTGCCCGTGCTGTTCACGACGGCGGGCAAGCAGACCGTGATGCCGGAGAGCCTCGCGGTCCCGACGATGACGACGATGGGCTACGCGGGCCTGCTCGCGGGTCCGGCGCTGATCGGCTTCGTCGCGCATGCGACGAGCCTCGCGACCGCGTTCGTGTTGCTCGCTGCGATGATGATCGTCGTCGCCGTCGTCGCGCGCCGCCTCGCGGCCTGACCGAAGCCGTGGCCTCCTACCTGCTCGTCCTCGCGATCGGTTGCTTCGCCGGCTGCGTCGGCGGCGTCATCGGCACGGGCTCGTCGATCATCCTGCTGCCGATCCTGGTCTTCGTGTTCGGTCCGAAGCAGGCGGTGCCCATCATGGCCGTCGCGTCGGTGATGGGCAACGCGGCGCGCGTGATGGCCTGGCGACACGACGTCGACTGGCGCGCCGTAGCCTGGTACGCGATCCCCGGCATCCCCGCTGCGGCGCTCGGCGCGCGGACCCTGCTGGTCCTGCCGTCGTCGGTCATCGACGTCACGCTCGGCGTCTTCTTCCTGTGCATGATCCCCGTGCGCCACTGGCAGGGCGCGCGCGGTCTCACGCTGCAACGCTGGCACTTGGCGATCGCCGGCGCGGTGATCGGCTTCATCACGGGCGTCGTGCTGTCGACCGGTCCGCTGAGCGTGCCGGTCTTCGCGGCCTACGGACTCACCGGCGGCGCCTTCCTGTCCACCGAGGCGGCGAGCGCCGTGATGCTCTACGTCACGAAGGTCGCGACCTTCCGGCAGCTCGGCGCGATGCCGGGCGACATCTTCGTCAAGGGAGTCGTCGTCGGCGCGTCGCTGATGGTCGGCACCTGGGCCGGCAAGGCCGTCGTGCGACGGCTGAGTCCCGAGTTGTTCCGCCGTCTGCTCGACGGCGTGATGTTGTGCTCGGGCCTCGCGCTGATCTGGACCGGCGTGCGTTGAGTCACAGCGGCGCGATCGGGACCATCAATTCGCATTCAAACGCGCCCGTCGCGTGATCGACGCGGGCATCCGTCGGGTAGTACTCGAACGTCGGACGCCCGTCGAGTTGCAGGCCGCTCGCCGGCAGCCAGTCGCGCATCAGGCTCGTCCACGCTTCCTCGATGCGGGCCGGCGTGTCGAAGAAGTGCGCGCTCGCGTAGCGTCCGCCCGGAACGGTGACGAGTTGCTCATCGCCGATCGCGATGAAGTCGTCGTCGATCTCCACACCGATGTCGCAGCGACACTTGTCCGGCGCGGTGACGTTGGGGTTGTCGAGGGCGATCGCGATCATCGCGCGACCCGACAGTCCGCGTGCCTCGATCCACGGCATGGCGCGCCTGCCAGAATTTTGACAGCGGCGGACCGAAGGGTCCGACGTAACGCAGGGCGACGATGCGGGTGGGCGAGCGGTCGACGAGCTTGACGTCCATGGCCGTGTCTTCGTGAGGAAGCGAAGTCGAATGGTCGTCGCTCGCGCGCCCGCGTTCCTGATCGAGCTTGCGACGGACCTGATCGCGCTTGCTCTTCTGCTCGCTGCGCCACGCGGTCGCGGAGCGCCCGAAGCGGCTCTTGAACGCGCGCGCGAATGCCTCGGCCGATCCGAAGCCCACCGACAACGCGACGTCGGTCACGGGGACGCGCGGCTGCGCCGTCAGTCGCGTCGCCGCCACTTCCAGGCGCCGTCGTCTCACGTACTCGCCGAGCGTCTCGCCCATCCACGCCGCGAACAGACGGTGGAAGTGGAACGGCGAGAAGTGCGCGACGTCGGCGAGCGTCGCGAGCTCCAGCGTTTCATCGAGATGCGCGTCGATATGGTCGATCACGCGATTGAAACGTCGGGTGTATTCGACCCGGCTCGCGTCCCCGCGCATCGCGTCAATGCAGCTGGAGGATGAAGGACCGGATGCCCTTGAGGATCATCTCGACCGAGATCGCCGTCAGCACGAGACCCATCAGGCGCTCGAACGCGATCACCGCGCGCTCGCCGAGGCGACGCTGAAGCTTCTCCGAGAACACGAGGACGAGCGCGCACACGGAGATCGCGACCGCGAGCGCGGCGATCCATTCGAACAGCCGGCCGGGATCCCGCGACACGAGCAGCAATACGGTCGCGAGCGCGGACGGACCCGCGAGCGCGGGGATCGCGAGCGGCACGATGAAGGGTTCGCCCCCCGGCGACGTGCCGAAGATGCCCTCCGGGACGGGGAACACCATCCGCAGCGCGATCAGGAACAGGATCACGCCGCCGCCGATCTGCAACGACACGTCCGACAGCCCGAGCGCGTCCATGAAGCGGTTGCCGAAGAACATGAACAGCAACAGGATCGCGAAGGCGATCAGGCACTCGCGCAGGATCACCATCGGCTTGCGATGCCGCGGCACGTGGCGAAGCGCGGCGACGAAGATCGGGATGTTGCCGAGCGGGTCCGTGACGAGCAGCAGCAGGATCAGCGCGGACGCGAAGGTGTATTCCATCGCTAGGCCCTCGTCCCTGTCGCCGCCCGGTCCCTGCAGAAGTCGATCACGTCGTCGATGATGTTCGCGAAGTCCGACAACCCGTGGTCGCTGCCTTCGATCACGCAATGGATCGAGTCCGGATAGCGCGCGACCATTTCCCGCCAGTCGAGGACCTCGTCGCCGGTCGCCGCCACGAGCAGGTAGCGGTCGGGACGCGTGACCGGACCGGCGAACAGTTCCTGCAGCTCGCCGAGGTACTCGGCCTTGACCTCGACCTGCTCGTCGCTGTGATAGACCGTCTGCGTGCCGAGGTGATGCGCGAGATCGCGATCGGGATTGATCGCGGGATTGAGCAGCACCACGCGGCAGTCGACGCGCTCGGCGATCCACGTCGCGTAATACCCGCCGAGCGACGACCCGATGATCGACAGCGGTTGCGACCCGGCTCGCAGCGCGATCTCCTCGATCACGCGCGCCGCCTCACGGGGCGACACCGGCAGCTGCGGGCAAAGGTAGGGCTCGTCGATGCCGCGCTCGGCGAGACGCGCGGCCAGTTGTCGTGCCTTCGTCGACAGCGGCGACGAACGGAAGCCGTGCAGGTAGAGGATCACCGCATCGCTCTCACGTCTGTGCCTTGCGCGCGGCGCGCAGCGACAACGCGCGCAACAGCTTGTCGTGGATGCCGCCGAAGCCGCCGTTGCTCATCACGAGCACGTGATCGCCCGGCTGGGCGGCGACCACGATCGCCGCGATCAGCTGCTCGAGGTCGTCGAAGACCATCGCCTTCGAGCCTTCCTTCGCGGCCTTCTTCGCCGGACGGATGGCGTTGAGCGGGGCGAGCGCGTCGCCGAGATTCCAGCCGAGCGCGTCGCGGCCCGCGCTCGCGCCGTAGCCGAAGACGCGATCGGCGCCCGCAAGACTAACCGGCAGCGCGGCCTTCATCGTGCCGAGCTTCATCGTGTTCGAGCGCGGCTCGACGACCGCGACGATGCGCGACCGGCCTTCCGCGTCGGGGTCGGCGTTGAGCTTCTGGCGCAGGCCGGCGATCGTCGTCGCGATGGCGGTGGGGTGATGGGCGAAGTCGTCGTAGACCGCCACGCCGTCGACGATGCCGCGCAACTCCATGCGGCGTTTGACGCCCTGGAAACGGCCGAGCGCCTCGCAGCCGCGGACCAGCGAGACCCCCGCATCCCGCGCGGCGAGCAAGGCCGCGAGCCCGTTCGCGCGGTTGTGCTCGCCTTGCAGCGACCACGCCACGACGCCCTCGACGGTCGACTCGTGCAGGACCTCGAAGCCGTCGGGCGTCGCACGCGCGGACCAGTCGAGGCGATCGCCGAAGCGCTCCTGCCGCGACCAGGCGCCGCGCGCGATCACGCGCGTAAGCGCTTCGCTGTCGCCGTTGACGACGAGCAATCCCTGGGACGGCACGGTCCGCACGAGATGGTGGAACTGCGTCTCGATCGCGGCGAGGTCCGCGAAGATGTCCGCGTGATCGAACTCGAGGTTGTTGAGGATCGCGACCCACGGGTGGTAGTGGACGAACTTCGAGCGCTTGTCGAAGAACGCGGTGTCGTACTCGTCGGCCTCGATCACGAAGTACGACGAGTCGGTCATGCGCGCCGAGACCCCGAAGTCGTTCGGGACGCCGCCGATCAGGAAGCCGGGCGCGAGTCCGGCGTCCTCGAGGATCCAGGCGAGCATCGACGTGGTCGTCGTCTTGCCGTGCGTGCCGGCGACCGCGAGGACCCGCTTGTCGCGCAGCACGTGTTCGGCCAGCCACTGCGGCCCCGACATGTAGGGCAGGCGACGGTCGAGGATCGCCTCCATCAGCGGATTGCCGCGCGTGACGACGTTGCCGACGACGAACAGGTCCGCATCGCCGAAGCGCGCGAGTTGCGACGCGTCCCAGCCTTCGGTCAGCTCGATGCCCTCGGCCTCGAGTTGGGTGCTCATCGGCGGATACACGCCCGCGTCGCAACCCGTCACGCGATGGCCCGCCGCGCGCGCGAGGACCGCGAGCCCGCCCATGAAGGTGCCGCAGATACCGAGGATGTGGATGTGCATGCGCAGGGCGACGTGCCGACGGCGCCGCATGCAAAAGACAGCGGCTGGGATCGAAGGGCGCGAATTGTATCGGAGGGCCTTTCGGCGCGATCCCTACAATCGCGCCATGGCACACGTCGTCCCCGATGGCTGGCAGGCGCTCGACCTCGTCGGTTCCGCACAACGCGAGATCGAAACGCTGCGCATCCTCGCGACGCTCCCGGACGGCTATACGGTGCTTCACGGCGTCCACTGGACACGCATCGAACACGGTGCATCGGTCTATGGGGAGATCGACTTCATCGTCGTCGCGCCGAACGGTCGCATCCTCGTGATCGAGCAGAAGTCGGGCATGCTCGACGAGACGCCCGACGGCCTCGTGAAGTCGTACGGCACCCTGAAGAAGCGCGTCGCGCCGCAGATCATGCGGTCGATCGACGCCCTGATGACGCGCTTCAAGCGCGGGCCGCGCACGAAGACCGCTCCCGACACGCGGCTCGCGATCGACTATCTGCTGTATTGCCCGGACTACCAGGTGCGCGACGCCACCCGCGCGGGGATCTCGCCCGAACGCATCGTCGACGTGACGCGCGCCTCGTCGCTCGTGGACATCGTCGTCGACGTCCTGGTCCCCGAGCCCGGCGCCGGCGCCGCGGACGCGAGCACGGTCCTGCGCTTCCTGTCCGACGAGTTGTCCCTCGTCGCCGACGTCGCCACGCTGATCGGGCGTAGCGATGCCTGGGTCACGCGGCTCGCGGCCGGCCTCGCGCAATGGGCGATGCAACTCGAGTTCACGCCCTTCCGCCTCCGCGTCCAGGGAACCGCGGGCTCGGGCAAGACGCAGCTCGCACTGCGCGTCCTCGCCGAGGCGGCGGCGCAGGGTCGCAGCGCGCTCTATGTCTGCTACAACCGGCCGCTGGCGGACCACATCGCCCGCATCGCGCCCGAGGGCGCGGGCGAACGGATTCTCGCGACGACCTTCCACGGACTCGGCGATCGGTTGCTGCGCGAGGGCGGTCACGAACCGGACTTCGGCGCACCCGATCTCTATCGCCGCTTCGAGGAGGCGGTCGCCGCGGCGCGGCCCGGCCACGAGCGACAGGTCGACGTGCTGATCGTCGACGAGGGCCAGGACTTCACGAGCGCTTGGCGCGACGGCGTGTTGCGCTTCCTGCGGCCCGAGGGCCGGGCCTACTGGCTCGAGGACCCGCTGCAGAACCTGTATGCCCGCGAGCCCGTCGAGCTGCCGGGCTGGGTCACGCTGCGTGCGAGCGTGAACTATCGAAGTCCGCGCGACATCGTCGCGGCGATCGTGCCCTTGCTCACGCGCGGTCGTCCGCAATCGGACGACACGCGCGCGCTGCTGTCCATCGAGGCCGCGAGCCCGCTCGCCGGATCCGAGCTCGACATCGCGACCTGGGACGAAAGCGATCCCGAGACGGCGACGCGTGCGCTGTTCGACGTGACGATGCGCGCGATCACGCGGGCGCTCGCTGCGGGCTACAAGCGCTCCGACATCGTCGTGCTGACCTTCGCCGGCCGCGAGCACGCCAGGCTGCTCGCGCCGCCTCACGCGCCGGCGACACTCGGTCCGCACGCGTTGCGCCGCTTCACCGGCACCTACGACCTGTTCGGCAATCCCGACTATTCGGAAGGCGACGTCCTCGTCGAGACGATCTACCGCTTCAAGGGACAGTCCGCGCCCTGCGTCATCTTCAGCGAGATCGACTTCGAGGCGCTCGACGACAAGGTAGTGCGCAAGCTCTTCGTCGGCGCGACGCGCGCGACGACGAAACTGATGCTCGTCATGAGCGAACGCGCGGCGCGCGTTTGTCTCGACGGGACCCGACCGGCAGAATGACGCGATGTCGTCCTCGTTCTTCCCGAGTTCCCTGCGCGACGAGATCGCCGCGGTTGCCGCGCGACTCATCGCCGAAGACGGCATGGACTACGCGGGCGCCAAGCGTCGCGCGGCCCGCGAGGTCGCGAATGACGAACCGGTCGGCGCCGACATGCCGGACAACGCGACGATCGAAGAGGCGGTCCGCGCGCATCACGCGCTGTTCATGGCGGACTCGCAGCCCGCGCGGCTCGCGAGCCTGCGACGAACGGCGCTCGATGCGATGCGCCACCTCGATGCCTTCGCCCCGTCGCTCGTGGGCGCGGTCCTCAACGGCACGGCCGGAGAACACAGCGACATCCACCTGTCGGTCGTGGACGACAACGCGAAGGACATCGAGATCTTCCTGCTCAATGCAGGCATCGACTTCGACGTCGCCGAAGGCTCGAGCGACGGCAGCGAGATCCTGTCCTTCGAATGGCCGCCGCGCTCCCCGGTCCCCGGCCGAGGCTCAGGCGTCGTCCGGGAGACGGTTCACCTGGCCGTCGTCGATCCGCGGACTCATCGGTCGATGAAGACGGGCCGCGGCAACGAGCGGGCGAATCTCGCGGCCGTCGAGGCCCTGGTCGCGGCGACGGACGGGACCGGCCATGAATAAGACGGTGGGCCGCGTGCTCGCAGGCCTGCTCGGCGTCGCCCTGGTCGGCGCGGGCGTGTATGCGTACGACCGCAGCGCCGCCGCGCCGCGGACGACGCCCGACACTTCGGCCTTCTATGCGCAGCGCCTGCGCGACGGCGTCGGCACCGAACGGAACCTGGCCGACCTCCGCGGCAAGGTCGTCGTCGTCAACTTCTGGGCGACCTGGTGCGCGCCCTGCGTCGAAGAGATCCCGATGTTCTCGAAGGTGCACGCCGAACAGGACGGCGTCGCGTTCGTCGGCCTCGGGATCGACAGTCCGGGGAACGTGACGGGCTTCAACGCGCGCTTCAAGCCGAGCTACCCCCTGCTGGTCGCCGGTGCGTCGGGGACCGAACTCGCCCGCGCGCTCGGCGACGACTCGGGCGCGTTGCCGTTCACGGTCCTTCTCGATCGCGAGGGACGCGTCGTCCAGTCGCATCTCGGGAAAGTCGACGAAGCGACGCTGCGCGTCTGGATCAAGCCTTTCGTCACCGCGGCAAGGTAGCGGCGAGCGACGGCAGTTCGCCGATGATCGCGATCGTTCGCGGCGCGATATCCAATCTTCGATGGCGAGCGTGATACCCTCCGGCCTCGTCTTTTCGTCGCTGTCCGGACAGTCGCGCGATGGCCCAGGTCCTGCTCGTCCTTCACGGCCCCAATCTGAACCTGCTGGGGCAGCGCGAGCCGGACGTGTATGGAACGACGACATTGGCGGACATCGACCGGTCGTTGCAGGCGCTCGCGAATGCGCGCGGCGCGACCTTGACGAGCTTCCAGAGCAATCACGAAGGCGCGCTGGTCGATCGGGTCCAGGCGGCACGAACGGACGGAACGGAGTTCATCGTGATCAATCCTGCCGCCTACACGCATACCAGCGTCGCATTACGCGACGCGTTGGCCGGCGTCGGACTGCCGTTCGTCGAGGTGCATTTGTCGAATGTCCATCGCCGCGAAGCGTTTCGGCATCGTTCGTTTTTCTCCGACCTCGCGGTCGGCGTGGTGTGCGGCCTGGGCGTCGACGGCTATCGGGCCGCGGTGTCGTACGCACTGGATCATTAGTTGAACGGCCCGGCTACTTCGGTTAAGTTGCCGCGCCCTCGCCTCATTGACGGAGCCTGGCCATGGACCTGCGCAAGCTGAAGACGCTGATCGACCTCGTCGCCGATTCGACGATCGCCGAACTCGAAGTCACCGAAGGGGACAGCAAGGTCCGCATCGTCAAGACGCCGGCGGCCGCGCCGGCCCAGTCGGTTCAATACCTGCCGATGCCGGCGCCGGCAGCCGCTCCGGCCGCGGCGCCGGCGGCGGCACCCGCCGCCGCGGAGGCACCGCCTGCGCGCGAAGGCAACATCGTGAAGGCCCCGATGGTCGGGACCTTCTACCGCGCCCCCGGGCCCGACAAGCCGTCGTACGTCGAGCTCGGCCAGACCGTGAAGAGCGCCGAGCCCGTCTGCATCATCGAAGCGATGAAGCTCCTCAACGAGATCGAGGCCGGCTTCGACGGCGTCATCAAGGAGATCCTGGTCGAGAACGGCCAGCCGGTCGAGTTCGGCCAGCCGCTGTTCGTCATCGTCTGATCGGCGAAGCGCTGCGGCTGCAACCAACCATGTTCAGACCGCGCGCAGCGCGCCGCGATCGAGCCGGAATGACAGAAGAGGTCGAGACGTGTTCGGAAAGATCCTGATCGCCAATCGCGGCGACCAGCGGCCGTCAGGCCGCGCAGCGGCGAAGCCACATCGCGCCGCGCGCGTAGCGCGCCGCGATCGAGCCGGAATGACAGAAGAGGTCGAGACGTGTTCGGAAAGATCCTGATCGCCAATCGCGGCGAGATCGCGCTGCGGATCCAGCGCGCCTGCCGCGAGATGGGTATTCGCACGGTCGTCGTCCACTCCGAGGCCGATCGCGACGCGAAGTACGTGCGCCTGGCCGACGAGTCCGTGTGCATCGGGCCCGCGCCCTCCGCGCTGAGCTACCTGAACATGCCTGCGATCATCAGCGCGGCCGAGGTGACCGACGCCGAGGCGATCCACCCCGGCTACGGCTTCCTGTCCGAGAACGCCGACTTCGCGGAACGCGTCGAGCGCTCGGGCTTCACGTTCATCGGACCGTCGCCCGACTCGATTCGTCTGATGGGCGACAAGGTCAGTGCGAAGAACGCGATGATCGCGACCGGCGTGCCCTGCGTGCCCGGCTCCGAAGGGGCGCTGCCCGAAGACGCGAAGGAGATCATCCGGATCGGCCGTCAGGTCGGCTATCCGGTCATCATCAAGGCGGCCGGGGGCGGCGGCGGACGCGGCATGCGCGTCGTCCACACCGAGGCGGCGTTGCTCAACGCGGTCACGATGACGCGCACGGAGGCCGGCGCGGCCTTCGGGAATCCGGTGGTCTACATGGAGAAGTTCCTCGAGAATCCGCGCCACATCGAGATCCAGGTCCTCGCGGACAGTTACAAGAACGCGGTGTGGCTGGGCGAGCGCGACTGTTCGATGCAGCGCCCCACCAGAAGGTGATCGAAGAAGCGCCGGCGCCCGGCGTCCCGCGGCGCCTCGTCGACCGGATCGGCGATCGCTGCGCCGAAGCGTGTCGGAAGATCGGCTATCGTGGCGCAGGCACGTTCGAGTTCCTCTACGAGAAAAACGAGTTCTACTTCATCGAGATGAATACGCGCGTGCAGGTCGAGCATCCGGTCACCGAACTGATCACCGGCATCGACATCGTCCAGGAACAGATCCACATCGCGGCCGGCGAGCGCCTGCGCGTCCGTCAGAAGGACATCGTCCTGAAAGGACACGCGATCGAATGCCGCATCAATGCGGAGAGCCCTTTCAAGTTCGTCCCGTCGCCCGGTCGCATCACCTCCTGGCATCCGCCGGGCGGCCCGGGCATTCGCGTCGACTCGCACGCGTACACCGGATACTTCGTGCCGCCGCACTACGACTCGATGGTCGGCAAGGTGATCGCCTACGGCGCCGATCGCGATCAGGCGCTCGCGCGCATGCGCGTGGCGTTGTCGGAGATGATCGTCGAGGGCATCGAGACCAACATCCCCCTTCATCGTGAACTCGTGACCGACGCGAACTTCATGAAGGGCGGCACCAGCATCCACTATCTCGAGCAGCGCCTCGCCGAGCGGCCGGCCTGAACGGCCGTCCACGAAGCGCAGCGCCGTCGCGCCGTTCGGCTCAACGCGATGTTCATCGAGATCGTGATCACCGAGGAACGTGAGCGCGCGGAAGCCTTGTCCGACGCGCTGATCGATTCGGGTGCGCTGTCCGCGACGATCGAGGACGCGGATGCCGGCAGCATCGACGAGCAGCCGCTCTACGGCGAGCCCGGCATGACGATCGAGACGACGGCCTGGAAGCACAGCCGCGTCGTCGCGTTGTTCGACGGGGGAACGGACATCGATCGGGCCATCGCGAGCGCGTCGGCCGCGTCCGGGATCACGCCGGTTCCGCCGCACGAACGCCGCGAGGTCGCCGACGCGAACTGGGTCGGCCTCACGCAGGCGCAGTTCGAGCCGATCCGCATCGGCTCGCGGCTCTGGATCGTCCCGTCCTGGCACGAGACCCCGGTCGCCGCGCGAGACGCCGACGCGATCGTCCTGCGTCTCGACCCCGGCATGGCGTTCGGCACCGGCGACCATCCGACGACCCGGCTGTGCCTCGCGTGGCTCGACGAATGCCTGACGCGCGGCGCTCGCGTGATCGACTACGGCTGCGGATCCGGCATCCTCGCGATCGCGGCCGCGAAGCTCGGCGCGGGTCGCGTCGCCGCGACCGACATCGACGAGCAGGCCGTCGACGCCGCGCGCAGCAACGCGGACGACAACGACGTCTCGATCGAGGTCACACTGGCGACCCGATTCACGAGCGCACCCGTCGACGTCGTCGTGGCGAACATCCTCTCGAACCCGCTGAAGGTCCTCGCGCCGCTGCTGACCTCGCTCGTCGCGGACGACGGATGGCTCGTGCTGTCCGGGGTGCTCGAGCGTCAATGGCAGGAGGTGGCGGAACGCTATGCGCCCTTCCTGCCGCTCTCCTGCTGGCGCTGCGAAGACGGCTGGGTCTGTCTCGTCGGTCGCCGCGCGCGAGGACACTGACGATGGCGCTCGCGACGCAGTGCCCGATGTGCGAGACCGTCTTTCGCATCACGACGGCCCAGGCCGCGGCGAAGAGCGGGACGGTCCGTTGCGGTCAATGCTTCAGCGTGTTCAATGCGCTCGACGTGCTCGTGCGCGTCGAGGATCTCGAATTCGATCGCGAGCCGGCGACGCCCGTCGAGAGCGTGCCCACACCCGTCGCGGCGATGGCCGCCGTGACGGCGCCGACGACCGAGACCGACGAGCCCGAGGTCGATCCGGCCATCGACTCGCCGGACTCTCCGGCGACGGTGAGGGAGTGGTGGCTTCCCGGCGAAGGCGAGTCGATCGTGACGTCGCCGCCGGTTCCCGTCCGTGAACGCGAGGCCGAGGTCTCGCTCGCCGAACGTCGACTGCATGTCGGTTGGACCGAGACGAAGAATGCCGACGCGTCGCTCGCGCGGGACCCGGAGGCGCGGTCGCATCGCTCGCGCACGGAACGCATCGCGCTGTCCGTGCTCTCGCTCGTCGCGGTGATCGCGCTGCTCGGCCAGATGACCTATGCGTGGCGCGACGAGATCGCGGCGCGCTGGCCCGCGATGCGCACGCCGCTCGACACGATCTGCGCGAGCGTCGGCTGCCGGGTCCAGGCGCCGATGCGGCTGGACGCGATCACGATCGAGTCGACCAACGTCGAGGCGACCGCGCCGAACGGCACGACCTTCGTCCTCACGACGCTCCTGCGCAACCGCGATGTCGTCGATGTTCGCTATCCGTCGCTCGCCCTGACCTTGACTGACGCGCAGGATCAACCTATCTTGCGCCGCGTTCTGCGACCCGAGGACTATCTCGCGACCGATCGGCCCCCGCGCGGTTTCGCGGCCGGCAGCGAACTTCCGATCCGCGTGAGCTTCGAGATCACCGAGCTTCGTTTCCTCGGCTACCGCCTCGAACGCTTCTACCCCTGACGCTCTCATGACCGACCATCGCCTTCGATGCGCACGCTGATCTGCGGTTCGCTCGCCTTCGACACGATCATGGTGTTCGAAGGACGATTCAAGGACCAGATCCTTCCGAATCAGGTGCACATCCTCAACGTGTCCTTTCTCGTTCCGGCACTCCGGCGCGATTTCGGCGGCACCGCGGGAAACATCAGCTACAACCTGCGACTGCTCGGCGGTGAGCCGGTCGTCATGGCGTCGGTCGGCAACGACGCGAAGGACTATCTCGCGCATCTCGAGGGGCTCGGCATCGGCACGCAGCACATCGTGCGGATGGACGACGCGTTCACCGCGCAGTGCTTCATCACGACGGACCTCGACGACAACCAGATCACCGCCTTCCATCCGGGCGCGATGGGCGGCTCGTCGCTCAATCACGTGGCCGACGCGGGCGCCGACGTCGGGCTCGCGATCATCGCACCCGACAGTCGCGACGCGATGGTCCAGCATGCGCGCGAGCTCGCCGACGCGAAGATCCCGTTCATCTTCGATCCCGGTCAGGGACTGCCGATGTTCAGCGGCGACGAGTTGATGGACTTCATCGACCTCGCCGACTATGTGACGGTCAACGAATACGAAGCGCGCATGCTGGCCGATCGCACGCAGCGGACCTTCGACGAGCTCGCGCAGTCGGTGAGCGCGCTGATCGTGACGCAGGGAGGGCTGGGCTCGACGATCTACACGCGTGACGGCAAGCACATCATTCCGAGCGTCAAGCCCGCGCGGATCGCGGATCCCACCGGCTGCGGCGACGCCTATCGCGGCGGCCTGTTGTACGGCCTCGCGCACGGCATGTCGTGGGAAACGACCGGGCGTCTCGCGAGTCTCATGGGTGCGCTGAAGATCGCGCACCAGGGCCCGCAGAATCACAAGCCGTCACGCGACGACATCGCGACGGAATTCACGGCCGCATTCGGATACAATCCCTGGTGAATTCGCTTTAGTAACAATTAGTTACGGAGATCACCATCATGCAGACTCGTTCCCTCGTCCTCCGCGCCGCGAGCGCGGCCGCGATCGCACTGACCGTCGCGGGTTGCGCGACCCAAAGCAGCTCGAGCGGCGTTTACGCGAGCGGCCAGACGCAACGCGAACAGATCGTCCGCTTCGGCACGATCGAGAGCGTGCGCCAGGTTCAGATCCAGCGTCAGGACTCGGGCGTCGGCACGCTCGGCGGCGCCGCGGTCGGTGGTGTGGCAGGCAGCGCGATCGGCGCGGGCCGCGGCAGCATCATCGGCGCGATCGTCGGTGCGGTGGCCGGCGGCGTCGCCGGGACGGCGATCGAGAATTCCGCGAATCACCGACCCGGTCTCGAACTCACGGTGCGTCTCGACAACGGCGAGATGCGCGCCATCGTCCAGGAAGCCGACGAATACTTCCAGCCGGGCGACCGCGTGCGCATCCTGTCGCGAGGCGGACTGAGTCGCGTCACCCACTGAGCGAAGACGTCGCCGAGCAGCCGCCGCGGTCGAAAGACCCCGGCGGCTTTGTTTTGCTCAGCCCATGCCGAGGACTCGTCCGGCGACGTGATTGACGACGATCAGCGCGACCTGGATGACCAGGAACGCGACGAGCGGCGAGAAGTCGATGCGGCCCGCCGACGGCAGGACGCGGCGGATGGGGCCGAGCAGCGGCCGCGTCAGCGCGTCGAAGAACGGGAGCAGCGGCGAGAACGGGTTGACCCAGCTCAGGACCGCGGCAATCAGGATCAGGAGCAGCGCGATGTAGAGCGTCCACTTGATCAGCCACACGATCGTGAGCACGAGCAGCAGGTCGGGGGGCGGGACGCCCGCGAAGCGGATCGAAAGGTCGAGAGTGGTCGCGAGCAGCGTCACGACGACGGCGGCGATGATGCTCGCCCAGTCGATCCCCGCGTAGCCGGGCACGAGCCGGCGCAGCGGCCGCACGATCCAGTCCGTCAGTCCCATCACGAAGACGCCGAGCGGATTGTTGCCGCCGATCCGCATGATCTGCATCCAGGCGCGCAGCAGGCAGGCGCCGACGATCAGGCCGCCGACGAAGTCGACGATCAGGTGAATGATTTCGTAGAGCATGAGGACGGGGCCTGTTCGAGCGAGGCTGCATTCTAGCGATGCCGTCCCGAGCGCTCGTTCGATAAAAAAGTCCCGCGGGCCTTTCGACTCGCGGGACTCGCCGCATGCGACCGGAGTCGCGATGCGAACGGACGAGCAGCGTCAGCGATCTCGCTGCAAGTCCGTGTTCCGACGCTTAAGGACGACCGCCGGTCGGGAAGGGCCACGCCGCAGCCGGATTCAGTGCCGTCTTCACCGCAGGAGCGGGAGTGGACACACTGGGCGTGGCTGCCTTCTTCGCAACGGCCTTCTTGGCCGCAGGCTTCTTCGCAGCAGCCTTTTTCGCAGGCGCCTTTTTCGCAGGCGCCTTCTTCGCTACCGCCTTCTTGGCAACCTTCTTGGCGGCCTTTTTGGCGACCTTCTTCTTGGCAACCTTCTTCTTGGCTACCTTCTTCGCGGTCTTCTTGGCTGGCGACTTCTTGGCGACCTTCTTGGCGACCTTCTTGGCGACCTTCTTCGCAGCCTTCTTGGCCGGGGCCTTCTTTGCGACCTTCTTCACGACCTTCTTGGCCATTTTCTTGGCCGGGGCCTTCTTCGCTACCTTTTTCGAGGCAGCTTTCTTAGCTGTTGCCATTTGAAACTCCTTTGCATGAACAAGTGCTTTGGTTTAAAGAAACCCGTCCATCAAGTCGCGCTGACCGCTCGCAGTCGAAGGTACGGATTATTCATCGGCGCAAGCAGCGGACTCGCGGACTGCGTGAGCGAGACCATCAACCTGTTTACGCTAATGAATACGGCACTTGGCCCGCTGATTCGACGGCTCGGCTTTTCGCCAAACCGACGAGTCAATCGGCCAAAAAAAACGCCGGCGACAGGGCCGGCACGATTCATGAAATCGGAGAACGCAGCCGACGACTCGGCCTGCCGCGTTTTGGAAAATTCGCCCGTCGCCATGGCGAGGGGGAGAGTCGACACAGCCCGCACGATGCGGGCTGGAGAAAGGTGCTGGTGAACGTAGTGCATGCGCGCGAACGCTTTCACTCCTTCATCCTCGTTCCGTGGTTCCGGCTTGTCAGCACCGAGTTGGTCATTCTCGACGTCATTCCCAACTGAGCGCGCCGCCGGTCTGATATTCGATCACTCGTGTTTCGAAGAAATTTCTTTCCTTCTTCAAGTCGATCATCTCAGCCATCCACGGGAACGGATTGTCTTCTTGCGCGAACAACGGGTCAATACCTATTTGTTGACAACGGCGGTTCGCGATGAAGCGCAAGTAGCCTTTGAACATCGGCGCATTCAATCCGAGCACGCCGCGCGGCATCGTGTCTTCGGCATACGCGTACTCGAGGTCGACCGCTTTCTTGAAGAGCACGGCGAGCTCCGCGCGGAACTCGGGCGTCCACAACTGCGGGTTCTCGAGCTTGATCGTGTTGACGAGGTCGATGCCGAAACTGCAGTGCATGGACTCGTCGCGCAGGATGTATTGGTACTGCTCCGCGGCACCGGTCATCTTGTTCTGACGGCCCAGCGCGAGGATCTGGGTGAAGCCCACATAGAAGAAGAGTCCCTCCATGAGGCACGAGAACACGATCAGCGACTTCAACAATTTCTGATCGTTCTCGAGCGTGCCGGTGGCGAAATTCGGATCGGTCAACGTATCGATGAACGGGATCAGGAACTCGTCCTTCGCGCGGATCGACGGCACCTCGTGATACGCATTGAAGATCTCGCCTTCCTCGAGTCCGAGCGACTCGACGATGTATTGGTACGCGTGCGTGTGGATCGCTTCCTCGAACGCCTGACGCAACAAGTACTGCCGGCACTCGGGCGCCGTGATGTGCCGATACGTGCCGAGCACGATGTTGTTTGCGGCCAACGAATCGGCCGTCACGAAGAAGCCGAGATTGCGTTTGATGACGCGTCGCTCGTCGTCGGTGAGGCCGTTCGGGTTCTTCCACAGCGCGATGTCGCGCGACATGTTGATCTCTTGCGGCATCCAATGATTGGCGCAACCCGCGAGATATTTTTCCCACGCCCACTTGTACTTGAACGGCACGAGCTGATTGACGTCGGTCGCGCCGTTGATGATCCGCTTGTCCGACGCACGCACGCGACTCGTCTCGGCCTTCGCTTCGCCGGCCAGCCGCGCGTCGTCGTCGATCGCGCTCTCGCGCTTCGACGGCGACGATGACGGCGCGCCGCGAGCGACAGCCGGCGCACTCCTGACTTCCTCATCCCATGAAAGCATTGAACGAATTCCTCGGTGACTAATGGACTGCAGGTCGCGTCGCGCGCGGACCGGTTCGAACTCGCGAATCGAACGTCATTGGCATGCCTCGCATTCATCGAAGCCCGCATCGCCTGGCCTCATCAGACAGACCTGCCCGAGGACCTCGGGTTCCGGCAACGTGGGTACGGCGCTGAACGACGTCGGCGACGACGTGCCGCCGACCGCGACCTGATTGAGTTCACCGCCGCGTCCCGTCGACTTCTCGGCACTCGACGCCGACATCGTGCGCAGGTAGTAGGTCGTCTTCAGACCGCGCAACCACGCGAGCTTGTAGGTCTCGTCGAGCTTCTTGCCCGACGCGCCCGCCATGTAGATGTTGAGCGACTGGGCCTGGTCGATCCACTTCTGGCGCCGCGACGCGGCCTCGACGAGCCACGAGGGCTCGACGTCGAACGCCGTCGCGTAGATCGCGCGAAGCTCGGCCGGGATGCGGTCGATCTTCGCCACGCTGCCGTCGAAGAACTTGAGGTCGGACACCATGACCTCGTCCCACAGGTTCAGCTTCTTCAGGTCGCGGACGAGATAGTCGTTGACGATCGTGAACTCGCCCGACAGGTTCGACTTGACGTAGACGTTCTGGAAAGTCGGTTCGATGCACGCCGACACGCCGATGATGTTCGAGATGGTCGCCGTCGGCGCGATCGCGATGCAGTTCGAGTTGCGCATGCCGAAGCGGGCGATCCGCGCACGCAGCGCGTCCCAATCCATCGAGACGCTGTCGTCGACCTCCACGTAACCGCCGCGTTCCTGGCGCAGCAGCTCGACCGAGTCCTGCGGCAGGATGCCGCGATCCCACAACGAGCCGCGGTAACTCGAGTAACGGCCGCGTTCCTCGGCGAGTTCGGTCGACGCCCAATACGCGTAGTAGCAGACCGCTTCCATCGACCGATCGGCGAAGGCCACGGCGGCGTCGGACGCGTAAGGCTGGCGCAGGATATGCAGGCAATCCTGGAAGCCCATGATGCCGAGGCCGACCGGGCGATGGCGGAGATTGGAGTCGCGCGCCTTCTTGACCGCGTAGTAGTTGATGTCGATCACGTTGTCGAGCATCCGCATCGCGACCTGGGTCGTGCGCTTGAGCTTGTCGTGATCGAGCGTCCAGGTCCCGTCGGCGGACTCGATCATGTGCGCGACGAGGTTCACGGAGCCGAGGTTGCAGACCGCGATCTCGCTCTCGTTCGTGTTCAGCGTGATCTCGGTGCAGAGATTCGACGAGTGCACGACGCCGACATGCGACTGCGGCGAGCGGATGTTGCAGGGATCCTTGAAGGTGATCCAGGGATGACCCGTCTCGAAGAGCATCGACAACATCTTCCGCCACAGCGAGACGGCGGGGATCGTCTTCGACAGCTTGATCTCGCCCCGCGCGGCGCGACCCTCGTGGCGCATGTAGGCGGCCTCGAAGGCCTGGCCCACCTTGTCGTGCAGATCGGGAACGTCCGACGGCGAGAACAGCGTCCAGTCGCCGCCTTCCATGACCCGCTTCATGAACAGGTCGGGAATCCAGTTCGCCGTGTTCATGTCGTGCGTGCGCCGACGGTCGTCGCCGGTGTTCTTGCGCAGGTCGAGGAATTCCTCGATGTCGAGGTGCCAGGTTTCCAGGTACGTGCAGACCGCGCCCTTGCGCTTGCCGCCCTGGTTGACCGCGACCGCCGTGTCGTTGACGACCTTGAGGAAGGGCACCACGCCTTGCGACTCGCCGTTCGTGCCCTTGATGTGCGAGCCCATCGCCCGCACCGGAGTCCAGTCGTTGCCGAGGCCGCCCGCGTACTTCGCGAGCAGCGCGTTCTCCTTGATCGCCTCGTAGATGCCGTCGAGGTCGTCGTTGACGGTCGACAGATAGCAGGACGACAGCTGCGAGTGGCGCGTGCCGGCGTTGAACAGCGTCGGCGTCGAACTCATGAAGTCGAAGCTCGACAACAGCTCGTAGAACTCGATCGCACGGGACTCGCGGTCGATCTCGTTCAATGCGAGCCCCATCGCGACGCGCATGAAGAAGGCCTGCGGCAATTCGATGCGGCGCCCTTCCGACGAGAACGTGTCGGCACGATCGATCAGGAAATAGCGGTCGTAGAGCGTCTGCAGCCCGAGATAGCTGAACTGCATGTCGCGACTCGAATGGAGCGCGGCGCCGAGGCGCTTGAGGTCGTACTGGGCGAGGCGCTCGTCGAGCAACTCGATGTCGATGCCGCGCTTGATGTATTGCGGGAAGTAGTCGATGTAGCGATCGGCCATCGTCTGCTGGTCGACCTCCTCGCCGAGCGTCTCCTTGCGGATCGTGTGCAGCAACAGGCGCGCCGTCACGAGGCTGTAGGCGGGATCCTTCTCGAACTGCGAACGCGCGGCGAGGATGGCGGACTTGTGCACCTCCTCGATCGGCACGCCGTCATACAGATTCTTGATCGTCTCGGCGACGATCACCTGCGGGTCGACCGCCTTGTAGGTCGGCGTGTTCAAGCCCGAGCAGGCTTCTTCGACGAGCGCGCGGATACGACCCGGGTCGAACAGGACGCGAACGCCGTTCTCGATCACGTGCAGCGCGGTCTCGACGGGCGCGGCCTTGTTCTTGCGCGCTTCGGCGCGATCGGCAGCCCGCTTCTCCCGATAGAGGACGTAGGCGCGCGCGACTTCCTGTTCGCCCGAACGCATCAGCGCGAGTTCGACCTGGTCCTGGATGTCCTCGATGTGGAACATGCCGCCCGACGGCATGCGCCGCATCAGCGACGCGACGACGACGCCCGTCAAGGACTCGACGAGCTCGCGGACGCGCGCCGAGCTTGCGCCCTGACCGCCGTTGACGGCGAGGAAGGCCTTGGTCATCGCGATCGAGATCTTCGAGGGCTCGAAGGCGGCGACCGAACCGTTGCGGCGAATGATCTTGTAATCGGCGAGTTCCGGCCGCGAATTGCCCGCGGTGACCGACGAACTCTGAAGCGATCGCGCGGCCTGCGGCTGCTGCTGCGCGATCGTGGTGGACTCTACCCGTTGCATGCGAACTCTCCGAAAACTGATACGGATCCGGCCGCCCTCGGGCGGACCGTGATCGATTCAACTGCTGCTGATCGTCTCGACGACGGACCGGCCGTCCTGCGAATGCATCGCTCGAGACGCGATTTCGATTTGGAAGCAATCCTCCCGGAGCATCCGACAACGCGCTTCGTCGAATGCTCCCGCACCTGCGTTCCCCGTCTTTGATTCGACGCGCAGACCCCGCCGCGCGTCGTTGTCCTACCTGTGGGTGTTTCGGACGTTTGCCACTACATCTAGTAGTCGACCCGTCCTGTGGGCACTAAGTCTAGTGATCTGGACCACTCGGCGCAAGCGCAATGACGAGGCACCGACGCGAGCGTTGTAGTCGCGCAATCATCCGTCAACAGCTCGTCCACCGCGTGCACACAGCCTATGCACAAGCTGTCCACAGAACCGTCCACGACCGTCGTCCCGATGCCCTGCTCGTTAGGCGTGGCGCAATTCACCTTCGACATTCGATAGGAATAATTTCCAGTCGAAGCACGGCCCCGGATCGGTCTTGCGCTCCGGCGCGATGTCGCTGTGGCCGGCGACGGCGACGAGCGGATAGCGACGCATCAACGCATTCGCGAGCGACGATAGCGACGCGTATTGCGCGGTCTCGAACGCGACGTCGTCGCTCCCTTCGAGCTCGATCCCGATCGAAAAGTCGTTGCAACGCTCGCGCCCCTCGAAGCGCGAGACGCCCGCGTGCCAGGCGCGTGCGTTGCAGGAGACGAACTGCGCGATCGCACCGTCACGACGAACGAGGAAGTGCGCGGAAACCTGCAGGCCGTCGAGTTCGACGAAGTAGGGATGCGCCGAACGCTCGAGGCGGTTCGTGAACAACGCGTCGATGAAGCGTCCCCCGAACTCGCCGGGCGGCAGGCTGATGTTGTGGACGACGAGCAAGAACGGCTCGACGCCGTCCGGGCGTTCGTCGAAATTCGGCGAGGCGATCCGTTCGATCGCGCAGACGGTCGAACGGCACCAGCCGTCCGCGTCGACCTCGATCATCGCCGGGTTCTGCCCTACTGGATGTTGAGGCGCTGCATCCGATAACGGAGCTGTCGGAACGTGATGCCGAGCAGGTCCGCCGCCGCGGTGCGGTTGTAGCGCGTGTGAGCCAGCGCCTTCTCGATCAGCTCGCGTTCGATGTCGTCGAGGAAGTCGCCGAGCGTGCCGACGAGTCCGATCGCGTTCGCACCGCTGGGCGCCAGGGCGGCGACCGGTGCGGGCTCGCGCGCATCCGGCATCTCGTCGACGCGGGCCGGCGGCGCGGGTGCGTGCGCCACGGCCGCGATGTTGAGATCGGCCGCATCGATCGACTCGCTCTCGGCCAAGGCCGCCGAACGCTCGAGGATGTTGCCGAGTTCGCGCACGTTGCCCGGAAAGTCGTACGCCTCGAGTTTCGCGATCGCGGCGTCGGACAGCGTCAGATCGGGCGCCAGTTGTTCGAGCAGATGCCGCGCGAGCAAGGGGATGTCTCCACGCCGTTCGCGCAGCGGGGGAATGCGGATGTCGATGACGTTGAGGCGATAGAACAAGTCCTGGCGGAAGCGGCCCTGCATCACGCATTGCGCGAGGTTCTGATGCGTCGCGCTGATCAGACGCACGTCGACCGACTCCTCGTTCATGCCGCCCACACGACGCACCGAGCGCTCCTGGATCGCACGCAGCAGCTTGACCTGCATCGCGAGCGGGAGGTCCGCCACCTCGTCGAGGAACAGCGTCCCGCCCTTCGCCGTCTGGAAGAAGCCGTCGCGATCGTTGTCGGCGCCGGTGAAGGCGCCCTTGCGATAGCCGAAGAACTCGGCCTCGACGAGCTGCTCGGGGATCGCGCCGCAGTTGACCGCGACGAACGGTCCGTCTCGACGACCGCTGCAATCGTGGACCGCGCGCGCCGCGAGTTCCTTGCCGCTCCCGGACTCGCCGGTGATCGCGACCGGCGCCTGCGAGCGCGCGACGCGCTGGATCATCGCGCGCACCTCGTTCATCGTGCTCGAGTCGCCGAGCAGGCGTCCGAGCATCGCGTCGCTGGTGCTGCGGGTCGCGCCTGCCTTGCCGCCGGCCGCCTTCGCACGCTCGCCGTCCTTCGCGTCCTTGCCGTAGGTGCGGACCGCCGAATGCACGAGGCTGCGCAGGTGGTCGAGCGCGACGGGCTTGCTCAGGTAGTCGAACGCGCCGGCCTTCAACGCCGCGACCGCATTCTCGGTACTGCCGAAGGCCGTGATCACGGCCACCGGCGTCGCGGGATATTCACGGGAGATGAGTGCGACGAGCTCCATCCCGCTCGCGTCGGGCAGGCGCATGTCGGTGAGGCACAGCGCGTAGGTTCGCAGCGCGAGCCGCTCACGCGCCGCGGCGACGGTCAGCGCCCGATCGACATCGAGCCCCATGCGCACGAGCGTCAGTTCGAGCAGTTCGAGCAGATCGGGCTCGTCGTCGACGACGAGGACCCGCGCGATGTTCGCGCTGCTCGCCGTACTGGGATTGCTCGGTCGGGCGGTACCCGCGGCGCCCGCCGACTCTCCGGCATTGGTCTGCATCACATGCCTCGCACTGGCTTCAGGGTCCGAGCGTGCCCACGGCGCGGATGATGAATCCCGGTCGCCGCGTACCGCCTGCATTGTTCGAATAATCCAGCGTCGCGTCGTTGGCCAGACACAATTCGCGCGCCAGGTACAAGCCGAGCCCGGTGCCACGGTGATGCGTCGTGAAGAAGGGCTCGAAGAGATTGCCCCGCGTCGACTTGTCGATTCCCGGACCGTCGTCCTGCACGATCAATTCTATCCTCTCGGCGACCGCATGCCCTTCGTCGGCCCGTTCGGCATTGAGCGCCTCGAGCGATAGCGCGGTCGCGTGGACCGCGCGCGGGTTGTGAAGGACGTGTGCCGTCACGAGGACGCTGCGCTCCCGGCCGCTCGCATAGCGCACCGCGTTCGACAACAGGTTCACGAGCACCTGACGCAGGTGCTCCCCGTTGAACTGGATGATCGGACTGCCCTTCATCGCGAGACCGATCATGGCGCGCTCGCAGCTCTGCGTGCGGCAGAAGTCGTCGAGCATCCCATCCATCCACGGCGCGAGCGCGATCGATTCGATGTTGACGGGCCCACGCCTGGACAACTGCAGGATCTCCTCGACGATGCGGTTCAGCCGTTGCGCGTTCTCGCGCACGATGCTGACCATCCGACGCGCGCCGGCGAGCCGCGTCTCGGGCGTCTCGTTCGCCGCGAACGGGAGTCCGATCTGGTCGCCCGTCTCCTCTTCGAGCAACGCACCCGCGTGCGCAATCGCCGCGAGCGGATTGCGGATCTCGTGGGCGATGCTCGCCGTGAGCCGTCCCATCGCGGCGAGCTTCAGTTGCTGCGCCCGTTGCTCGACGCGCAGCAGGTCTTCGAGGAAGACCACGTAGCGCCCCGATGCGAGCGCGTCGCCTTCCGGGGCAACGAAGCGCACGCGCAGTCGACGGGTGGTCGCTTCCTCGTTGCCGGGGTCGACGATCTCGGTGTCCGGACCTTCGCGCCTTTCGTCCCGGACCGTCGCCGTCGTCGGCGTGAGGTCGAACGAGCCGCCGATGGTGCCCGCCGATGAACGCCACGCGACGAACTGCCGACTGATCGCGACGCCGCCCGCGTGACCGCGCCAGCCGTCGAGGACCAGCGCCCGCGCGTCCCCGAGACCGAGCATGCGCAACGCGGCCGGGTTGGCGGCGCGCGGCGTGCCGTCGGCGGCGAGGATCAGGACGCCGTCCTGCATGTCCGCGACGACGAGCCGATTGATCTCGATCTGCGCACGCAGGTCGAAGCCGCGCTGGCGCGCGATCCGCTCCTGGACGATCAGGCGCGCGGCGAGCCGGTTCAACACGATCGCGATCGCGAAGCTCGCGACGCCGAACAAGCCCGCGAGCACGACGGTCGACGGTTCGTCGAATCGCAGGTCGCGCCAAACTGCCTCGAACAGGATCGCGAGCGAACAGACGGCCGCGAACGCCATCGCGAGCGACGCCGGGCTGAGGATCGCGGACCCCGCGATCGGCAGCAGCATCAAGAGTCCGAGGCCGCTGCGCGGTCCGCCGGACGCGCTCATCAGCAGCGTGAGGCCGAGCACGTCGACGAACAACTGCGCGCCGAGCTGCAGATAGAAGTGGCGTTGGCGCGTGGCTGCGAGGTAGCCGAACATCGCGGCGAGCACCGCGTACGTCACGGCGGTGCGCGCGAACAACGCCGGATCCTGCGCGCCGATCGAGATCCGCTCGTCGTTGTAGATCGAAGCGCCGAGCAGCACGGCGGCGATCACGAGGCGCGTGACGCAGAAATAGCGCAGCGAGGTCCAGAACGAGGACCCGGGGTCGCCGAGGAGGCGGCGTGAGATCAACACCGCGTCATCGCGTGCGCGACTTCCGACGGGGAACGGGCCGTCTCACGCGCCCCCCGCGGCATCCCGATGGGCGACGCTGCAATAGGCGCGCCCGTCGGTCACCGTGATCGCGTGGCTCGTCGGCACGTGCGCGCCGCACCACGCGCACTGGGCCATGGACTCGGCCGGACGCGGCGGGACGTCGACGGCCGGTGCGGGAGCCGCACCCGGGTCGCGGCGCCGGCCGCCGAGCACGCGGACGAGCAGCCAGACCAGGAAGACGATGAAGACGATGAAGAGGATGCGGGCCATCAGACTTTGTGAAGGATCACTTCGAGCACGAAGCGGCTTCCGGCGTACGCGAGGAACAACATCGCGAAGCCGCCGAGCGTCCACGACAGCGCGACGCGGCCGCGCCAGCCGCGGGTCGCGCGCCCCGCGAGCAAGGCGCCGAACGTCGCCCATGCGATCAGCGTGAAGACGGTCTTGTGATCGAAGCGCATCGGTCGTCCGAACAGCGCTTCGGAGAAGACGACGCCCGTCAGGACCGTCAGCGTCAGCAGCACGAACCCCGACGCGATGAGGCGGAACAGCACACGCTCCATCGTCAACAGCGGCGGCAGTGCGCCCAGCATGCGGTTCTCGACGCCGTCGCGACCGTCGGCGCTCGCCGCGTCGGTCGCCGACCAGGCGCGACCGGCGTCCCGATGCAAGCGGCGATCGAGCGCCGCCATGAACAGCGCGTGCACCGCGGCGATCGTCAGCAGGCCGTAGGCCGCGAGCGCGACGATCAGATGGGCCGGCAACCAGGGACTGCGGGCGCCGTTCGCGTCCGCGCCGCTCATCTGGCCGAGGACGACGCTGCCGGGAAACGCGAGCGCGACGAGGACGCACAGCGCGGCGAGCGGCAGCACCGCGAGCCACAGGCTTCCGAGCGGAACGTAGCGGGTCTCGAACCACAGGATCAGGAGGACGAGCCAGAGCGTCGCCGACAACGCGATCGCGAACCCGAAACGCCAGTTGCCGTCGACGAGCGCGTCGCCGTAGAGGGTCCACGCGTGGCCGATCCATGCCAGCACGAGCAGTCCCTGCACCCCGCCGCGCAAGCGGCCGGCGACAGGACGCTGGAGCGTCGGCGTGCCGACCGACGAGGAGATAAACGTGGACCCGCGCCACAGTACGACGGCCGTGGCGAGATAGGCGATCGCGACGAACACGTGGAGTACCATCTGCATCGATCCAGTGTAGCCGAACGTCCTGCCGCATCGACGCCGTCGATGCCCCGCGCGCGACGCCGTCCGCGGACCGCCATTCACTCATCGCTGCGTCGCCGCCATGCGCGTGCCGACCGGCCCCCATCACTCGCGATTGCCATGCTCGACAACCTGACCAATCGCCTCGCCCGCGTCGTCAAGACGATGCGCGGCGAAGCGCGCCTGACCGAAGCGAACACGCAGGAGATGTTGCGCGAAGTCCGCGTCGCCTTGCTCGAGGCCGACGTGGCGCTGCCGGTCGTCCGCGAGTTCGTCGCACGCGTGAAAGAGAAGGCGCTCGGCGAGGAAGTCGTCGGCAGCCTCTCGCCCGGGCAGGCGCTCGTGGGCGTCGTCCAGCGCGAACTGACCGCGATCATCGGCGGCGACCTCGGACCGGAGGCCTCGCTGCTCAAGCTCGCGGTCACGCCGCCCGCGATCATCCTGATGGCCGGCCTGCAGGGCGCGGGGAAGACGACGACCGTCGCGAAACTCGCGCGGTATCTGCGCGAGCAACAGAAGAAAAAGGTGCTCGTCGTCTCGACCGACGTCTATCGTCCGGCGGCGATCGAACAGCTGAAGACCGTTGCGGCACAGGTCGGCGTCGACTTCTTTCCGTCGTCGCCCGACGAGAAGCCCGTCGCGATCGCGGAGGCCGCGGTCGCGTGGGCGCGCACCCACTATCACGACGTGCTCATCGTCGACACCGCGGGCCGTCTCGCGATCGACGAGGCGATGATGGCCGAGATCAAGGCGCTCTCCGCGCGCCTCGCGCCGGCGGAGACCCTGTTCGTCGTCGATGCGATGGCCGGACAGGACGCGATCACGACCGCGAAGGCGTTCGGCGAAGCGCTGCCGCTGACCGGCATCGTGCTGACCAAGCTGGACGGCGACTCGCGCGGCGGTGCGGCGCTGTCGGTGCGACACGTGACGGGCAAGCCGATCAAGTTCGTCGGCGTCGGCGAGAAGCTGCATGCGCTCGAGCCCTTCCACCCCGAACGCATGGCGAGTCGAATTCTCGGCATGGGCGACATCCTCGCGCTCGTCGAGGAAGCGCAGCGCGGCGTCGACATGGAAGAGGCGCAGAAGCTCGCGAAGAAGGTGAAGTCGGGCGCGCGTTTCGATCTCGACGATTTCAAGTCGCAGCTTCAGCAGATGAACAAGATGGGCGGACTCGGCGGCCTGCTCGACAAGCTGCCGGCCCAGTTCCAGGCCGCGGCCGGCAAGGCCGACATGGGCCGCGCCGAGCGCGACGTCAAGCGCATGGAAGGCATCATCAACTCGATGACGCCCGGCGAGCGCGCGAAGCCCGAGTTGATCAAGGCGTCGCGCAAACGCCGGATCGCGGTCGGCGCCGGCGTGCCAGTGCAGGAAGTCAATCGCCTGCTCAAGCAGTTCGACCAGATGCAGGGAATGATGAAGACCATGCAGAAGGGC
>Ga0247783_1000060_pt1 | contig 34699 bp, 26 predicted proteins | sample UWRJL064202C5_FD_179911 | JGI IMG/M metagenome (GOLD analysis project Ga0247783, IMG submission 179911) | Plant litter microbial communities from Arlington Agricultural Research Station in Wisconsin, United States - UWRJ-L064-202C-5 | ecosystem: Environmental > Terrestrial > Plant litter >...
CGTTGATCGACACGCCGGGCTTCCAGGAATTCGGCCTCGCGCATCTCACGCCCGGCACGATCGAGCGCGCATTCCGCGAGTTCCGCCCCCTGCTCGGACACTGTCGCTTCGTGAACTGCATGCATCTCGCGGAGCCGGGCTGCGCGATCCGCGAGGCGGTCGCGGACGGCCGCATCGCCCAGCGCCGCTACGACTTGTTCGCGACGCTCACGCGCGACAGCAGCACCTTCCGTTCGCGTTGATCCCGCGCCGACGATGAGACCGCTCGCCACCGCGGACAACCTGATGATCGCGACGCTCTGGCTGCGCATGCTCGAGGCGGCGGGCATCCACTGCGAGATCCGCAACCGGTATGCGAGCGCGGCCGTCGGCGAACTCCCGGCAGACCAGGTCGCGCCCCAGCTCTGGCTCAGGGACGAGCGCGACCGCATCGCGGCGCTCGCGTTGCTCGACGAATGGCGACGACCGAGTCGCCTGCCGTCGTGGACTTGCCGCCGATGCGGCGAAGGCGTCGAAGGCCAGTTCTACCAGTGCTGGAACTGCGAGACGCCCCGCGACCCCGCTTGATCGCACGGGTTTTTGTGGGTCGCGAACATTTGGCTATAATCGCGCCCTTCGTGGGGGTATAGCTCAGCTGGGAGAGCGCTTGCATGGCATGCAAGAGGTCAGCGGTTCGATCCCGCTTACCTCCACCACCCGAAGTGCGGCATCCGCAGTCCCCATCGTCTAGAGGCCTAGGACATCACCCTTTCACGGTGAGTACGGGGGTTCGAATCCCCCTGGGGACGCCACTACTCGCAATCCATCGCGCCCCAGCCGCGTGGATGCCAATCCGAAATCCGCTTCGATGAGCGACGCACGCGACCTCTCGCGCGCTGTCGGCGTCGGCGTATCGCGCCGAGACCCGGATCGTCGCGCGGCGGATGCTCGCGCAGCCTGTTCGTGGCCCGTCTGGGTACGGTGGCGCACAGCGGCTTTTCGACAAAGCGTTCATACCGCACGGATGCGAATTGCCGTGAGCCCATCGATCGAACCGAGCCGACCAGGCGGCGCTGCGGACGAGCCGCAATCGCCCGCCGCGTCCCGCGTCGCTCCGCACGGATGACGGGCAGGCGCATTCCGCACCCGATGTACGCCTTCCTCTCGAACAATCGGGATGAACTCATCGAGCGTTGCAAGGCGAAGGTCGCGTTGCGACCGCATCGCACGGCGAGCGAAGAACAGCTCTCCAAGGGCGTGCCGCTCTTCCTCGAGCAACTCGTCAGGACACTGCTCGCGGAGAAATCCGGTCACGCGGCCGAGAGCCTTCGCATCTCCGGCGCCTCGGGCGGCGACGGCTCGGCGCTGTCGGAAATGGGGGCGAGCGCCGCGGCGCATGGAAAGGAATTGCTCGCGCTGGGCTTCACGGTCGACCAGGTCGTGCACGCCTACGGCGACCTCTGCCAATCGATCACGGACCTCGCGGTCGAGCGCGACGCCCCCTTCCTGATCGATGAATTCCGCACGTTGAACCGTTGCCTCGACAACGCGATCGCCGACGCCGTCTCCGCATTCTCGGAACGACGCGACCGGGCGGTCGCGACCCGACACTTCGCCGACGAGGGACAGCGCCTCGCCTCCCTGTTGCACGAGTTGCGGAACGACGTGCGGACGGCGACGCTCGCTTTCGGCGCGCTCGAAGCGGGCCGCCTGGCGATCGGTGGATCGACTTCGGCACTCCTCGGGCGAAGCCTGGCCTCGCTAACGGCGCTGATCGAAGACGCCACGTCGGGCGTTCGCCTCGCCAGCGACCGGGCCGTGAACACATCCTTCTCGGTCGCGAGCCTGATCGCCGAAGCCGCGGCAGCCGCGTCGCTGTATGCGCGGGCCAGCGGTTGCACCCTGACCGTGCCCGTCGTCGAACCGTCGTTCGAGGTCTCGGGCAATCGCGTGCTGCTTTCCGCGGCGCTGATGAATCTGCTTCAGAACGCCTTCAAGTTCACGAAGCCGCAGACCGTGGTCATGCTGACGACCCACGCAACGGACGAGCGCGTGTTCGTCGAAGTCCATGACGCGTGTGGCGGCCTCCCCGCGGGGACCGAAGCGCTGTTCAGGCCGTTCTCGCAGGGCGGCGCGGACAGGTCCGGGCTCGGGCTCGGGCTTTCGATCGCTCGCCGCAGCGTCGAGGCATGCGGCGGTTCACTGAACGTCAGAGACTTGCCGGGTACCGGTTGTGTGTTCACCATCGACCTCCCGCGCGAGGCCTGAGCGCGGTGACTCACGCGGTCGCTCGTGCTCGCGACTCTCCGCAGGGCCCGCCGGCGTTTCGCGCTGCGCGGCCTTGCCTGCTGCCCGGATGAGACGAACGACGAACGTGCTTCCGACGCCGGTCGTGGAGCGGACCGAGACGGATCCGCCGAGCATCTCCGCGGCTTTCCGGACGACGGCGAGGCCGATCCCCGTGCCCGGGTAGTCCTCCTGCCCGTGCAGACGCTGGAAGACTTCGAAGATCTTGTCGAAGTGCCGGCGATCGATGCCGATGCCGTTGTCCCCGACGCTGATGACCGCGTCCTCGCCGTCGGCGACCCAGCTCACCGTGACGATCGACGGAACATTCAGTCGGCGGTACGTGAGCGCGTTGTCCAGCAGGTTCGTGAAGATCTGGGAAAGCAAGGTGCGATCGGCCATCACGTCGGGCAGGTCGTCCGCGATGTTGATCGTCACCCCGAGCGTCGTCGCATGGGTCTGCAGATCCCGCTCGGCGATCCTGAGCACGTCCTGGAGGGACACCGACTGGAGCGCGACGGCGCTTCGCCCGAGGCGCGAGTAGCTGAGCATGTCTTCGATGAGACGCGACATGTGCTCGCTCGCCTCGAGGATGTTGTCGAGGAAGTGATTTCCCCGCTCGTCGAGGCCGGCACGGTACCGACTCGAAAGAATCTTCGCGAATCCGTTGATCGCCCGGAGCGGGGCGCGCAGGTCATGCGAGACCGAGTAGCTGAACGCCTCGAGCTGATGCGTCCGTTGTTCCAGTTGCGCGGTGCGATGCGCAAGCTCCGTGGTGCGCTCATGCACCTTTGCTTCGAGTTTGGTGAATTGGATTGCGTTCCCCTCGGTGAACAACGGGGCGCGATTCGGTGGGAACAGCGTCGCGTGCCAGGAAGTGCGACAGCCTGAAGCACGCGAGGTCTCTTATACGCTCATGGCGGGACCGTCCGCTTCCGCTCGTCGCCTCGTGCGCACAGCGCGGCGGCACCGGGTCGCGAAGACGACAGCGGAATCAGGCGACGTTTCCGCGCGCAAAAGCGCGCGCGGGCACGAATCTTCCTTGGGTTTCTGGCGTCACGTTCATGGGAGGTTCACATGCCGAAGTCATCGATCATCGCCCGGGCCGGCGCGCTTCAAGTCCTGCTGGAGCGCTTCGCCGACATGGACGGCCGCCACGCCTTCATGCTCGGCCCCGATGTGGCCCGGCCCTTGCTGCCGGTGGAGCACTCGACGGCGTTGATGGTGCATTGACGCCCGACGAGGCGGCTCCCGAAGTGCCTCGGAGAGCCCCTCGAATCGGTGTCGCGACAGAGCAAGTTGTCGCTTTTCCATCGACGAAGCGCCTGGCTCGTCACCCGACGATCAGGCGATACACGGTCCCGTTCGCGCCCAGCATGTACAACTCGCCCGCCGCGTCCAGGCCGAACGACAGGATCTGTCCGACGCTCGTGATGTTCCAGTCGATCGCCTCGGTCGCCGCACCGTTGACGACGAGGATGCTGCGCAGGAAGCCGCTGCAGAAGTCCGAGTAGACGTAGCGCCCTTTCAGGCCCGCGATCGCGTTGCCGCGATAGACGAAGCCGCCGCTGATCGAGCAGCCGCCGGTCGAGTCGTGCGGGTAGTCGAGCACCGGCAAGGTCGTGCCGGCCTTGTTGCAGGGATCGTTCGGATAGCAGAGCGTGCCCTCGACGATGTTCCAGCCGAAGTTGATGCCGCCGGTCGCGGCCGGCACGACGTCGATCTCCTCGCGCCGATCCTGGCCGACGTCGCCGATGTAGAGCTGGCCCGAGGGCGCGTCGAACGCGTAACGCCAGGGATTGCGGAGCCCGTACGCCCAGATTTCTCGACGCTGCGTGTTGCTCGTCGCGAACGGGTTGTCGGTCGGGATCGCATACGGCTGCACGAGGCTCGCGTTGCGGACGTCGAGGCGCAGCAGCTTGCCGAGCAGGACGTTGAGGTTCTGCGCATTGCGCGGCACGTCGCCCGCGCCGCCGCCGTCGCCCACGCCGACGTACAGGAAGCCGTCCGGGCCGAACGCGACGAGACCGCCGTAGTGATTCGTGTTGACCGGGTGCGCGATCGACAGGATGCGCAGCGGCGACGGGTCGGCGACATCGGGATTCGCCGAGACCTGGAAGCGCTCGACCGCGATGTTGCCGGAGAGGTCGGTGAAGTCGACGTAGAAGAAACCGTTCGTCGCGTACGCGGGATCGAAGGCGACGGACAACAGCCCGCCCTCGCCCGTCGTCCCGACGCGCGACGACACGTCCAGGAAGGGCGTCGACAGTAGCGTCCCGTTCTTCACGATGCGGATCCGGCCCGGTCGTTCGACGATGAACAGCCGCGAGTCGCCGGTCGGCGCGGTCGCGAGCAGCGGCGAGGACAGGCCCGTCGCCACCGCTTGCAGCGCGATGCGCGCGGCCGCATAGGTGACGGTGGCGCTGCCGGTCGCACCGGCCGCGACCGACACGTTCTGACTCGCGACCGACGGCGCGTACACCACGCCGGCCGCCGAAAGATTGCCCGCGGCGACGGTGTAGTTCCCCGGCGCGAGCGACGTCAGCGTCGCGGACGCGGTCACCGTCTGCGTCGTCGTCGGGCCGGTCACGGTGACGTTCGCGGCCACGCCGCTCGGCAAGCCCGCGACCGTGACCGCCAGTTGTCCCACCGTCGCCGGCGGCGGTGAATCGCCGCCGCCTCCCCCGCCGCCACCGCACGCGGCAGCGAACGCGAGCACGAACCAGCCTCCGACCACGAGCAGCTTCCGCATCCCTGTCTCCCGGCGATCGCGTCGTGTCCCGACGCGTCGCATCATCGGCCTTCGATACCCGAGCGAACGCGTTCGATGACCCGTTCCTTGCCGAACAGTTCCAGCGTCGCGTCGACGCTCGGCGTCTCGCGCTGACCGGCGACGAGCACGCGCAACGGGATCGCGATCTGCGGCATCTTGAGCTTGAAGTCCGCGAGCACGGTCTTCAGCGTCGCGCCGATCTCCGCGCGCGTCCACGCGATGCCTTCCGCGCGTTCGACGAACGCGGCGAGCGCGGGCACGATCGCCGGCGTGACCACCTCAGCCTCGAGCGCGGGATCGACGGGACGGTCGCGATAGAACAGCATCGCCGCGTCCGCGAGTTGCACGAGCGTGTCGCAGCGATCCTTCATCAAGGCGACGACGCGGACGAGATGACTCTCGTCCGCATCGGCGCCTTGCGCGCGGACGAGATGGCTCTCGCCCGCATCGGCGCCTTGCGCGCGAACGAGATGGCTCTCGACCGCACCGGCGCCTTTCGCGCGCACATAGGGAGCGACCAGCGACGCGAGACGCGCATCGTCCGCGGCCTTGATGTAGTGGTTGTTGACCCACGCGAGCTTCTTCGGGTCCCAGTGCGCGGCGCTCTTGACGAGATGCCGCGTGTCGAACCATTCGACGAGCTGCTCCTTCGAGAACAGCTCTTCGTCGCCGTGGCTCCAGCCGAGACGCGCGAGATAGTTCACCATCGCCTCGGGCAGGTAGCCGTCGTCGCGATAGGCGAGCACGCTGACCGCGCCGCGCCGCTTCGACAGCTTGAGCCCGTCGTCGCCGAGGATCACCGGGACGTGGCCGAAGTGCGGCAGCGGCGCACCGAGCGCGTTGAAGAGATTGATCTGCCACGGCGTGTTGTTGACGTGCTCGTCTCCGCGAAAGACGTGCGAGATGCGCATGTCCCAGTCGTCGACGACGACCGCGAAGTTGTAGGTGGGCACGCCGTCCGGCCGCGCGATGATCAGGTCGTCGATCTCGCGGTTCGCGATCGTGATCGGCCCCTTGACGAGGTCGTCCCACGTGACGTCGCCGTCGAGCGGATTGCGGAAGCGCACCACGGGATCGACACCGGCAGGGATCGGGGGCAGGGCCTTGCCGGGCTCGGGTCGCCACGTGCCGTCGTAGCGCGGCTTCTCGCCGCGCGCGCGTTGCGCTTCGCGGACCGCCTCGAGTTCCGCCGGCGTGCAGTAACAACGATAGGCCGTGCCCGCGGCGAGCATCGAGTCGATCACTTCGCGATAACGATCGAGGCGCTGCATCTGATAGAACGGCCCTTCGTCGGCGTCGAGGCCGAGCCACGCGAGACCGTCGACGATCGCGTCGATCGCCTCGGGCGTCGAGCGTGCGACGTCGGTGTCCTCGATGCGCAGCACGAACGTGCCGCCGAAGTGACGCGCGTAGGCCCAGGAGAAGATCGCGGTTCGCGCCGTGCCGAGATGCAGGAAGCCGGTGGGCGACGGCGCGATGCGGGTGCGGACGACAGGGGACATGAGGGTCGAGAGGAAATGAAACGACCCGCGCGCAGCGGGTCGTACGGGAGCGAATGGTAGCGGAATCATGCCGTCCGGCGCCGCATCGCGAACGACGCGGCGCCGCTGCGCTAGAGTCCGACGTCTCTTCCGCGATTCGCAATCGATCGTGAACCTGTCCTTCTCCCTCCGGCGCGTGACGGCGTCCGCACTCCTGCTCGTCGCGACGACCGGCGTCGCCGCGGCCATGACCGTCGCCCGCAACAATGCGACGGCGCGCGGTCCCGCGGAGCCGACGACCGACCGCATCATCGTCACGCTCAAGCCCGCGTATCGCGGCGACGCGACGCGTGCGATGCCCGGCGATCGCGTCCGTCTGCTCGCGACGACCGCGGGTCTCGCGCTCGCGCCGGTCCGCGCGATGTCGGGCAATGCGCAGGTGCTCGCGCTTCCGCGCGCGATGCGCAATGCGGACGTCCAGGCCGTGGTCGATCGCATCAAGCGCGACCCGACGGTCGAGTCGGCCTACGTCGACGCACGCGAACACCTGGTGGCGACGCCGAACGATCCGCTCTTCGCTCAACAGGTCTACCTGGCGACGCCGACGAGCGCGCCGCCGCGGGTCTCGGCCGCGAACGCGCCGGGCGCCTGGGACATCACGCACGGGACACCGGCGGCGGTCGTCGCGATCGTGGACAACGGGATCCGCTTCGATCACCCCGATCTCGCCGGACGCGTGATCAACGGCTACGACTTCGTCAGCGAGGACTGCACGCTCGGCGATCCCGGATGCACGGCCGCCCAGCAATTCACGACGGCCAACGACGGCGACGGCCGCGACGGGGATGCGAGCGATCCGGGCGACTGGATTCCGTCGGACAAGGCGAGCAACCCGTATCTGTCGGACTGCGAGGTCGAGGATTCGACGTGGCACGGCACGCACGTCGCCGGCATCGTCGGCGCGGCCGGCAACAACGCGCTCGGCGTGACCGGCCTGAACTGGAACGCGGCCATGCTGATCGTGCGCGTGTCGGGTCGTTGCGGCGCGTATCGGTCCGACGTGATCGACGGCATGCGCTGGTCCGTCGGACTGTCGGTGCCGAACGTCCCCGCGAACACGCACCCCGCACGCATCGTGACGATCAGCCTGGGCAGCGCGGGCGCCTGTGCGCCGTCTGCCTACGCACCGGTCGTCAGCGAGATCCTCGCGACCGGCGCGGTCATCGTCGCGGCGGCCGGCAACGAGGACGGCGACGTCATCCTTCCGGCGAACTGTGCCGGCGTGATCTCGGTCGGCGCCGTGCGCGGCGACGGCGCGCGCACGATCTACAGCAACACCGGCGACAGCCTGACGATCATGGCGCCGGGCGGCGACTACACCTCCGCCGTCAACGACCGCCTCCTGTCGACGAACAACGCCGGCACGACGACGCCGGCCGCGTATTCGACGTCCGGTTACTACACGACGCTCGCCGGCACGAGCTTCTCGACGCCGATCGTCGCCGGCACGGTCTCGCTGATGCTGTCGGTCAATCCGAACCTCACGTCGGCGCAGGTCATCGACGTCCTGCGCAGCACCGCCCGCGCGTTCGTCGGTGTCGCGGGCTATCCGACCTGCACGCCCGGCGGCGGCCACCGCACGAACAACACGCAACCCTGCAACTGCACGACCGCGGCCTGCGGCGCGGGTTACGTCGACGTCAGCGCCGCGGTCGCGCGAGCGAACGTGCTGGCCGGGAATGCGCCAGCGCCGGCGCCGGCGCCGGCTCCGGCACCGGCGTCCGGTGGCGGTGGCGGAGGCGGAGGCGCGATCGATCCGTTCGCGCTCGCCATCCTCGCGGGGCTCGTGATCGCCACGCGCCGGCTACGCACGCGCGCGCCGGCGATGCCACGCTAGCGCGAAGCCGACGAGCACGCCGCCCGCCGCGCCCCAGCGATGCGCGGCGGTGACGACAGGCCACCCGAAGGACGCGGCCCAGATGGATCGATCGCCCGCTTCGAGCGCGAGCTTGACGATCAGGCCGATCCCCAGCAACACGCCCCACGCGACGCGTCGTCGATCGACCGGGTCGTCGAAGACGCTCGCGATCCACACCGCGACGCCCGCGGCGAACCACGCATGCAACAGGCCCGACAGGCCGACGTAGCGCGCGACCTCGGGATGCAGGAACCAGAGGCCGGCGTCGACCGCGACCGCGCCAGCCGCGAGCACGAGGACCTGCTCCGTCGATGAAGCGAGGTCGGCCGAGAAGATCCACGCGACGAGGACGAGTGACGCGATGTCGACCGCCGCATGCGACGCGTCGAGGTGGACGAGGTGGCCGGTCGCGAGTGGCCAGAGCCGGCCGGCGGCGATGCCGTCGCGCGTGAAGGCCAGCGCGTCGCGGATCGATGCACCGGAAAACGACAACACGCTACAAATCGTGACGAGACTCGCGACGACGGACCACGCGAAAACGCGTGGGGCGGTCGGCCCCCTCGTCCGATTCCCGCGACCGCGGCGTTCCCGCGTCGTCACCTCGTGCACTCGTCGCGCATCGCGTCGCTTCACCGGTCGACCCCGGGCCGTGGCGGTCGCCCGTGCTCGATCGCGCGCACGGTCGTCGGTGTAGGACGTCGTAACAATCTCGACGTCGGTCCGCGACAAGGCGTCGTTAGCCTTGCGACCACACATCGAGCGGGACTCACCGTTCGATCGTCCTCAGGGGGAGATTGCATGGACCAGAGTCCATCCGATCGTGCGCGCGACGTCAATCGCCGCCGCGTGGCGGTCAGTTCCGTGGCACTGCTCGCGATGTCGCTCGTCGCGTGCGGCGGCGGCGGGAGCGGCAGCAGCGGTGCGCCCGCGCCGGTCAGCTCGGCGCCCGCACCCGGCCCGGGTCCCGCGCCGGCGCCGACGTCGGTGGCCGATGCGACCCGCCTCGTCGACCAGGCGACGTTCGGGCCGAACGACGCCACGATCGCGGCCGTCGTGAGTGCCGGTGCCGCCGCATGGGTCGACGCGCAGCTCGCGCAACCGTCGACGGGCTACGCGGTGATGCCGTACATCGATCCGAACTCGGCGGTCGGTTGTCCCACCGGCTCCGCCCCCACGTGCGTCCGCGACAACTACACCGCCTTCCCCGTCCAGCTCCAGTTCTTTCGGAACGCGATGACGGCGCAGGACCAGCTGCGCCAGCGCGTCGCGTTCGCGTGGTCCCAGATCTTCGTGACGTCGGCCATCGACATCCGGGCGGCGTACGGCCTGCGCGAATATCACCAGATGCTGCTCGACAACGCGTTCGGAAACTACCGCACCCTGCTCGAGCGCGTCACGTTGTCGCCGGTGATGGGCGACTACCTCGACATGGTCAACAACGACAAGCCCAATGCCGCGCGCGGTACGCAGGCGAACGAGAACTATGCGCGCGAGGTGCTGCAGCTGTTCTCGATCGGCCTGTCGAAACTCAACGCGGACGGCACCGCGCAGCGAGACGGGAACGGCGTGCCGATCCCGAGCTACGACCAGACGACGGTGCAGGGCTTCGCGCGCGCGTTCACCGGCTGGACCTACGCGTCGCGCGCCGGCACGTCGCAATGGACGAATCCGAAGAACTACCTCGGCGACATGGTGCCCTTCGACGCGCATCACGACACCGCGACGAAGACGCTGCTCGACGGCGCGAGCCTGCCGGCGTCGCAGACCGCGCGCGCCGACCTCACGGCCGCCCTGGACAACATCTTCGCGCACCCGAACGTCGGCACCTTCATCGGCCGACAGATGATCCAGTTCCTCGTGACGAGCAATCCGAGCCCGGCCTACGTCGCGCGCATCACCGCGGTCTTCGACGACAACGGCAGCGGCGTCCGCGGCGACATGAAGGCCGTGATCCGCGCCATCCTGCTCGACAGCGAGGCACGCGGCGACGCGAAGACCGAGCCCGCCTACGGCAAGCTGCGCGACCCCGCGCTGTTCGCGGTCGGCGTGGCGCGCGCCTTCAATGCGTCGAGCGACGGCGTGTATCTGAACGCGCAATCGGCGTCGATGGGCGAGTCGGTCTTCACGGCGCCGTCGGTCTTCAGTTTCTTTCCGCCCGACTATGCGCTGCCGAATTCGGACACGCTCCAGGGCCCGCAGTTCGGCGTGCAGAACACGACGACGACGATCGCGCGCTTCAACTACGTGAACGCGATGCTGTATTCCGCGAACGGCATCGCGGCCGACCCGAGCGTGCCGGGTTCGACCGGCACGCGCACCGACCTCACGGGGCTCCAGGCCTTGGCAGCGACGCCGTCGGCCCTCGTCGACAAGCTCGCCGCGACGATGACGCACGACACGATGACCGCGAGCGAGAAGAGCGCGATCGTGACGGCGGTGTCCGCGATCGCGGCGACCGACGCGCTCGGTCGCGCGCGGTCCGCGGCTTATCTCGTGGCCTCGTCGCCGCGCTATCAGATCACGCGCTAGGAGCACGCCATGTCGAAACCCGGTGACTCGCCCGTCTCTCCGCAGCGTCGCAGGACCCTCGGCCTCCTGGCCGGCGCTTCCGCGCTCGGCTTCTCGTCGCTCGTGCCACGATTGTCCGTGTCGAATGCGATGGCGGCGAATACGTCGGGCTACCGCGCACTGGTCTGCGTCTTCCTGTTCGGCGGCAACGACTCGAACAACATGATCGTGCCGTTCACGACGTCGGGTTACACCAACTACGCCGCGATCCGCGGCCCGCAGGCCAACGGCGGTCTCGCGTTGCCGCAAGCGGCGTTACTGCCGCTGCCCGAGCGCGACAACGCGGTGAACTATGCCTTCCATCCGCAGTTGGCCGGACTGCAGGGCCTGTGGGCGGCCGGCAAGCTCGCGACGCTCTACAACGTCGGCTCGCTGATCCGTCCCGCGACGAAGAACGACTACCAGACGATCGGCGCGGCCCCGCCGAACCTGTTCTCGCACGAGGACCAGCAACGCCAGTTGCAGGGGATCCGGATCGGCGGCGCAACCGCCCCGTCGGGCTGGGGCGGACGGATGGCCGACCGCATCGGCGCGGCCGCGGGCGGTGCCGCGCCGGTCGGCCTCTCGATCGCGGGGAACAACCTCTTCCTGACCGGCGACACGAGCACGCCGGTCTCGTTGCCGCAGACCGGCTCGATCGCGCTCGACGGGTTCTCGACGTCGAACGCGGACCAGGCGCGCATGACCGCGATGCGCACGCTGATGGCGGGCGGCAGCGACGCGGTGATGGTCTCCACGCTCGGCGGGATCGAGACGACGTCGCTCGCGCTCACGCAGACGCTCGGGCCGATCCTGTCGGGCGCATCGAGCGTCGCGTCCGCGTTCGGCTCGCAGAACACGAGCATCGCGAACCAGCTCAAGCAGGTCGCAAAACTCATCGAGCATCGGACCGCGCTCGGCAATCCGACCCGGCAGATCTTCTTCGTCTCGCACGGCGGCTACGACACGCACAGCAACCAGATCGCGACGCAGGACAACCTGCTCGGCCAGCTGTCGCCGGCGATCACGTCGTTCTATAACGCGACGGCCTCGCTCGGCGTCGCGAACGACGTCACGACGTTCACGCTGTCCGACTTCGCGCGCACGTTGAAACCGGCGAACGGCGGCTCGGATCATGCGTACGGCGGGCATCACCTCATCGTCGGCGGCGCGGTCAACGGCCAGGCCGGCTACGGGACCTTTCCCACGCTCGCGCTCGGCGGGCCGGACGACGTCACGAACGAAGGCCGCTGGCTGCCGACGACCTCGCTCGATCAATACGGCGCGACGCTCGCGAAGTGGATGGGTCTGACGCCGGCCGAACTCGCCGCCGTGTTCCCGAATCTCGGTAACTTCACGCAGCAGGATCTCGGCTTCCTGCAGCCCTAGGCCGATCCTCAGGTCCGCAGGCGCGGGACCGCGGCGAGCAGCGTCTTCGTGTAGTCGTGGCGAGGGTGCTCGAGCACCTGTTCGGCCGGTCCCTGCTCGACGATCTTGCCCTTCACCATGACCGCGACGTCGTCGGCGAGGTATTCGACGACGCCGAGGTTGTGCGTGATGAAGAGATACGCGATCCCGAGCTCGCGTTGCAGCTGCTTCAACAGGTTCAGGATCTGCGCCTGGACGGACACGTCGAGCGCCGACGTCGGCTCGTCGCAGACGACGAGCCTCGGTTCGACCGCCAACGCGCGGGCGATCGCGAGGCGCTGGCGCTGGCCGCCGGAGAATTCGTGCGGATAGCGGTGCATCGCGTCCGCACGGATGCCGACCTGGTCGAGCGTGCGCACGAGATGCGACTGACGCGCGCCCGCGTCGAGGTCGGGACGCAGGCTGACGAGGCCTTCCTCGAGGATCTCCGAGACCCGCATGCGCGGATCGAGGGACGCGAACGGGTCCTGGAAGATGATCTGGATCCCGCGGCGCGCGCGTTGCAGCGCGCGCCCCTCGAGCCGGTCGAAGCGCTCGCCGGCGAAGGTCATCGTGCCGCCGATCACGGCCTGTTCGCGCAAGAGCTGCAGCAACGCCTTGCCGCTCGTGGTCTTGCCGCAGCCGGACTCGCCGACGAGCGCGAGCGTTCGACCTTCGGCGATCGAGAAGGAGACGCCGTCGACCGCCTTCACGTACCCGACCGTCCGACGCAGCAGTCCCTGGCGGATCGGGAAGTGGACCGTGAGGTCGCGAACCTCGAGCAATGCCGTCCGGTCCGCGCTGCGCGCCGCGTCGGGCAGGACCTCGACGCGTTCCTTCTTCATCCGGGGCCGTTCGGCGTCGGGGATCGTCGAGTCGTACACGAAGCAGCGCACCGGGTGCGTCGCGACGGGGACGCCGTCGCGCAACGGCACCATCGATGCGGGGCTGCCGACGACGCCGTAGAGCTCGGGCACGTGCGTCCTGCAGTACGCGACCGCGGACGGACAGCGGTCGGAGAAGCGACACGACGTGAAGACCGTCGTCAGCGGCGGGACCGTGCCGGGGATCGCGGCGAGCGGCACGTTGCGCTGCGCCGACTCGGGCAGCGCGTCGAACAGCTTCATCGCATACGGATGCAAGGGCTTCGCGAAGAATTCGTTCGCGTCCGCCACCTCCACGATCTGGCCGGCGTACATCAGCGCGACGCGATGAGCCATCTGCGCGACGACCGCCAGGTCGTGCGTGATCAGCAGCATCGCCATGCCGAGGCGATGCTGGAGGTCGCGCAACAGGTCGAGGATCTGCGCCTGGATCGTCACGTCGAGCGCGGTCGTCGGCTCGTCGGCGATCAGCATCTCGGGCTCGGCCGCGAGCGCGATCGCGATCATCACGCGTTGCTTCTGTCCGCCCGACATCTGGAACGGATACGTGTCGATGCGGCGCTCCGCGTCGGGAATGCCGACCATCTTCAGCCAGTCGACCGCCTTCGCGCGCGCGGCGTCGCCGCGCAGCGGCGTGTGGGCCTCGATGGTCTCGATGATCTGGTCGCCGATCCGCAGCACCGGGTTCAGGCTCGTCGACGGGTCCTGGAAGATGATGCCGATCTTGCCGCCGCGGCGTTCGCGCATGCGCGCCTCGGGCAGCACGAGCAGTTCTTCGTCGTCGAGCTTCACCGATCCTTCGTCGACGCGCCCGTTGTCGGGCAGCAGCCGCATCAACGCCATCGCGGTCATCGACTTGCCGCAGCCGGACTCTCCGACCAGCGCGAACGTCTCGCCACGCGCGACCGCGAGGCGCACGCCGTCGAGCGCCTTCACGAGGCCCGCGTCGGATTCGAGGGCGACGAACAGGTGGTCCGCGGTCAGCAGCTCTTCGTCGAGCCCGGCCGCGATCTGCACATCGAACGGTGACGACGGGCGCACCGTGCGCGAGGAAACGGACTTCACTGCGCCGCCTTCACGTCATGACCGCGGGGCGACCGCGAAGCGGGAGCGGCGCGAGCACTTTGCGCCGCAGCTCGGTCGCGATGCGCCTCGGCTTGAACGCGCGCGCTCGCGGATCGAAGGCGTCGCGCACGCCGTCGGCGAACAGGTTCGTCGCGAGCACGAGGCCCAGCATGAACACGAACGCGGTCGCGAGGTTCCACCACACGATCGGCTCCCGCGCCATCTCCGAACGAGCGAGGTTGAGCATCGTGCCGAAGCTCGACATCGCGGGATCGACGCCGACGCCGACGTAGGACAGCACGGCCTCGTAGAGGACGATCTGTGAGAACTCGAGGACCATCGTGATGATCACGACGTGCATCACGTTCGGCACGATGTGCTTCGCCATGATCTTGCCGGCGCCGGACCCGAACGCCTGCGACGCCTGCACGTAGTCGAGTTCGCGCAGCTTCAGCGTCTCGCCGCGCACGAGACGGCACATCGTCGCGAACTCGGTGAGGCCGACGATCAGGCACAGGAACAGGAGCTTGAGGTCGGAGCGCTCGATGCCGGTCTCGAAGAGCTGGGGATTCTTGTCGATGAAGACCTGGATCAGGAGGACGCACGCGGCGATCAGCAGCACGGCGGGGATCGACGAGAGTACCGTGTAGAAGTACTGGATCACGTCGTCGGCCCAGCCGCGCAGGTAACCGGAGATCACGCCGAGGCCGAGCGCGAACGGCATCGTCGCCGCGGTGGTCAGCGACCCCATGACGATCGCCGTGCGGATGCTCTTCATCACGCGGTAGAAGACGTCGTTGCCGGTGAGGTCCGTCCCGAACACGTGATAGCCCGACGCGAGCGCGACGAGCACGCCGATCACGACGCCGCTGACGAGCACCGTCTGCGCCACCGCGCGCCAGGGCATGTCGGTCGCCGACGAGCGCATGTAGGCCCACGCGTCCACGATGCGTTCGTTGCGACGCTGGGCCACCGCACCGGCGACGATCAGCATCACGCCGAGTCCGCCGAGCAGGCCGAGCACGCCGCCGGTGACGGCGCGTGTCGCGATATCGCCGATCCAGTCGCGCTCCGGATGCGCGAGTTGCCGGCCGCCGTAGACGAGGCGCGGGAACGCGCGCTGCACGCTGCCGTCGATTTCGACAGTCTCCTTCGAGAACGCCCGGTACGCGAGCGGCAGCGAATAGCTCTTTTCGCGCGCGTCGCGCAGCGAACCGGCCGCGACGTCGAACAAGGACAGCGTGTCGCCCGCATAGATCGCCTGGGTGCCGCCCTGCCCGTCCGGCGCCGTGTCGATGCGCGGACGGAAGTGGACCGAGTCGAGCAGCCCGATGACGACGAGGATCGCGAGCACGATCGCCGCCGACATCGGCGTCGGCGCGATGAAGACGCGGCGCCACACGCGGCGTGCGTTCGGGTTGTGGACCACGCGCCAGACGTAGACGACCGTCATCGCGAAAATCAGCCACACGAAGATGTCGGTCCAGAGGAAGACGAGCTTGGGCATGAAGGATGTTGAAATGAGGTCCCGACCTGCGCCGGGATGACGTCGGTTCCGCGCGCGACCCTCAGGCGAGCCGCACGCGCGGGTCCGCGATGGTGTAGGCCACGTCGGCGAGAACGAAGCCGACGACGTAGAGGATGGCACCGAGGAAGACCATCGCGCGGACGATCGCGAAGTCCTGCTGGCCGATCGCCTCGATCGTGTAGCTGCCCAGGCCGGGGATGCCGAAGAAGGACTCGAAGACGACGCTGCCGAGGAAGAGCACCGGGAAGATCGTGAACACGTTCGTGATGACCGGGATCAGCGCGTTGCGCAGCACGTGCTTGAAGAGCACGACCTGCTCGGTGAGGCCCTTCGCGCGCGCGGTGCGCACGTAATCCTTCGACAACTCCTCGAGGAACATCGCGCGATACAGCCGCGCGTCGTAGCCGAGCCGCGAGACGAGGCTGATCAGGATCGGCAACGACAGGAACTTGACGAGGCCCCAGCCGTCGGCGAAGCCCGAGATCGGCACGACGCGCATCAGCTTCGAGAACAGGAACTGTCCCGCGATGATGTAGAACAGGCTGGAGATCGACAGCAGCACGACGGTCAGGACGACGCCCCAGAAGTCGAGCCGCGTGCCGCGGAAGAAGACCATCGCCATCGAGAAGACGATCGACACGAAGATCGTCAGCGCGAAGACCGGGATCTGCAGCGCGATCGACGGCCCGATGCGCGTCGCGATCTCGTGGCCGATGTCGCGCCCGGTGTCGGCCGACCCGAAGTCGAGGACGAACAGCCGGACCGAACGCTCCCAGAACACGGTGTCGGTGACCTTGCGCGTTCCCGACTCGCGGGGATTCCAGATCAGCGGCTTGTCGTAGCCGTGCTGGACCTTCCAGTCGTCGATCTGCTGCTGCGAGATGTATTTGCCGCCGATGTTCAGGCGCGCCATGTCGTCGGGCGTGCTGATCGTGAAGAACAGCAGGAACGTGAGCAGGTTCACGCCGACCAGGACCAGGATGCCGTAGAGCACCCGCCGCAGGAGATAGGACGCCATCAGCGGCCCGTCGCGGTCATCGGAACCTGGGCGCCGAGCGCATTGGTCCGCTCACGCGTCTTGAAGGCGCGCCAGGCCGGCCACAGGCCCAGCAGGAAGAGCGCGACGATCAGCCAGATCGGCCAGAAGTGCGGCGGGTTCCATTCGCGCACGAGCTGCGCGCGCAGCGCGGGATCGAGACGGCGGTACTCGAGGATGTCCCTCGCCATGTACGTCGGCTTGCCGTTGTGCATCCACGGCTGGTACGACCCGACCGCATAGGGGTTGTAGCCCCACAACCAGATCGAATCGTCGCGGACGATCTTGACCATCTGGTCGATCGTCGCCTGGCGCTCGGGGCCGTCGTCCATGTAGCGCATCTTCTCGTAGAGCCGGTCGTACTCGTCGTTCTGATAATTCGCCGCGTTCTCGCCCTGACCCTTCGTCAAGGCCTTCGAGTTCGGTCCGTAGAGCAGGGTCAGGAAGTTCTCCGCGTCGGGATAGTCGGCGTTCCATCCCCACCAGAAGATCTGGGCGCTGCCCGTGTTCATCTTGTCCTGGAAGCGGTTGTAGTCGGTCGCGCGCAGTTCGAGTTGCACACCGAGCTTCGCGAACTGCTTGATGACCCAGTCGATCTCCGCGCGCAGTTCGGGCGTCGGCACGCGCTGGTAGTCGTAGTTCAGCACCAGCGGCTGGCCCGTGCGCACGTCGCGGCCGCCGGGATAGCCGGCCTCGACCATCAGCTGCTTCGCGGTGTCGAGCGAACGCCGTTCGGGATGCCCGTCCTTCCACGTATAGGCGACCGGATTGATGCCGGCCTGGCCGTCGCGGAAGCCGAACACGCCCGGCGGCAGCGGGCCCATCGCGGGCGGTCCGGCCTTGCCCTGCGACTCGAACAGGACCGAGTACTCCTCCCAGTCCACCGCGATCTCGAGCGCCTGACGCAGCTTGCGGTTGCGCTCGACGTCGGCCGCGGTCTTCCCCTTGCCGACGATCGGGTCCCACCAGTTGAAGCCGATGTACCAGTTGATCGGCTCGACGACGCGCGGAAAACGGAAGCCCTTCTCCTTGAACTCCGCGGCGCTCTTTTCCGAGTCGCGCGCCTCGGTGGAAAACTCGAGTCCCCACTCGAGGTGATCCATGTCCGGCTCCTCCAGGTAGCCGGCGCGCCACTTGCTCTTCATCGGCAGGCGTTCCTTCTCGATGCGGAACACGATCTTGTCGATGAAGGGCATCGTCTTTCCGCAGTCGTCGAGGAGACCCGCCGCGCGATCCGCGGGCTCGCCGTCGCAGGGATACGGCTCGCCGCGGAAGTTCGGATTGCGAACGAGCGTGTGGCGCCGGTTCTCGACGTATTCGGTCGCCATGTACGGTCCGGTGCCGGCGGGCCAGTAGTTCAGCGTGAGGTTGTGCTCGGCCATGCCGGGCTGCGCGTAGAACTCTTCGGCCTCCCACGGCACCGGCGCGAAGAACGTCATCGCGAGCCAGTACTTGAACTGCGGGTACTTGCCGACGACGCGGATGCGGACCGTGTGATCGTCGATGGCGGTGGCGCCCTCGTACGGAATCTTCCGGAAGTCGAGGAAGGGCAGGTCGCGATCCGTCGGCGAGAGTCCGCGCCGCAATTGCGCATCGACCTCGCGGACCTTCTTCGCGTAGTCCTTCATGCCGACGAGGTATTCGGACATGACCGAGTACGACGACGACTTCACGCGCGGCGTCGCCATGCGCCGGATCGCATAGACGAAGTCGTCGGCGACGAGTTCGCGCGTGCCGGTCTTCGGGAAGTCGGTCAGCGAGAACTTGCCCGACAGGTCCGCGGCCTTGAGGTTGCGGTAGACGAAGCCGCCGTCGGCGTTACGCGCGAAGGCGGGATGCGGCGCGAACAACACGCCCTTCTTGATCTTGAGGTCGTACACGCTCTCGAAGACCTTGTCGCCGGAGACGTCGGCCGCGAGTTCCTTGCCGTCGCGATCGTAGTAGCGCGGGATCGGCACGGCCTCGGCGACACGACCCTCGAGGACGTAGGGACGCTTGAGATAGTTGTAGCGCAGCGGCGACTCGTAGATCTGGAACACGAACGGCGTCTCGTTCGCGCTGTACGAACTCACGGGGTCGAGGTACTTTGGAGACGACTCCTGCGTGGCCGTGAAGAACGTGTTCGTCGATTCGGATCCCGGCGGATTCGGATTGTTCGGCACCCCGCAGCCGGCGATCGACAACAAGAGCACGATCGCCGCCGAACGCAGACTCGTCGTCCGTCGCGGCCGGGGCGGCGACTCGACGGGCGTGCGTTCCAGGAGTGCATGGTCCATCCGAAGTCCTTCCTGCTGCGGGTGCTCGCGCGCCCGATCGGCGCTGCCCATCGAAAAAGGGCGCGCCGGATAAGGCTGCGCCCTTCGAGGTACGACGGGCGCCATTTTGCATGGAATCAACGAGATTGCGAAAAACGCTCCGACCGGACGCGAAAAACGGTCTCGGTCGCTGCCGCAGCGTGGTGTCGTCACCAGTGCCAACGGAGCGCCGCGTCCGGGGCCGTCGGTCGGGTTGCATATACTGCGCACCGACGCGCCGGCATCCCGTGCGGCGCAGTCGCCCGACGCGCCACCGACTGTTCGTTCGGCTGCCTGCGCGCCCCGGCGACGGTCGGGCCCACCGCCCCGGCCCCCGCCTTCCGAATCCACAGTCCATCCACGGAGACCGCATGGGATTTCTCGACGGCAAACGAATCCTCGTCACCGGCGTCCTGTCGAATCGCTCGATCGCCTACGGCATCGCACGCGCCTGTCGACGCGAAGGCGCCGAACTCGCGTTCACGTACGTCGGCGATCGCTTCAAGGATCGCGTCACCGAATACGCCGCCGAATTCGATTCGACGATCGTCCTCCCGTGCGACGTCTCGAGCGACGCGGAGATCGACGCGCTGTTTCCCGCACTCGCAGCCTCGTGGCCGAAGCTCGACGGGCTCGTGCACGCGATCGGCTTCGCACCGCGCGAGGCGATCGCGGGCGACTTCATGGACGGCGTCTCGCGCGAGAACTTCCGCATCGCGCACGACATCTCCTCGTACAGCTTTCCCGCGCTCGCGAAGGCCGCGATGCCAATGCTGTCCGACAAGTCGTCGCTGCTCACGCTCACCTATCTCGGCGGCGTGCGCGCAGTGCCCAACTACAACACGATGGGTCTCGCGAAGGCGTCGCTCGAGACGAGCGTGCGCTACCTCGCGGATTCGCTCGGCAAGCGCGGCGTGCGCGTGAACGGCATCTCGGCCGGTCCGATCAAGACGCTCGCGGCGTCCGGCATCAAGGGCTTCGGCAAGATCCTCGAATTCGTCGCGAGCAACGCGCCGCTCCGTCGCAACGTGACCATCGACGACGTCGGCAACGTCGCGGCCTTCCTGCTGTCGGACCTCGCGGCCGGCGTGACGGCGGAGATCACGTATGTCGACGGCGGCTTCAACGCAGTCGTCGGCGGGGCGGCGGGCGAGACCTGATGCAGGGCGCGCCGATGAACGGCCTGCTCGCCAGCGGGTCCGCGACTCCGCAGTCGCGGTCCGCTGCGACGGTCGGCGCGCTGCTGCGTTCGATCATCGCGTCGCGCGGCCTCGGGCGCCCGGGGGACCTCGTCTCCGAGATCGGCTCCGACAACACGACGACCTGCTGGAAGCTCAACGCGGCCCAGACGCTCGTCGTCGCGGGGACCGCGCGCGACGCGACGATCGACGATGCGCAGGCGTGCGGACACATCGCCGCGAACGCGGCGCTCGCGCCGATCCACGCGGCGGCCGCGAAGCCGCTGTTCGCGCGGATGTTGTGCGAGTGCCCGGCGGGCGCGAGCGATGCCGCTCGCGAGGCGATCCTGGAAGGCGCCGCGTTGGCGCTGAGCGAGGCGGGAGCGATCCTCGCGGACGCGCAGTTCGTCGACGCGCCGACGCTGCGCTTCGACGTGCTCGCCGCCGGCATCGTGCGACCCGATCGCCTGCGCAGCGTCGCCGGCGCGCAGGCGGGCGACGCGCTGATCGTCGCCGGTCCGCTCGGCTCGGGCATCTACGCCACCGCGCACGCGCGCAAGCGTCTGTCCGCCGAGGACCGCGACGCGCTGATCGCGCAGGCGACGCGCTCGACGCGACTCGGCATCGCGCTGGGTTCGATCAGGAACGTGCACGCGGTCAACGTCGTCGGCCCCACCGGCCTGATCGCCGCCGCGCTCGCGCTGGGTCACGCGTCCGCGCTGGCCGTCGTGCTCGACGCGCGGACAGTGCCGATGCTGCCGCAGGCGCTCGCGCTCGCACGCGCCGGCAGCGTGTCGCCGTTGTCGAGCTCGAACTGGAATCGCGACGGTGCGCTCGTGCGTCTCGACGACCGCGTGATGCCCGAGATGCGCGCACTCCTCACCGACCCGCACGCGAGCGGCGCGCTGCTGATCGCGTGCAAGCGCGAGTCGGTCGGCCGTGTGCTCGCGCTCTGCGAGGCCGAGGACGTCGGCGGCGCAGCCGAGGTCGGATCGCTGCACGCGGTGTCGCCCGACGTCGGCGGTGCCGCGAAGGAACGACTGACCGTCGTCGCCTGAGGTCCCGTTGCGACAGGCGGCGCAGACCGGGGTGATGCGGTAGGCTTCGGGCTTCATTTTTTTGCGTGCCGCGCCTTTCGCCCATGAGCGCACTTCCACTCGTCGCCACCGATCCGATCGCCCTCGTGTTCGGATCGCTCCGATCCGACGCTGCGTTCTTCGCCGTCCGCTTCGTCGAGGAGGACAGCGAGACGCTGGCCGTCCGCAAGGGCGTGCCGCAGCCCTATGCACGCTCGATCGATCGCGGCGCGATGGTCACGGTCATCGACGACGGCGCGTACGGCTACGCCGCGACGCCCGACCTGACGCGCGCCGGCCTGCAGGAGGCGCTCGACCGTGCGCACGGCTGGGCACAGGCCACCGCGAAGACGTCGGTGATCCGCTTCCCGACACCGCCCGATTCGGCGCCGCGCGGCCAATACGCGTCGTCCGTCGAAACGGCGATGCCGACCCGCCAACAACTCTTCGCGCTCGTGGCCGCGGTCGATGCCGACGCGCAGATCGATCCGCGCATCGTCGACAGCTACGCGTCGCTCGAGATCCGATCCACGACGCACCGCTACCTGACGAACCACGGCGGCGACGTCGCGCAGACCTTCCGCTTCGTGTTGCCGAACGTGCAGGTCACGGCGAGCGACGGCAGTGACACGCAGACGCGCAGTCTCGCGGGCCAGTACAACGGCTTCTGCCAGCAGGGAGGCGCCGAGGTCATCGAGCGCTCGGGCTTCGCGGCCGCGGGCGCCACGGTGGCGCGCGAGGCGATCGAACTGCTCGAGGCGCCGAACTGTCCGAGCGGTCGCATGGACGTGCTGCTGATGCCGGACCAGATGATGTTGCAGATCCACGAGTCGATCGGACACCCGCTCGAACTCGACCGCATCCTCGGCGACGAACGCAACATGGCAGGGACGAGCTTCGTCACGCTCGACATGTTCGGGCGCTACCAGTACGGCTCGTCGCTGCTCAACGTGACCTTCGATCCGACCCGTCGCGAGCAGTTCGCGAGCTATGCGTACGACGACGAGGGCGCGCCCGCGGAGCGGGAGTTCCTGATTCGCGAAGGCGTCCTCGTCAAGCCGCTCGGCAGCCTGTTGTCGCAGGCCCGCGCGCGGCATCTGCTCGGCGACCATGTCGACCTCGGCGGCGTCGCGAACGCGCGCTCGTCGAGCTGGAATCGGGCGCCGATCGATCGCATGGCGAACCTCAACATCGAGCCCGGGACGTCGACGATCGACGAGATGATCGCGGGCATCGAGCGCGGCGTGATGATGAAGACCAATGTGTCGTGGTCCATCGACGATTCGCGCAACAAGTTCCAGTTCGGTTGCGAATGGGGTCGGCTCATCGAGAACGGGCGGCTGACCCAGGTCGTGAAGAATCCGAACTACCGCGGCGTGTCGGCGACGTTCTGGCGCAGCCTCAAGGCGGTCGGCAACGAAACGACCTTCGACGTGATGGGGACGCCGTTCTGCGGGAAGGGCGAACCGAACCAGGTCATCCGCGTCGGACATGCCTCTCCCGCCTGCGTGTTCTCCGACATCGACGTGTTCGGCGCGGAGGGTGGCGCATGAGTGCGATGCCCGAACCCGGCGTCCATCCCGAGCAGATCTCGCCCGGCGCGCCGGCGCGCGTGGACGCCGAGGCCTACTTCGACGATCTCGCGAAGGGACTGCCGGCATTGCTCAAGGGGCGGGAGTCCTTCACTTGCTCCTATGAAGCGGAGCAGTCCGACTTCGTGCGCTTCAATCACGCGCGCATCCGGCAGGCCGGGCACGTGGACCAGGCCTATCTGTCGTTGCGGCTGATGGACGGCGGCGTCGAAGGTCGCGCGGATCGCCAGGCCGCGATCTCGCTGACGATGTCCGGCGACCTTGCCGCCGACCTCGCGCACTGCGAGCGCGCGCTCGAGTCGCTGCGCGCGGTCCTGCCCGCGATGCCGCTCGACCCGCTGCTGCTCGTCGAGACCGAGGGCTTCGAATCCCGCAACGTCCGCATCGGTCGCCTTCCCGACGGCATCGAGATGGCGTCGACGGTGACGGAGCTCGGCGTCGGCCACGACCTCGTCGGCTTCCTCGCGACGGGACCGATCTACCGCGGCTTCGCGAGTTCCTTCGGCCACCACAACTGGCACGCCGTCTCGAACTTCAATTTCGAATGGAGCCTGTATTACGAGACCGACAAGGCCGCGAAGACGAGCTACGCGGGCTTCGATTGGGATCCCGCAACGCTGCGCGGCAAGATCATCCGTGCGGCGAACGACGTCGCCGTGCTGCGCCAGCCGCTACGGCCGATCGAGCCCGGCGCCTACCGCGTCTATCTCGCGCCGATGGCCGTGGCCGAACTCGTCTCGATGATGACGTGGGGCGGCTTCTCGGCGAAGTCGCACGCGACGCACCAGAGTCCGCTGCAGAAGCTCTACGAAGGCAAGGCGCGCCTGAGTCCGCTCGTCTCGATCGCGGAGGACACCGCGGGCGGCCTGATGCCGGCGGTCCAGTCCGACGGCTTCCGACGGCCCGACCGCGTGTCGCTGATCGAATCGGGTCGCGGCGAGGAACTGCTCGTGTCGCCCCGCACCGCGCGCGAGTACGACCGGCAGCAGAACGGCGCCGAGAACGGCAACGAGGCGCCGCAGTCGCTCGACATGGCCCCGGGTAGCGTCGACAACGACCACGTGCTGCGCGAGCTCGGGACCGGGCTGTGCATCAACAACCTCTGGTATCTCAATTTCTCCGATCGCATGAACGCGGGCGTGACGGGGATGACGCGCTTCGCGACCTTCTGGGTCGAGAACGGCGAGGCCGTCGCGCCGACGAACGTGATGCGCTTCGACGACAGCCTCTATCGCATCCTCGGCGACCACCTCACGGGCCTCACGGCGTCGCGCGAGTTCATCCCGGACTCGAGCACCTACGATTCGCGCCGCTCGTCGAGCGTGCGTTTGCCCGGCGCGTTCGTGAACGACTTCCGCTTCACGTTGTGACCGCGACGCCGCGCGTGTCGCGCGGCGTGTCGAATCGACGGTCGAACGCGCGAGCCGCGCGAGCCGCGTGAGCCGCGTGAGCCGCGTGAGCGCGGCGTCGTCGGAGAGCAAGCCGTCGTCGCAAGAAGCCTTCGACGCGGCCGAGGCCTCGATCAGCGCTCGGCGTCGACCCGCTCCAGCAAGGCATCGAACGCGTCGACCGCCAGCTGGATGTCGTGCGCCGTCGTCGACTCGAGCGGGTTGTGGCTGATGCCGCCGTTCTCGCCGCGCACGAACAGCATCGCCTGCGGCATCACCTCGTGCAATTTCATCGCGTCGTGGCCGGCCCCGGACGGCATGCGATGGATCGGCAGGCCGAGCGACGCCACGGCCGCTTCCCAGCGCGCCCGCCATGCGGGCGCACTCGGACAGGCGGCCGCGCGCATCGTCTCCTCGACGGTGTACGACAGGCCACGCCGCGCGCAGATCGCGTCGAGCGCGGCGAGCACGTCGGCCACGCACGCGTCGCGCACCGCATCGGTCGTCGAACGGATGTCGAGCGAGAAGCGACAGCGACCCGGCACCACGTTCGTCGAGCCGCACGGCACCTCGAACATGCCGATCGTGCCGACGAGTTCCGGGACCGAGGCCGCGCGCGCCTCGAGCATCAGCGCAAGCTCGGCCGCGGCACCGACCGCGTCGCGACGCGCGTCCATCGGCGTCGTGCCCGCGTGGCTCGCGACGCCGACGACCTCGACGCGATAGCGCACGCCGCCGTTGATCGACGTGACGATGCCGAGCGGCAGGCCGAGCGCGTCCAGCATCGGTCCCTGTTCGATGTGGACCTCGACGAAGCCCAGGTAGGCGCGAGGATCGCGCTCGAGCGCCTTGATGGCGTCGATGGAGCCGGGCAGGCCCGCGTGTCGCATCGCGTCGCGCATCGTGATCCCGTCGGCGTCTTCCTGGTCGAGCCACGCGGCATCGAAGCGGTCGATCAACGCGCCCGAGCCGAGGAAGGTCGCCTTGTAGCGCTGCCCCTCCTCTTCCGCGAACGCGACGACCTCGATGCCGAAGCGTAAGCGCCTGCCCGCGCGATGCAGGCCCGCGACGGACTCGATCGGCACCATGATCCCGAGCCGACCGTCGAAGCGGCCCCCGTTGCGCACGGTGTCGTAATGCGAACCGGTCAACAGCCGCGGCGCCGAAGCGTCGCTGCCGTGGTAGACGCCGACGACGTTGCCGACCGCGTCGATGTCGACCGTGTCGAAGCCCGCGTCGCGCATCCATCCCGAAATCATCGCCGCGCAGGCACGATGCGCGTCGGTCAGGTAGGTGACCGTGAGCTGACCTTGTTCGGCGAAGCCCGGATCGCTGAAGGCCGCGAGTGCTTCCGCCTGGTCCCACAAGCGCTCGCCGCGCGCCGGGGCCGTCGCGAAGCGGTCGTCGATCCGCAGCTCCGCGATGCGATCGATCTGGCGCAGGCACTCGTCGAATTCCGCATCCGGCTGCGCTTTCGCGCGGCGCGCGAACGTCGCGATGATGTCCGTGCGCGACAGGCCGCGACCCCGCGGCCCGCGCACCGCGAGAATGAACGGCCAACCGAAGCGCGCGAGGTAGTCGTCGTTGAGGCGTCGCAGCGTCGCGAGTTCGTCGGGGCTGCAATGCAGGAGCCCGCTCGTCGATTGCTCGCTCGTCGACGCCGCGCTCACGTCGCCCGCGAGCGCCGCCTTCCCCGCGAGCGCCGGATGCGCGCGAATCAACGCGAGTCGCGTCTCGCGCGGCGCCCCGCGCACCGCGACGAAGAGCGCGCGTTTGAGCGCGGCCAGCGACGCGAACGGCCGCTGGGCGAGCGCCGTTTCGCCGGCCCACGGCGAGTGCTCGTAGAGGTCCGCGAGCAGCGCGACGGCCTCGCCATGGGGAGCCGCGTTCAGCGCGGCGAGCGTCGTCGGCTTCATCGCGGAGCGGGATGCGTCGACACCCAGTGGCGCGCGACGTCGATGCGACGACAGACCCACACGTGCTCGTGGCGCGCGACGTGCTCGATGAAGCGACTGAGGGCGCCGATGCGTCCCGGCTTGCCGAGCAGGCGACAGTGCATCCCGACGCTCATCATCTTCGGACGATCGAGGCCGGCCGGATCGCCTTCCGCGTAGAGCGCGTCGAAGCTGTCGCGCAGGTAGGTGAAGAAGTGGTCGCCCGTGTTGAAACCCTGCGGGCTCGCGAAGCGCATGTCGTTCGCGTCGAGCGTATAGGGCACGACCAGATGCGGCGCGCGCGATCCGTCGCTGCGCTCCACCGTCGTCCACAGCGGCAGGTCGTCGCCGTAGTAGTCGCTGTCGTAGAGGTAGCCGCCGTGATCGACGACGAGTCGCCGCGTGTTCGGGCTGTCGCGTCCGGTGTACCAGCCGAGCGGCCAGGCGCCGCCGGTGAGTTCGCGGATCAGCGACGTCGCCGCCGCGAGATGCTCGCGCTCGGTCGCCTCGTCCATCGACTGATAGTGGATCCAGCGCAGGCCGTGGCTCGCGATTTCGTCGCCGCGTGCGACGAACGCGCGCACGACGTCGGGGTGGCGTGCGAGCGCCATGCCGACGCCGAACACGGTCAGCGGCCAGCCGACGCGTTCGAACTCGCGCAGGATGCGCCACACGCCAACGCGCGAGCCGTACTCGTACATCGACTCCATCGACAGGTGGCGCGCCTCGAAGGCCGCGGCGCCGACGATCTCGGACAAGAAGGTTTCCGACGCCCGGTCACCGTGCAGCACGCTGTTCTCGCCGCCCTCCTCGTAGTTCAGCACGAACTGCACGGCGATGCGGGCACCGTCCGGCCAGCGTGCGTGCGGAACGTCGCGGCCATAGCCGACGAGGTCGCGGGGGTAGGCGGGGTCGGGAACGTGAGCTGCGGCCATCGCGAAGATGATAAGCGACCACTCGTCGTTCCCGCGCAGGCGGGTACCCAGTGTCGTTCGCGAATCACAACCCGACGCTGGATTCGCGCCTGTGCGGGAATGGTGGAGGGAAGTGCCCCTAAACTTCGACGTCCCATCGCCCCGAGGCCATCATCGGCAAGCTCACCACCCACGTCCTCGACACCGCGGCCGGTCGCCCCGCGGCCGGACTCGTCGTCGTCCTCTCGCGTCTCGACGACGACCCGTCACTGCTCGCGACCGTCACGTTGAACGACGACGGGCGCGCGCCCGCCGCGCTGCTTGAAGGCGATGCGCTCGTGCGCGGCCGCTACCGGCTCGTCTTCGCGGTCGCGGATTACTTCCGTTCGCGCGGGGTCGAGCTTCCGGACCTCCCGTTCCTCGACCGCGTTCCGATCGACTTCGCGGTCTCCGATCCGTCCGCGAACTATCACGTGCCACTGCTCGTGTCGCCCTGGGCCTATTCGACGTATCGAGGCAGCTGAGGCCCATGACAGCCTATCTCCTGGACTGGGCCGCTTTCCTGTTGCGTTGGCTGCACGTGATCACCGGCATCGCGTGGATCGGCACGTCGTTCCATTTCGTGTTGACCGACAACCGCCTCTACAAGCCGACCGACCGCGCGCTCGTCGACCAGGGCGTCGACGGCGAGTCGTGGGCCGTCCACGGCGGCGGCTTCTATCACTTCAGCAAGTACTACGTCGCGCCGAAGGCCTTGCCCGAGACGCTGCACTGGTCGTACTGGGAGAGCTATTCGACCTGGGCATCGGGCTTCGCGCTGCTCACGGTCCTGTACTTCTTCAATGCGTCGACCTTCCTCGTCGACCCGCGCGTGTTCGACTGGTCGCCAGCGGCGGCGATCGTCGGCGCCCTCGCCTACCTCGTCGTCGGCTGGGTCGTCTACGACGGGCTCTGTCGGCTCGTCGGCCGCGACAAGGCCGGCGATGTCGGGGGCGACCTCAAGGTCGGCCTCTGTGTGTTCGTCTACGTCTGCGTCGCGGCGTGGGTCGCGTGCCACCTCTTCCCGGGACGCGCCGCCTTCCTGTTGACCGGCGCGATGCTCGCGACATGGATGAGCGCGAACGTCGCGATGGTGATCATCCCGGGACAACGCAAGGTCGTCGCCGCGTTGCGCGCGGGGGCGAAGCCGGATCCGAACCACGGTCGGCGCGGCAAGCAGCGCAGCGTGCACAACACCTACGTGACGCTGCCGGTGATCGTCGCGATGATCTCGAACCACGCGGGCCCGCTCGTGCAGAGCCGCTGGAACTGGATCGCGCTGATCCTGTTGATGATCGCCGGCGCGCTGATCCGCTTCTTCTTCGTGATGCGGCACAAGCACGTGTCCCACTGGGAGATCGTCCCGGTCGTCCTCGTCCTGGTCGGCCTCGTCGTCTGGCTCGTCGCGCCCGCGCCGGCGCCCACGGCCGCGACTACGCCCGTGTCGTTCGCGCAGGTGAAGGCCATCGTCGACACGCGCTGCGTGATGTGCCACAACGCGCAGCTCGCGAACAAGGACGTGCGTCTCGACAGCGACGACGCGATCGTTGGCCACGCGAAGGACATCGAGCAGCAGGCCGTGGTCCTGCGCGCGATGCCGTTCAACAACGCGACGCAAATCACCGAGGCGGAGCGCCAGGCCCTCGGCCGATGGGTCGCAAACGGTGGTCGAAGGTGAGTTCGATGACTTCCGAACCTCAAGCGGCAACGGCACGGTCTCCGATCCCGGCGGCAATTCGCGAGGAGATTCTTCGGCGCATCCGCGCAGCGGAGGACGAACACGGCATTCGCGTTCTTCTGGCTGTCGAGTCGGGAAGCCGCGCGTGGGGCTTCGCATCGCCCGACAGCGATTTCGACGCACGCTTCATCTACGTCCACGCGCGCGATTGGTATCTCTCCATCAACTTCGAGGACCGTCGCGATGTTGTTGAGTACCCGATCGTGGACGAAATCGACCTTAATGGTTGGGACCTTCGCAAGGCGTTGCGGTTATTCCGAAAGTCGAATCCGACGTTCGTCGAATGGATTCATTCGCCGATCGTCTATCTCGAAAATGGCGTCTTCGCGAGTCGGGTCAGGTCGCTGCTCTCCGCGATCTATTCGGTCGAGAGCGGTCTGAAGCACTATCGAAGCATGGCCAAGACGAATTTTCGCGAGTACCTGAAGGGGGATCTCGTCCGGCTCAAGAAGTATTTCTATGTCCTCCGACCGTTGCTCGCCGCACGATGGCTCGAGCAATATAAGACCGCGCCTCCAATCGAGTTCGAAAGCCTACTGTCGATGATTGATGATCGCGCGGATCTTCGTTCCGACATTGATTGCTTGTTAGCTCAGAAGCGTGCAGCGCCAGAACTTGGTCTCTCCGCGCCGATTCCACGAATCAACGAGTTCATCGAAGGCGAGCTTTTGCGCCTCGATGCGCTGGACCTGTCGCGCGAGGGGCGAGGCCTCGACGTGAACGCGGAAAGGGAGCTCGATGCACTCTTCAACGACTGCCTGAACGAGCGTTCTAATACCACCAACTCCCACACCAGTCGACCATGAGCGATGTCCTTTCGCAGCTCCGTGCGATCAACGAAACGGCGGCGTTCAATCGTTGGTGCGGTCTCGAAGTGATCGCCGCCGGCCCGGGACACGTGGAGATCGCGATGCCCTGGCGTCCGGAAGTGGCCCAGTACGCCGGCTTCCTCCATGCCGGTCTGGTCGGCGCCTTGATCGATACCGCCTGCGGCTTCGCGGCGGCCACGCTGGGCGGACGCGTGCTCGCGTCGCACTTCTCGGTCAACTGCCTGCGGCCTGCGGTCGGCGAGCGCTTCGTCGCCCGCGCGCGCGTCGTCAAGCCGGGCAAGACGCAGTTCTTCACCGCATGCGAGCTGTTCGGCGTCCGCGACGGGGTCGAGACCCTCGTCGCGACCGGCGAGACGCTGTTGATCGTTGTCGGCGACTGAGTCGAGCAGGTTCGACCGTCAGGGTCCGACCACCGGCAGCGACACGAAGCTCGCCGTCTCCCCGCTGCGCCAGACGCGCTGCGTCGCGACGCGGTAGTCCGCGGGCTTCGCATCGAACAGGTTCGGGACGAAGGTTTGCGGATTGCGGTCGTACAGCGGGAACAGCGACGACTGCACCTGGACCATGATGCGATGTCCCGGCAGGAACGTGTGGTCGACCGTCGGCAGGCCGAATGTATACGGCAGCGGGCGATCGGGTGCGAGCGCCGCGGGTTTCTCGAAGCTCGTTCGATAGCGACCCCGGAAGATGTCGAGCGAGATCGCGAGTTCGTAGCCACCCATCTCCGGCTTCGACGGGACCTGGTCGGGGTAGACGTCGATCAGCTTGACGACCCAGTCGCTGTCGGTCCCGCTCGTCGACGCGAACAGGCGCACCTCGGGCGTACCGGCGACGCGGACCGCCTGCTTCAACGGCTCGGTCCGATACGTCAGCACGTCGGGTCGACCGTCGACGAAACGCTGATCGACGACGAGCCAGCGCTGCCAGCCCTCCGTATCGCTCGCGTGGGACGGCCTCGGCTGAAAAGGCACCGGCTTCGCGGGATCGGAGAGGTATTCGTCGTAACGGGTCGGTCCGCGCGCCGGCGCGCCGAACGACAAGGTGCCGCCGGCCCCGAGATACAAGGGCTTCGGCGTCGACGCGCACCCGGACGCGCAACTGAGCGGCCACGACTTCAGCCGGTCCCAGTGGTTCTCGCCGGTGTCGTAGATCAACACCGGCGGCGTGTCCGCACGCGGGGCGCCGTCGACGAGATAGGTATCGAAGAACGGTCGCAGCACGTCCCGGCGGAATTGCAGCGCGGTGTCTCCGACGAACTGCAGCGGACCGAGCGACGAGCCGTCGTAGTTGACGCCGCTGTGGCGCCACGGCCCCATCACGAGATAGTTGAGATCGTTGCGCGCGTCCTTCGGCTCGACGGCCGCGTAACTGTGGATCGCGCCGTAGATGTCCTCCTGGTCCCACAAGCCCTGGATCCACATCGTCGGCACCGACAGCGGCTGTGCCGCGACGATACGGTCGAGCGCCTGTCCCTGCCAGTACGCGTCGTACGCGGGATGCTCGTGAATCTTCCGCCAATACGGCAACTGCTCGAGGCCCGCGGCGCGCGCGTAGTCGCCCGCCGAGCCCGCGCGAAGGAAGTTCTCGTAGTCGTCGTAGCCCGCGCGCGGGATCGACTGCCCGCGACCGCGTGCCGACGACACGCCCATGAAGAAGTCGAAGTTCCGCATGCGGAAGGCCCCGTAGTGGAACCAGTCGTCGCCCATCCAGCCGTCGATCATCGGGCTCATCGGCGCGGCCACCTTCAACGCCGGATGCGGATGGATCAAGGCCATCACGACGGTGAAGCCTTCGTAGGAGGAGCCCAGCATCCCGACCCGTCCGTTGGTCTCCGGCACGTTCTTCACGAGCCAGTCGATCGTGTCGTAGGCGTCCGTCGAGTGATCGACCTCGCTGTCGTTGAGCGGACCGCGCAACGGCCGCGTCACCACGTAGTCGCCTTCCGAGCCCCACTTGCCGCGGATGTCCTGGAAGACGCGGATGTAGCTGCCGTCGGCGAACACGTCGTCGCCCTGCGCGAGGATCGCGACCAGACGCGTCGACACGTTGCGTGACGCGCGATTCGTCGCGTTGTACGGGGTTCGCGTGAGCAGGATCGGCGCGCGTCGCGCGCCCTTCGGTACGACGATGACGGTATGCAGTTTCACGCCGTCGCGCATCGGAATCATCACGTCGCGTTTGTCGTAATCGTTCGCGTCGGTCGGGGCGACGAAACGCGCGGGGATGTCGGGGGCGAGCGACGGGGTCTGGGCCGCGACGAGCGCAGCGGAACACGAGGCCAGCAAGGCGGCGGCGAGTCGGAACATGGTCGGTGAAAAAAGGATTGGAGGCGACGCGATCGCGTCGTCGGGCTTCAGGCGTCGCGCGCGGCCGGACGTTCGACCGCCGCGGCGATCGACTCCACGAGCGGAAGGATTTGCGCCGCAACCGCGATCGCGATGTGCGCGGGCGCCTTGCCGGTGATCCCGTCGACGCCGATCGGGCACGTGATGCGCGCGAGCGACGCGTCGTCGAACCCGCGTCGACGCAACAGGTGTTCGAAGCGTCGACGCTTCGTCGCCGATCCGATCAATCCGAGGAAGACGAAATCGCCGCGACGCAGGATCGCCTCGACGATCCGCAGGTCGAGGTCGTGCTCGTGCGTCGCGACGACGAAGAGCGAGCCCGCCGGGGCCTCGTCGACCTCGGCCTCGACCGGCTCGACGCAGACGCGCTCGACGGTCGGGGGCGACGGTTCGGGCGGAAATTCCGCCTCGCGCTCGTCGATCCACTGCACGCGCACGTCGAGCGTGCCGAGCACATGCGCGAGCGCGCGCCCGACGTGACCCGCGCCGTACAGCTGGATCGTCGTCACGTGGTCGTCTGGCCACGCGGCCAGCGACGCGGCGTCGAGCACGCGATGGCGCAGCGTGACGGCGCCGCCGCAGCACTGTCCGAGCGACGCACCGAGCGAGAAGGACTGGTCGTCGGGTCGAAGCGCGTCGTCGGCCAGCATCGCGCGCGCGAGCGCGATCGCCCGCCATTCGAGATTGCCGCCGCCGATCGTGCCGGCTGTCCCCGCGCGCCAGACCAGCATGCGGGTCCCGGGCTCGCGCGGCGCGGACCCGCGCGTGGCGGCGACCTCGACGACGATCGTGGGCAGGCCGCGCGCGTGGCGCGAGACCGCGAGGCGACGCAACGCGCGATTCATCGCGATCCGCCCGCGCGGACCGCGTCGATCGCGTCGAGGACGGCCTCCGGCGTCGCCGGCGCGCGCAACGGCGGGGCGACGCGCGCGCCGCTGCGCGCTTCGTCGGCGCACGCCGCGATCGCGTCGCGGATCGCGAGGAAGACCGAGAACGCGAGCAGCAACGGCGGCTCGCCGACCGCCTTGCTGCGATGGATGCTGTCGGCGACGTTCGGCGCGTCGTACAGCGCGACGTTGAAGACCGGCGGGCAATCGTTCGCGGTCGGGATCTTGTAGGTCGACGGCGCGTGCGTCGCGAGCAGGCCGTCCGCGTTCCACACGAGTTCTTCGCTCGTCAGCCAGCCGACGCCCTGCACGAAACCGCCCTCGACCTGTCCGAGATCGATCGCGGGGTTCAGCGAGCGGCCGACGTCGTGCAGGAGGTCGGCGCGCAACACGCGGTGCTCGCCGGTCAGCGTGTCGATGACGACCTCGCTCGCGGCGGCACCGTATGCGAAGTAATGGAAGGGCTTGCCCTTGAGGCGTTGCCGGTCCCAATGCAGGTCGGGCGTCGCGTAGAAGCCGTCGCTCCACAACTGCACGCGTTCCATGTAGGCCTTCATGACCACGAGCTCGAACGAGCGCGCGAAGCCCGGGCCCACGACCTCGCCGCGCTCGAAGCGCAGCGACGACGCATCGACGCCCTCCGTGCGTTCGAGCATTGCGACGATCCGCTCGCGGATCTTCGTCGCGGCGTCGAGTGCCGCCATCCCGTTGAGGTCCGAGCCGGTCGACGCGGCCGTTGCCGACGTGTTCGCGACCTTCGTCGTGTCCGTCGCCGTCACGCGCACCCGCGCGAGCTCGAGTCCGAAGACGTCGGCCACGACCTGCGCGACCTTCGTGTGCAGTCCCTGGCCCATCTCGGTCCCGCCGTGGTTCACGAGCACCGAGCCGTCGTTGTAGACGTGCACGAGGGCGCCGGCCTGGTTGTAATGCGCGACGTTGAACGAGATGCCGAACTTGACCGGCGTGAGCGCGATGCCGCGCTTGAGGACGGGACTCGTCGCGTTCCAGCGCGCGATCTCGGCACGGCGCTCGACGTAGCCGCTCGACGCGACGAGCGCCTCGACGAGCGGCTCGATGATGTTGTCGCCGACCTTCTGGTCGTACGGGGTGAGGTCGCGTGAATGGATCCCGTAGAAGTTCGCGCGTCTCACGTCGAGCGGGTCGCGGTCGAGTCGCCGCGCGATCGAGTCCAGGATGACCTCCATCGCGATCGCGCCCTGCGGGCCGCCGAAGCCGCGGAACGCCGTGTTGCTCTGCGTGTCCGTGCGTGCGCAGTAGCCGTGTATCGCGACCTCGGGCAACCAGTACGCATTGTCGAAGTGGCACAGTGCACGCGTCATCACCGGCCCGGTGAGGTCCGCACAGTGTCCGGCGTTCGTCACCATGTCGATCTCGACACCGAGCACGCGGCCCTCGTCGTCGAAGCCGACCTCGAACCGGAAATCGAACGGATGGCGTCGCCCGGTGACGAGGAAGTCGTCGTCGCGGTCGAGGCGCAGCTTCACGGGCCGGCCGGTCGCGCGCGCCGCGATCGCGGCGATGCAGGCGAACGGCGCCGACTGCGACTCCTTGCCGCCGAA
>Ga0247783_1000061_pt1 | contig 34543 bp, 28 predicted proteins | sample UWRJL064202C5_FD_179911 | JGI IMG/M metagenome (GOLD analysis project Ga0247783, IMG submission 179911) | Plant litter microbial communities from Arlington Agricultural Research Station in Wisconsin, United States - UWRJ-L064-202C-5 | ecosystem: Environmental > Terrestrial > Plant litter >...
AGCGACCGGGCAGTTCGATCGGGGCGCGCAGTCTCTCGGTGAGCTTCGCCGCCACGCGGATCGCGTCGCCTGCGTGGCGCATGGTCTCCAGGATGATGGTGAACTCGTCGCCAGCCAGGCGCGCGACCGTGTCCTCGGGACGCACGGTCGCGAGCATCCTGGTCGCGAAGGTCTTCAGGACGGCGTCACCGGCCTCGTGGCCCAACGTGTCGTTGACGCTCTTGAAGCGATCGACATCGAGGAACAGCAATGCCATCGGCGCGGCGACCGAAGCGTGCGCCATGGCCTGCGTGAGGCGTTCGTTGAAGACCGCGCGGTTCAGCAGGCCGGTGAGGTCGTCCACCTCGGCGGCTCGTCGCAGCTCTTCCTCCGCCTGCTTCTGACTTTCGATGTTCGAGTACGTGCCTGCCACGCGGACCGCGCGGCCGGCGGCGTCGCGTTCCACCACGCGGCCGTGGGCGCGCACCCACGTGTACGCGCCGGATCGGTGGGCCAGCCGGAACTCGGACAGGAAGACGGATGCGACGCCCGTGACCGTCTCGGTGACCGCCGCGAGGACGCGCGCGAGATCGTCGGGGTGCACGCTCGCGCGCATCTGGGCGGCAGTGGCCGTCGTCGTTTCGGCCGCATCGCCGCGCATGGTCGCGGCCTGCGCGCTCTGGTACATGCGATCGTTCACGATGTCCCAGTCGAACAACGCGAGCCCGGAGGCTTCGAGTGCCAGGCTCAGGCGCTCCTCGCTGAGGGTGCGCAGTCGCTCCGCCTTGTGGCGCGCCGAGATGTCATTGAGGACGACATAGAGGCCGGTCACCGACCCGTCGTCGGCACGCTCCGGAGTCAGCGTGACCTCGACGCGACACAGGCCCTTCAAGGTGACCTGGTCCCGCTCGTACGTGACCCTCTCGCCTTGCAGGGCTGCCGCGACCTGGGGCGCGATCAGGGCCGCCGTGTCCGCGCCGTAGACCTCGCTCAACGTCCGCCCGATCAGTGTCGCGGGATCGCGCCCGAGCCAGTCCTGGAACACCCGGTTTGCGAACTTGAAGCGCAGGTCTCGATCCACTCGGGACACCAGCGCCGGCATGTTGTCCGTGACCTGCAGCAACTGGGCTTCGCTCTGGCGCAGAGACTCCATCGCCCGTCCCAGTTCGGCCTCGGTCTGCTTGCGCTCGGTGATGTCGAGGTGGGTCCCGATGATGCGCACAGGCCGATTCTTCGCATCGCGCTCGACGATCATCGCCCGGCTCGCGACCCAGACCCATCGGCCGTCCCGGTGCGCAACCCGATGCTCGCAACCATAGGCCGCGGTCTCGCCGCGCATGTGCAGCCGCAATGCGGCGTCGACCTCCGGCCAATCGTCCGGGTGGATCCCCTCGCGCCAGCCATCGCCGGTCGGCAGCACTTCGGTCGGGCCGAGGCCCAGGATGGCGCGCTCGCGTTCGTTGACCACCATCCGGCCCGTGGGCAGATGAAGGTCCCACAACCCGAGCTTGGCTCCGCTCAATGCGAATTCGAGCCGCTCGGCACTGACCTGCCGTTCCGCGGCCACGGCCTGCTCGACCTGTCGGACGGCCTGTCGCCGGCGCTGCCCGAAGTGCAACGCCGTGCAGAGACCGACCGCGAGCGCGACGAAGACCACCGCGAGTTCGACGGCCTTCTCGTGCCACGGACGCAGCACCGTCGACACGTCGCGGCTGACCGCGACGATCATCGGACGATCCAGGTTCCCCCGCCCGGCCGTCCGCAACGCCAGCAAGCGGTCTCCGGTCGAGCCGGGGCCCGCGACCGTGGAGAGCGATGCCGCCGCGCCTGAGGCACGGAACGCGGCAGTCGGTCCCGGGCGCGAAGGTGCGTCCACCTCGAGCGGGTAACTTCCCTCGGGCACGTCGAGAAAGACGCTCCCGTCTGCATCGACGAGTGCTGCGTGCATGTCGCTCGCATACAGCACGGACTTCAGCAGGGCCTGAAAGTACGCCGGGTCGACCGCCGCGATGACGAGGCCGAGGAACTCGCCCGCGCGGCCGACGACGACGCGGCTCAACACCACCACCCAGGTGCCGCGAATGGATTTGAACGGCGACGACAGGTAGAGCACGTCCGGGTTGGAACTGCGTTGCGCCTCGAGGAAGTACGGTCGGCTGCCGAGGTCGGACCCGATCAGCTCGCCACGATTCGAGGCCACCACACGCCCGCTGCCGTCGAGGATGGCCATGGTGCTCACGCCGGGCATCGCGTCGGTCAGCAAACGCAGCTTGTCGGACGCGAAACCGCCGTTGAGCGCGGGGTCGAGCTGTCGCAGGTCGTCGCGGATGCTCTGAATCGCCTTGTTCGCGCCTTCGACCTGCAACAGCAGGTTGTCATCGATCAAATGCGCCTGGACCTGGAGTCGTTCGCCTTCGAGCGTCTCGACATCCCTGCGCTCGTGGGACAGCGTCCATGCGAGGACGATCCCGATCACACACAACAGCGTCGTCAGCGCGACCCATTCGAGGCGGGAGCGGCGGGACTCTTCGGGCGGCGGGATGCGGAGCGGAGGGGAGTGCATAGGCGTGCGACTCGTTCGTGCAGCCCGCGCGGATGGGTCCAGTGGACCAAGCAGGGTACTCCGGTCATCGACGCGCACACGTTTGCGCGTCGCTCGTCCGCGAGTTCGGGCCCGAGATGCCCCCTGGACGACGCGCGGCAATCGGTTGAATCCGGGATCTCGCCATCAGGGACGTCGCCGTGATGACGAGCCGCAATCACCCGGGCGGCGGGCGCTGCTCTGTTCCCCGGAGAAGCACGATCGCACCGAGTGGTCCGAGCCCGAGCAGTTCGAAGCCCTGGGCGGAAAGCAGGCCACTCGCCGTCATCGCAAAAGGATGTTTGATGAACGGATGCCCGGACGCGCCTGTGCGGAGCGTCACGTTGAGCGTCGCGTCGATCGTGCTCCCGCCGACGTGGGCGCGCCCCTCGATTTCGTAGCAGTCATCGCCGCCGCGCATCTGGTGATCGATGATCGACATGTGGCCACCATGGCACGAATAGCCGTCGATCTCGATCGCCAATCGATAGATTCCATTGGCATCTGCCATGCCCTGCCTCCTAGACGACAGAGACAAGGTAGGCGCGCGCGCGGCGACGACGCGTAGGCGCACGCCCGAATGGGGAGCAACTGTTGCGTCAAGCGCACGCAATGAGGTTCTTATCGGGGCCTGCTGTTCGGGCTCGGGCCGCGTCGGGCCGCGTCCGCGGACTCCTTCTCGCGCGCCGTGATCGACGCCTGAAGATTGATCGCGCGCGTCGCGGCGATTCCGGGCAGACGGCATCGACAAACTCCTGGCCGCTCGTGGCATCGGCCAGGGATGAATCGAGTCATGGGACGAGATGGCGCCGCAGAAAGACGCCGATCCCGTCGAGCGCTTCCCGGGCCGCTTGCAGTAGCGCGATGTTGGCTGGAAAGACATGAACCATGCCCTTCCACACGTGCAGTTCTGCCGACGAACCCGCGGCTCGCAAGCGATCGGCGTAGCGGCGGGCATCGTCAAGAAGAATTTCATCGTCTCCAACCTGCAGCAGGACGGGCGGGAGTCCCTCGAGATCGCCTTGCAGCGGGGACGCGCGTGGATCGGAAGGGTCATGCGATCCGAGGTAAATGCGACTGGCCTCCTTGAGCGCCGCAACCTGGAGGATGGGGTCGCGCTTCGCACGGGTCGTGATGCTATCGCCGCTCAGCGTGAGGTCGGTCCAGGGCGACATCGCGACGGCTGCCATCGGACACGGCATGTGGCCGTCGCGTGAAGCGCGCGTCATTCGTTCGGTCGTCGCCAGTGCCAAACCGCCGCCGGCGGAATCGCCGACGATGGCGATCCTCGAGAACCCTGCCGCCGCGAGGCCGCGATAGGCGGCCTCTGCATCGAGAGCTGCTGCGGGAAAGAGATGCTCTGGCGCCAGCCGGTAGTCGACGACGAACACGGGTGTCTTGACGCGCGCGGCGATCTGTCCCGCGAAATGGCGATACGCGTTTGCCGAGCCGACCGTGTATGCACCGCCGTGCAGATAGAGGATGACCGCGTCATCGATGACGGAAGGTCGGCACCACCATCCGGGCACGCCGCCGATCGTCGTTGCTTCGTCGCTCACGCCCTCGGCAGCCGGCGTTTTTTGCATCAGCGCGTCGAAAGCCGGTCGGCCCTTCGGCCCGAGATCGGCGGCGGGCTGTATTGCGAGCATCGCGCGCATGGCCAGCATCGCGGCGCGATCGAGCAGATGTTCAGAATGCTCGATGACGTCGTCATCCTTCGAGTCCCCGGCGCCCGTGCTTGTCATGTCGCACCTCCGCCACGTGCGACGCGGGCGTCCAGCCGAAGTACGTGGTCGACGACAAACCACGGCGCCTCTTCGGTCATGAAATGACCGCAAGCGGCGAGGGTGTGCGCCTCGACGTCGGACGCGACCATGGCGACCATCTCACCGACCTTGTCACCGAGTCCCTTTGCGCCGCCGAGGGCGACGACCGGTATGGTGACTTTGTCGATGCGAAGCGGCTCGGTCTGTTCGATGCTCGCGAACGCCGCGCGGTAGATACCCATGCTGCCGAGCACGCCTTCCGCACCGGCGAAGGTACGCAGATATTCATCGACGACCCCGGGGCTGATCGCTGCGTGGTTGACCACGTGGTCCCCGGTGTAGAACCAGTCGAGGAAGGCGCGTTCGTTGTCGACGATCAGGGCCTCGGGCACACCGGGGGCCAACGGCAGGATCCACCACCACATCGACCCCTCCGCCATCGCTTGAGGCGTGTAAGAGAACACGCCCCGCAGCACGTCCCCGAGCATCACCGGCGCCTCGATATACAACAGGCCCGTCACCTCCTGAGGATGATCGGCGGTCCAGATCAGCGCGGGCAACGCGCCCATGTCGTGGGCGGCGTGGATCGCCGGACGGCCGTCGCCGAAACCGATCGTAGCGACCAGAGAACGGCACTCTTCAGCGAGCGAGCGGGCGTCGTAGCCGGAATTCCCGGTCGGCTTGTCGCTGTCGCCGAAGCCCCGCATGTCAGGCACGAGAACGGCGTAGCCCGCTTGCGCCAACGCCGGCGCGACGTCGCGCCACGCATAGGAGGTCGAAAGAAAGCCGTGCCAGAGAATCACCGGCCGCCCTTTCGAATTGCCGCCGATGCGGTAGTGCAGGCGTACCCCGTCGACGGTCGCGAACGCGCTTCGAAATCCCGGGATCGCGGCCGCCGAACTCATGACGGTCGTGAGGCCGACTCGGCCGGCGCGATGGTCGTACCGTCCGCATTGCACGTGACACGCCCACCGCACAACGTCGCCATCTCGCGTGGGTCAGGGCGACCACTCTTCATCGACGGCCTCCATGAGGGTCCGCCGCGAGTTCTTCGAAATAGGCGCGCAGGGTGCGTGGCGGGCGCCCAAGGATGGCGGCAAGCGTGAGGGCGTTCCCGCGCAGGCCGACCCGGTCGTAGTGATCGAACATCGGACGCATCGCCTGAGCCGGCGCGGGCAGTGTGTCCGGATCGATTCTTCGCGGGGTGATCGGCCGGGCGAGCACGTCCCCGATCAGCGCCGCGACGTCGTGTCGATCGAGCCAGCCCTCCGCGCACAGCTCGAACGTGCCGTAGAGCAGGCGATCCTCGGTCAGCGCGATCGCGGCCACCTCCGCCACGTCGCGGAAATCGACACGGCTGAAGCGCGTGTCGTTCGACCACGGCTCCGCAACGACACCGCTCTTGACGATGTCCGGCCACGCGCCCGCGTAGTTCTGGAAGAGCACCGTGGGATGCAGGAAGGTGTATTCGAGTTGCGAGTCGAGCACCGCTTCCTCCACGGGAGCCTTGAACGCATGGTTCGGAAGATGGCTCAACACCGGATGGATCACCGACGAAAACACCAGGCGCTGTACACCGGCGTCGATCGCGGCGGCGACGAATGCCTTTCCCCGGGCCACCTCGTCGGGCAGTGCCACGGGAGCCAAATAGAAGGCGCGTTCGACACCCCGTAACGCAGCGGTGACACTCGCCCCGTCGGTGAGGTCGCCGGCGATCACTTCGTGTGCACCGGATGCGCGGACTGCGTCAGCGTCTGCCGCGTTGTGGACCATGCCGCGAATCCGCGCGCCGCGCCGCGCTAATTCGGGAACCACCAGGCGGGCGAACTTGCCTGCCGCACCGACGACCAAGATTGTTCCGTTCATTGAGAGTTCTTCAGAGACTGGCGCACGCGCCTGGACTCCCTTAAACATCTGCGAGGGCGGCGCGTTCGTTGCTTCCGCTGGACAAACTGTGCAGGAAAGTGCAACAGTCAAATGGTGCTCGACCTCAATTCCTTGCAAGTGTTCGAGAAGGTCGCGTCCTTGAAGAGCTTCACGGCGGCGGCGCGCGCGCTGGGACTCCCCAAGTCCAGCGTGAGTCGTGCGATTGCAAGGCTCGAGCAGGAACTCGGCTCGAGACTGTTCCAGCGGACGACGCGTGACGTGGCGCTGACCCTGACCGGAAAGGCGTTGCTCGAACGGAGCACGGAGATCATCGCGAGTCTCAGCGACGTTCTGACTTATGTCGGCGGCCTCGCGGGACAGCCCCGGGGAGTGTTGAAGGTCAGCGCAGGGATGGGGTTTGGCGTCAATGTGCTGGCGGAGCAGCTTCCGGAGTTCATGCGCCGCTATCCGGAGATCGACCTCGCGCTCGATCTCGAGACTCGCTCGGCGGATCTGGTCGCCGACGCCGTGGACGTCGCCGTACGTCTTGGCCCGCTTCCCGAATCAGGACTCGTCGCCGTGCGACTCGGACAGATGCGCCGCTATCTGTGTGCCGCACCTGCCTATCTCGACCGATGCGGGACGCCCCGGACCATCGAAAGCATCGCGGAGCACGACGTGATCACCATACCGGCACCGGATGGTCGGGCCAGGCCCTGGATCTTCTCTCGCGGGACCGAAACGGTCAGGGTCGACATCAAGCCGCGCGCGTCGATCAACGAGGCCTTGATGATCCATCGGATGGTCGCCAATGGCGCAGGGCTCGGACTCTTGACGGGCTACATCTGTGGGCCCGAGATCGTTGCAGGACGGCTGGTGCATTTGTTTCCCCAATGGGCGCCTCCGCCTGTGGACGTCAGTCTCGTATTCCCCAGTCGACGCGAGCTGTCGCCGATCGTTCGCGCGTTCGTGGACTACATGAAGGAGGTCAGTCACCCGGGGTGCTTGTGGCTGGACGATCCGCTGACCTCGTGAAACGGCGCAAGCCCGGAAGTCGTCCTTTCAAACTCAAGTTCGCCTGGTCGATGATTTCGATCGCCACGCATGGTCTCGTCGGGCATTCGCTTCTCGTCTGTCCGGTGTGTCGTCGAATGCGACTGATCGACCGCGCTCATGGCGCAGCCCCCTGCGTCCTGGCCCCGAGGATGTTCTCCTTGCCGGCGCGGCGCTCCGCACGCAATTCCGCCCACTCGTAGATCAGCGGCAGGAGCAGCAGCGTCAACGCGGTGGACGTGAACAGTCCGCCAACGACCACGGTCGCGAGCGGTCGCTGCGTTTCCGCGCCGACGCCGGTCGACAGCAACATCGGAATCAAGCCGAGGATGGCGACCGAGGCTGTCATGAGCACGGGCCGCAAGCGCAGCGCCGCTGCGGAGGTGACGGCGTCACGAACGGACATGCCTCGACGGCGCTGATCGTTCAGGAAGGAGACCAGCACGATGCCGTTCAGCATCGCGACGCCGAAGACGGCGATGAATCCGATCGCCGAAGGCACCGAGAGGTATTGGCCGGTGACGAACAGGCCGACGATGCCGCCGATCATGGCGAACGGCACGTTCGCGATGACGACGGCCGCGTGCCGGACCGAGTTGAAGGCCGTGTAGAGCAGCATGAAGATCAGGCCGATCGTCAGCGGCACGATGACGGCCAGTCTCGCCATGGCCCGCTGCTGGTTCTCGAAGGCCCCTCCCCATTCGATCCAGTAGCCCGCGGGCATCGGAACCGCCTGCGCGATCCGGGCGCTCGCCTCCTTGACGAAGCCGTCGACGTCGCGACCCTTCACGTCGAGTTGCAGGACGGCATACCGTTGAAGCGCCTCGCGCCGGACGAACGAGTAGCCCTCGTCGAGTTCGATCGATGCCACCTGCGAGAACGGAACGAGGGCGCCGTTGCCGGTGCGGATCGGGATCGCGGCGATCGAAGCCGGATCCGCCCGGAACGCCTCGGGCAAGCGGACGGTGATGTCGAATCGTCGCGTGCCGTCGATCAGCGTCGAGACCGCCTCGCCGCCGATGCCGGCCTTCACGACTTCGAGAACCTCGTCGGCGTTGATGCCGTAGCGCGACGCGGCTTCGCGATTCACCTTGACGATCAGCTGCGGCTTTCCCTTGTTGGCCTCGGCGGCCAGATCGGCCGCGCCCGGCACCGTCGCGACGACGTTCCGAAGCTGGCCCGTGAGGCGATCCAGCGTTTCGAGGTCCTGCCCGTAGAGTTTCAACGCGAGCGTCGCGCGCACACCGGAAATGAGCTCTTCGACCCGCGACTGGATCGGTTGCGTCGCGCCGAAGACCGCGGTCGGCACGGCCTTCTCGAGGACCTCCTGCATCTCGCCCGCGAGCGCCGAGTACGCGATCTGTCGCGGCCACTCGGACTGGGGCTTCGTCTCCACGTTGACCTCCATGTAATTCACGTCCGTCGTCTCGCCGCCTTCGGCGCGACCGATCGTCGCGAGGACCGACTTCACCTGCGGGAATTGCCGGTGCAGGACCTCGCTGACGACGTTGGAGACGCGGATCGACTCGTCGAGCGACGTCGACGGGATGCCGGTCACGCGCATCTGGATCGTCCCTTCCTGCAGCTGCGGCATGAACTCCTTGCCGAGGAAGGGGAACAGCGCCAGCGACACCGCGAGCAGCGCGAGCGCGCAGCCGATGACGAGCTTCTTGCGCTCCAGGGCCCGATCGAGGAGCGGGAGGTAGAGGCGCTTCGCCTGCCGCACGATGAACGTGTCCTTCTCTTTCCTGGGTTCGAGGATCAGCGAAGCCAGGACCGGCACGAGCGTCATCGACAGCAGCAGCGAACCGATCATCGCGAAGCTGATCGTGTAGGCCATGGGCTTGAAGAGCTTGCCCTCGAGCCCGGTCAACGAGAACAACGGCATGAAGACCACGATGATGATCAGGATCGCGAAGGCGATCGGCGCCATCACCTCGCGCGCTGCGTCGAGGATCAGCCGGGTCTTGTCGATCGGCTTGCCCGACGCTTCGGCATGAGCGAGAAGGCGGAACGCGTTCTCCACCATGACCACGGCACCGTCGACCATCATCCCGGTGCCGATCGCGAGGCCGGCCAGGGACATGAGGTTCGCCGAGATGCCGAAGTGCTGCATCAGGATGAAGGCGATCAACATCGCCATCGGCAGGGTCACGATCACGACGACCGCCGAACGGATCTCGCCGAGGAAGAGGAAGAGGACGATCGCGACGAGGAGCGCGCCTTCGACGAGAGCGCTCTCGGCCGTGTTCAAGGCCTTGTCGACCAGCTCGGTCCGGTCGTAGGCCGTCACGAGCGACACGCCCTTCGGCAGCGCGGCCTGGACCACGGCGACCTTCGCCTTGACCGCATCGACGACGTTCTTGGCGTTCTCGCCGACGCGCGACAACACGATGCCGAGGACGGCCTCGCTGCCATCGCGCGTGACGGCGCCGAAGCGCGGGGCCGCCGCCTCGCGGACGTCCGCCACATCCCGCACGAAGATGGGCGCGCCTTCGCGTTCCGCGACGACGATGCCGCCGATGTCCCGGGTGTCGGCCACCAGCCCGAGACCGCGAACCAGGTATTGCTCGGCGCCGAGCGTGATGGACTGGCCGCCCACCTGCTTGTTGTTGGCCGCCAATCGCTCCATCACCTGCTTGAAGGACAGCCCGTACTTGATCAGCTGGCGGGGATCGATCCGGACCTCGTACTGCTTCTGATCGCCGCCCCACGAGACGACGTCGTCGACGCCGGGCACGGTCCGAAGGATGGGACGGGCGGTCCAGTCGTTGAGCGTGCGCAGATCCATCGTGCTCAGCTTCCGGTCGGCCGACTCGACCGTGTACCAGAAGACCTGTCCGAGTCCCGAACTGTTCGGACCGAGCACGGGTTCGCCGTAGCCTTCCGGCAGCCGGCCCTTCGCCTCCTGCAACTTCTCGCCGACGAGGCGACGTGCGAAGTGGATGTCGACGTCGTCCTTGAAATAGACGCCGATGTAGGACAGCCCGAACAGCGAAACCGAGCGGACGACCTCGACGTTCGGCAGGCCGGCCATGGCCCCCTCGATCGGCGTGGTCAACAGCTTTTCGACGTCCTCCGCCGCGAGACCGGGCGACTCCGTGTAGATCGAGACCTGAACGGGCGTGACGTCGGGAAAGGCGTCGACCGGGACCTGCCGGAACGCCTGCACCCCGAGTCCGATGACGACCGCGAAGGCGACCAGCACCAGGAGCTTGTAGCGAAGCGACGCTGCAACGATGGCTTCGAGCATGACCGTGGCCTCAGTGTGCGTCGCCGATCTGCGACTTGAGGGCACGCGCCTTGAGCGCGTAGACGCCGGCCGTCACGACCTGTTCGCCCGCCTTGACCCCCGACTTGATCGTCGTGCGGCCGGACAGCTTCTCGCCGACCTCGATCACGCGCGCTTCGAAGCCGCCGCGTTCGGCGACGAACACGCTCGGCTGGCCGTGCATCAACACCACCGCTGCGTCGGGTACGGACAGCACGTCCTGCCTCGCACGCGTGGTGGTGATGGTCGCGCTCGCGAACATCTCGGGCTTGAGGCGGCCGTCCTTGTTGTCCACCTCGATGCGCGCGGGAATCGTCCGCGAGTCCTTGTCGAGCAGGCTTGCCAGGTAGGTCACGCGTCCGCTGAACAGCTCGCCGGGATAGGCCTGCACCGTGACGGTCGCGGCGGTCCCCGTCCGCACCTTCGAGAGCGCGTCCTCGGTCAGGTGGGCTTCGATCCAGACGACCGAGAGGTCGGCGATCGTGAAGAGCGGTTCGCTCGGCGAATGCAGTTCGCCGACCGTCGCGTTCTTCTCGACGACGGTGCCGGTGAGGGGCGCCGTCAACCGGAACGTCGAGACGCCCCGACCGCTCGCCTGTCCGCCGCCGAGCAAGCGCAGCTTGTCTTCGGCCGCGCGTTGTTCGGCCGTCGATCGCTCCAGGTCCGACCTGGCGCGCAGATAGTCGCGCTGGGGAATGATTTCATCGGCGATCAGCGTCTGCGCCCGTTCGAAGTCGGCCTGGGCGACGCGATGGGCGGACCGAGCCTGCTGCAACGACGAATGGGCTTCCCCGAGCGCGACGCTGTCCATGACGGCCAGCGGCTGTCCGGTCTTCACGACGTCGCCGAGATTGGCCGCCACCGTCACGATGCGGCCTTCGACGCGCGGCGCGATGCGCGCGATGCGATCCTGGTTGGGCCGAATGGTCGCCGTCACCGTGATCGTGTCATCGGTGGCCCTGGGCTCGAGCTGCTCCTGTCGAATGCCTGCGAGCGCAGTCGCTTCGGCGTCGAGCCTGATCACGCTGTGCGCAGAGGGATCGTCGGACGGGTGCGGCGGCTTCGCGTCGCTGCGTTGATCGGAGCCGCCGCATGCGGCCAGCCATACCGCGAACAACGGGGCGATCAGCGTCGCCGCACGCGATCGGCAGCGATCGGGAGCCCGCCTGGGCGCTGGGGTGTCGGTTCCGGGATTCATCGTTCGCTTCCATGTGTCGGCCAGCCCGCGGCGAGCTCGAGCGCGGCGCGGGTGGTCTGGTATTCGGTTTGTGCATCGAGGAGGTCGCGCCGCGCGTCGAGAGCCTGGCGATTCACGACGATCAGTTCGAGCAGTGCGATCTGTCCCGCAGCACGTGACTTGATCGAGAGCGTCTGGTTGTCGTCGAGCGCAGGAACGACTTGCTCCTGCAGCCTGCGGACGCGCGCGGTCACGCTCTGCAGCCGTGACCACAGCGCGACGATCGTCGCCCGGAGATCGCGCTGCGTGGTCTGTCGTTCGATCTGCGCCTGGTCGAACTGCGTCGCGGCCTGTCCGACGCCGAGCTGGTTTCGCTTGAACAGCGGCAGCGGAACCGACAGCGAGATCGTCGCGAGCCGTTCGCGACCACTGATCGAGCTCTGCGTGCCGATCCCGTTCGCGAGCGTGCCGTTCGCCGGACCCTCGCGGCCGACGCTGACGCCGACGGTCACATCGGGAACGCGTTTCGCGCGCTCGAGCCGCAGTCGGGCTTCGGCGCTCGACTCGCGCGCCGTCAACGCGCGCACTCGTGGTTGGCGCTCCGCCGACAGGAGCAGATCGGGGAGCTGATAGGCGCTCGGCGACGGGTCGAGATCGCCCGACGCCGCAGGCAGCGCGTCCGACGCGAGTTGCAACGAAGCGGCCAGATCGCGCCGCGCATCGATGAGTTGTTCTTCCGCGAGGGCCAGCTGGTTTCGCGCTCGTTCCGCCTCGACCGTCGCGACATTGGCGTCGAGGCGCGTGTCTTCGCCCGCCCGTCGCCTCTTCTGGACGGCTGCCGACGTGTCGTCGAAGAGTCGTTGCGCCTGCGTTTCCAACGCCACACGCCGCTGGAGTGCGATCACTCGATAGAAGCGGTCCGTCACTTCGGCACGAACCCGCCGACGCGCATCGTCGATCTCGGCCGACAGCGCCGAACGGGCGGCCTCGGCCGCGCTGCGTCGATAGCCCCGTTGCCCGCCGATCTCCACGGTCTGCGTCACCCCGGCGTTCCACTCGGTCCAGCGCGACGGCTCATCCGCGCCGGGCGAGACGCGACGCCGCGTCAACGAACCGGACAGTTCCGGATTGCTGTCGAAGAGTGCCGCGGCATCATCGACGACGCCGTCGGCTGCGTCGATCTCGGCCCGCTTGAGCCGAAGGCTCGCGTTCGCCTGCTCGGCGAGCGCGAGGGCTTCGGACAGCGTCAGCGATCCGACGACGGCGGGGACGGTCGGAAGAACCGACTCGGCACGCGCGCCGGCTTGCGCCGACACGCTGGTGGGGCTGCACAGGATTGCCGCCAGCCCCAGCGGCAGTACATAACGTCGCATCGAATCTCACAGGTCGACCCAGGGATTCGGCGAAACGTCGGACGGCGTGGTCTCGAATCGTCTCGCCGGCTAAGCGAGACGGAGCCACTGGGGACGATCGGGCGCCCGTGCGAGCGCAGTCGGTGTGCGCAGCGGCACGTGCGCGGCGATGGAACTCGTCGTCGGCGCGAGCACGTCGAGCGCGTCCGCATCGAAGATCACCGGAGAGCCTGCAGCGTGGCAGGTCCCGCAATCGTTATCGACCGCGAGCTTGCCGGGGACCTGCTTCTCACTCGATGCCTGGTGCCGGTGTTCGTGATGTCCGAAGTGTCGCGACTGCGCCGGACTGCTCTCGTGCTGGCAGTAGGCGGCGGCGTTCGCCCAGGCGAATTGCAGGGGCAACAGCAGCGCGAGGAAGAGAATGATTCGGCGAGTCACGGCCGCATTGTCTCAGGAAGCGAGAAGAGGAGGGCGGACGGTTGCTCGCGGCCTGAGAGAGCGCTTCGTTCGGGCGTCAGCCGCGTCGAAGAAAACTCATGCGTGGCCCGAAGCCTCGCCGCCGGCCCGCTGACTGCGCACGAACTCGATGATCGTCGTTTGAAAGGGAGTGGTCGGCCGCCCGATCAACCGGGCAAGCGCACCGCCGTCATCGAACAGCGCTCCGTTGGCCACGCCCGCATCGGTGTCCGACAGAATCCTCGCAACGATCTCGGGCGCGCCGGCCTCCAGCACCGCCGCCCTGAAGTCCTCTGGCTGCATGTCCTGATAGGCCATCGGCTTGCCCGACGCGGCGGCCACCACGGCGACCAGTTCGGCCAGCGTGAAAGCAGCATCGCCCGCCAGCTCGTAGATGCGGCCCGCGTGCTCGCCACCGGCCAGGACCGTTGCGGCAGCCCTCGCATAATCGGCGCGCGCTGCGGAAGAGATGCGTCCTTCGCCCGCCGCGCCCATGAAGACGCCATGCTTGAAGGCGAGCGGCAGGCGCCACGTGTAGACCTCCGTGTACCAGCCGTTTCGCAGAAGCACATGCGGGACGCCGGCCTCCGCCAAGGCAGCCTCCGTGTCGCGATGCTCTTCCGCGAGGAACAGCGGTGTCGTATCCGCGTGGAGAATGCTGGTGTAGGCGATCAGACCGACGCCGGCGGCCTTCGCGGCGTCGATGACGTTGCGGTGCTGCGCCTTGCGCCGGCCGTTCTCGCTGCTGGAGATGAGCAGAAGCCGATCCACATCCGCGAACGCGCTCGCCAGCGTCTCAGGTCGAGAGTAGTCGGCAGCACGAACCTCCACGCCCTGTTGGCGAAGTGCATTTGCGGCCTCGTCATCCTTGGCCGGATCGCGCATCCCCGCGACGATCGCGCTCGGGGGCACGGTCTCGAGCAGCGCGTCGACAACGTGTCTGCCGAGTTGGCCGGTGGCGCCGGTGACGAACAGCCTGGAGCGAGCGGGCATCATCCCTTCCTTGTGGGCTGAAGCAGAGGCGATGGATGCTAGGTGAGACCATCGGGGACGGGAAGGAGGCAGGATTTTGGGACAGGGTGAGACCGAAGTAACCACCGACGGCGGCGAGCGCTTTCCCGTCAAGCAGGGGCTTCGAGCCCATTGGTCGTTCGACCCGCAATGCCCAGTGCGCGATGTCCTCGACCGGATCGGCGACAAGTGGTCGACGTTGGTCCTCGTCACCTTGGCGAACGCGCCGCATCGCTTCAGCGCCGTTCAACGCGCGATCCCGGACATCTCCAAGCGCATGCTGACGCAGACACTCCGCGAATTGGAGCGCGACGGGCTGATTGCGCGGACGGTGTTTCCGACCAAACCGCCGAGCGTCGAATACCGCCTGACGCCTTTAGGCGAAACGCTTCTCGAACCCCTGACCGCACTTGTTCAGTGGGCGGATCGCAGCCATGCAACGATCAAGGACGCCCGCTTGGCCTACGACGGAACGTCGTGAGACAGCGGTGGGACTCCGTGCGTGTCGATGACGAGGCCGGACGCAAAGTTGGCACTGCAGACCGAGCGTCCCCTGGACGCGCGGCGGGACCGACAGCGCAGGTCGATCCCGCGCGGCAACCCGGATCAGGGCTTGAACACGAAGCCCGGCTTGATCGCCACGTCCGCGGGGATGGGTTGCAGGTCGGAAAACAGCGCCGGGTAGGTCTGCATCACGTTGAGGATGTACTTGGGCTCGATGTGCTTGTTCACGTCGAACACGGTCTTGATCACGCCCAGCCGTTGCAGCGTGTCCTGTGCTTTCCACAGCGCGCGATAGTTGTGGGCGGAGATGCGGCGGTCCACCTGCTGGATGTTGTACTGCATCGCAGTTTCCGCGACGTCCAGCTTCAGTCCGGGGATCCAGCGCGTGCCGATGGCGGCCGCCTGCTTGGGGTTCTTGCGCATCCACTGATCGGCCTCGGACACGCCCGCCAGGAACTTTTCGATCGTCGCGCCGTTCTTTTCCACCCACGGCCGCAGCGCGATGTTGAATCCCAGATAGGAGATCACATCGCCGCCGCGGATCACCTCGATCGCGCCCGGCACGTCCTTCATGGCGATGACCGGCGCCGGGTCCCAGGCCGAGAACGCATCGACACCCTTGGCCAGCAACGCCACGGTCATCTCCGGCGGCGGTGTGTTGACCAGCGTCACGTCCGCCGGCGTCAGGCCCGCCTTCTCGAGCACGCCGAGGACGTAGAGGTGGTTGATCGTGCCGAACGAGGTCGCGATCTTCTTCCCCTTGAGGGTCTTCAGATCGCCCTTGACGATGCCGGATCCGCTGTTCGCGACGATGGCGAGCGTCGCGTCGGATCCGAGCTTGGTGGCGCTGCCGCTGAAGTTGCCGAGGAACACCAGGTCCATGCCGCGCAGGATGGCGCCGATGGCCGGAACGCCGGCCTGGACCATGTCGGTCTCGCCCGCCTGCAACGCGTTGAGCGCATCGACGCCGGTGGCGTAAGGCCGCGCGATCGTCACGTCGAGGCCGTATTTCTCGAAGAAGCCGCGCTCGACCGCGATCGGCAACGCCAGCATGTCGACGGCGGCCACCATGCCGACCTTCAGCTTCACGGGATCCGTGGCCTGAGCCAGCGCCAGCGACGGCAACAGCAGCAAGGAACAGAGCAGCAGCGCGATTCGTCTCGTCATGTCATCCTCCAGGTTGTTGTAGTGGCTCCACACGCGTCACCCAGTAAGGACGGGCGACGGTCGTCAGGTCCGTTCGTTTCACTCCGCGAACTTCGACGGCGTTCTCCTGCGTGCCGGATACCCGGCCGTAGGTCTGGAACCGCTGAACGTGGAAGCGCTCCGGCGGAAACGGCAGCGTGACCAGGATGTTCACCTTTGCCGACTCGCCCGCGAAGGCCGCGATCTTGTGTGGCGCAGCGATCGTCAGCCAGACCTGCCACGCGAGATAGCAGCCCGCGATCGCCAGCAGGATGTGCAACCTGCGCGACCCGAGGACGTCTCGCAGCATGGCTCAGGCCGCCCGCACGAGTTGAAGAACGCGCCCGCACAGGGCCTTGAACCGGTCGTCCTCGTTCAGCTCGTCCCACACCCGCGGCCGCGGCAAGTCGACCACGATCTCCTCCAGCACCCGCCCCTTGGACAGGGCGACCACCCGATTGCCCAGGAAGACGGCTTCCGCGACATCGTGGGTGATGAAGATGACCGTGGGCCGCTTCTGCTCCCATATCCGGGTCAGTTCCTCCTGCAAGGTCATGCGCGTCTGCGCATCGACGCTGGCGAAGGGTTCGTCCATCAGCAGCACGTCCGGCTCGTTGGCCAGCGCACGCACCACGCCGACGCGCTGCTGCATGCCGCCCGACAACTCGTTGGGATAACGCCCCGCGGCGGCCGAAAGCTTGACGAGCGCCAGGTACTCGAGCGCGATCTTCTCGCGTTCGGCCCGGGCGACGCCGCGCATCTTCGGACCGAACGCGACGTTGTCGAGGACGGTGCGCCACGGAAAGAGCGCGAACGACTGGAACACCACGCCGCGGTCGGGGCCCGGTCCCTTCACCGGCCGACCGCCGACGAGGATTTCGCCGCCGGTGAGCGGGATGAAGCCCGCGATCATGTTGAGGAGCGTGGTCTTGCCGCATCCCGACGGGCCGACAACGGACACGAACTCGCCCGCCGGTACCTCCAGCGACAAGTCGTGCACCGCGGTCACGTTCGCGCCGGCGTGGAGATCGAAGTACGTCTTCGAAAGATTGCGGATACTCAGGTTTTTCACTTCGTCACCAATCCCCAGCGCTGTCCGGTGGCGCGCTCGATCGGCGCGAGGATCCAGCTGTCAACGATGTACCAAAGGACCCCGAGGATGATCATGCCAAGCAGGATCTCGACGACCGAGCCGGCGCGGCGCGCATCGAACATGAGGAAGCCGATGCCGCTGGTACCGACGATGATCTCGGTCGCGATGAGCGCGCGCCAGCCATAGCCGAGTCCGTTGCGCAGGCCGGTCATGATGTTGGGAAGCGCGCCCGGGAGCACCACTTCCCAGAGCATGCGGGTGCGCGAGGCGCCGAGGCTCAGAGCGGCGCGATGCATGGTGATGGGGATCGATCGGACGCCCAGCACCGTGTTCAGGACGACCGGGAAGACGACCGTGTAGACGATGACGATCGTCATGGTCGTCAGCCCGTAGCCGAACCAGATCACCAGGATCGGCAACCAGGCGATGTCGCCGATGGCCTGGAAGAACAGCAGTACCGGCCACAGCGCCCTGTGCGCCCGCTGGCTGAGGCCCACCAGAACTCCAACGGGAATGCCCAGCGCGATGCCCCAGAAGGACCCGACGGCGAGGCGCCCGATGCTGTCCTGCAGGTACTCGGGCAGGATGCCCGTATAGACGAGCGACCCGAACGAGCGGACGACCTCCGCGGGTCCGGGCAGGAATGCACGCGGGAAGACCTGCAGTTCGGTGACGAGCCACCAGGCCACGATCAGCGGGATGAACGGCACTAGGGTGCCGATCGACGGCCAACGCGCCGTCAGGCGCAGGTAGCGGCTCCCGGCCCTGAGGAGAAGCGGCGTCATGCCCGCTGCACCAGGCCCCAGCGCTCGCTGGTGGCGCGCTCGATCGGCGCCAGCAACAACCGGTCGAGCAGCAGCCACAGCACGCCGATGACGATCATGCCGAGCACGATCACTTCGGTCTTGTAGAAGTCGCGCGCCACGAACAGCATGTAGCCGAGGCCCACGTTGGTGGCGATCATCTCGGCGGCGATCAGCCCGCGCCAGGCAAAGCCCAGTCCGGTGCGAATTCCGGTGACGATATTGGGAAGTGCCCCCGGCAGCAGGACCTCGGTCAGCATCGCCCATCGCCCCGCGCCCAGCGATGCGGCCGCGTTGCGCACCTGCAGGGGAATGGTCGAGACGCCGAGCAGCGTGTTGTACGTCACGATGAAGAACACGGCATTGAAGATCACGAAGGTGATGGCGCCGAACCCGTAGCCGAACCACAGCGATGCGACCGGGATCCACGCGATGCCCGCCAGCACCGAGAAAAATCTGAACGGGGGCGTGAGAAAGCCGGAGACCGCCGGGCTGACGCCCATGGCGATGCCCAGGGGAATGGCGAACAAGAGGGCGAGCACCGTGCCGACGGTGACGCGCAGGAGGCTCGCACCGACGTGACGAATCAAGGTGCCGTCCTTGATTCCATCGAGACCGGCCTCTGCCACCGCGTCAAGACGCGGAAACAAGCGGGGATTGACGTCGAAGTACGGAACGAGGACCGCCCACAGGACGAGCAGGACTGCGAAAGGAGCGCAGAACCAAAGCGCCGACGAGAGCCAGTGCCGCATCGCTTCTTCCTCAGCCTGCGGGAGCCGCATGGCCGGCCGTTCCGCCGGCCGGCGCCGGCCTTGCGGCGATACAGCCTGGACCGGTTGAAACCAAGGACCTGTTTCGTGGCATGCCGACTTTTTTCGGCGTCGACTTCTTCAATGGCGGCATGGTGGGCGAGGTTGTCCTTGAACCAGCCGTCGAAGCTATCGGGTCTTTCCCGGTCGCACGGGTCGCGGCGAGCGCGGCGGCGGGCGGCTCGATGATCAAGCGAACTTCCTTTACCGCCGGCAGCAGCTTGCGGCCGGGCTTGTCTTCACCGCCCAGCCGGTTGAGCACGTTTCGATCGAGCAGGCTCCAAAGATCAGACCTTCGTGACCGTCGTCGAGACTTTGGTCGGCGGCCAGTATTGCAGTATTTGCTCGCGCGACAACTGAGAAGATGTTATGTAGATATAAGTTTTACGCAACCCAAGCATGACTCCACCGCTCCCCTCGATCATCTCCAGGCTGCATCTGAAACAGCTGCGGCTCCTCGTCGCGCTGGGTGAGCACGGCTCGCTCCTGAAGGCCTCGCGGCAGGTCGCGTTGACGCAACCGGGTGCGAGCAAGGCATTGCAGGAAATCGAGACGACGTTCGGCACGCCGCTGTTCGTTCGCACCAACCGGGGCCTTGCGCCCAATGCCGTCGGCCATTGCGTGATCCGCTATGCGCGCCTGATCCAGACGGATCTCTCGCACCTGCGCGACGAGATCGTCGGAATCCTGCGTGGCCAGGGCGGGCGGGTAGCGGCCGGCGTCATCATGGGCGCGGTGCCGCTGCTCACCGATGCCATTTCCGCACTCGTTGCGCGGCAGGCGGACTTGTCCGTCGAGATCGTCGAGGACACCAGCGCCGCCCTGCTGGCCCAGCTCGACGCCGGCCGGCTCGACCTGGCGATCTGCCGCACGACCATCAGCCAGGCGCCGCACGTCTACGACAGCGTGAAGCTCCAGGATGAAACGCTCGCGATCATCGCCAACGTCGACCATCCGCTGCGGCGCGCGAAGAAGCTCACCCTGCGGCAGCTGGCGCCATACCGATGGGTGGTGTACCGCGCGAACATGCCGATGCGGCTCTTGCTCGAAGGCGAATTCCGCGACTGCGGGATCCGGTTTCCGCAGCACCTGCTCGAGACGACCTCCGCCTTTGCGACGCTGGCGCTGCTGCAGGCCAATCCGTCCTTCGTGGCCCTGGTGTCGATCGAAGTCGCGCAGTTCTTCGCGCACCGGCAGATGTCGTGCATCTTGCCGCTGGCCTTGGCGTCGCGAAGCGAACCGTATGAGCTCGTTACCCGCAAGGGGGCGCAGGTCCAACCCGTCGCAAAACTGCTGATCGACGAATTGGTCCATCGCCGGTCCTGAGCATCGATTAGACGTTCGACGCGCTCGTCAAGCGATGGTCGAAGGAACCGGAAGCGGCCAGCGGTGGCGATCTGGGCCGCCTGGTGCTATAACCAATGCTCATTCCACAGATTGCCATGGCCCTCATCAACTACATCACCCAGATCCAGTTCGAGTTCGGCGCCATCAGCCTGCTCAGACAGGAGTGCGAACGGGTCGGTATCCGCCGCCCGCTGATCGTGACGGACCGGGGCGTGAAGGCGGCCGGCATCATCGACACCGTCCTGGACGCGCTCGCGCATGCGAACCCCGTGGCCATCTATGACGGCACGCCCCCGAACCCGAACGAGGCCGCCGTGCGCGAGGCGGTGGGCGCGTACAGGAAGGGCGGTTGCGATGGGATCGTCGCTGTGGGCGGCGGCTCGTCCATCGATCTCGCCAAAGGCGTCGCCGTCTGCGCGACACACGACGGGCCGCTGCAAAGCTTTGCCGTGATCGAAGGCGGGGCCGATCGCATCACCTCCCGCACGGCCCCCATCATCGCCGTCCCGACGACCGCCGGCACCGGCAGCGAAGTGGGCCGGGGCGCGATCCTCATCCTCGACGATGGCCGCAAGGTCGGCGTGATCTCGCCCTTCGTCGTGCCCAAGGTCGCGATCTGCGACCCGGCACTGACCCTGGGCCTGCCGCCGGCGCTGACGGCGGCCACGGGGATGGATGCCATCGCCCATTGCATCGAGACCTTCCTGTCGCCCGCCTTCAATCCGCCCGCGGACGGCATTGCGCTCGATGGGCTGCGGCGCGCCTGGAGCCACATCGAGCGCGCGACGCGCGAGCCTGGCGACCGCGACGCGCGGCTGAACATGATGAGCGCGTCGATGCAAGGCGCGCTGGCGTTCCAGAAAGGCCTCGGGTGCGTGCACAGCCTGAGCCACTCGCTCGGCGGCATCGATCCGCGGCTGCATCACGGCACGCTGAACGCGATCTTCCTGCCGGCCGTGATCGCGTTCAACGAGGCGGCCGCATCGGTGCGCGAGGAGCTCAAGCTCGACCGCCTGGCGCAGGCGATGAGCCTGGCCAGCGGGGCCGAGGTGGGGCCGTCCGTGCGCGCCATGACCGAGGGGCTCGGCTTGCCGACGGGCCTGGCCCAGCTGGGCGTGACGCGGGCGATGTTTCCCGACATCATCCGGGGTGCCCTGAAGGACCACAGCCACAGGACCAATCCGCGCGTCGCATCCGACACCGATTACGAAGCGATGCTCGAAGCCAGCATGTAAGCGAGCAAGCACGCCATGTTCCAGCACCCGACTGGCGGCGAGTAGCGAAGGCCCCCGCGTCTCTTGCAACATCAATGCTCGGACACACGCCAGGACATCGGCGATGAACAACGCGCCGTCGAACGGGGAGACCAATATGCCGAAAGCCTAACGCCACGTCGCTCGCGCTTGAAATCCTTGACGGTCAGCTGACAGAGCTCGTGCCGGCGCAGCGCGTGGTAAAGCAGCGTGGCGATAATTGCGCGATGGCGTTTCCCCTTGAGGGCGTCCTTTTCAGGCGCGTCGAGAAGCTTCCTTGCCCGAGCATTGATCGGTACCGACGCATGCCGACGGAATTTGCTCCGATGCGAACGTCGCTCGATGGGACGCTGCTCACTGCCGACCAGATCAGCGACATCCTCGAGGCTGGTAGTCGACGAAGCTGATCATGGCAATCAACTGGGGCACGTCGAAGGAAGACTGGATTGGAGCGGTTCGAGCGGGATCACTGCAGACGCTTCAAAACGATCAGCGGTTCAACTCCGGCACGCTTGCGGCACGCTTCGACCACGAGGTCACAACGTGGCAGCGCACGAGGAATTTTCCGCCGCTCATTGAAATCGGCAACGAGATCGCAGCTGCAGTCTGCCTGGTCGGCACACTGGAGGCAGAAGACCGTCTCGAGTACGAGCCGCGGTTCCCCGGGACCGATAAACGCATCGACTTTCACCGTCTGAGCGCAGACGGACAGCATGCATGGATCGAGGTGAAAACGGTCGCGCCTCAGTGGCGGGACGATGCGGAGAACTGGGCACGCTTGCTCGCATTCGCTGCCGACTTCCCGGAGAACGCGCAGCTGGTCGTCGACAGGGAATGGGCCGGCGCAGCGGTCGGCGGCCAGTACCTCAACACGCGCTGGACCATGATCAACCGCGCTGCAACCCTTGAGGAAACCGCGGCGCTGCTGCCACACGATCTGCGGGGGCCGGTCTCGCTGCTGTTCTGTGCTCGCAATCACGACTGGCGGGCCGATGAGCTCGAGGATTTTGCCGATTTCTACCGCACAGGGCGCGGTCGTCAGGACGATCCGCTACGGAACGCAGTCGATCGCTTCATGGTCGCCGAAGGGCTGGAATTCCAACGAACTCTTGCGGGCTTCCACTTCATGGCTCGGCGCGACGGTGACCCACAGGCCTTCGAATTTGAGCAGAACGTGGTCGGTCCAGTGTTCGGTCGCTAGCGGCGACGTCGCCCGTTCAGGCGATTGGCGCGCTTGGCTGGTCAAGGCACGATCCTGACGCGGTCGCCGTCAATTCTCGCCGAAAGCGGACCACGTGAATCGGGTTGGGAGAGGGCAGAGCAGGCCCAGATGCGCCCAGCGCCTCTTTCGCCCAGATTGGCACGCCGCGGTGGCATAGGCGGCCGCAAAGTGCCTGAATCCAGGCACATTCCCCGGCAATAGAGGCTCTCCGCTCGGAGAGCAAGACTGTCTGGCGGAAGTCGAGTGATTCGAACAGGCAGTAGGGTAGAACGCTTACTGCACCAGCAAGTACATCACGAGACCAGTTCGGCCTGTCCCGCGAGTACCGGGGGGAGCGAAGGGATCGCTTTCGACGCTGGGTGCGGGCATGTCTGCTTCGAGCCGGCAGCGCATGGGCGATTTACCGCTGCATTGACGTTCGGCCGCGACCTTTAGCTGTCTTCCGAGACGGGTGGACATCACTTGTAGGGACGCCCGGTTCCGCTGGGGGATGCGCAACGCAAGCTGGCAGACCGACGGCTCGAAAGAGTCTATGGCCGCCGACTGGCGCGAGAAGGAGTCAACCCCTCGCTACCTGAACGTCGAGTACGGGCTGTGCTGTAGTCTTCGCGCCGGCGGCGATGCGCTGAACGCGAATGGGCGCTGCCTCGCCCATGGTCAGGCATCGCGACGGCGCTGTCCCACGCCGCATGGAGATCGACATGGCGTTACGGACGATCCGCGTCTTCATCTCGTCACCCGGCGACGTCGCCGAGGAACGGCTCATCGCGCGACGACTGATCGGGCGGCTCGACGCGCAGTTCGGTGGACTGCTGCAGTTCGAGGCCATCGCGTGGGAGCGCGCGCCGCTCGTCGCGACGGCCACGTTCCAGGACCAGATCGTGCGACCCGGCGAGACCGACGTCGTCATCGTCATCCTCTGGTCGCGGCTCGGCACTGCGCTGCCTGGCCACATCGTGCGCGAGGACGGCACGAGCTACGCATCGGGAACCGAGTACGAGTTCGAGGACGCAATGCGGGCGTTCGCCGCGACCGGCCGACCGCACATCGTCTCGTACATGAAGACGGCACCGATCGTGCCGTCCGGAGACGTCGCGTCGCTCGAGGACGCTGCCACGCAGAAGCGTGCGCTCGATCGCTTCGTCGGCCGCTGGTTCCGCAACGAGGCCGACGGTACGCTGAAGGCGGCTTTCCACGGCTTCGCGACGCCCGCCGATTTCGAGGACCTGCTCGAGGCGCACCTGACGGCGCTCGCCGAGACGTTTGTGCCGTCGGGCATGACGGTCCGGGCGAGCGCGCCCACCTGGCACGGCAGGTCGCCGTTTCGTGGTCTGCAGGTGTTCGAGCCGGAGCACGCACCGGTGTTCTTCGGACGCACGGCGGCGACCGCGAGCGTCCTGTCGAAGCTGCGTGCCCAGGGCCAGGCGGGCCGTGCGTTCGTGCTCGTCGTCAGCATGAGCGGCGCAGGCAAGTCGTCGCTGATCCGCGCGGGCGTCCTGCCACTGCTGTTGCAGCCGGGCGTGGTCGGCGAGGCCACCTGCTGGCGCCACGCGGTCGTGCGGCCGGCCGACGGCCAGGGTCGGCTGCTGCCGCTGCTCGTGCAGGCGGTCGCGGCAGCGACGCGCGTCGACGAGGCTGAGGACGTCGACGTCCTGCCGGAAGACCACGCACCCGAGGCACTCGTCACGTTCGTGCAGGAGCGACTGCGACGCGTCGCTTCGATCGACGACGAAGGCGCGGCATGCCACCTCGCGCTCGTCGTGGACCAGCTCGAGGAAGTGTTCTCCGACGACCGCGTGGTTGCCGACGAACGCGACGCTTTCTTCGGCGCGCTCGACGCGCTAGCGCGTTCGGGACTCGTGTGGATCCTTTCGTCGATGCGCAGCGACGCGTACTTCCGCATCGCCGCGTCGCCGACGCTCGTTGCGCTCAAGGAAGGCGAAGGCCAGTTCGACCTGATGCCACCGACCGTCCGCGAGATCGGCCAGATCATCCGCCTGCCGGCGCTCGCCGCCGGATTGCGCTTCGAGGCACGGCCGAACACCGCCGAGCGTCTCGACGACGTCATCCGCGACGCGGCCGCGCGCAATCCCGGCGCGTTGCCGTTGCTGCAGTTCCTGCTCGAGGAGTTGTACCAGCGACGCAGCCCGGAGGACGTGCTGACCTTTCGCGCCTACGAAGATCTGGGCGGCGTGGAGGGCGCGCTCGCGCAGCACGCGGAGCAGGTGCTGGCGGCCGTCAGCGCGGCGGCACGCGACGCGGTGCCTGCCGCGTTGCGCGAGCTCGTGACGTTCGGCACCGACGACGAGTCGCGCGCGCTGCGCCGCGTCGCCCCGCGCGATGCCTTCACGACGCCGGCAGCGAACGAACTGATCGACGCGCTGCTCGAGGCCCGGCTGCTCGTCAGCGGCCTGGGCGGCGACGGCACGCCCGTGGTGTCGCTCGCCCACGAAGCGCTGCTGGAGTTCTGGCCGCGGATGAAGGCTTGGGTCGAGGAAGACCGCCAGCTGCTGCTCGTCCACGCGCGACTCGGAGCGGCGACGCGGGAATGGGAACGCAACGCGCGACGTGCCGACCTGCTGCTGCCACGCGGCAAGCCGCTGGCGGAGGCGCGTGAGCTCGTGGCGGCGGGCATTCGTTTGAGCGAGCCCGAGCGTGCGCTGCTCGACCTCTCGCAGCGCCGTGCACGGCGCTTCGCGCTGCTGCGCGGCAGTGCGATCGCCGGCCTCGCGGTGCTGACGGTGATCGCCGGCGTCGCGGCGTGGCGCGCGCAGACGGAGTCGCAGCGCGCGCAGGTGCAGGCGACGACGGCGCAACGGACGACGGACTTCATGGTGTCGTTGTTCGCCGATGCGGACCCGTTCCAGAACAACGGTGAAAAGGTCACCGTGCGCGAAGTCCTCGACAAAGGCGTCGAACAGATCGACCGCGAGCTGGCGACGGAGCCGCAAGTCCGGGCGAACCTGCTGCGCGCCATGGGCGAGGCCTATTCGGGGTTGGGGCTGCTCACAAAGGCACGGAGCGCGCTCGAAGCATCCGCGTCCATTGCGCACGTCGCCACCGCCGACGACCGCTTCAGAATAGACCTCGCTGTTGCGAACAACGACTACCTCGACGGCAACTACACGCAGTCGGAAACGATCTATCGGGCGGCACGCGCGCAGGCTGTACGGCTGCATGGCGAACAGAGCGAGGCGGTCGCCTTGGCCGACACGGGCCTGGGAGAAAGCCTCGTCAAGCAAAATCGGTTCGACGAGGCAGAGCCGATCTTGCAACGGGCGTTGGAACTGAACAAGAGGCTGAACGGTGAACGTTCACGCGAGTACGTGCGAGACCTGGACGCACTCGGCGTAGCCGCTTTGTCGACGGGACGGTTCACGGAAGCGGAAGCACTTCTCCATCGGAACGTCGCACTTCGCCAGGAGCTATCCGGACCCGATAGCGCCGAGGTGGGCATCGCCTACGGCAATCTAGGTCTGCTGTACTTCCAGTGGGGACGTTACGCGCTGGCGGTTCAAACATGGACTCAGGTGCTTGCCATCGAGGAGAAACTGCTCGGGCCGGATCATGCAGAGGTCGGTCTCGCACTCAACAACCTCGGCAGGGTCGAACTGCTGACCAATCGGCTCGATGCGGCCCAGCAACACCTCGAGCGCGCGTTGCGAATCTTTCGACAGTCGCTTAGCAACGATCACGACGACCTCGTGCCCCCTCTCAACAGCCTCGCCATGATTCTCCTCGCTCGAGGCGATGTCCAAGGAGCCGCACCCTTGCTCGATGAGGCCTTGCGCATCGCACGTCAACGCCAGCATCGATTCCTGGACCAGGTCCTGTCGAATGTGGCGGCGCTGGACGGCGATCTGGGTCGAACGTCTGACGGCATCAAGGCGCTCGACGAGGCCCGCGCCGTGCAACGAGCAACGTACGGGATCGGCTTGGACGGTCCGGAAGCATGGCGCATCGCCGTGATCCAACTCGTCGACGCGCAACTTGCCGTTCAGTCCGGCGATTTCGCCAAGGCGCATCGACTGCTGTCGGAATCCCTTCCACTTTTAGAGAATCGATTCGGTCCGGGCAGCTTCTACGAGGCCCAGGCAAAACAGCTTTCCGCAAAGATAGGGCCCTGAAGACGGATGAAACCGCAGGAAGCCGACAAGCTAATGACTTGCGTTGTAACTGGCGCAGAATTTGCTAATAAAAATCTTTTGCGGAAGGTGTCCATGACGTATTCGAGCCTCGTTAAGTTGATTGTTCCAGTAATCGGGATCCTGATTGCCGCAGTCTCACTGCCCTCGTTCGCAGGAAGAATCTACGCCGCCGACAGCAACTTCGACACTATCGAACAATCGAACTACGCGACCGACGGCCAATACTGGCACGGTGGCGACACCATCACGGGGGGGTTCTCGAACACGAACGGGCTCGGATTCGGCTTCAATGTCGACTTCGGCCATGGTGTTGTGAACAACCCGGTCTTCGACATGGACGCGGCACGGGGTCGCGTCAGGTTCCTCGACAGCCTCGGAAATCCCACGGGCGACTTCTTCGATCCGATGCATCTGACAGGGGCGAATTACAACCCGGCCAACTTAGGCTTCTACACTTATGGCTTCGTCGCGCCGGAATTTCTCCTCGACGCCCCACTGACCGGGGGGCCGTACGACTACTCCCAGGCGCACACAGCAGTCCGTTTCACGTGGCCATCCCAGTGCCCGTATTCGACCGGCTCCTGCTCGCCCGGCGACCTTTTGACGTTCCAGGCCATCATGATCCAACTCGATGCGCCCGGTGACTTCATGCTCCAGTTCAACTACAACAACTTCAACGACTTGCCCGCCGGCGCGACGGCCAACGGCCTGTTCCAGATCGGTTCTTCCACCGGCTCGTACGACGGGCCGTTCGCGACGGTCGGCCCGAACTACTGCTTCCACGGTGGCGCGCTCGTCGATTGCAGCGCGCTGGTCACGGCCACCGTCCCGGAGCCCGCGCCGACGCCGTTGATGGTGCTCGGTGCGCTCGCCGCGACCGCCGTCGCCGTGGGGCGTCGTCGCCGCCGTATCACCGCCTGACGTCGCACGAACGAGCGCGGCGGACGCCACCTCCGGCGCGCTCGAGCGCGCTCGCGGGTCGGATCACGACGTCGCACGCCTGCGCACCGTCTACGCTTCGATTGGTCGCACGCACGGCGCGCGGAGAAACTTCTCCTTTACAGCGCCTGAACGATCTTCTCCGACTCTGACCACAGCCGCGCGGCGAGCGCGGCGTCTTCTACATCGGCGCGGGGCTCACTCACGTTCGAGTCGGCGAGGTAATTGCCCGCCAAGGGCACGGCCTTCGGGCTTACGGCGGCGAAGACCTCGGTCGCGGCGCCCTCGGCGACAGACTTGAGAAAGAGATGCCCCACGGCCGCGAACACCCCGCGGAGTACCGGCCCGGCAGACGCTCTCGAACTCTCACCATCGACGGTGAGCCATCTGATCCGTCGGCTCGAACAGCGCATGGGTATGCGCTTGCTTCACCGAACGACCCGCAGCGTGGCTCCCACGCAAGCGGGGGAACGGCTGCTCGTCCGTCTGCGCCCCGCGCTGGAGGAGCTCCGTGGCGCGCTTGGTGAGGTGGATGAATTTCGGGGTGTGGCTACAGGCCGCGTCCGCATCAACGCGCCCGAGCAAGGAGTCCGACTCCTGCTCCGTCCCCGCATTTCAGAAGAAGTTCCCAAAGATCGAGCTCGACCTCGTGACCGAAGGTCTATTCGTCGACATCGTCAAAGAGGGCTTCGATGCCGGCGTGCGGCTTGGCGGCACCATTCCTCGCGACATGATCGCGATAAAGCTCGGTGGCCAGGCGCGCGGCATCGCAGTGGCTTCACCGAGATACCTCACGCGGCACAAACGGCCGCAGACCCCGGACGACCTCCAGTCGCACCAGTGCATTCGGGTCCGGCTCCCCAATGGGAAGCTCCTTGCATGGGAGTTTGAGAAACGCGGGCAGGCGCTGGCGATCGACGTGCCGGGGACGCTGATCTTGAATCAGGAAGGTCTGATGATCGAAGCCGCGCTCGCGGGTCTCGGCGTCGCCTACGTGTTCGAGAGTTCGGTGCGTGACACCCTCAAGGCTCGGCGGCTCACCAGCGTGCTCGACGATTTGTGCCCCGGCTTCCCGGGCGCGTTCTTGTACTACCCAGCCAACCGCACTGCTCCCTCAGCGCTCCGCGCGTTCGTAGATGCGGTCAAGCTTTCGCTCGACTCGTAGCTCGTCTTGATGAGATGGGCCTTCGAGTGCGTTTGCGAGTCCTTCGCATCGGATCGTTCGCGTAACGAGGGTCCCTTCCTCTGACATCCGCGCCGTGCGTGCCTTTCGTGCCGACCACACGGACCAGCGACACGCTGGATCATCGGTTCGACGATGAGCCTCAGCACGGACAAGCAAGTTCCCGTAGAGCGGCCATTGGCGACCGTCTGCAACTGGGCCGTACGCGGACCGCGCAGGTTGGGTTGGGAGAGGGCGCGCGCAATCCTGGGCGGATTTGGCGGCAGTTGGCCCGGCGCAGCCCGTCTCGGTGGGGTAGTCAGCCGCAAAGCGCCTGAATCCAGGCACATTTGTCGACGGCAATTGCTCTTCGCTCGGAGAGCAAGACGTGCTGGCGGAGAGAGCGGGATTCGAACCCGCGGTAGGTTTGACCCTACACACGCTTTCCAGGCGTGCGACTTAAACCACTCATCCATCTCTCCGGGGCGCGGGAGTATATCAACGCGCGTCGCGCGAGCGCCGCGTTCGGGCCCCGCCGGCCGTGCGGCGACGGCCGTTCGTCCACGCGATCGCATCGAGCCGGACCGGATTCGGCAGACTGGGCCCATGCATTTCCCGAGCCCCAATCGCATCGATCCGGCCGACACAGCCGAGGTCGCGCTGTTCGCTGACGCGTTGTCGATCTCGGTCGAGGACTTGCGCGCCGTCATCGAGAAGGTCGGCCCGATGCGTCCCGCGATCCGCTTCTACGTGACGCGCCATGCCGTGGGCGTGAAGCGGGCCAGGGCGCGCGAGGCGGCGCGACCGATCTCGACGACGCCGTTCCAACCGCAGACCTCGTCGCTCTTTCCTCAGTAGATCTCGGGGACGATCAGTTCCGGCGGCACCGGATGCCGCGTGTAGTTCTCGTGGTGTTCCCGGGCGGGGAGTTCGATCGGCTGATGCTCGGTCGTCTCGTAGGGCATCTGCGTGAGCAGGTGCGCGATGCAGTTGAGGCGGGCCTTCTTCTTGTCATCGGCCTGGACCACCCACCACGGCGCCTCCGGGATGTGCGTGCGGGCGAGCATCACTTCCTTCGCCTGCGTGTAGAGCTCCCAGCGCCGCCGTGACTCGAGGTCCATCGGGCTGAGCTTCCACTGCTTGAGCGGATCGTGGATGCGTCCGAGAAAGCGCGCGTGCTGCTCCTTATCGGAAATCGAGAACCAGTACTTGAGCACCTGGACGCCCGAGCGGACGAGCATCTTCTCGAACTCGGGCACGGAGCGATAGAACTCCTCGTACTCCTCGTCGCTGCAGAAGCCCATCACGCGCTCGACGCCGGCGCGGTTGTACCAGCTGCGATCGAAGAGGACCATTTCGCCGGCCGCCGGGAGATGCGTGACGTAGCGCTGGAAGTACCACTGCGTGCGTTCGCGATCGTTCGGTGCGGGCAGCGCGGCCACGCGGCACACGCGCGGGTTCAGGCGCTGGGTGATGCGCTTGATCACGCCGCCTTTGCCCGCGGCGTCGCGACCTTCGAAGATGATCACGATCTTGCGACGTTGCTGGACGATCCAGTCCTGGACCTTGACCAGCTCGCCCTGCAGCCTGAAGAGTTCGCGGAAGTAGCGCCGGCGGTCGTCGGCGTTCGCGTGATCCGGGCCGAGAACGCGATCATCGAGTTCGAGTTCGAGCTCTTCATCGAAGTCGTCTTGCAGGACTTCGTGAATGCGGCTGATCAGATCGTCGTCGCCCACGCGATTTCTCCTGGAGTGATGGCGGCATGCGAGCCGACGCCCGAAGGGCGACCGCGCATGGTGCGGACATCATATGTCCGTCCTGTGACTGGCCATCCGCACCGAGCGGCATCGACACGTTTCGCGGCGTCACCTCGGCGCACGCCCTGGAGCTGCGCGACCTATTGCGGGAGCTGACTAGGGTCGACGCAGCGGACGGCCCAGGTAGACCGTGACGTCGCCGGTGACCCGGGTGTCCACGACCGGCGCGGGTGGACCGGCCGTCGCCACGCGCTTCTTCTGGAATTCGAGATAGGCCGCGAGATCGAAGCCCGACGCGGAGACGATCTTGTCCATCGGGATCACGATCTCGTAGGCGCGCAGGCGTTCCGGATTGTCCTTGAAGCGATCGAGCATCTCGTCGTAGAAGGTGGTGAACTGGATCTCGCCGTTGTCCTTCGACCGGAAGCCGCTGATCGACGGCTGGATGCGGAAATACTTTTCCTGGCCCATCGGATTCGGCGATCGCGTCACCCAGCCGACGTAGACCTTCTGGTTCGACAACGTGATCTGGACCTGCTTCGAGCCCCGCAGCGATTCCGCGAGCAGCACCTCGAACTGATCCGTGATCGATCGGTGATTCATCATCGAGATCAGCGACGGCCGACCCAGCCACCGCGCGGGGCCGAGCGACCACAAGAGATCGCAGACCCTGATCGCGAAGTTGATGACGAACGTCCCGAACATGCCGATCAGGAGGGCCCAGGCGCACGCGAACGCGAGGTCGACGCGGATCTGGACGCTCTCCGTCGAGGGCTGCCAGGTCGGCGTGGGCGGACGCTCGAGGAGGGGGCCGAGGACGGTCCGGCTGATGTCGTCCGCATAGAGGCGGTAGGACGGGATCGCCGCCAGGCCGCGATGCAGGAGAAGACCCGCGACGGCGAGCACGACGCCCCACGCGGCGGCCTGGTAATAGAGACGCTGGGTCTCCTGGCGCGCGGCGCGAAAGCGCGTGCCGTAGAAGCGTTCGACGAACAGGAAGCCGCCGATCAGCGGCAGGAAGAACAGGAGCGTGACGTCCAAGACCGACGCCGCGCCGGACTACGCCTTGGTGACGGTCGCGGCGATTTCCTTGATGGCGTCGAGATCGCGCTGGAACTGCGGCGTCTTCATCACGTCCGCGAAGTCGACGCTCATCTGGCCCGAGGACGAGATGGCGACCTTGGTCCCGGCCACTTGATCGGTTCCGGTCAGGAATTCGAAGAGGGACATGCAGACTCCTGAAGACGAGTCGAACAATATCGGCACGGCCGCCGGCTTTTGCAAGATCCGCGATGCACGCCGGCGCGGACCGACGCAGCGTTCGTGCGGCGCATTATGCATGCCCCGACGATCGCGCGATATCTTCCGTCGCGGTCAACGCGCCTCCTTCAACTGATCCAGGATGGCCGGGTTCTCCAGCGTCGAGACGTCCTGCGTGATCTCCTCGCCCTTCGCGAGCGAGCGCAGCAGGCGGCGCATGATCTTGCCGCTGCGCGTCTTCGGGAGGTTGTCGCCGAAGCGGATCTCCTTCGGTTTCGCGATCGGGCCGATCTCGCGGCCGACCCAGTCCCGCAGCTCCTTCGCGATCTTCTCGGCCTCGGCGCCGGTCGGTCGTTCGCCCTTGAGAACGACGAACGCGCACACGGCCTCGCCGGTCGTGTCGTCGGGACGTCCGACCACCGCGGCCTCGGCGACGAGCTTGTTGCCGACGAGCGCGGACTCGATCTCCATCGTGCCGAGCCGGTGGCCCGATACGTTGAGCACGTCGTCGATGCGACCCATGATCCAGAAGTAGCCGTCGAGGTCGCGGTTCGCACCGTCCCCCGCGAGGTAGTACTTGCCCTGGAAGTCGTCGGGGTAGTAGCTCTTCTTGAAGCGCTCGTCGTCGCCCCAGATCGTGCGGATCATCGACGGCCAGGGCTTCTTGATGACGAGGATGCCGCCCTTGCCGTTCTCGACGTCGTGGCCGGTCTCGTCGACGATCGCGGCGGCGATGCCCGGCAGCGGCAGCGTGCAGCTCCCGGGCTTCAACGTGGTCACGCCCGGCAGCGGCGTGATCATGTGGCCGCCGGTCTCGGTCTGCCACCAGGTGTCGACGATCGGGCAACGGCTGCCGCCGACCGTCTCGTAGTACCACATCCACGCTTCCGGATTGATCGGCTCGCCGACCGAGCCGAGGATGCGCAGCGACGTGAGGTCGTACTTCTTCGGCAGGTCGCCGCCGGCCTTGATCAGCGAACGGATCGCAGTCGGTGCGGTGTAGAAGATCGAGACCTTGTGGTCCTGGATCATCTTCCAGAAGCGTCCCGCATCGGGATAGGTCGGCACGCCTTCGAACACGATCTCGGTGCCGCCCGCGGCGAGCGGGCCGTAGCAGACGTAGCTGTGGCCCGTGACCCAGCCGACGTCGGCCGTGCACCAGAAGATGTCCTCCGGCTTCAGGTCGAACGTCCACTTCATCGTGAGCGTCGCCCACAGCAGATAGCCCGCGCTCGAGTGCTGCACGCCCTTCGGCTTGCCGGTCGAGCCGGACGTGTAGAGGATGAACAGCGGATGCTCGGCCTCGACCGGCACAGGCTCGCACTGGTCGGACTGGTCCTTCGCGAGTTCGTGCATCCACACATCGCGGCCCTCGACCCACTGGATGTCGGCGCCGGTGCGCTTGTAGACCACCACCGTCTTCACCTTGTCGCAGCCGCCCATGCCGAAGGCCTCGTCGATCGCCGGCTTGAGCGCGATCGCCTTGCCGCCGCGGTATTGGCCGTCGGCCGCGATCACGAGCGACGCGCCGACGTCGACGATGCGTTCCTGCAGGCTCTTCGCCGAGAAGCCGCCGAACACGACCGAGTGGATCACGCCGAGGCGCGCGCAGGCCTGCATCGCGACGATCGCCTCGATCGACATCGGCATGTAGACGATCGCGCGGTCGCCCTTCTTGTAGCCGAGGGACTTGAGGCCGTTCGCGAATCGGCACACGCGCGCGTGCAGCTCCTGGTACGTGACCTTCGTGACGTTGCCGTCGTCCGCCTCGAAGATCACCGCGGTCTTGTCCGCGTTGCCGTTCTCGAGATTGCGCTCGAGGCAGTTGTACGAGACGTTGAGCATCCCGTCGTCGAACCACTTGAAGAGCGGCGCCTTCGAACTGTCGAGCGTCTTCGTGAAGGGCTTCGTCCAGACCAGGTGCTCGCGCGCGAGCCGCGCCCAGAACGCCTCGTGATCCTTCTCGGCCTCGGCGACGAGCGCCTCGTACGCGGCCATGCCGGAGATCGTTGCGTTCGCAACCATCTCCGCGCTCGGCGGAAAGCTTCGCGACTCCTGCATCGTCGATTCGATGGCTGCCATGCGATCTCCTGTGTTGTTCTGGCGAGCGGTTCACCGAACGTCGCCGCGCCGGTACGTCGCGGGTGCCGCGCGCGTGCCCCGCGCGTGCCCCGCGGGTGCCCCATTCCGCGCGCCGGGGATTCTAGCGGTCCGACAGCACCCGCGCGATAGAATCGCCGGCCCCTCCCTTCCAGGCTGCCGCATGACCCCGACCGGTCAATCGTCGACACGTCGCGTCGTTTCCCGCGCGATCTTCTTTTCCCGCTGGCTTCAGCTGCCGCTGTATCTCGGCCTGATCGTCGCGCAGGGCATCTACGTCTGGCAGTTCTGGGTCGAGCTGTCGCACCTGTTATCCGCGGCGTTCGGCGACGCGCACGCGGTGCAGACCGTGACCTGCGCGGTGCAGGCGGCCGGCGTGGACTGCGCGACGCTGCCGAACGCGACGTCGCTGAGCGAAGCGACCGTGATGCTCGTCGTGCTCGGCCTCG
>Ga0247783_1000062_pt1 | contig 34277 bp, 32 predicted proteins | sample UWRJL064202C5_FD_179911 | JGI IMG/M metagenome (GOLD analysis project Ga0247783, IMG submission 179911) | Plant litter microbial communities from Arlington Agricultural Research Station in Wisconsin, United States - UWRJ-L064-202C-5 | ecosystem: Environmental > Terrestrial > Plant litter >...
GCCGTGTCCCGTGAGCGCGGTCGCGTCGGTCACCTGCCCCGTGTCGACGATGCCGGTGCCGGTGTTCGTGCTCGCGGGCTGCGTCGTGAAGACGCCGTTGCCGGTCGACAGGCGCGTGAACAAGTCCGCGCCGCTGACCGTCGTGTCGAGCTGGCGCGCGGCCGAGACCTGGATCGTCCGCGTCCCGTCGTCTCCTGCGTACGTCACGCCGGTCGTCGTCCGTGCGAACGGCGTCGTCGTCGACTGGTAACCGCTGAACAGGTAGTGGCCGTTGCCGTCCTGCGTGTTTGCGAGCGAGACGAGCTGGTCGAGGCGGCTCTTGAGCTCCGTCGACAACGCGGCGCGATCGCTGTCCGACAGCGCGCTGCTGTTCGCGGAAAGCAGCGTCGTGCGCACGCTCTGCAGGAGGTCGCCGACCTGGCCGAGCGTGCTGTCGGTCTGCTTCAGGATGCCGTCCGCCGCGGACTGGTTCGCCATGTACTGCGTGTTGTTCGCGAGCAGGCTCTTCGTGCGCAGGATCTCGGTCGCGGCGATGGGATCGTCAGCCGCGGTGTTGACGCGCTTGCCGGTCGCGACCTGTTGCTGGATGCGCGACAGGTCCGACTGCGCGGAGTTGATCGCCGCGAGGCCGCGATCGTAGAGCGTGGAGTTGGCGATCCGCATGACGAGCCCGGTTAGTTGAACAGATCCAGCACCGCGTCGAACATCGCGCTCGCGGTCGCGATGCTCTTGCTCGCGGCTTGATAGGCCTGCTGGTACTTCTGGAGGTTGGCCGCTTCCTCGTCGAGGTTGACGCCCGACACGGAGTCGCGCGTCTCCTGCGCCTGCGTGAGCAGGCTGCTCTCCGCCGTTGCGAGCGACGACGCCTCGTTCGCCTGATTGCCGACGCTGCCGACGAGACCCGAATAGGTGTCCTGGGCCGAACCGGCGATCGTCACGGCCTTCTGCTGGATGCCGGCCAGCAGCAACGCATTGCGGTTGTCGCCGGTGCCGCCCGGATTCGGGCCGACCGTGAACGTGTCGCCGTCGGCGGGTGTGCCGGAGAACGTGAGCTTCCAGCCGTTCTGCGTGATCGGCGACCCGTCGGTATAGGCATTGCCCGACGAGATCGCAGTCCCGGTCGTGCGGTCGACGAGGTCGTAGGTCGTCGTCGACCCCGTGACGTGGAAGACCACGTTGACGGGGGCCTGCAGGTTCGCGGGCAGGGTCGTCGCGGGGACGACCGACAGCGACGCCTGCACCGCGCTGCCGCGATTGTTCGCGCCGGTCGTCAGCTTGACCGGCGCCGCGGTCGCAATGCGGGCCGGATCCGTCGTGAGCACGGAGAACGCGCTCGCCCCGGTGCGCGTCGGCGAGATCGTGAAGCGATCGCCGGCCGCGAGCGGACTCGACACGCCGATCGTCACGCCGTCGACGGTCTGCGGCAGGCTCGAGAACGTGCGCGTCGTGTGGTCCGACAGGTTCTGCAACGTGTAGTTGGTGCCGTCGTAGGCGAGCTTGTAGTCGGCCGTCGTCAACGCCTTCGCGTCGGCGATCGTGACCGACAACGCGGCGCCGCTGCTGTTGCCGGTGGACCCGAGGACGGTCGGCGAGCCGACGCCGAAGAGTGCGGCGCCGAGGTTGCCGTTCGCGTCCTGGCCGAGCTTGTTCTGATCGTTGAGCGCCGATGCGAGTCCGATCGCGATCTGTCCGAGCGCGTTCGTCGCCTGGCCGAGCACGGTGTCGCGGTACTGGAAGAGGCCGCCCACCGTCCCACCGGTCACGCCCTGCGTGCTGACGCGTACCGTGTTGCCCGACAGGATCACGGCCAGTTGCTTCTTGCTCGAGTCCTGGTCGTCGGGGACGCTGACGAGCTGGTTCGCGGTACTGCCGACCACGAGCGGCTGGCCGTTGCCCACGAACAGATTGAGCGTGCCGTCGGACTGGGGAATCGCGGTCGCGCCGATCGCCGACGCGATCTGCTGGACGATCTGATCGCGCTGATCGAGCAGGTCGTTCGGGATGTCGTTGTTCGCGGGATCGCGTCCGTCGTTCGTGATGCGGGCGTTCAGCGCCGCGACCTGTTGCGCGAGCGCGTTGACCGACGCGACGTTGTCGTCGATCTGACGATCGACGTCGGCGCCCTGGGACGCGAGACGCGAGCTCAGGTCGTTGAAGCGGGCCGCGAGCGTGCGGGCCGACGACAGCAGCGTCTGCCGCGCGGCCGCGCTGGCGGGATCGTTCGCGAGCGTCTGCGTCGTCGCGAAGAAGCTGTCGATCGCGCTCGACAGGTTCGACGACGAGTCCGCGAGAAAGCCGTCGAGGCGGCCGATCTCGGTCGAGAACGACGATGCGCTCTGGCTCGTCGCGGTCGTGTCGCGCAGCGCCTGGGCCGCGAACTCGCTGTAGACGCGCCGCACGCTCGTGACGTTGACGCCCGTCCCGACATAGCCGGTCCCGCTGAAGGTCGCGAGCGCGCCGGTCTGGATCACCGTCTGCCGCGAGAAGCCGGGCGTGTTGACGTTGGCGATGTTGTGCCCGGTCGTGGCGAGGCCCGTCTGCGCCGCACGCAGACCCGACAACGCGATGCTGATCAAGCCCGAACTCATGTCACACCCGGAGATTCATTTTGCAGGTTCCTGTCATCGCCTTATCGGCGTCGTGCGGCGAAAGATGAATGCGGTCACAGCCACTTCGACAACGGTCCGGTCAGCACGGAGACGAGCTTGCTGCCGTAACTCGGGTCGGTCGCGTAGCCCGAACGACCCATCTCCTTCGCGAACTTGTGAACGTCGTCGGACGCCTGGACCGCCTTCTCGTAGCGCGGGTTGCCGGTCACGAGCTTCGCGTAGTCGGTGAAGGATTCGGCGTAGGACGCGTAGGCGCGGAATTTCTGGACGACCTTCTGCGCGACGCCGTTGACGACCTCGGTCGTGATCGCGTCGACGGTCGGCCCGGTCCAGCCCGCGCCGGCCTTGATGCCGAACAGGTTGTAGCTGCCCGTCCCCTGGGCGTCGCGAACCTCGCGCTTCCCCCAGCCGGACTCGAGAGCCGCCTGGCCGAGGAGGATCTTCATCGGGAGACCCGACGCCTCGGCCGCCGCCATCGCGGCATCCTTGAATCGATCGACGAAGTCGCGATGCACGTTGCCCGTCGACGCGGGCGTCGCGGCGGCCGAGCCGTCGAGACCCAGCGCCGCCTCGATCGTCGCGCCTGCGGCCTTCACCGTCGTGCGGGCGCGGTCGATCACGTGGCTGAGCGACGCGGCGACGCCGCCGGTCGTGGTCGTCGTCGACGGCGCGTGGGTCTTCGGCGCCTTGCCCTGCGATCGTTCGATCTGGGCGATCAACGCGTCGGCCAGGCCGATCCCGCGCCCCCTGCTCGCGATGTTCTGCGCGAGCTGCTGGTCGTACATGTCCGTCGCCATCTTCGACGCGTCGCTCGCGAGCGGGTCGCTGTTCGGCAGCGACGCGCGCATGTTCTTGAGCATCATCGACAGGAACATCGACTCGAACTGCTGCGCGACCTTGCGCGTCGACGCCGCGTCGGCGCCGACCTTCGCGTCGCGCTTGAGCGCATCGAGCGCGCGCGGGTCGTAGCCTCCGTTGCTGCCGGAGGCACCGGTCGCGCCGAGGGTCGTCGAGAGGATCCCCGTCATGTCAGATGATCTCCAGCTCGGCGCGCAGCGCGCCGGCCGCCTTCAATGCCTGCAGGATCGACAACAGGTCCTGCGGCGTCGCGCCGATCGCGTTCAACGCCTTCACGACGTCGGTGAGCTTCGCGGTCGCGGGCAGGTTGACGAGCTCGCCCTTTTCCGACTTCACCGAGATCTGTGCATTGGTGACGCCGACGGTCTGGCCGCCGGAGAACGGCGCGGGCTGGCTCACGTCGTTCTGCGCGCTGATCGTCACGGAGAGATTGCCGTGCGCCACCGCGCTCGCGGCGAGCGTGACGGACTGGTTCATCACGACCGAGCCCGTGCGCGCGTTGATGATCACCCGGGCCGGCGGCCTCGCGACGGTGACGTCGAGGTCTTCGAGTCCGGCGAGGAACGCGACGCGATCGTTCGCCGACAGCGGCGCGCGCACCTGGACGACGCCGCCGTCGAGCGCGGCCGCGGTTCCGGGCGCCGCGCGATTGATCGCATTCGCCACGGCCTGCACGTTCGCGAAGTCCGCATCCTGCAACTGGAGGTTGACGAATTCGCCGTCGCCGATCGCGGTCGCGACCGCGCGTTCGACGGTCGCGCCTGCGGGCACGCGACCCGCGTTGAGCTGGTTGATCTGCACCTTGCTGCCGGCGGCCGACGCGCCGGCGCCGCCGAGCAGGATGTTGCCTTGGGACATCGCATAGATCTGGTTGTCGGCGCCCTTCAGCGGGGTCAGCAGCAGCGTGCCGCCGCGCAGGCTCTTCGCATTGCCGATCGACGAGACGGTGACGTCGATCGTCTGGCCCGGTCGTGCGAACGCGGGCAGCGTGGCCGTGACGACGACCGCGGCCGCGTTCTTGAGCTGGAGATTCGTTCCGGGCGGCAGGTTCACGCCGAGCTGCGACAGCATCGACGCGATGCTCTGGACCGTGAACGGCGTCTGCGTGGTCTGGTCGCCGGTACCGTCGAGGCCGACGACGATGCCGTACCCGATCAGCTGGTTGACGCGCACGCCCTGGATCGAGACGAGGTCCTTCACGCGCTCCGCGCGCGCCGCCGTCATCGCACCGGCGAGCACGGCCGCGGCGAGCAGCAGCGTCGACAGGACGCGCAGCAGGCGCGCGAGGATCACCGACGCGAGCGTGCTTGTCGCGCCGTCGAAGTCGAAGTCGTGGTCCATGGTCAGAACGGCAGAACCGTCATGAAGAGGCGCGAGAGCCAGCCCATCGTCTGCGCCTCGTCGATGTAGCCCGTGCCGCGGTATTCGATGCGCGCGTCGGCGACCTGCGTCGACGACACGGTGTTGTTCGTGAGGACCGTCGTCGGATTCACGACGCCGGAGAAGCGGATGAACTCGGACCCCTGGTTGATGCCGATCTGCTTCTCGCCCGACACGAGCAGGTTGCCGTTGCCGAGTACCTCGATCACGGTGACCGTGATGACGCCGGTGAACGCATTGCTGCTCGCGCTGTCGCCCTTGCCGCCGAACTTCGTCGCCGAGCTCGCTGTCGCGCTCGTGCCCTCGAGGGCCTTGAGCGGAAGGTTGCCCTTGAGCACCGGGATGCTGAGCGAGGTCGAGCCGCTCTTGTCGACGGTCGAACCCGACTGCTTGCTCGCCTGCAGCTTCTCGTTGAGAACGATCGTGATGATGTCCCCGACGTTGCGCGCGCGACGGTCCTCGAACAGCGGCTGATAGTTGACCGTCTGGAAGATCGCGCCGCCGGTGTGCGCACCCGGCGTCGCCGTGACCGGCGCGGGACGCGCGGTCAGCGGCTGCTGGATCTGGACGGTCTGGAAGGGGTTGTAGGAACCGCAGGCGGACAACATCAGCAACATCAAGGTTGCTGCGATCCATCTGTCACCCCGGCGAAGGCCGGGGCCTAATTTGAAGTTATGCATGGTCACCAAGAAAATCAGGTCCCGGCCTGCGCCGGGATGACATGGCTAGAGCTGCGTCAAGCGCTGCAGCATCTGATCGCTCGTCGTGATCGCCTTCGAGTTGAGCTCGTACGCGCGCTGGGCCTGGATCATGTTGACCAGCTCTTCGGCGACGTTGACGTTCGACGTCTCGATGTAGCCCTGGCTGATGAGGCCGGTCCCGTTCGTGCCGGGGGTGTTCGTCGCGGGCGTGCCCGAGGCGGCCGTTTCCAGATAGAGGTTCTGTCCCTGGCTCGACAGGCCGGCCGGGTTGACGAAGGTCGCGAGCTGGATCGTGCCGACGGTCGCGGGCGCGGCCGTGCCGGGCGTCGTCACCGACACCGTGCCGTCCTGGCCGATCGTGACCGACAAGGCGTTCGCGGGGATCGTGATCGCGGGCGACAGCGGCAAGCCGTTCGACGTCTGCAACGCGCCTTGCGCATCGGTGTGCAGCGAGCCGTCGCGCGTATAGGCCGTCGTGCCGTCGGGCATCTGCACCTGCAGGAAGCCCGCGCCGTTGATCGCGACGTCGAGCGAGTTGCTGGTCTGCGTGAGGTTGCCCTGCGTGTGGATGCGGGTCGTCGCGACGGGCCGCACGCCGGTCCCGATCTGCAGGCCGGTGGGCAGGGAATTCGTCTGGCTCGACTGCGCGCCCGGCTCGCGGATCGTCTGGTACAGCATGTCCTCGAAGACCGCGCGCGACCGCTTGAAGCCGGTCGTACTCGTGTTCGCGAGGTTGTTCGCGATGACGTCGAGCTGCGTCTGCTGCGCGTCGAGTCCGGTCTTGGCGATGTAGAGGGAGCGGATCATCTAATACTCCTGCCTCGAAGAGGCCTGTCCTCTCCTCCCCTTCAAGGGGAAGGCGGGATGGGGATGGGGTCCATCGATCGGGTCGACCCCGTTCGATGTGTGCAGTGTCTACTGCGAGCCTCAAAAACAAGGCCTCGAGAAGAGGCCTTTAGCGGGTTCTATTCGCGCGTCGACGCCGCGCCCATCGTCGTCACGACGCCGCGAGCAGCCGGGTCGCCGACTTGTCGTTGTCCTCGCCGTTGCTCATCAGCTTCATCTGCATCTCGAACGCGCGCGCCATCGCGATCATGTCGATCATCGCAGCCGCGGGATTGACGTTGCTGCCCTCGACGGCACCGGACGTCAACGCGACCTTCTCGTCGGCATCGGCGGTCGATCCGTCCTTCAGGCGGAACAGCCCGTCGGCGCCCTTCTTCAGCGACGCCTCGTCCGGATTCACGAGCTTGATGCGACCGAGCTGCACGACGCCGGTGATCGGCGGCTGCGTCGGGACGCCCGAGACCGTGCCGTCGCGCGCGATCGACACCGACGTGTTCGGCGGGATCGCGATCGGACCGCCGTCGCCGAGGACCTTCTGGCCGCTCTTCGTGACGAGCGTGCCTTCGGCGTCGATCTCGAAACTGCCGGCGCGCGTGTAGGCCTCGTTGCCGTCATTGCCCTCGACCGCGATGAACCCCGCGCCGGTGATCGCGACGTCGAGTGCGTGACCGGTGTCGATCAGCGCGCCGTTCGAGAAGTCCGTGCTCGGCGAGGACTCGAGCACCGACGCGCGCGTCGCGAGACCCGCCCCGTCGACGGGGATCGAGCGATAGACGCTGACGTCGGCCCGGAAGCCGACCGTCGACGTGTTCGCGAGATTGTTCGCGACGACCGCCTGACGATCGAGCGCGCTCTTCGCGCCCGACATCGCGGTGTAGATGAGGCGATCCATGGACGGCTCCCGGTCCCCAGGTCAGCGAGTCAGCGCAGGCTCACGAGCGTCTGCATCAACGCGTCCTGGGTCTTGATGGTCTGTGCGTTCGCCTGGTAATTGCGCTGGGCGGTGATCATGTTCACGAGCTCGGCGGTCAGGTCGACGTTGGACTCCTCGATGGTCGCCGACTGGAGCGAGCCGAGACTCGCGGTGCCGGGCACGCCCGTCAGCGGTGGGCCCGACTTCGACGTCTCGGTCCACGCGTTGTTGCCGATCGGCGCGAGGCCTTCCGGCGACGTGAAGTTCGCGAGCGCGATCTGCGCGAGCGGCTTCGTCTGGCCGTTCGTATAGCGGCCGAGCACGACGCCGTCGTCGGAGACCGAGTAGCTCGCGAGGCGGCCCGACGTGAAGCCGTCCTGCGTGAGCTGGTTGATCCCGGATTTCGTGCCGAACTGCGTCGAGCCGGTGAAGTCCAGCGTCGTCACGAGCGGCGAGTTCGCGCCGCCGGTCACCGGGATCGACATGTTGAACGGCATCGTCGTCGCCGTGCTGTCGATGAGGCCGTCGCTGCCGAAGGTCAGGCGGCCGACCGATCCCGTGCCGACCTGCGTGCCGTCGCTCGTCGCATAGACGTCCCATTGGTTCTCGCCGGTCGCGCTCGGGCCCTTCGGCACGAAGAACAGCGACAGCGCGTGGGAGTTGCCGAGGGAGTCGTAGATCGACGTCGACGTCGCGTAGTTGTAGGTCGACGAGTCGTTCGGATTGAAGGCCGCGGCCACCGCGGTCGCGCGCGAGTCGAGTCCCACGGTCGCGTCGATCTGCGACGTCGTGGCGGGGTCCACGTCGGCCTGCGAGATCTGCAGCTCAACCGGCGACGCGGTCGGCAGGATGCCGGCAGGCCCCGCAGGGAAGCCGGTCAGGCGCGACCCGTCGTCGTTGACGATGTAGCCGGACTTGTCGAGATGGAACTGGCCGTTGCGGCTGAACGTCACCGCGCCGTTCGACGACAGTCGGAAGAAGCCCGAGCCGTTGATCGCCATGTCGAGCGGGTTCGACGTCGCGGTCAGCGAGCCTTGACCGAAGGATTGCGAGATCGCCGCGACGCGCGTGCCGATGCCCGCGTCGTTCGCGCCGACGATGCCGGCCGCGCCGGCGTAGATGTCGGCGAAATGGACCGCCGACGACTTGAAGCCGACGGTGTTCGCGTTCGCGACGTTGTTGCCGATGACGTCGAGATTCTTGGCGGCGGCGGAGAGGCCGGACAGTCCTTGTTCGAATGCCATGTGTTGCTCCTTGAGGAAGGCGTTGGTGCTGTTGCGTTCGGTGTTGCGTTCAGTAGATCTGCTTGACCTGCGTCATGTCGAAGGTGCCCACGCCGCTGACGAGCAGCGACGCGCCGGTGGCGGTCGGCGTCACGCTCGACACGACGCCGGCCGAGAGGCCGTTCGCCGCGACGGCGGTGCCTGCGAGCTTCGCGTCCACCGCGAAGCTGTAGCTGCCCGCGGTCGCGGCCGTGCCGGCATCGGTCGATCCGTCCCACACGAAGTTCACGATGCCGCCGTCCTGCTTGCCGAGGTCCGCGGTGTGGATCACGGCGCCGTTCGCGTCCTTGATCGTGACCGTGAGGTGGTCGACCGGACCGGCGAGCTCGACGCCGCCGACCGCCTGGCCGTCGGCGAGCGCGAGCGTGTTGCCCGGCGCCAGCACGGCATGGCCGACGAGCGACGACGCCTGCAGCGACTGCGACGTGTTGACGTCGCCGAGCAGCGAGTCGAGTTTCGTCGCGAGGTTGTTGATGCCCTGCACGGTGTTGAGCTGCGCGAGCTGGCTCGTCATCTGCGCGCTGTCGAGCGGATTCAGCGGGTCCTGGTTGTTCATCTGCGCGACGAGCAGCTTCAGGAAGTAGTCCTGACTGCCGGCCACGGGGCTGTTGTTCGCCTTGGTGTTCGCGGCGGTGTTCGGCGTGACCGCCGAGGCGGCCGAGACGGCGTCGAAATCGATGCTCATGGGAATGTCCTGTGATGTCGTCGGGTGCGAGCGATCAGTTGCCGAGCGTCAGCGCCTTCTGCATCAGCGTCTTCGCGGTGTTCATGACTTCGACGTTGGTCTGGTACGAGCGCGAGGCCGAGATCATGTTGACCATCTCGTCGACGACGTTCACGTTCGGCATCGTCACGTAGCCGTCCGCGTCGGCGGACGGATGCTTCGGGTCGTACAGGCGACGGCCTTCGCTCCGGTCTTCGACGACCTGCGCGACCTGCACGCCGGCGCTCTCGGGGCGCCCGCCCATCGGCATCGTCTGGAAGACGACCTGCTTCGCGCGGTAGGCGCGCCCGTCCGGACCCGAGACGCTCTCGGCGTTCGCGAGGTTGCTCGCGGTCGTGTTCAGGCGTTGCGACTGCGCGGCGAGTGCCGACGAGGAAATGCGGAAGACGTCGTTCATGCTCATGGCATCGACTCCGAAGACCTGTTCACGGGCTCTAGCCCTGGATCGCCGACATCAGCGTCTTGATCTGGTGATTGAGGAAGGTGAACGACGCCTCGTAGCGGACCGTGTTGTCCGCGAACGCCGCGCGCTCCGCGTCGGCGTCGACCGTGTTGCCGTCGATCGCGGGCTGCGTCGGCGCACGCTCCCGGACGTCGGCGCTCGACAACACGCCGGCGCCGTCCGGGCTCGAGCCCGCGCCGATGTGTCCGCGCTGCGTGACCGCGGCGACGACGGGCTTCGGGGCGGCGCCGGTCGCACGGGCGAGCGCGCTGGCGAAGTCGACCTCGCTCGCCTTGAAGCCCGGCGTGTCGGCGTTCGCCAGGTTCGCGGCGATCACCTGCTGGCGCTGCGCGCCCACCTTGAGCGCGGTCGCGTTGAATCGGAAGGCATCGTCGAGTGTGTTCATGCTGGTTCCCGGTCGGGCCCGTTCTGGGATGCCGGAAGTCTGGTCGCGCGGGCGCGGCGCCGATCGAACGAGAAGACCGCGAAAAGTCGTTCAATTCCGACGGCGGCGAGCGCCGGAATTGCGCTCCAATGCGGCATCGGTCGTTGGGTCGTGCTCCTGCGCGATCCGCACATGGCACCCATGAACAACAGCACGCGTTCCCTCGGATTGATCGCCTTCGCGCTCGGCGCGGGACTGGTCCTGCACGGGCCGCGCGCCCTCGCCGTCGAGCCGGTGTCGCCCGAGGCGATCGCGCTGGCGACGATCGAGGACGTGTTGCGTGCCCCGCTCGCGAAGCGGGGCGCGACCGCGACGACCCAGGTGGCGCCGCCGGACGTGCGCCGCACACTCGCGGCCTGCACCCGGGCGGTGGGCTTCCTGCCCCCGGGGGCGCGCCTCGTCGGCAAGACGATGGTCGGCGTGCGCTGCACCGAAGGTGCGAGCTGGCAGACCTTCGTCGGCGTCGACGTCCGCGTATCCGGTCCGGTATGGACCACGACCCGCGCGTTGCGCCCGGGCGACGTGATCGGCGGCGCCGACCTCGTTCCGACGAACGCGCCGCTGGCGTCCGCGGACTTCGACGCGAATCCCCGCGGCCTCGCGTCGCTCGACTCGCGCGCCCCGGCGCCGATCGGCAGTACGGTCCAGCGTGCGACGGCGAACGGTCGCCCGCTCGTGCAGGCCGACGTGAAGCAGGCCGGTCGCGTCGATGCGGGCGAGGCGGTGCGCGTCGTCTATCGCGGCGACGGCTTCGCGGTCAGCGCCGAGGGGCGCGCGGTCGGCGCGGCCGATCCCGGGGCCGTCCTCCTCGTTCGCCTGGCCAGCGGCTCGCTCGTGAACGGGATGCTGCGCGACGACCGCAACGTCGAGATCCGGCAATGAGCGAGGCGATGAATCCTTCGTCGACCGGTCGTGGTCCGGAATCGACCGTCCGGCGCGCTCAAGTTGTCCGCGGACCTGCCGATAGCCCCTTTGTGCGACCACCCTTGCCGGCGGTTCCGCCGCGGTTCCCGATTTCGCATGCATCGCCCGGACGTGGCGTCCGGACCACTACTGAGGTCACATCATGAAGATCAACAACGACGTCGCCGCCGCGCTCCGGCAGACCGAGACCGCCAACCAGCCGACCAAGACGACCAATTCGTCGCACGTCGCGCCGGCCACGCGTCCGGCCGCGGCCAGCAGCAGCGTGCGGATCAGCGAAACGACCCGCGCGCTCAAGACCGACAGCACCGAGGCCCCGTTCGACGCGAAGCGCGTCGACGAGATCAAGGCCGCGATCAGCGCGGGCACGTTCAAGGTGAACGCCGACGCCGTCGCCGGCAAGCTGCTCGAGAGCGTCAAGACCCTGCTCACCGACAAGTCCTGATCGTCGATGACCACGGCCCTCCGCCCCCTCGCCGACATGCGGTCCGAACAGACCCTGCTGCTGGAATTCCAGCAGCTGATGGACCGTGAGGAGCGCCTGCTCCACGCGCACGATGCCGACGGCCTCGTCGCGATCGCCGAGGAACGCGAACGCCTGACGTCGGCGCTCAGCGCGGCGGCGGGCGCACGCCGCGCGGCCGGGCATTGCGACGCCGCCGACGAGGCGCAACTGATCGAGCTCTATCGCCTGATGCGCGCGCGCCACGAGACCCGTTCGCGCGTGGTCGCCCGCTACAACGACCGCAACGCGCGCGCGCTCGGCGTGCTTGCCCAGGCTGCAGGTCACGCCGGCGTCTACGGCGCCGACGGCCGCGTGCCGATGATCTACTCGGCCGTCGCCTGACGGTTCGAGCGCGCGTCACCGCCCGCGCTCACGGCCCTTCCTCCGGCGGCCGCTTCGCCGCCGCCCAGTCTCGACGCAGGAGCCCGTACAAGGCCGTGTCGCAGACCTCGTCGCCCACGATCCACCGTTCGCGCAGATAGCCCTCGGGCCTGAAGCCCGCGCGCTCGAGCAGGCGCGCCGACGCGTGATTGCGCGGGTCGATGTCGGCCTCGAGCCGATTGAGGTCGAGCGCGCCGAACGCGTGCGCGAGCACCGCATCGAAGGCCTCGCGCATGAATCCCCGCCCCCAGCGTTCGCGCGCGAGCAGGTAGCCCACGTCGGCGCGGCGGCTCGTGCGTTGCAGGTTGTAGATCGAGCACGTGCCGATCAGTCGCCTGTCGTCGAGCGCCTCGATCCCGAAGCGCAGCGCCGATCCGGCGATACGCAGCCGACGCGCGTCCTCGATGCTGCGGGCCGCGACCGCACGCTCGGTCCAGGGCGGCGTGCTCCAGTAGCGCATCGCGACCGGATCGGCGTGCAGCGCGAAGAGCGCGTCGGTCTCCGACGCGTCGATGGTCCGCAGGCGCAGGCGGGACGTCGTCAGGACGACGTCGTCGAGCGGTTCGTTCATCGGCACAGTGTGCCGCAGGCGCCTAGTCCTTCGCCGCTTCGGCGGGACCTTCCTTCGGCCGGGCGTCGTCGGCCGACAGCACGACGATCGTCACGCGGCGATTGCGCGCGCGCGACTGCGCGTCGCTGTTGCCGACGAGCGGCCGGAACTCGGCGTAGCCGGCGATGCCGACGCGGGCGGGCGAGATGCCCTGGTCGACGAGGAAGCGGGCGACCGACGCGGCACGCGCCGCGGACAACTCCCAGTTCGACTTGAACTCGCGTGTCGCGATCGGCACGTCGTCGCTGTGACCCTCGATCTGCAGCGGCTCGACGAAGTGGCCGAGCGTGTCGGCCACGGCCCTGAGCGCGTCGAAGGACGCGGGCTTGAGTTCGGCGCGCGCGGGATCGAACAGCACGGCCGCGTTGATCTCGATCGCGATCCCGCGCGCGCCGCGCGTGACCTTGACCTGCCCATCCTTGACGAGCGACTGCAGATGCGTGTCCATGCGCGCGGCGAGTTGCCGCATGCGATCCGCGCGCTCGGCGTTCTTCACGATCTCGGCGCGATCGGCGGCGTCGATCGGCGGTTCCGGGTCCGGCGCCTTCGTCGCGTCCGGCTCGGGCGTCGCCTCGACCGGCTTCGGCGGCGTCGTCGCGGGCTTCTCGACGACCGGCGCGATCGAGCGGGACTCGCCGACGCGCTGGCTCTCGGCCAGCGCCTTGTCGCCTTCCGCCTGGCTGAACGCGCTCGTGAGCGCGCCGGACAGCACGCGATACCGGCCCTCGTTGACCGACGAGATCGCGTACATCACGACGAAGAATGCGAACAGCAGCGTGATGAAGTCCGCGTACGACACCATCCAGCGCTCGGTCGCGTGGTTGTGCAAGGCCTTGTCCGCCTCGCGTTCGACGCGCCGACGTCGGCGCGGGGCGCGCTTCATCGGCGCCGCGAACGGCGTCGCGGCATTCGACGAGACGAGCGAACGCGGCAACGGCGCGTTCATGCGGCGACGAAGCCCTTCAGACGCGCGCGGATGAGTTGCGGGTGCTCGCCGGCCGCGATCCCCACGAGCGCTTCCTGCGTGAGCTCGCGAAACAGCGACTCCTCGGCGCAGACGGTCCGCAGCTTGCCGGCGATCGGCAGCAGCACGAGATTCGCGAAGACGAGGCCGTAGATCGTCGCGACGAACGCGACGGCGATGCCTGCGCCGAGGCGTGTGGGATCGGCGAGGTTCTCCATCACGTGGATCAGGCCGAGGACCGCGCCGATGATCCCGATCGTCGGCGCATAGCCGCCGGCCGCTTCCCACACGCGGACCGCGGCGCGATGCGTCTCGTCGCGCGTCGACTGCTCGACCTCGAGCGCCTCGCGCAGATGGTCGGGCGTGAAGCCGTCGACGACCATCTGCAGGCCGGTGCGGGCGAACGCATCGTCGGTCTGGCGCAGCCGGCTCTCGAGCGCGAGCGCGCCGTCGCGACGCGCGAGATGCGCCCACTCGACCAGCCGGCCGATCAGGCGCTCGGCGTCGCGGCGCGGCGGGAACAAGGCCCAGCGCGCCATGCGGACGGCGCGCGTGAACACCGGCGTCGGCGTCTGCACGAGGACCGCGCCGATCGTGCCGGCGACGACGATCAGGAAGGCGGTGCCCTGCACGAGCGAGCTCAGGCGCCCGCCGTCGATGTATTGGGCGCCGAAGATCCCCGCGACCGCGAGCACCAGGCCGAGCAGCGTGCTCGTGTCGACGCGGCTCGACGCGTCGCCGCTGTTCATTTCTTCTTGCCCTTCGCGCCCCAGTCCTTCAGGCCGACGCGCAGGCGCGACACGGCCTGGCTGTGCATCTGGCAGACGCGCGACTCGGTGACGCCGAGGATGGCCGCGATCTCGCGGAAGTTGAGTTCCTCTTCGTAGTAGAGGCCCATCATCAGCTTCTCGCGCTCGGGCAGCGTCTCGATCTGCGCGACGAGCGCCGTGCGGAAGCGCTTGTCGGCGAGCCTCGACGACGGCTCGTCGCGTTCGTCCGGCAGGTTGCGCTCGAAGAAGGACTCGTCGTCCTCGCCGGACAATTCGTCGATGTGGACGAGCTGGCTGCCGCGCGCGTCGGACAGCAACTGCTGGTAGCTCGCGAGCGGCACCTGCATCTCGTTGGCGATCTCGCTCTCGGTCGCGGCGCGGCGTACACGCTGCTGCACCTTCTGCGTGGCCACGTCGATGTCGCGTTGCGCCTTGCGCGCCGACCGCGGCAACCAGTCGGACTCGCGCAGTTCGTCGAGCATCGCGCCGCGGATGCGTTGCGCGGCGAACGTCTCGAACTGGATGCCTTGCGCCTCGTCGAAGCGCGACGCCGCGTCGAGCAGGCCCATCATCCCGGCCTGCACCAGGTCGTCGATCTGAACGCTCGCGGGCAGCCGCGCGATCATGTGATGCGCGATCCGCTTCACGAGCGGCGTGTACTGCTTGACGAGCGCGTCGGACGCGACCAACCCGGACGCGGTATAGGTCAGGGGGCCGCTGCGTTCAATGGATTGCAGCATGGGGTACCTCGTGCGTTGGAGATTGGATCGGGAACGGCGACACGGCGGGCACACGCGTCGACGAGAAGGTGATGGCGGTCCGCGGTGGCGGTGGCGTGACGGCGATCGTGCCGCCGTCCGCGAGTTCGATGTCGAGGAAGCGCTTCGCGGTCTTCGCCAGGTTCGCGTAGGCCTTCCCCGCATCGGTCGACGCGGGCGTCAGCGGAACCACGACCTCGAAGTTCTCGAGTCCGACCGCGACGAGTCGGCGCATCTCGGTGTACGCGGCCCGCAACGGCTTCGATCCATCGGACGCGACGATGACGACGCGCGCGTCCCGCCCGAAGGCATCGAGCGCGCGTGTCGCCTGGCCCTGATGGGCGTTGACGACGACGAGGTCGACCTGCGCGTCGGGCGCGCCGGCCAGCGCGAACGTCTCGGTGATGCCGCTCGAGAACGCGAGTGCGAGGCGAGCCTGTTCGTCGCGCGACAGGACGTCGTAGCGCAGCAGCGCCCGCGCGGCCGGCATCAGCAGCAGTTCGGGCGTCAGGATCTTGATGACGTCGGACAGCGCGCGATCGCCGGACAGCACCTGCGCGAGTTCGTAGCGGCATGACGCCCCGCAGACCGCGGCCAGTTCGCCGACGCCGCCGTCCACGAGCAGCGTCGCGCGTTTCGCCGCCGCCGCCTCGTGCGCGAAATGCGCGGCCACCGCGGCCTTGCACGGATCGCCGCCCGCCACGACCAGCAGCGAGGGGCGACGCCGCGCGAACAGGCTGCGCAGTCCGGCGGCCTGGTCAGGCATGGAGGGCCTCGCCCGTCTCGAGCGTGTGCTCCAGACCCTGGGCCCGCTCGACCATCGCCGACATCCACACCGGCTCGATGTCCGACGCGATCTCGAATGCGCGACGCGCTGTCGACCGCACGAGCGAACGCGCGACCAGGTCGGCGACATCGGGGCGCTCGAGGTCCTCGGGAACGCGTTGACCCGTCGACACGTGATGGATGCGCAGGCGGTGACGGATGACCGCGTCGAGGACCGGGCCGAGACGCGCCGCCTCGTCGGTCTTCGTGATCACGCAGCCCGCGAAGTCGCGATCGGCGAACGTGGCGACGACGTGGTCGAGCGTCTCGGCGTCGACCGTCGCGTTGAGCACCACGAGTCGCTTCGCCTGCACGCCGCGCAGCATCGCGATCTGTTCGGTCACGCGCTCGTCGCGCTGGCCGAGGCCGGCCGTGTCGATCAGGACGAGCTTCTTGTCCTTGAGATGCACGAGCGCGCTCGCGAGCGACGCCGCGTCGTGGATCGAGTGCACCGGAATGCCGAGGATCTTGCCGTAGATGCGCAGCTGGTCCTGTGCGCCGATCCTGAAGCCGTCCGTCGTGATCAGCGCGAGCTGGTCGACGCCGTGCTTCATCGCGAAGCGCGCCGCGAGCTTCGCGACGGTCGTGGTCTTGCCGACGCCGGTCGGACCGACCAGTGCGAACACGCCGCCTTCGTTGATCAATTCCTCGGCGTCGCTCGCGACCGGGAGGTTGCGCTTGAGGACGGACAAGGCCCAGTCGTGCGCCTCCTGCGTCGAGAAGTCGTCGGGCAGCCGCTCCTGGATGTGACGCGACAGCGACGGGCTGTAGCCCGCGAGGATGAGTTCCTGCATCAGCTTCGTGCGGCCGGGTTGGCGACGCATCGCGTCGGTCCAGCTCACGGTCTCGAGCTTCTGGTTGATCTCCTCGTGCAGCGCCTGGAACTGACGCGCCATGTCGGCGGAGACGCGCACGGTGACATCGCGCGTGACGTCGCGGGTGATGTCGCGCGTCACGTCGAGCACCACGTCGCGGCCGAGTTCGCGCGCGATCTCGCGGCTGACCTCTTCGCTGACCTCGCGCCTGACGACGGCGGACAGCTCCTCGATCGCGACGACCGGCTTCGCTTCGACGGCGACCGCCTGCACCGGCTCCGACGCGGGGACGGGGACGGCGGGGGCGGCGGCCTCGACGGCCGGCTCGGGCGCGGGGCGCGCCATCGCGACGGCCTCGGGTGCGAGGCGCATCACGAAGTCGTCCGCGTCGCGCGCGGCCACGGCGAGGTGGTCGGCGAACGTGTCGGCATAGGCCTGCGCGGCGGCGGCGACCTGCGCCGGCGGCGCGCTCTCGACGACCTCGGGTTTCTTCTCGAGCTTCGTGCCGGTGCGGCGCGCGAACATCGACGCGAGTCGATGCCGACTCGCGGCGGCTCCCTGTTCCTGCGCGTCGACGCGCGGCGCCGGCGGGGCGATCGCGACATCGCGCGGTCGCGTCAACGCCTCGACCGCGGAGGCCGGCGCGGCGACGATCTCGACGCCGCCGTCGACGCTGCGGTTCGACAGGATGATGGCATCGCCGCCGAAGGCTTCGCGCACCAGGCGAAGCGCGTTGCGCGAGTTCTCGGCGGTGAATCGACGGATGTTGTTCATGCGCGTGCTCCAACGGTGGCATTGACTCGGATGGATCGATGGTCGGGGATCTCACCGACCGCGAAGACTTTCAGCTGCGGGATCGCGCGACGCAGGAAGCGCGCGAGCGGGGCGCGCAGGCGATCGGCGACGAGCAGGACCGGCGGCAGGCCCTGCGTCTCCTGCACGCGCACGGCGCGGGCCGTCTCGTCGATGAGCGTCTGCGCGAGATTCGGCTCGATGCCCGGGGTCTCGCCGTCGGACATGCTGGCCGCCTGCAGCAACACGTGCTCGAGCTCGGGGTCGAGTCCGATCAGCGACAGCTGGTGCGCGTTGTCGTAGACCTGTTGCACGATCGCGCGGCCGAGCGCGACGCGCGTCGCGGCCGTCAGCGTCGCGGCGTCCTGCACGCGCGCGCCGTGATCGGCGAGCGTCTCGGCGATCGTGCGCAGGTCGCGGATCGGGACCTGTTCGGCGAGCAGGTTCTGCAAGACCTTCTGGATCGTGCCGAGCGGCAGCAGCTTCGGCGTGAGTTCCTCGACGAGCTTCGGCGACGCCTTCGCGAGCACGTCGACCAGGTTCTGCGTCTCTTGCCGACCGAGCAGTTCGGCCGCGTGCATCTGCACGACGTGGTTGAGGTGCGTCGCGACGACGGTCCCGGTATCGACGACGGTATAGCCGTTCGCGATCGCGTGATCGCGATGCGCGTTCTCGATCCAGATCGCCGGCAGGCCGAAGGTCGGATCCTTCGTCGGCGTGCCGGGCAAGGCGGCCGCGACGTGGCCGGGATTGATCGCCATCAGCATGCCGCTGTAGGCCTCGCCTTCCGCGGCGACCACGCCCTTCAACGTGATGCGGTAGCCGTTCGGGCGCAGCTCGAGGTTGTCGCGGATGTGGACCGCGGGCGGCAGGAAGCCGACCTCCTGGGCGAACTTGCGGCGCAGCGACTTGATGCGCTTGAGCAGTTCGCCGTCCTGCGCCGCGTCGACCAGCGGGACGAGGCGATAGCCGACTTCGAGCCCGAGCACGTCGACGGTCGAGACGTCGTCCCAGCTCGCGTCGACGGGCGCCGGCGCGACGGTGGGCAGGACCGTCGCGGCCGCGACGCTCTTGCGCTTGCCGGCCTGCTTGAGCGAGTAGCCGATCGCCGCGGCGGCGGCCGCGAAGCACAGGAACGAGAAGTGCGGCATGCCGGGGATGATCCCGATCAGGCCGAGAACCGCGGCCGTCACGAACAGCGCGTTCTGGCTGCGGAACATCTGCTGCACGACCTGGGCGCCGACGTTGTCGCCGCGACCGACGCGCGACACGATCATGCCGGCCGCCATCGAGATGACGAGCGACGGGATCTGCGCAACGAGGCCGTCGCCGATCGCCAGCAGCGTGTACGTCTCGCCCGCCTTCGAGAACGAGAGGTCGTGCTGGACCATCCCGACGATGATGCCGCCGATGATGTTGATGAACAGGATCAGGATGCCGGCGATCGCGTCGCCGCGGACGTACTTCGACGCGCCGTCCATCGAACCGTAGAAGTCCGCCTCGTCGGCGATCTCGGCGCGACGCTTGCGGGCCACGTCCTCGCCGATGAGCCCGGCGTTCAGGTCCGCGTCGATGGCCATCTGCTTGCCGGGCATCGCGTCCAAGGCGAAGCGCGCGGACACCTCGGCGATGCGGCCCGCGCCCTTCGTGATCACGACGAAGTTGATGACGACGAGGATCGCGAACACGACGATGCCGACCGCGAAGTTGCCGCCGACGAGGAAGTGCCCGAACGCCTCGATGACCTTGCCCGCCGCGTCGGGCCCGGTGTGTCCGTGCATCAGCACGACGCGCGTGGACGCGACGTTCAGCGACAGGCGGAGAAGCGTCGTGAGCAGCAAAGCCGAAGGGAAGACCGAGAACTCGAGCGGCTTCTCGATGTGCATCGACGCGAGCAGCACGAGCATCGCGATCGCGATGTTGAACGTGAAGAACAGATCGAGCAGCAGCGGCGGCAGCGGCAGGATCAGCATCGCGAGGATCAGCACGATCAGCAACGGACCCGCGAGGTCGGTCGCGACGCGCCCCGTCAGCCAGGGCAGTCCCTTGATCAAGGGCATCGACGGGGTCGGGGCGGCGGTGCTCATGCGAACGCTTCCTCTTCGTGCGCGACGTCATCGTCGGTCGGCGTGTATTCGAGTTCGGTCGGGACCGGCAGCGTCGCCGGCGCCTGCGGGTAGTCGCCGCCCTGCGTGCGGAAGCGCTTCAACTGATAGACGTAGGCCATCACGAGCGCGACGGCCTCGTAGAGGCCGACGGGAATCTCGCGTCCGAGTTCGGTGTGCTTGAACAGCGAGCGCGCGAGCGGCGGCGCCTCGAGGATCGGGACCCGGTGCTCGTTCGCGACTTCGCGGATGCGCAACGCGACCAGCGCCGAACCCTTCGCGACGACGCGCGGGGCGCGCATCGACGCGTTGTAGGCGATGGCCACCGAGAAGTGGGACGGGTTGACGACGACGACGTCGGCGGTCGGGACCTCGGCCATCATGCGGCGCTGCGCGGCCTGACGCTGCAGGCTGCGGATGCGGGCCTTCTGCGCGGGGTCGCCTTCGCTCTCGCGGGCTTCGTCGCGCACTTCCTGCTTCGTCATCCGCAGCGATTTGTGGTGACGCCACAACTGGATCGGCGCATCGACGCCCGCGATCAGCGCGAGGCCCGCGGTCAGGATCAGGAAGTCGCGCGCGAGCGTGTCGCCGAGCGTCGCGAGGCTCGCGGTCAGCGTCATCGTGCCGAAGCCGCCGAACGCGTCGCGATGGCCCCACAGGATCCACGCGGCGATGGCGCCGAGCAGCAGCGACTTGAGCACCGCCTTGCCGAGCTCGGTGAGCCCATCGGTCGACGCGAGACGCTTGACGCCCTTCGCCGGCGACAGCCGTCCCAGGTCGAACGAGAACGCCTTCGTCGAGAAGATGAAGCCGGACAACAGCACCGAGCCCGCGATGGTCGCGCCGATGATGAGGCCCAGGATCGGGCCGATGGCGACGAGCGCGTCGAGCGCGAACGCGGTGAGGTGCTCGCCCAAGGCGCGCGTCTCGAAGGCGTCGCGACGGTTCAGGACCAGGCCGGACTGCAGCGCCGCCGTCGTGTGCGACACCCACTGCGCCCCCATCGCCGTGAAGCCGACGCCCCCCGCGAGCAGCGCGAGGAAGGTGGCCAGTTCGCGCGAACGCGCGACCTGCCCTTCTTCGCGCGCCTTGGCAAGGCGGCGTGGCGAAGGCGATTCGGTTTTCTCGAGGTCGCTGTCGGCGGACATGGGACGGAGGCTTTCGGGGCTGACGCGATTCTGTGCGTCCCACCCCGACCGCGATGCCGCGAATAGGGCCCGAATCTCCGCCTATTCCTCGGCCTATTCCTCGGCGCCCTCGTCCTCCCGCCCCGCCGCGGGCGGAGCGCTCAGCGCGCCGCCTGCGCCACCTGCTCCTGCGTGACCGGCGCCGAAGCCGTGGCGTCCACCTTCTCGACGCCTTCGTTGCCGATCCTGTCCTCGGTGGCCTTGTTGAGCACCACGATGCTGACCCGCCGGTTCGCCGGGTCGAGCGGCGCGTCCGGCTTCGCGAGCACGGCGGAACCGAGTCCGACGACGCGGATGATGCGATTGTCGGCGAGGCCGCCGGCGACGAGTTCGCGACGCGTGGCGTTCGCGCGGTCGGCCGACAACTCCCAGTTGCTGTAGCTCTTGTCCCCGAACGCGTACGCTGCCGCGTCGGTATGACCGGACAACGCGATGCGGTGATCGACGCCGTTGAGCACGGTCGCGAGCTCGTGGAGGATGTCCTTCGCGTACGCCTTGAGCTGCGAACTGCCGCTGTCGAACATCGGTCGGTTCTTCTCGTCGACGATCTGGATGCGCAGCCCTTCGGCCGTGATGTCGATCAGCAGCTGATTGCGGTACGGCGCGAGCTTCGCGCTCGCCGTGATGAGCTGGTCGACCTTGGCCTGCAGCCCCTTCAGATATTCCTTCTCGCGACGCGCGCGCTCCGCTTCCGACGCCTTGATGTCGACGAGCGTCTTCTTCGACGCCCGCTCGCCGTCCTTCACCTGGCCGTTCGAACGCGTGAGGTCGCGGCCCCCGCCCTGGATCACGTGCGAGCTGTCGCCGCTGCCCGAGCCGCCGGACAGCGCGACCTTGAGCGGCGTCGAGAAGTAGTCCGAGATGCCCTTGAGGTCGCCCTTCGTGGTCGACCCGAGCAGCCACATCAGCAGGAAGAAGGCCATCATCGCCGTCACGAAGTCGGCGTACGCGATCTTCCACGCGCCGCCGTGGTGTCCGCCGGCGACCTTCTTGATCCGCTTGACGTGGATGACCTGCTTCTCGCCGCCGTCCGGCATGTCCGCCTCTCGTCCTCGTCCGTCCGGCGGTCAGGCCTTGGCCTTCGCCTGCTTGACGTGTTCCTCGAGCTCGACGAACGACGGACGCTCGCTCGAGAACAGGACCTTGCGTCCGAACTCGACCGCCATCTGCGGCGGGTAGCCGTTCAGCGACGCGAGCAGCGTGACCTTGACGGTCTGGAAGATCTTGGTCGATTCGGCGGCGGCCTGCGCGAGGATCGTCGCGAGCGGCGCCGCGAAACCGTAGGCCAGGAGAATGCCGAGGAAGGTGCCGACCAGCGCGTGCGCGATCATGATGCCCAGCTCCGACGGCGGCGCGCCGACCGACTCCATCGTGTGCACGACGCCCATCACCGCCGCGACGATGCCGAAGGCCGGGAGGCCGTCGCCGATCCGCTGGATGCAATGCGACGGGATCTCGGCCTCGTGGTGGTGGGTCTCGATCTCGTTGTCCATGAGGTTCTCGATCTCGAACGAGTTGAGGTTGCCGCTGACCATCATCCGCAGGTAGTCGGTGATGAACTCGATCAGGTGATGGTCCTTCTGGATCTTCGGATACTTGCCGAAGAGCGCGCTCTCGTTCGGCGCCTCGATGTCGCGCTCGATCGACATCAGGCCTTCCTTGCGCGTCTTCGACAGCAGCTCGTACAACAGGCTCATCAACTCCATGTAGACGGCCTTGTTGTACTTCGAGCCCTTGAACGTGGCGGGCAGGGCGCCGATCGTGGCCTTGACGTCCTTGATCGGATTGCCGGCGACGAAGACGCCGACCGCGGCGCCGCCGATCATCAGGAGCTCGAGCGGCTGGAACAGCGCGGCGAGATGGCCGCCGGCCAGGGCGAAGCCGCCGAAGACGGAGCCGAGGATGATCAACGTACCGATGATCGCGAACATGGTGGGGGACGTGAGGGACGTGCGTGGGACGGGCGGCGCGGCGTCCGTCGTTCGGACCGAAGCGCACGCGAATGCACGGAATGTCGGCCCCGCGCGCGCTTTCTTGAGGTCTCTTGCCCCGCCACCCGTCGGGCGTTCGATCAAAAAAAAGGGCGTCCGAAGACGCCCGAGAGAGGAGATCGGGAAAACTAAACGTTCGAGTCGACGCGCAGGTCGGCGGACGACGCGGCGTTCGACACCGTGTCGGGTTCCGCCTTCGCGCGCGTCTTGCCGGCGCGCGACGGGACATTGCAGAGGCCGCAGACGTAGCCTTCGTTGAGATCGTCGCGGTGCGTGACGAAGTGGCCGCCGCATTCGGTGCAGGGCGTCGTGCCGAGCATCCCGCTCTCGACATAGCGCACGAGGATCCAGGCACGCGTGACCGACAGCTTGACCTCGAGGCGGAACGCCGTGCATTGCTCGAGATAGAGGCGATACGCGCTGACGAGCGCCTCGACGCGCTCGAGCTTGCAGTGGTCCTTCAGGTGGCGGTAGCCGCCGAGGAAGAGCGACGCATGGGTGTTCGGCTGCCACGTCAGGAACCAGTCGGTCGAGAACGGCAGCATGCCCTTCGGCGGCGACTCGCCGTTGATTTCCTTGTAGAGACGCAGCAGGCGCTCGCGCGACAGCGTCGTCTCCGATTCGAGGACCTGGAGGCGGGCGCCCATGCGGGCGAGCTCGCTCGCGATCGCGATCTGGCGGCCTTCGCCGACGATGCTCTTCTTGGCGGCGGCGCTCATCACGCGGTCTCCAGCTGGCGGGATCCCAGGAGGATCGCGGCGTGGACGTTGCCCATGCCGGTCTCGCGATCCTTGCTGTGGCTGGTGATCAGGTCCCACACCGTCCGGTCGTCGAAGCGGAAACGGCACATCAGCATGTTCGACGACGCGATCTTGAGCAGCTGCGCCGACGACAGCGAACCGATCAGGTCGGCCAGCTCGGCATCGATGCCGAGGCGGTACGTGGCTTCCGCCTTGTCCTCGACGATCATCTGCCGGGCCAGCATCAGGTAGGAGAGGTTCGCTTCGCGAACTTCGGAGAGCAGATTTTCGAATTTCATGATCGGGATGGGGTGCTCGTTTGGATGGCTGCAGTGTGCCGACGGCCCCGGGACCGGAAAAGTGGCGGGCTCCCACGCGTTGTGTCGACGAAAGCGAACGCGACCGTGTCAGAAGTTTTCCGACACGCGCCCAAAAAATGCCGCTGCATCAGCGGAATTGGCGGCGAAAGAACCGCCTGTTCGGACGTTCGCGGGCCGGCCGAGGCCGGCATTCACCCTCAATAAATCTGAAAAGCTGCCGAAAGGCCCCGCCCGGGCTGTTGCAAGTGGGCGACGCCGGGCGGGGCGCCCTCTCCGGCAATCACGCGATTTCATAGGCGCTCGGCTAGTATCGAGCGCGTTCGGCATCCGCCCGACTCCTTCGCCACTCCCCCAGGCGCGCTCGACCCATGCCGCGTTCGCTGTTTCGCAAGGAAGCCATCGATGCGCAGCGCGAGAAATTTCTCGGCGAGGCGAGCATCGCGCAACCGGTCCAGCTGTGGGTCTTCACGACCGTCGCCTGCGCGATCGCGGCGATCGTCGTCGCGGTCGCGCTGTGGGGCCAGTACACGCGGCGCGAACGCGTGCAAGGCGTGTTGTCGAGCGCGGTCGGCGCGGCGCTCGTCCGCATGCCCGATGCCGGCGTGGTCACCGAGCTCCTCGTCAAGGAAGGCGACGCCGTCACGAAAGGGACGACCCTCGCCCGGCTCCTGGTCGATCGCTCCGGCGTCGGCGGCGACCAGGACGCGAAGGCAGTGATCGAAAAGCTCGAGGGCCGCGCCGAATCGCAGAAGCTCCAGGAGGAACAGGCCCGCCTGCTCGGTCAGCAGGAGCTGCAGCAGGCGCGCCAGCGCGTCGCCGATCTCCGGAGCCAGGTCGCCCAGATGGACGTCCAGGTCCAGATGCAGGTCGAGCGCGCCCAGTCGCAGGACGAGATCGCGAAAAAGTGGAAGAGCTACGAGGGCGACCGATTCATCTCCCCGATCCGCCTGCAACAGGAACTCGACAAGGCACGCGAGGAAAGCATCAAGGTCCAGGATCTCAAACGGTCCCGCAGCGTGCTGGGCGCGCAACTCAGCGAGGCGACCACCGCCGTCGCCGCGACGGAGACGCGAAACCGTTCGCGACTGGAGCAGATCCACCAGCAGATCGTCACGATCGAGCAGGAGCTGTCGCAGGCGAAGGTGACTCAGGGCGGCATCAAGCGCGAGATGCTGATCGACGCGCCGATCGACGGGACGGTCACGAACATCGGGCCGGCGCGCGGACAGACCGTGGCCGCCGACATCCCTTTCGCCACGCTGTTGCCCAAGGACAGCCCGTTGCACGCCGAACTGCTCGTGCCGACGCGCGCGATCGGCTTCGTGAAGCCGGGCCAGGAGGTGAACCTGCGCTACGAGGCCTTCCCCTATGAACGCTTCGGCCAGTACCACGGTCACGTCGAAAGCGTCGGCAAGACCATCCTGATGCAGGGCGATGCGCTCGGTCAGCTGCCGATCCGCGAGCCGGCCTACCGGATCGTCGTCGACCTCGACCGGCAGACCATCGCGAGCGGCACGGAGGAATTGCCGCTGCGCGCGGGAATGGCGGTCAGCGCCGACCTGTTGATGGAGAAGCGTTCCCTCGTCGAATGGCTGTTCCAGCCGGTCCTGCAATTGCGCGAGCGCGTCTCGTCCCGCGGCCCGGCCTGATGTTCGGCAAGCGCATCCCCGTCATCCTCCAGTCGGAGGCGCCCGAATGCGGCATCGCGTGCGTCGCGATGATCGCGTCGTACCACGGCTTCATGACGGACCTCGTCGCGATGCGCCAGCGCATGTCCGTCTCGATGAAGGGGACGACGCTGAAGACCATCGCGCAGATCGCCGAGACGATGAAGATGTCGGCGCGGGGCGTACAGGTCTCGCTCGACGCGTTGAACAAGATCAAGCTGCCGGCGATCCTGCACTGGGACATGAACCACTTCGTCGTGCTGACGAAGGTCACGGGCAGCGGCGATCGCCAGAAGATCACGATCCACGACCCGGCGCGCGGCAAGCGCGTGCTCGATCGCCACGACACGTCGCGCCACTTCACCGGCGTCGCGATGGAGATGGTCCCGACGCCGGGCTTCCGACCCGTCGAGGAGCGCGAGCGCATCTCGTCGTGGCAGCTGCTGTCGGCCGCGGCCGCCTACAAGGGCGTGATCGCGCAGATCTTCCTGCTGTCGCTCGCGCTCGAGGTATTCGCGATCGCCTCGCCGTTCTTCATGCAGCTCGTCGTCGACCGCGTGCTCGTCGGTCGCGACGTCGACTTCCTGACGGTGCTCGGCGTCGCGTTCGCCGCCCTCGTCTTCGTGCAGACGATGGTCACCGCGCTGCGCGCCTGGGTCGGGGTCTACCTGTCCACGCAGATCAACATGCGGATGCTCGCGGACTTGTTCGCGCAGTTGATCCGGCTGCCGCTGTCGTGGTTCGAGAAGCGCAACATCGGCGACATCCTCTCGCGCTTTCGCAGCATCGACGCCATCCAGCGGACGCTGACGACCACGTTCGTCGAGACCGTCGTCGACGGCCTGATGGTCGTGCTGACGCTCGGCGTGATGTTCTTCTACAGCACGATGCTGACCTCGGTCGTCCTCGTCGCCGCCCTCCTCTACGGCCTCACGCGCTTCGTCGTCTACGCGCCGCAGCGACGCGCGACCGACGAGCAGCTCGCGCACGAGGCGAAATCGGGCACCCACTTCATCGAGACGCTGCGCGGGATGATGGCGATCAAGCTGAACCTGCGCGAGCAGGAGCGGCGCGCGGGCTACCAGAACCTCGTCGTCGATCACGTCAACGCCGGCGTACGGGTCCAGCAGATCGCGATCCTGCATCGCGCCGCGAACATGCTGATCTTCGGCCTCGAGAACGTCGCGGTGATCTGGCTCGGCGCGCACGCCGCGATGAACGGCGAACTCACCGTCGGCATGCTGTTCGCGTTCATCACGTTCAAGCTGCTGTTCCTGACGCGGATCAACGCGCTCATCGACAAGGCGATCGAATTCCGCATGCTCGACCTGCACGCGGAGCGCATCGCCGACATCGCGCTGACGCCGCCCGAGAGCGGCGCGATGCAGCGCGGACTCAGCCGCGACGTCCCGCTCGACGTCCACGCCGACCACATCGGCTACTCGTACGGCAGCGAGGGCCACGTGTTCCGCAACGTCAGCGTGCGGGTCCGCATGGGCGAGACGGTCGCGCTGATCGGACCGTCCGGCTGCGGCAAGACGACGCTGATCAAGGTGCTCACGGGACTCCTGCCGCCGACGGAGGGCACGCTCTACATCAGCGGCCACGACCTCAAGGACCTCGACCTCGGCAGCTATCGCAGCCGCATCGGCGTCGTGATGCAGGACGATCAACTGTTCATCGGGACCGTCGAGGACAACATCAGCTTCTTCGACCCGTCGCACGACGCCGCGCGCGCCCGCGAATGCGCGCGCATCGCCGGACTCGACACCGACATCATGGGGATGCCGATGCAATACAACACGATCGTCGGCAGCCTCGGCGTCGCGTTGTCCGGCGGGCAGAAGCAGCGGCTGCTGCTCGCCCGCGCGCTGTACCGGCAGCCCGAGATCCTGTTCCTCGACGAGGCCTTCGACCAGCTCGACCTCGAACGGGAATACGAGATCACGGAGCGCCTGGGCGCGCTCGGCCTCGGCATGATCATCGTCAGCCACCGCCCGGACACGGTCCGGCGCGTCGATCGCGTCATCGAGATCGGTCCGACGCCGCGCTGAGCCGCCCGCGATCGCGTCGCGACGCTAGCCCAGACCGCGCGCCAGGTCGTTCATCACGTCGTCCGGATTCTCGAGTCCGACCGCCACGCGCACGAGCCCTTCACCGATCCCCGCGGCCGCGCGTGCCTCCGGGCTCACGCGGCCGTGCGTCGTCGTCGCGGGATGCGTGATCGTGCTGCGCGTGTCGCCGAGGTTCGCGGTGCGGGAGATCAGCGCGCAGCCGTCGACGACCCGCCATGCGGCCGCCCGGGCGTCGTCCCCCTTCACCACGAAGCTGACGACGGCGCCGCCGGCGCTCTGCTGACGCCGCACGAGGTCCGCCTGCGGGTGCGACTCGAGTCCCGGGAACAGCACCCGCTCGACGGCCGGATGCGCTTCGAGCCAGCGCGCCAGCACGAGGGCGTTCGACGACTGGCGCTCCATGCGCAGCGACAGCGTCTCGAGGCCCTTCAGCAGGATCCACGCGTTGAACGGGGAGAGCGACGGCCCGGCGGTCCGCAGCACCGGTGCGAGACGATCGGCGATCAGGGTCTTGTCGCCGACGATCGCACCGCCGATCACGCGCCCCTGGCCGTCGAGATATTTCGTCGCGGAGTGGATGACGACGTCCGCGCCGAGCGCGAGTGGGCGTTGCAGCGCCGGCGTGCAGAAGCAGTTGTCGACGACGAGGAGCGCGCCACGCGCGGACGCGACCGCCTTCAGCGCCGCGATGTCCGCGATCTCGGCGGTGGGGTTCGACGGCGTCTCGACGAAGAGGATGCGCGTCGTGCTGCGCATCGCCGCAGCCCACGCCGCGGGATCCGTCGCGTCGACGTACGTCGTCTCGACACCGAAGCGCGCGAGGATCGTGTTGAAGAGCTGCACCGTCGCGCCGAACAGGCTGCGCGACGCGACGACGTGGTCGCCCGCGTTGAGCAGCCCGAGGCAGGTCGTGAAGATCGCGCTCATGCCCGACGCGGTCGCGATGCACGCTTCCCCGCCTTCGAGCGCCGCGAGCCGATCCTGGAACATCGACACCGTCGGATTCGAGAAGCGCGAGTAGACGAAGTGGTCGCCGCTGTTCGCGAAGCGCTCCGCGGCCTCCGCGGCGTTCTCGAACGTGAAGCTCGACGTCAGGAAGAGCGCTTCACCGTGCTCGTTGAATTCGGTGCGTCGCGTACCCGCGCGGACGGCGCGCGTGTCGAAGTCCCAGTCGTCCGGGTTCGGGGAAGAGGTCATGGTCGTCGTGGTCGTGAAATCCGCAAGGGAGAAACCGAAGCGGGCGACGTCGACGAAAGCGGGAGCGACGCGAGCTCACTTTAGCGGCATTTGTTTTTCGGTCCGTGGACCTCGGCGCCCGCAAGCGGAATCAACTCGGCGCGGCGCGATTCTCGGCGCGTGGCCGCGGGGCGTCAAGTCGTGGCCCGGCCCCTCGCCATCCTCCCCTCGAAGCGGAGGGCATCAGGGCGTGGGGTCTCCGTCTTCGTCCGATGGTCTCATCCGCGCGAACACCGTTACATGGCCGCATGACGACCCCCATCCGCCCCACCCTCTCCGAACTCTGGCCGCTCGCGAAGGAATCTTTCACGTCCTGGTCCGACGACTACGCGCCGAGCATGGGCGCCGCGCTCGCCTACTACACCGTCTTCTCGCTCGCGCCGCTATTGCTGATCGTGATCGCGATCGCCGGCCTGATCTACGGCGAGGACGCCGCGCGCGGTGCGATCTTCGCGCAGATCAGCGGTCTCGTCGGCGCCGAGGGCGCGACCGCCGTCCAGGGCCTGTTGAAGAGCGTCAACAAGCCGAGCGAGAGCATCGTCGCGACGATCATCGGCGTCTTCACGCTGCTGCTCGGCGCGACCACCGTGTTCGGCGAACTGCAGGACGCGCTCAACCGCATCTGGCGAGCACCGGCGCTCGTCAACCAGGGTGGGGTCTGGAAGCTGCTGCGACGTCGCCTGCTCGCGTTCGGGATGATCCTGACGATCGGCTTCCTGTTGATCGTGTCGCTCGTGCTCAGCGCGGCGGTCGCTCTGGTCGGCCAGTTCCTCGGCCCGAGCTTCTCCGGATGGGAGGTCGTGCTGCACGTCGTGAACTTCGCGATCAGCTTCGGCGTCACGACCGTGCTCTTCGCGATGATCTACAAGATCATGCCGCGCGTGCACATCGCATGGCGCGACGTCTGGCTCGGCGCGGCGGTGACCTCGCTGCTGTTCTCGATCGGCAAGTTCTGCATCGGCCTGTACCTCGGCAAGTCGAGCGTCGCGTCGGGCTTCGGCGCGGCGGGATCGCTCGCCGTGCTGCTCGTGTGGGTCTACTACTCGACGCAGGTCTTCCTGCTCGGCGCGGAGTTCACGTGGGTCTACTCGAACCGCTTCGGCTCGCGTCGCCACCTGGCGAGCGACGTGACGCCCGCACCGGTGATCCCCGCACGACAGAGCGAGCCGTCGACCGCCTGACGCGGCGCCGGCTCAATACTCGGGAACGAGGTTGAGGTTCAGCTGCGACCGCGACTCGGGGTCCACGGTCTTCGGGAACAAACGCGAATATTCGACGCGATCGAGATACTCGGGCGTGACGTCGCCGGTGATGTAGTCCCCGTCGAAGCACGACGCCTCGAAGCGTCGGATCCGCGAGCCGGGCTCGTTGATCGCGCGCTTCATGTCGTCGATGTCCTGATAGATCAGCACGTCGGCGCCGATCGATGCGCGGATCTGCTCGTCGTCGCGACCGCTCGCGATCAGTTCACTGCGCGTCGGCATGTCGATGCCGTAGACGTTCGGGAAACGCACCGGCGGCGCGGCCGACGCGAAGATCACCTTGTTCGCGCCGGACTCGCGCGCCATCTCGACGATCTGGTTGCTCGTCGTGCCGCGCACGATCGAGTCGTCGACGATCAGGACGTTCTTGCCCTTGAACTCGACCTCGATCGGATTGAGCTTCTGGCGCACGGACTTCTTGCGCACGCTCTGGCCCGGCATGATGAAGGTCCGGCCCACGTAGCGGTTCTTGATGAAGCCCTCGCGATACTCGAGGCCGAGGCGCAGCGCCATCTGCATCGCCGCGGGACGGCTCGAGTCCGGAATCGGCATCACGACATCGATGTCGCCGAGCGGCAGTTCGCGGCGGACCTTCGCGGCGAGCGTCTCGCCCATCCGCAGACGGGCCGCATAGACGGAGATGCCGTCCATCACCGAGTCGGGGCGCGCGAGATACACGTACTCGAAGATGCAGGGATTCAGGCTCGGGTTCTCCGCGCACTGCTCCGCGTGCAGGCCGCCGTCGATGTCGAGGAAGATCGCTTCACCGGGGTCGACGTCGCGCACGAGGCGATAGCCCATCCCCTGCAGCGCGACCGACTCGGACGCGACGACGTATTCCTTGCGACCGCCCGCGACGTCGCGCTCACCGAGCACGAGCGGCCGAATGCCGTAGGGATCGCGGAACGCGAGGATGCCGTGGCCCGCGATCTGCGAGACGACCGCGTACGAACCCCGCACGCGCCGATGCAGGCCGCGGACGGCGTTGAAGATCGCGGCCGGGTCGAGCACCTCGCTCGCCGTCGCCATCTGCACTTCGTGCGCGAGGACGTTGAGCAGGACTTCCGAATCGGACTCGGTATTGATGTGCCGCCGGTCGATGCGGAACATCTCGTCCTTCAACTGCTCCCAGTTCGTCAGGTTGCCGTTGTGCGCGAGCGTGATGCCGAACGGAGCGTTGACGTAGAACGGCTGCGCCTCCTGCGCGCTGACGGCCGAGCCCGCGGTCGGATAGCGGACCTGCGCGATGCCCATGTTGCCGGGCAGGTCGCGCATGTTCCGCGTCCGGAACACATCGCGCACGAGGCCGGCGCCCTTGTGCATCGAGAACGAGTTGCCGAAGCCGGTCGCGATGCCCGCCGCGTCCTGGCCGCGATGCTGCAACAGGAGAAGCGAGTCGTAGAGCAACTGGTTGACCGGCTCGTCGCTGACGACGCCGATGATTCCGCACATGGTCGATTCCTCTGGTCGGGCGCTCGCGCCGCGACGCTCTATTCGGTCAGCAGTTCAGAAGTGGACGTGTCGGGCCACCGCCTCGGGAAGCCAGGGCTTGAGGGTCCGCACCGCGCTTTCGGTCGGCGGCGACAGCAGCGCGTCGCGCCAGACGGGTTCCTGCGGCAAGCCCGTCAGCCCCGCGAGGATCGCGAGCGTCATCACGATCAGCGCGGCACGCGCGATACCGAAGACCCCGCCGAGACCGCGGTCCGCGATTTTCAGTCCGGAAGCCGACACCATATGGGCGATCGCGCGATTCACCAGGGCGAACAACAGCAAGGTCGCGATGAACAGGATGCCGAATCCGACCGCGAGCCGCAGCGTCGCACCCGGCACCGAGGCGGGCAGCAGGTCGGCCATCGACGCGCCGTAGAGGTTCGCCACGACAAAGGCCGCGATCCACGCGACGAGCGACAGGACTTCCTGCACGAGCCCGCGCAGGACGCCGATGACGATCGACGCAGCGAAGATCGCGAGGACCACGTAGTCGAACGCGGTCATGCGACATCGCGACCCACGATCGAGGCACTACAGCGGGACGACCGAACCATCGAGCTTCATCGTCTTGAGTTTCTGTTTCGCGCGGTCGGCGGCCTCGCGGGTCGCGAACGGCCCAAGGCGCACGCGCGTGCGCGGACCGTTCGCGGTCGCGAGCGCTTCGGTATAGGCCTTCAGGCCGTTGGACGTGAGCTGGTCGCGCATGCCGCGCGCGCGTTCGGCATCCGAGTAGGCCGCGACCTGGATCGCGAAGCCCTTGCCCGAGTCGACCGGTGCGGCGACGGGCTTGCCTTCGAGCGCGGCGAGCGCGCGCGGATCGTCGGCCGCGGGCCTGTCGGCCGCGACGGGCTTGTCGGCGCTCTTCTCGACCGGCTTGCCGGCGACCGGCTTTTCCGTCGGCTTCTCGACGGCCTTGGCCACGGGCTTCTCGGCCGGCTTGTCGACCGGCTTCTCGGCCGGCGTCTCGACGGCCTTGATCGCCGCGGTATCGATGTCCGCGGCACGCGGATCGACGACGGCGGGCGCGCTCGTCGAAGGCGCCGGGACCGGGTCGCTGATGGGCGCGGTCGCAGGCGACGGTGCCGTCGGCGCGGGGACGCCCCGTCGTCCTTCGAACGCGGAGTCGCGATCCGGGATGCGCACCGCGATGTCGTCGGCGGCCGGTCCCTGCGACCGATCGAAGAGCATCGGCACGAAGACGATCGCGGCGAGCGCGAGCGCGATGGCGCCGATCAGGCGGCGACGCGCGCGCGCCTTCGCCTCGCTCGCGGGGTCGAGCGGCGCGGTCGCGTCGACTTCGGTTTCGCTCGGCAGCACGCGCCCCGTTCGGCGCGGCGCGCGCTTGACGGCATCGAACTTGGGTTCGAAGCGCCCGTCGTCGCCGACGGACGGATCGGTTGCTTCCTTGTTCCGCGAGAAGAAACCCATGGCGTGCCGCGTGTGGGAAATCGCATCAGGGATGCGAGGAAATGGGGGGCGGGCCTGCGGGGCTCGGGGCGCTCCGCGCCTGCAACACGGCCGCGACGGTATGGAACGATCCGAAGGCCGCGATTCTATCATCGGGCCCCGCCGCCTCGAGCGCGCGGCGCCACGCATCGGCGGCATTCGCACACGCGACGACGCTCGCACGTTCGCGCTTGTCGAAGCCGGGCTTCGTCCGGTCGACCTCGGCTTCGACGGCGACGAGCCGCTCGGGCGCGGCCGCACGCGGCAACGGCAACGCGGTCATGAACCAGCCGTCGACGAGGCCGACGAGCGGCGCGATCACGCCCGCGACGTCCTTGTCCGCCATCACGCCGAGGATCGCGAAGGTCCGCGGGAAGAAGCCCATGTGATCGAGGTTGTGGGCGAGGGCCGCCGCGGCCTGCGGATTGTGCGCGACGTCGAGGATCACCGTCGGCTTGCCGGGCAGCACCTGGAAGCGGCCGACGAGCTCGACCGTCATGAGGCCGGTCCGCACGGCCTGCTGCGACATCGGCAGGCGCTCGTGCAGGGCCGCGAGCGCCGCGAGCGCGCCTGACGCGTTGAAGAGCTGGTTCGCGCCGCGCAAGGCCGGATACGCGAGGCTCGAGCGGCGGCGGCCGCGCGCCGCGAAGTTCCATTGCTGCCGATCGCCTGCGAAATTGAAGTCGCGGCCGATCAGCCAGAGGTCCGCGCCGATCGTGTTCGCGTGATCGACGAGCGATCGCGGCGGGTCCGGGTCCGCGCAGATCGCGGGGCGGCCGGCGCGGAAGATGCCGGCCTTCTCGAAGCCGATCGCCTCGCGCGTGCCGCCGAGGTAGTCGACGTGGTCGATCGCGATGCCGGTCACGACCGCGCAGTCGGCGTCGACCAGGTTGACCGTGTCGAGCCGGCCGCCGAGTCCGACTTCGAGGATCAGGACGTCGAGCGAAGAACGTGAAAACAGTCGGAGGATCGCGAGCGTGGTGAACTCGTAGTAGGTGAGTTCGATCGGCTCGTCGCGCGTGCGCGCCTCTTCGACCGCCTCGAATTGCGCGATCAGGTCCGCGTCGCTCGCCTCGCGACCGTCGGTGCGCGCGCGCTCGTTGAAGCGCACGAAGTGCGGCTTGATGTAGAGGCCGACGCGGTAGCCGGCCGCCAGCAGCATCGACTCGAGCATCGCGCACGTCGAGCCCTTGCCGTTCGTGCCGCCGACCG
>Ga0247783_1000063_pt1 | contig 34256 bp, 33 predicted proteins | sample UWRJL064202C5_FD_179911 | JGI IMG/M metagenome (GOLD analysis project Ga0247783, IMG submission 179911) | Plant litter microbial communities from Arlington Agricultural Research Station in Wisconsin, United States - UWRJ-L064-202C-5 | ecosystem: Environmental > Terrestrial > Plant litter >...
CCTTGATCGGCCGCAACGCATCGGTCGTCACGTCGAGTCGCAGCGGCAACTGGAGCAGGAGCGCTGGCGCGAGCGGCGCGGCCCAGGCGCCGAGATGCAGTTCGAGGCGGTCGGCCACCGCCTCCGTGATGGTCGGGTACATCGACTCGAGCACGACCGCAGCGGTCGGTGTTTGCGGCTGCGCGAGCACGAACGAAGCCGCGCCGAGCGAGATGCCGATGACGCCGATCCGATCCGAAGGAAGCCGGCGATGCAGGTAGTCGAGCGCCGCTCGCACGCCGGCGGCTTCGCGCGCGCCGAACGTGATGTGGTCGCCCGGACTCTCGCCGTGCGCCTGCAGGTCGACGAGCAGCACGGCGTACCCGAGTCGATGGAGCAGACGCGCCCGCTTCATCATCGTGAGCCGATTGCCGCGCAACGCGTGCAATAGCAGGACCGCGCCGCCACCGGGTTCGCCGGGGATCAACCAACCCGAGATCGGCTGTCGAGCGTCCGTCTCGAAGACGACCGCCTCGACCGACAAGTCGGCAGGAGGAACGCCGACCTTGAAGGGAACGGCCCGGGTCAGAAGCTCGCCGGCGATGAAGACCGTAGTGAACGAAAGAAGGGCCCCGACGACGACGCCGAGGACCATCGCGCGGACGAATCTCATCGGACTCGTGACGCGTCGGCCCGCGACTAGCCGCCCTCGTGAACGACCGCCTCGATGTTGTGTCCGTCCGGTCCGATCACGAACGCCGCGTAATAGCCCGGGTGGTAGTCCGGTCGCAGGCCCGGCGCGCCGTTGTCCTTCGCGCCGGCCGCGAGCGCCGCCGCGTGGAACGCGTCGACCTGCGCGCGGTCCTTCGCGACGAACGCGAGATGGATCGGACCGGGCGGCGGGCCGTAGGCCCCGAACCAGAAATGCGGCTTGCCGTCGCGGCCGAGCATCGCGCTCGGCCCGTCTTCCATCATCACCGTGATGCCGAGCGGCGCGAGCGCCGCGCCGAAGAAGGCTTTCGCCTCCGCGAAGTCCGAGAAGTTGAAGCCGACGTGGTCGATCATCACGAGTCCTTTCGATGGTGGTCTGCATGCGCCGCGAGCACGCGGTCGATCATCGCGCCCGACTGTCCGAGATAGTTCGCGGGATCGCAGAGCGCCGCGAGCGCCGCGCGGTCGAGGTGCTTCGCGATCTCCGCGTCGCCCGCGAGCACGTCGAGCAGCGGGCGCCGCGCGTCGGCAGCCTCGCGACACAACGCATAGACGAGGTCGTGTGCCCGTTCGCGGCCAAGGTGCGGACCGAGGCCCATCATCACGGCCTCGCTCATCACGAGTCCGTGCGTCGCGTCGAGGTTGCGACGCATCGCCGCCGGATCGACGACGAGGCCTTCGAGCACGAGCCGCGTATGGCGCAGCGCGCCCGCGGTCAGGCAGAAGACCTCGGGCAACGCGATCCACTCGACCTGCCACGGGCCGCTCGGGCGTTCGTGCTCGGCGACCATCGCCTCCATCAACGACGTCGCGTGCTGGCGCGCGACCGAGATCGCGGCATGCACGTAGACCGAGGCCACCGGGTTGCGCTTCTGCGGCATCGTCGTCGACGCGCCGCGGCCCGGCGCGAAGGGCTCGAAGGCCTCGCCGACCTCGGTCTGCATCATCAGCGTGAGATCGGTCGCGAACTTGCCGAGCGTACCGCCGACGAGCGCGAGATAGGCGCCGACTTCCGCGATGCCGTCGCGCTGCGTATGCCACGCGATCGCGGGCACCGCGAGACCGAGCGCCTCGCACAGCCCGACCTGCGTCTCGAGCGCCTTCGTCTGGAGCGACGCGAGCGTGCCGCCCGCGCCTGCGAACTGACCGACGAGCACGCGCGGCCTCAACTGGGCGAGCCGATCGCGATGACGTTCGATCGCCGACAGAAGCCCGGCCATCTTGAGACCGAAGGTGATCGGCACCGCCTGCTGCAGATAGGTGCGGCCGACCATCGGCGTGTCGCGATGCGTGCGTGCGAGTCCCGCCAGCGCGTCCGCGATCGATCCGAGTTCGCGGTCGACGATCGTGAGCGCATCGCGCATCTGCAGGACGGTCGCCGTGTCGGTGATGTCCTGCGTCGTCGCGCCCCAGTGGCAGTACTCGCCGAGGCCGTTCCTGCATTGCGCGTTGAGCTGCGAGACGAGTCCGAGGATCGGATAACCGCTTCGGGTGGTCTGCTCGCGCAGTCGGTCGAAGTCGATCGCGTCGATCACGCAGTGGCTCGCGATCTCGTCGGCCGCCTCCCGCGGGATCACGCCGAGCGCGCCCTGCACGCGCGCGAGCGCGGCCTCGACATCGAGGTAGCGCTGCACGCGCGTCTCGTCGGACCACACGCGACGCATCTCGTCAGTCGAGAACAAGTCCTGCAACAACGGGGAGTCGATGACGGTCGAGGGCACGGAAGCGCTTTCGGGTAGGGGTCAGATCGCTTCGGCCGCGCGCAGCGCGCGGATCGCGTCCGCGTCGTAGCCGAGTTCGGCGAGCAGCGCGTCGGTGTGCTGGCCGAGCGCGGGGATCGGGTCCATGCGCGGACCGGTGTCCCATGTGCCGGGCGGCAGCATCGCAGGGATCGGTCCGGCAGGCGAGCCGACCTCGCGCCAGCGGTTGCGCGCAGCGAGCTGCGGGTGATGCCAGACCTCGTCCATCGTGTTGACCCGCGCGTTCGCGATCTGCGCGCGCTCGAGGCGATCGATCACCTGCGGCGCGGTCAACGGCGCGAAGGTCTCGACGATGATCGCGCGCAGCGCGTCGCGCGACGTCACGCGCTTCGCGTTGCCGCTGAAGCGCGGATCGGTCGCGAGCTCGGGTCGTTCGAGCACGGTCTCGCAGAAGTTCACCCACTCGCGCTCGTTCTGCAGTCCCATCATCACCGTGCCGCCGTCTCCGGTCCGGAACGGGCCGTAGGGCTCGATCGTCGCGTGCGACGCGCCGCTGCGCGGCGGCGGCGGCGCGCCGTCGAACGCGTAATAGAGCGGGAAGCCCATCCACTCGACGAGCGCCTCGAGCATCGACACGTCGATGTGCTGGCCGCGCCCCGTCTGTCCGCGCTGCAGGAGCGCGGCGAGGATGTTCGTGAACGCGTACATGCCGGCCGCGATGTCCGCGATCGACGCGCCCGCCTTGCTCGGCGTCTCCGGCGTGCCGGTCACCGACACGAAGCCGGCCTCGCTCTGGATCAGCAGGTCGTAGGCCTTCTTGTCGCGATACGGCCCATCGCCGCCGTAACCCGAGATGTCGCAGACGATGAGCGACGGCTTCTTCGCCGCGAGCACCGCATAGCCGAGGCCGAGACGAGCGGCGGCGCCGGGCGCGAGGTTCTGCACGACGACGTCGGCCTTGTCCATCACGAGACGCTCGAGCACGCGTGCCGCGTCGGGATGCTTGACGTCGAGCGTCAGGCTCTCCTTCGAGCGGTTCGTCCAGACGAAGTGCGATGCGAGCCCCTTCACGCGCGCGTCGTAGCCGCGCGCGAAGTCGCCGGTGCCGGGACGTTCGATCTTGATCACCCGCGCGCCGAGGTCCGCGAGCTGGCGCGTCGCGAACGGTGCCGCGATCGCGTGCTCCAGCGTGACCACGGTGATTCCCTTCAGCGGCTGCATCGCGGATCCATCATCGGTCTTCCGTTCAGCACAGCGTCGCCGTCGCGTCCATCGTGAGCCAGCCCTCGTGGTCCGTGGCCCACAGGTGGACGCGCCGTCCGTCGGCGGACGGCGCGCCGTTGACGTCGAACGGATGACCATCGAAGGTCGGCCGCACGGCCTTGAATCCGAAGCCCGCGACACGCGCGTCGGGCGCCTCGCGGCGCAATAGGTCGAGCAGGAGCGTCGCGATCAGCGGTCCGTGGACGATCAGTCCCGGATAGCCCTCGACCTCCGTCACGTAGCGACGATCGTAGTGGATGCGGTGGCCGTTGAAGGTCAGCGCCGAATAGCGGAACAGCAGGACGTCGTCGGGTACGACGGTACGCCGCCACGTCGCGGACTCCGGCGCCCGCTGCGGCGGCGGATCGACGTCGGTCGGCCGACGTGCGTCGCGATACACGATGTCGTGCGCCTCGACGACCGCCGCCTCCGCTTCGCCGTTCGGACGCAGTTCGTGACGCACCTTGACGAAGACGAGCGAACCCGTACGGCCGGACTTCGTCGTCACGTCCTCGATCGTCGAGGTCCGCACGACGCGATCGCCGACGCGCAGCGGCATGCGGAACTCGAGTTGGCTGCCCGCCCACATGCGTCGCGGCAACGCGACGGGCGGCAGGAAGCCGCCGCGCTTCGGATGGCCGTCGGGGCCGATCTCGGACTGACGATGCATCGGGAGGAAGTAGAGCCAGTGCCAGAGAGGCGGCAGCAGCGTGCCCCGGTCGACGTGCGCGTGCGGGTAGTCCAGCGTCGCACACAGGCCCACGACGGGTCGCGCATCGAACGTGTCCTCGATCGTTTCGCTGCGGCCGACCCACGCCGAGAGGTCCGCCTCGTCGTGCATCGTCACGACGGCCTCCATCCGAGTCCGGCGGTCGTGCCGCCGGGCGACGGATCGCGCGGCCGGTACTCGCAGCCGACCCAGCCGTCCCAGCCGAGCGCATCGATGCGCTCGAACAGGAAGGGATACGCGATCTCGCCGTCGTCCGGTTCGTGGCGTCGCGGCGCGCCCGCGATCTGCAGGTGCCCGACCTGTCCCGTCGGGAGCCAGCGCTCGAGCTTCGTCGCGAGATCGCCCTCGACGACCTGGCAGTGATAGAGGTCCATCAGCACCTTGACGTTCGGCGCGGCGACGTCGGCCACGATCGCGTGCGCGTCCGCCTGCGTGTTCAGGAAGTAGCCGGGGTTATCCCGCGGGTTGATCGGCTCGATCACGAACGTGACGCCGCTCGTCTGCGCGCTCGCCCAGGCGAGGTTCTCGACCAAGGTCGCGCGCAGGCGGGCTCGCTCCACGCCGTCGCTCGCGAGGCCGGCCATCGCGTGGATGCACGGCACGTCGAGCGCGGTCGCGTAGTCGAGCGCGCGCAGCACGCCTTCGCGGAAGTCGGCCTCGCGACCGGAGACGCAACCGAAGCCGCGCTCGCCGGGGTGCATCCCGCGATCCGCGACGCCGGCCGCGGCGCACGAGGCAGGCGTATTGATCAGGACGAATTGCAGACCGTGTTGATGGACGCGCTGCGCGATCACGTCGATGGGCCACGCATACGGGAACTGGCATTCGATCGCGGCGAAGCGATCGTCCGCCGCCGCGCCGATCCGGTCGAGGAAGGGCAGGTCGGGATACAGCATCGAGAGGTTGGCGGAGAAGCGCGGCATCAGTCCGGCTTCCCCGTCTCGGTCTTCTTCTTCGCAGCCGCCGCCCGTTGCGCGTTCCAGTCGACGGGCCCGTCGACGAAACGCTTGCGCAGACCCGCAAGCGTGTACGCGTTGCCCCACTCGAACATCGCATAGAGCCTGTCGAAGCCCTCGCCGCGACCGTAGCCCGCGTGCGTCACCGTCACCCGCGTCCCGCTCGCGATCGGGTCGAACGCGATCACGGTCACCGTGCGCGCGAACAACTCGGGGTCGGGGAAGTTGCGCGGCGCCTGCACGTTGCGGATCACGATCAGGCGGTCCGGGACGTACGCGACGATCTCGTTCCTGATGTTGTCGCGGTCGCCGGGCTTCGCGGCGAAGTCGTAGTTCGACTCCATCATGCCGCCGACGCGCAGATCGACGCGCGCGAAGGGGACGGCCCAGCTCGAGAAGCCCTCGCTCGTCGCGAACGCTGCGTACACCTGCTTCGGCGGCGCCGGCACGTCGATCGCGAGCTGGATCGCGCGGTCGCCGTTCGGCTCGACGAAGCTCGTGTTCGACACGCCGTCGAAGTCGCGCCAGCTGGGGGCGGCGTGGGCGATGGTGCAGACGGACAGCAGCGAAAGCGCGGCGGCGAGGTGAACGATCGGACGCATGATGTCTCCGGTCACGAGCACGGAGGCCGGAGTATGCCGCGCGCGCCGACGCAAGCCCACTGTCACCCCCGGCGAAGGCCGGGGCCCGATCGAGGGCCGGTGAACCTGGGTACCGGCCTTCGCCGGGATGACAGGGCGAGCAACTCCTACAATGCGCCGCAGAACAAGACCCGAAGGAGACCCCGCATGGCATCCCAACTCGAGACCGACGCGCTCGATTATCACCAGCATCCGACGCCGGGAAAGATCTCGGTCACGCCGACGAAGGCGCTCGCGAACCAGCGCGACCTGTCGCTCGCCTACTCGCCCGGCGTGGCCTACGCGTGCACGGCGATCCAGCACGATCCGTCGAAGGCCGCCCTCTATACCGCGCGCGCGAATCTCGTCGCGGTCGTCACGAACGGCACCGCGGTGCTCGGCCTCGGCAACATCGGTCCGCTCGCGGGCAAGCCGGTGATGGAAGGCAAGGGCTGCCTGTTCAAGAAGTTCGCGGGCATCGACGTGTTCGACATCGAGCTCGACGAGAAGGACCCCGACAAGCTCGTCGACATCGTCGCCGCGCTCGAGCCGACGTTCGGCGGGATCAACCTCGAGGACATCAAGGCGCCCGAATGCTTCTACATCGAGAAGAAGCTGCGCGAGCGGATGAAGATTCCGGTCTTCCACGACGACCAGCACGGCACGGCGATCGTCGCGGCGGCCGCGGTGCTGAACGGGCTGGAGATCGTCGGCAAGAAGATCGGGGACGTGAAGCTCGTGTGTTCGGGCGCCGGCGCCGCGGCGATCGCGTGCCTCGACCTGCAGGTGAGCCTCGGTCTCAAGCGGGAGAAGGTGTTCGTGTGCGACAGCAAAGGCGTGATCGCGAAACACCGCAGCGACAAGCTCGATGCCGACAAGCAGCGCTACATCCAGGACACCGACGCGAAGACGCTCGCCGACGTGATCGTCGACGCCGACGTCTTCCTCGGCCTGTCGTCCGCGGGCGTGCTGAAGCCCGAGATGGTCAAGGCGATGGCGAAGCAGCCGATCATCCTCGCGATGGCGAATCCCGATCCGGAGATCCGGCCCGAGGACGCGAAGGCCGTGCGGCCCGACTGCCTGATCGGCACCGGCCGCAGCGACTACCCGAACCAGGTCAACAACTCGTTGTGCTTCCCGTTCATCTTCCGCGGCGCGCTCGACTGCGGCGCGTCGACGATCAACGAGGAGATGAAGCTCGCGGCCGTGCGCGCGCTCGCGTCGCTGGCGAGAGCCGAGACGTCCGAGGAAGTCGCCGAGGCCTACGGCGCGCCGACGCCCGCGTTCGGCCCCGACTACCTGATCCCGCGCGCGTTCGACCCGCGCCTGATCAGCACGATGGCGCCTGCGGTCGCGAAGGCTGCGATGGACAGCGGCGTCGCCGCGCGCCCGATCGACGACTTCGACGCGTATCGCGAGCGCTTGTCGCGCTACGTCTATCACTCCGGCCTCACGATGGGCCCGGTGTTCGCGGCGGCCAAGCGCGCGGGCAAGCGCCTCGTCTACTGCGAGGGAGAGGACGAGCGCGTGCTGCGCGCCGCGCAGATCGTCGTCGACGAAAAACTCGCGAAGCCGATCCTGGTCGGCCGCGCCGACATCATCGACTCGCGGATCGCGAAGCTCGGCCTGCGCATCCGGCCGGGCCAGGACGTCGAGGTCGTCAACATCCTCGACGACGCGCGCTTTCGCGACTACTGGAGCGCGTACTACGACATCGCGAAGCGCAAGGGCATCTCGAAGGCGCAGGCGCAGGAGGAGACGCGCACGCGCTCGACGCTCGTCGGCACCCTGCTCGTCCGTCTCGGCGCGGCGGACGCGATGCTGTGCGGCACGAGCGGGCTGTTCTCCGACCACCTGCGCTACGTGCGCACCGTCACCGGCCTCGCGCCCGGCGCGCACACGCTGGGCGTGATGCAGATGCTGATCCTCCAGGACCGACGCGTCTTCATCTGCGACACGCACGTGAACGTCGATCCGAGCGCGATCCAGCTCGCGGAACTCACGCTGCTCGCCTCGCGCGACGTGGCGCGACTCGGCGCGACTCCGACGGTCGCGCTGGTCTCGCATTCGAGCTTCGGCACGTCGGAGGCGCCGTCGGCCGAGAAGATGCGCATCGCGCTCAATCTCGTGCGCCAGACCGAGCCCGAGCTCGACATCGACGGCGAGATGCGCGCGGACTCGGCCCTCAACCGCACCATCCGCGCGACCGACTGCCCCGACTCGACGCTCACGACCGACGCGAACCTGCTGATCATGCCGAACATGGACGCGGCGAACATCACGTACAACGCGTTGCGCGTGACCGCCGGCGGCAACGTCACGGTCGGCGGCATCCTGCTCGGCGCGGCACAACCGGTGCACGTGCTGACGCCGTCGTCGACGGTCCGGCGGATCGTGAACATGACGGCGGTCGCGGTCGCCGATGCGAAGGCGCAGGAATAAGGACGGCGTCGGCGCGCGATGCCGGACGCGCAGGACGAGCGAATCTGTCGACAGCCCTTACACGTCGCGCGGCCGCGCGCGACGCGGCTGCGCCGCCTCCTTCAATTCAAAGGAGTTCGAGTCGTCGGCACGGTCATTGCTAAGCCCTCCTGCGCTCGTCGTCGCGCGCGAGATGCATCGCGATTCCCTGTACTCACTGCGGAGGTCCTCATGTCGCATCGTTGCTCACTTGCCTTGTCCGTCGCCGTCCTCGCCGCGGCCTCGTCGACGATCCTCGCACCGACGACCGCTTCCGCGCAGGTGCGCGCGGCGCTTGTGCGCAACGTCGACGAGCCTGGTCGCGTCCCGTTCGCGCAGGACGTCGTCGGCACCTGCAATGCGGTCAACTGCTTCTTCACGTTCGCGACCGTGCCAGCCGGCAAGCGCCTGGTGATCGAGCAGATCGAGGGCCTCGCGCGCAGCCTCTCGACGACCGCGGTGTTCTCCGACGCGGAACTCGTCACCAGCAGCAGCGTCACCGCGACCTCGGGCGTGCGGCACAATTTCCACATGTCGCTGCTCTCGCCGGCCGGGTCCAGCAACGTCTTCAACGGCTGGTACTTCAACTCACCGACGAAGGCGTACGTCGAGGCCGGCAGTTCCCCGTCGGTCACGATGCACCAGTCCACGGCAGGCGGCACCGCGTTCTCGCAGGTGACGATCACCGGCTATCTCGTCGACACGACGCCGTGATCGACGACGGCGCGGACCGGTCGACGTCCCCCGCCTCCAACCCCCCCTCACGATCCCGGAAGCAGCCATGCCTTCGCACTCGATCCTTCGCTTCTCCCGGCACGTGCTCGGTGCGCTCCTGATCATCGGTGCCGTCACCTCGCAGGCGGCGCCGGTGACCTATCAAGGCTCGCTCGCGAATCCCGCGAACACGGCACTGGTCGGCTCGGGGCCTCCTCCGGCGGCGCCGGCCTTCGGCGACGACTTCGACATCGCGAACAACGTCGCCGTCTATCACTTCAACCTCGCTGGCGCCTCGCATGTCCAGTTCACGAGCCTCGGCTTCGCCGCCGGCGGTGTCGATCCTTATTTTTCATTGTTCGATGGCGCCGGCACCGCGGGCACGTTCATCGGCTCGAACGCGGACCAGGCGTTCATGACGGGCGGAGATTTCGCCCTTTCGTTCGCCCTCGCGGCGGGCGATTACACGTTTGCCCTGGGCGCATTCGCCAACATGTCGTTCGCTGAGAACCTGGGCACGGGCACGCTCGCCGACGGCTTCATCGGTCTCGGCGGCCCGGACTTCCTCGGCGACGGAACGTACGTGATCGTGTTGAACGCGACCGCGGACGGGGGCCCGACCCCGGTGCCCGAGCCCGCGACGTTCGTGCTGCTGCTCGCAGCCCTCGGGGCGTGGTCCCTGACCGCGCGTCGATCGACACGACGCGCCGGATCGCCCCACCCGGCGTGAGCCGTGGGTCTGCGGTGAGTCGCGGCGGTGTCCCATGTGGCCGGACACGCTTGCGTCTCGGAGGCATCGGCTTCACCGATACGCCGCAAGCGCCCACCTGACCGGCGCCTCCGCGCCCAGCGCCGGCCGGCTCACCCCAGGGTGTACGAAAAGGATCGACACGATGAGACTCACGAACGCCGCGGCTGTCGCCGCGATGCTGTTGCTCGCCATGTTCGCCGCCGTGCTCGCGCCGCGGAACGCCGCGGCGCAGACGCGCGCCGCCCTCGTGCAAAACGTCGACGAACCCGGCCGCAGTCCCTACCAGGAATCGGCCAGCGCCGTCTGCTTCGCCACCTGCACGATCACGTTCAGTGCGGTCCCCGCGGGGATGCGCCTGGTCGTCACGCACATCAACGGATCGATGGACACCATCGGCACCGGCGCGTCCCCGCGCGTCGTCTTCGGCGGCATCATGACGCTGCCGACCGTGCGTGGCATCGTCGTCCGCAGCGACGCCCAGATGATCTTCAACCACGAGCTCTTGATGTACTTCGACGCCGGCGCGCGGCCCGTCGTCTTCGGAGACTTCACGCTCGGACTCTTGGGGTCCACGACGGACCGGTTCGGCGGCCCGTCGAACGCCACGCTGACGGGCTACCTCGTGAAGCTGCCTTGACGACGAGTCACGTCGATCGGAAGCACTTCCCGGTCGAAGGCCGCGACGGGTTCGCGTCGCGAGCAGCCCTTCGTCCGTCGACGGTCAGCGACGATCGACCATGATTCAAACCATCGAAGCCGGTGTCCTGCGGGTCGCGTACGAAACCTTCGGCCCGGACGACGGCTGGCCCGTCGTGCTGCTGCACGGTTTTCCGTACGACCCGCGTTCGTGCGAAGCGAGCGGACGCCGGCTCGGCGAGTCCGGCGCACGGGTCGTCGTGCCCTACCTGCGCGGCTACGGGCCGACGGGCTTCCTGTCGTCGGAGACTCCGCGCTCCGGCGAACAGGCGGCCCTCGGCGCCGACCTGCTCGCGTTGCTCGACGCGCTCGGCATCGATGCCGCCGTCCTCGCCGGCTACGACTGGGGCGGCCGCGCCGCCTGCGTGGTGTCGGCGTTGTGGCCCGCACGCGCGCGCGGACTCGTGAGCTGCGGCGGCTACAACATCCAGGACATCGCGAAGTCGGCCGAGCCCGCGCGGCCGGATGCGGAACATCGCTATTGGTACCAGTACTACCTGCACGGCGAGCGCGGCCGTCGCGGACTCGCGCGGCATCGGCGCGAATTCTGCAAGCTGCTCTGGTCGCTGTGGTCGCCGCGATGGCGCTTCACCGACGCGACCTTCGACGCGACCGCACCGTCCTTCGACAACCCGGACTTCGTCGAGGTCGTCGTTCATTCGTACCGGCATCGCTACGGGCTCGTCGCCGGCGATCCCGCCTGCGCGTCGATCGAGGGGCGCCTCGCGTCGCAGCCGGCGATCGCGGTGCCGACCATCGCGCTCTTCGGCGACGCGGACGGCGTCGCGCCGCTCGAGCCCGCGAAATTCGCGACGCATCGCGCGCGCTTCACCGGGACTTACGAAGAGCGCGTGCTGGACGGCATCGGGCACGACGTGCCGCAGGAGGCCCCGGATGCATTCGCACAGGCGGTGCTCGATCTTCACCGGGCGTGAACCCCGGCCGTTCCCGACACGGCGCGACCCGCGACCCGTAACGTCGTCGTAACCCCCGGGCGCTTCGCTTTGCACGCCTCGGCCGCGATACTCCTCGGGCGGGTCAGAAGTCTGTCGGTCGGGGGAAAAATCATGTGGCTTCATCAGGAATCGGGCATCGCCCGGCTGCTTGCCTGCGCACTGTTCGTGCTCGTCGTGGCCGGCGCCACCCGTCCGGCCGTGGCCGCGAAGGTCTATCGCTGCGGCAACGTGTTCCAGGACCAGCCCTGCACGGCCGACAAGGAAGCCGAGGCGCGCGCGGCGACCAAGCCCGCCATCGCGCGCGAAGCACCGATCCAGACGGCGCCGACGCGACCCGCGCCGTCGACGGCCTCGACCCGCGAACCGGAGCGCCTCGTCCTCGACACGCCCCGCAGCATCACGATCGAAGCGCGACGCTGACGTCGTCCTCGCCGTCGAGGCCCCGCTCCTGCGGGGCTTTTTGTTTGGCGAGGCGACTGGCGCCGCGCCGGGCGGACCCGCACGGGCTTCGGCCATAATGGCCGCGCCGTCCTGTCCCCGTTCCTGCCCGTCGCCCCGCCCGGAGGTCGTTCCCGTTGCAGTCCGTGCTCGCCGACTGGCTCCCTCGCGGGATCGCCAGCGTCTTCGATAGCCCGCTGATCCTCTTCGCGACCTTGCTGCTCGTCGGCTATGCCTGCGGCGAGGCGTTGACGCGGCTGCGCCTGCCCCGCATGACCGGCTACATCGTGCTCGGGCTCGTCCTCGGCGACTCGGTCCTCGGCTGGCTCGGGCCGGAACAGCGCGAGTCGCTGCGGCTGTTCGTCGACGTGTCGCTGTCCCTGCTGCTGCTCGAACTCGGTCAACGCCTCGACCTGCAATGGATGCGTCGCGAGCGTTGGCTGTGGATGATGGCGATCGGCGAGATCGCGTTCACCTGGCTGCTGTCCTTCACCGCGCTCACGCTGTTCGGCTTCACGCACGTCGAATCGGCTTTCCTCGGCGCGATCGTGATCGCGACCTCGCCGGCCGTCGTGATGTACATGGCGCGCGCCGAGGCCGCCGACGGCCAGGTGAGCAACCGCGTCCTCACGCTCGCGACGCTCAACAGCCTCGCGGCATTCGCGTGCGCGACCGCGTTGCAGCCTTTCCTGCATTACGAACGCGCGGGCGGCGACCTCGGCGAGATCGCCCACATGTTGTGGCAGCCGACCTACCGCCTGACGGGTTCGCTGATGCTCGGCATCGCGGTCTTCCTGCTGTTCCGCTTCGCGGCGCGCTGGTACGGCAAGCCGACCGTCGCGCAGTTCGTGCTCGCGATCGGCATGGTCGTGCTGACGGTCGGCATCGCGCACGCGCTCGACCTGTCGGTCCTGTGCGCGATGCTCGTCATCGGCATGCTCGTGAAGAACGCGGACCGGTCGCGTCACATCCGGCACATCGACTTCGGCGTGACGTCCGAAGTGTTGTGCGTGATCCTGTTCATCGTCGCGGGCGCGTCGGCCCACTTCACCGGCGCGCCGGCCATCGTGTCGGCGGCCGTCGTGCTGATCGCCGCGCGCTTCGCCGCGAAGCTGGTGCCGATCGTCGCGATCGCGCCGCTCACGCCGCTCGGACTGCGTCGCGCCGGCCTCGTGGCGCTCGGGCTGATGCCCTTGTCGGGCTTCACGGCGCTCGTGCTGCTCGACCCGGCCGCGAAGGCCTTCGAGGACAACGGCCGCCTGATCGCGGTCTTCCTGACCGCGGTCGCACTGCTCGAGATCGTCGGACCGCTGCTCGTGCAGTTCGCGTTCCGTCGCGCGCGCGAGAGCCACGGAGCGGACGCATGAGCCTCGACTTCGCGGCGTCCCGCCCGTTGACCCTGGGGGTCGAGCTCGAGCTGCAGTGCCTGAACACGCGCGACTACGACTTGTCGACGACCGCGCGCGACCTGCTCGCGCAACTCGCGAAGCTGCCGTGCGAAGGCGAGGTCAAGCCCGAGATCACGCAGAGCATGATCGAACTCAACACCGGCGTGCACGATCGCCACGACACGCTGCTCGCGAATCTGGTCGCGCTGCGCGACGTCATGGTCCGGAAAGCCGAACTGCTCAACGTGCGCATCGCGGGCGGCGGCACGCATCCGTTCCAGATGTGGAGCGACCGCCGCATCTTCGAAGGCGAGCGCTACGAGATGCTGTGGAAGAAGTTCGGCTATCTCGCGAAGCAGTTCACGGTGTTCGGACTGCACGTGCACGTCGGCTGCGCCGACGGCGACGAGGCCGTGCGTCTCGTGCACTTGATGAGCGAACACGTGCCCGCGTTCGTCGCGTTGTCGGCGGCGTCGCCGTTCTACCAGGACCAGGACACGCGCTTCGCGTCGAGCCGGCTGACCGCGATCAACGCCTTCCCGTTGTCGGGCACGATGCCCTTCGTGACGACGTGGTCCGAGTTCGCGTCCTACTACGAGGACATGAAGCGCATCGGCGTGATCGAGAGCATGAAGGACTTCTACTGGGACATCCGGCCGAAACCCGAATTCGGGACGATCGAGCTGCGCGTGTGCGACACGCCGCTGACGATCGAGAAGGCGGCGGCGCTCGCGGCCTACGCACAGACGCTCGTGCACGCGATGCGGACCGACCGTTCGCTCATGCCCACCGAGTACGCCTATGCCGCGTATCGGCACAACCGCTTCAACGCGGCGCGCTACGGCTTGAGCGGCGAATGGGTCGACGTCAAGGGCGGCGCGACGTGCGACCTCGGCGAGATGGTGTGCCGGACGATCGACGGATTGTGGAAGCAGGCCGAGGAGATCGGGACCACCGTCCCGCTGCAGGCCTTGTATCGCTCGGCGGCCGCGCGACGCAGCGACGCGGACGTGCTGCGCGCGATCTACGCCGAGACGCAGTCGTTCTCCGATGTCGCGCATCGGCAGGCGGACATCTGGGAGACGAGTTCGGCAACGGGCGCAGCGCGACGCGCGCCGACGGCGCGCTGAAAACGAAAAGCCCCGCCGAAGCGGGGCTTTTCGCGAGAGCGTGTCGCTTCAGGCAGTCTTGCGACGGCGAGCGATCGCGAGACCGGCCAGGCCGAGGCCGAGCAGTGCGATGCTTTCCGGCTCCGGAACCGTTCCGACCGGCGGCGGCGCGTTCGAGCAGGTCGGGCAGTCCGTCGTCGTGCCGGGGGGCACGGTGTTGACGCCGTTGAGCGCGTAGACCAGCATGTCGATTCCCGGCTGCGACCACGTGCCGCCGTTGTCGGCGAGGTCGAACGAGATCTCATAGGTCTGGCCGATGACCGTGGGGAGCGACTGGAAGAGCGCGTCGTAGCCCTGGACCGAACCGTCGCACCAGAAGATCGGACGTCCCGGCGGCATGATGTTGCTGCAGCCGTACGGGAACGTCGGACCCGAGATCGTGCCGATGGCCGAAACGTCGATCGGCTGAATCCAACGACCCCATTCGAACGGCGTGTGCGCGCCGAGCGTCGAGCCTTCGAAGTTCGGGTGGTTGATCAGGTTGGTTCCGGCGGCGATGCCGACGAACACGTTGCCGAACGAGAAGTACGCCGGGACTTCGCGGAACGCGAAGCTGACCGTGGTGAACGAGTCGGTCGCCGTGAACGAGAAGGTCTCGCGCGTCGTCACCGAGGGGGTCGGGGTACCGAAGCCCGCGATGGCGCCGAGGTCGGCGAGCCAGCCCGGCGGCGGATTTTGCGCGTGCGCGCCGACCGATGCCGCGAGGAAGAATCCCGCGGTGACGGTCTTCAGGAACGTCGTGAGTTTCATGATTGCCCTCCCAGAGCGATTGTGAATTCAGGAATCTGCTGCAATTGACGCTTGCATGGGAGGGTCAAAGCAACGGACATGCCAATCCTTCAAGCCGTTGATCGACAACAACTAATCAATCCGTTACTTCCGTTACCTCCGAGAATTCTGTAAAGAAAGTCAACAGCTTATAAGTTGATATGGATTGCAATACGGAATTAAGGGCCGGTGATGGAGCCGATCTGACTCAGATCACGACCGGCGCATCCGACAACTCGTTGCGTCGCGGCTCCCCATCCGGCGGAAACGCCGTCGCGAGAGCGCGGTGGATCGCCGCGATGGCGTCGGTGACGCCGCGCTCGAAGGCCCCCTCCTTGAACGCCTTCTGCGCGAGGCCGGCGACGATCTGCCAGTGGGGGTCGCCGATCGAACGCGACGCGGCGCGGTCCGCGACGATCTCGAGGCGCCGGTCCGCGATGTTGATGTAGAGCAGGACGCCGTTGTTCTCCTCGGTGTCCCACACGCGAAACGTGCCGAACACGTCGAGCGCGCGCTGACGCGAACTCATCCCGCGCCGGACCTTGCGAAAGGGGAGCGACGACTCGACGACGAGCCGCACTTCGCCGCGATGCGTGGCCTCGCCGGCGGAGATCGCCTCCTGCAGCCGCTTCATCGTCTCGGCCGAGAACAGGCGCGAGGCTTCGCGGTGCGTCGACATCAGGTGGCGCCAGGCGCGAGACCAATCCATCACCAGTCTCCCGAGGCGCCGCCGCCGCCGAAGTCGCCGCCACCGCCGCTGAATCCCCCACCCCCACCGCCTCCGCCGCCGAAACCGCCGAAGCCGCCACCGCCCCCACCGCCGCGATTCGACAACGCGCCGAGGACCGCACCCGCGACGAAGGGACCGATCGATCGGTTCAGCGCGCGATTGCCCGCGACATATCCCATCTGCCGCGAGCCGCGACGCATGAACAGCGAGACGACGAAGAGGATGAAGATCGCCGGTAACCAGAACGGCGTGCCGTTGTTCAGGTCGCGTGCCGACGGACGCGCCTCGGGAGGCGGCGGCAAGGCCTCGCCCTGCAACAGCGCTTCGATGCGCTCGACGCCTGCGAGCAGTCCGCCGTAGAAGTCGCCGTTGCGAAAACGCGGTGCGATGGCCTCGTCGATGATGCGTTTCGAATAGGCATCGGGGATCGCGCCCTCGAGGCCCTTGCCGACTTCGATGCGCAGGCGCCGCAGATCGCGCGGGTTGTCCTTCGCGACGATGACGATGACGCCGTCGGCCGTGCCCTTGCGTCCGATCTTCCACGCCTCGGCGACCCGGATCCCGTATTGCTCGATGACCTCCGGCGCCGTCGTCGACACGGTCAGGATCGCGATCTGCGTGCCCTTCGTGCGTTCGTAGTTCGCGAGCTGCGTCTCCAGCGCCGCGCGCTGCTCGGCGGTGAGCATGCCCGCCGCGTCGGTCACGCGGGCGGTCAGCGGCGGGATCGGCGCGTCCTGCGCTTGCGCGGGGACGAGCGCGAGCGCGCTCCAGGCGACGAGCGCGCCGGCGCCGACGCGGCGCGCGAGCGTGAGGATCGTCACGTCAGAACTTCACCGAGGGCGCGGTCGAGATGCCCTTCTCGTTCTCGACCGAGAAGTTCTCCTTCGGCTTGTAGCCGAACACCATCGCCGTGAGGTTGTTCGGGAACGAGCGGACCGTCACGTTGTAGTCGCGCACGGTCTGGATGTAGCGATTGCGCGCGACCGTGATGCGATTCTCCGTGCCCTCGAGCTGCGCCTGCAGGTCGCGGAAATTCTGGTCGGACTTCAACTGCGGATAGTTCTCGGTGACCGCGATCAGTCGCGACAGCGCGCCGGACAACTCGCCCTGCGCCGCCTGGAATTTCTTGAAGGCCTCGGGATCGTTGAGGGTCTCCGGCGTGACCTGGATGCTGGTCGCCTTCGCGCGCGCTTCGGTCACGCCGATCAGCACGTCCTTCTCCTGGGCCGCGAAGCCCTTCACCGTGTTGACGAGGTTCGGGACCAGATCGGCGCGACGCTGATACTGGTTGACCACTTCGCTCCATGCGGCCTTGACCGATTCGTCCTTGCTCTGGAAATCGTTGTATCCGCAGGCGGACAGGAGGGTTGCGAGCGCAGCGACGGCGACGAGACGCGCCGCGGTGCTGAAGCTCGGCCAGGCATTCGAGCGGACGACGAGGGAACCATTCATGCGGCCTCCGGGTGGTGGGATTCGACAGCGCAACGAGCGAGACAAGGAGCGAAACAAACGCGGACCATATGGCAGTGGATGTGACGATTGCAAGCGCTCATCGGCGGCCCGGCTTCGGCAACAGGCCGACGCCGACCGCGATCGACACCAGCACGAGTGCGCCGTAGTCGCGCCAGCCGGGCTGCTCGCCGAGCATCACGAAGCCCGAGAAGACGCCGACGACGGGGATCAACATCGACGACAGGCCGGCCGCGACCGGGGGCAGCGTGCGCGCGACCGTGAACCAGATGAGATTGCCCATCGCGAGCACGATCACCGCGTTGTAGAGGATCGGCCACCACTCGACGCCGTGCGGCATCCGCCAATGCGGCAACTCGAGCACCGCGGACATCGCGAGCAGCCAGGGACAGGCGATCAGCATCATCCAGAACGTCAGCGCGAGCGTGTCCATCGACAGCTTCGCGCGGTTCAGCAGATGCGTGCCGAAGCCCCAGCCGATCGACGCGACCAGCATCAACGTGACACCGAGCGGGTGGGCCGCGAGGTCGCTCAGGTCGTCGCTGATCAGCAGGATCACGCCCGCGATCGCCGCGACGACGCCGCCGACCATCGGCCACGACAGCCGCTCGCGATAGACGACGTAGCCGATCAGCGCGGCCCACGCGGGCATCGAGAAGCCGAGGATCGCGGCGCGACCCGCGGGCAGCATCGTGATCGCGATCGTCACCAGCGCGTACCACAACACGATGTTCGGCAGCGAGATCGCGACCAGCGTGCCGAACGCGCCGCGCGGCAGGCGCAAGGGCACGCGACGCAAGACCAGCACGACGCCGAGGATCGCCGTGCCGAGCAGGAGACCGGTGACGCGGAACCACAGCGGCGGCAACTGCGCGGCCCCGATCTTCAGCACGGCCCAGTTCATGCCCCACGACAACGTGAGGAACAGCATCAAGCCGAGGGATCGCAACACGGGAGGGATCGACGAATGGAAGGGGGCGCACGCGTACAATCCGCGCCGATCCGCATTCTCGCCGATCGCGAATCTCCCGATGCCCGCCTCCCCGTCTTCCTTCGTCGACACGCTGACCCGGCGCTGGGCCGATGCGAACAGCCTGCTATGCGTCGGGCTCGATCCCGAACCGGCGAAGTTCCCGCCGCATCTCGCCGGACCGCGGGCGATCCTCGACTTCTGCACGGCAATCGTCGACGCGACCCACGATCTCGTCTGCGCGTTCAAGCCGCAGATCGCGTACTTCGCCGCGAACCGCGCCGAGGACCAGCTCGAAGCGCTGATCGCGCACATCCACGCGCGCTGTCCCGACGTCCCGGTGATCCTCGATGCGAAGCGCGGCGACATGGGGGCGACGTCCGAGCAGTACGCGCGCGAGGTCTTCGAGCGTTATCGCGCCGACGCGGTCACGCTGCAGCCCTACCAGGGCCGCGAGGCCATCGCGCCCTATCTCGCTTACGACGGCAAGGGCGCGTTCATCCTGTGCCGCACGTCGAACACGAGCGGCGACGAATTGCAGTCGCTGCGCCTGTCCGACAACGGCGAGCCCCTCTTCCTGCGCGTCGCACGCCTCGTCGCGGACGATTGGAATGCCGGCGGTCAGTGCGGCTTGGTCGTCGGCGCGACCTATCCGAAGGAACTCGCGGACGTGCGTCGCGTCGTCGGCGACCTGCCGCTCCTCGTGCCGGGCATCGGCGCGCAGGGCGGCGACCTCGAGGCCTCGGTGCGCGGCGGCGCGACCGCGGCCGGCGGCCTGCTCGTCAGCTCGTCGCGCGCGGTGTTGTACGCGGGCCGCGACGAGGACTTCGCGGCCGCATCACGACGCGTCGCGCTCGCGACGCGGGATGCGATCGAAGCGGCACGGGTGCAACCCGTCGCGTAGGTTGACGGTCACCCCCGCGAAGGCGGGGGGCACTTCAACGTTTGTGACTCGGATGGCCTGATGACGTATCGGCAATCGCACGGTTGCCATTGCACCCGTGTCGACGGGCCACCCGAGTCGCAGACGTTGAGGTGCACTTCGCTTACCTCAACCTACGAGTCCGCCAGCACCCTCAGCAGCAAGCCCCCTAGCGCATGCCGAACCGACTGCTCGCGCACCTGCGCGCGGTCGCCCTTGAAGTGCATCGACTCGCTGGTCGCGCCCTCGGCGTCGGCCCACGCGAAGCACACGAGCCCGACCGGCTTCTCGCGCGTGCCGCCGCCGGGTCCCGCGATGCCGGTGACCGCGACGGACCATTGCGCGCGGCTCTCGATCAACGCACCCTCGGCCATCGCGCGCGCGACTTCTTCGCTGACCGCGCCGTACGATTCGATCAGGTCGGCGGGCACGTCGATCATCTCGACCTTCGCGTGATTCGAGTACGTGACGAAGCCGCGCTCGAACCAGGCGGACGAGCCCGCGATGTCGGTGATCGCACCGGCGACGAGCCCCCCGGTACACGACTCCGCGGTCACGACCATCAACTCCCGCTTGAGGAGTTGCTGACCGAGTTGAGTCGCCAGACTGCGGATCGTTTCGTTCATCGGCTCAGGTGATCCATTGGACGAGCCGCACGACGAGCGCGAGCGCGAGCAGCGCATAGAAGGCCGCGATGAGGTCGTCGCCCATCACGCCGAAGCCGGCCCACGCGTTCGCCTTGAAGCGCCGTTCGAAACGCCGGATCGGCGCGGGCTTGACGATGTCGAAGAAGCGGAAGAGCACGAAGGCCGTGATCGCCCACGACCAGCCGAGCGGCGTGAACAGCAGCACGAGCCAGATCGCGATGATCTCGTCCCACACCATCGCGCCGTGGTCCGCGGCGCCGAGATCCCGCCCGGTCTTCAGGCAGGCCCAGCAACCGATTGCGAAGCCGACGACGAGGATCGCGATCCAGCCAGCCGATCCGACGGTCCGCTCGATCCACGGATCGACCAACAGGAACACGACCAGGCCGAACAGCGTGCCGAACGTCCCCGGTGCGCGCGGCGGCAGCCCGCTGCCGAAGCCCAGCGCGAGCAGGTGCGCAGGATGCGAGACGAGGAAGCGCAGGTCGGGCTTCATGCGAAGTGGTCGAAGCCCGTGAGCGCGGGCGCGTCGTCGAGCGTGCCGCCGGCGTCGTCGACGAGGCGCAGGCCCGGCTCCGCGACGATCGTGCCAATGCGCGTGACCGCGGTCCCCGTGCTCCGCGCCACCGTTTCGACGGCGTCGCGATTTGCGCGGGGCGCCGTGAAGCACAACTCGTAGTCGTCGCCGCCCGCGAGCGCGAAGCGCCCGGCGTCGACGTGCTCGCGGACGATCGCCGTCATCGGCAGGCGCGACGGCACGAGCGTCGCGCCGACGCGCGAGCGCTCGAGGATGTGGCCGAGGTCTTGCGCGAGGCCGTCGGACACGTCGATCGCGGCGGCCGCGATGCCGCGCAGCGCCCGTCCGAGCGCGATGCGCGGCGTCGGCCGATCGAGGCGTTCGCGCGCGGACGCGTCGACGACCCGCCCCGCGACGAGTGCGTCCAGCGCGAGCGCGGCGTCGCCCAGCGTGCCCGAGACCCACACGTCGTCGTCCACGCACGCGCCGTCGCGTCGCAACGCCATGCCGGTCGGAACCTCGCCGACGATCGTGACCGACAGCGTCAACGGGCCGCGCGTCGTGTCGCCGCCGACGAGTTCGCAGTCGTGCGCGGTCGCGCATGCGAACAGCCCGCGCGCGAAGCCGTCGAGCCACGCCTCGTCGATCGCGGGCAACGCGAGCGCGAGCGTGAACGCGAGCGGTTCGGCACCCATCGCCGCGAGGTCCGAGAGATTCACCGCGAGCGTCTTCCAGCCGAGCGCTTCGGGGTCGACGTCGGAAAGGAAATGGCGGTCGGCGACCAGCATATCGGTCGAGATCGCGAACTCGAAGCCCGGCCGCAAGGACAGCAACGCGCAGTCGTCCCCGACGCCGAGCCGCGCGCGCTTCGTCGGTCGCGCGAACCAGCGCGCGATGAGCTCGAACTCGTTCATGACGCAGCGCGCGCCGCGGCCGCCGGCTACGGCGAGCGGCGCTGCACGCTCTCGGTCGGGCGGGCGGTGGCGGCCACCTTGTCGAGCACGCCGTTCACGTACTTGAAACCGTCGGTGCCGCCGAAGGACTTCGCGACCTCGACCGCTTCGTTGATGACGACCCGATACGGAATCTCGACGTGATGCACGAGCTCGTAGACGCCGATCAGGAGGACCGCGTGTTCGACCGGCGAGAGCTCGACGATCGGGCGGTCGAGGTGGGGGGCGATCGCGGCCCGCAGCGGTCCGACCTCCCGGATCGCCCCGTGCAGCAACGCGACGTAGTGCTCGGTGTCCGCCTTTTCGAAGCCGGGCGTCTCGCGGATGTGCGCGTCGATCGCGCCGGCGTTCTCGCTGCCGGCATCGCGCGACAACAGCCACTCGTAGAGCCCTTGCAGCGCGAACTCGCGCGAGCGCCGGCGCGCGCTCTTCGGCGGTCCCTTCTTCGCGGGCAGCGCCGCGTTCGACGAATCCGTGGAGCGCTCGGTCACGCGTCGTCCCGTTCTTCTTCGTCCTCGGCGAGATCGTCGAGGCGGCTCGCGAGATTCGCCATCTCGACTGCGACGCGTGCGGCGCCTTCGCCCTTCTCGAGCGCTCGCGCCTCCGCCTGCGCGTCGTCTTCGGTCGTCAGCACGGCGTTCGCGATCGGAATGTCGAACTCGAGGGAGACACGCGTGATCCCCGCCCCGCTCTCGTTGGAGACGAGTTCGAAGTGATAGGTCTCGCCGCGGATCACGGCGCCGATCGCGATCAGCGCGTCGAATTGATCCGAGTCGGCCATCTTCTGCAGCGCGAGCGGGATCTCGAGCGCGCCGGGCACGGTCGCGACGAGGATGTCGTCGTCCGCGACACCGAGACGCAGCAATTCGCTCACGCAGGCTTCGCGCGCCGCGACGCACACGTCTTCGTTGAAGCGCGACTGAACGATGCCGATGCGCAGGTCGGCGCCGGCGAGGTCGGGCTGGAGGATTTCGACGGTCATGATGGGGGGCCTGAGATCACGGGTCGACGTAGCCGACGACCTGGAGGTCGTAGCCCGCCATCGACGGCATCTTGCGCGGCTTGGCCAACAGGCGCATGCGCCCGACGCCGACGTCGCGCAGGATCTGCGCGCCGATGCCGTAGGTACGCAGATCCATCTTGCGTTCCACGTTCTTCTGGCGGCAGGCGCCGGTCTCGTCGACTTCCGCGAGCGACGCGAACTGGCCGAAGAGGCGCTCGGCCGTCTCGTTGCAATTGAGCAGGACCAACACGCCGGACTCGGCGGCCGCGATCGCTTCGAGCGCGCGCGCGACGGTCCACGTATGGGTCGACGTCCCGGCGTCGATCAGGTCGAGCATCGACGTCGGCTCGTGCACCCGCACGAGCGTCTCGCGGTCGCGTTCCACCGGCCCGTGCGTGAGGACGAGGTGCGCGGCGCCGCTCGGCACGTCGCGATACGCGAAGGCCTTCATGCGCCCGAATGCCGTCGACACCTCGCGCTGCGCGACGCGTTCGATCAGGCTCTCGTTCGCCGCGCGGTAATGGATCAGGTCCGCGATCGTGCCGATCTTGAGTCCGTGCTCCGCGGCGAACGTCATCAGGTCGGGCAGACGCGCCATCGTGCCGTCGTCCTTGAGCACCTCGCAGATCACGGAGGCCGGCGTCGCGCCGGCCATGCGCGCGAGATCGCAACCCGCCTCGGTGTGCCCCGCGCGCATCAGCACGCCGCCCGGCTCGGCCTTGATCGGAAAGATGTGGCCCGGCTGCACGATGTCCGCGGCGGTGGCGCCGCGCGCGACCGCCGCCTTCACGGTACGCGCGCGATCGGCGGCCGAGATGCCGGTCGTCACGCCTTCGGCGGCTTCGATCGAGACCGTGAACTTCGTGCCGTAACGCGTGCCGTTCGCGGCCGTCATCAACGGCAGGTTGAGGCGGCGGCAGTGCTCCTCGGTCAGCGTGAGGCAGATCAGGCCGCGACCGTAGCGCGCCATGAAGTTGATCGCCTCCGGCGTGACGAAGTCGGCCGCGAGGACGAGGTCGCCTTCGTTCTCGCGATCCTCTTCGTCGACGAGGATCACCATGCGGCCGGCCGCGAGTTCGGCGACGATCTCCGGAATCGGCGAGATCGACGCGGGAAGCCGCGCGGACCCGGGCGTTTCGGTGGATGAGGGGACGATCGTGAGCATGGCGGGGACCGCTGGAAGGCGCGGGTCTGCGGCGGGAAGACCTCTATTCTAGGCGCTCGACGCGGCGTGCCCGGTCCGCCCGGCGCGTCGCGACGATCGAGGATGCATCGCCTCGAAGCGGAGCGCATCGGGCAGCGCCGCGCCGGCACCCGTGTTGTCGAAGACGCACCACACGTCGCGTCCGGCCTTCGACCAGGCCTCGATCTCGAGGCGCCGCGCCGCGAGCCACGCGTCGTCGTAGGCCGACCAGTACATGCGCGGCGAGCCGTGCCAGCGGAAGTAGACGAGGTCGTCGAGCCAGCCGCCGGGCACCGCCGCGGACGGGACCGACGCGGGATCCGCCGCGACGCGGGTGACGCGGTGTCCGACCAGGACCCGATCGGCGTCGCGCTCGAACCAGCTCGCATGGCGGGGCTCGCACGCGACGGCGCCCGCGTGCCGGGCGCGCAGCGTGGCCAGGAAGGCGTCGACGACCGTCGCGTCGAAGGCGAACGACGGCGGCAGCTGCACGAGCAGCACGCCGCACTTCTCGCGAAGATGCGCGACCTCGGCCAGGAAGCGATCGAGGACGGCCTCGGTGCCGACGAGACGCGCCTCGTGCGTGATCGCCTTCGGCAGCTTCACCGCGAAGCGGAATGCGGCCGGAACGTCGGCGGCCCAGCGCGCATACGTCGCCGGGCGGTGCGGACGATAGAACGACGAGTTGATCTCGACCCCGTTCAGCCGCCGCGCGTAGCGCACGAGGTGCGAGCCGTCGCCGGCGCACGCGTCCTGCGCGCCGCGCGGAATGGTCCAGCCCGCGGTCGCGATGCGGATCAAGGCCGCGCCATGATCGTGCGCATCACGTCGGCCGTCGCCTCGTCGGCCGGATAGAAGCACTCCAGCGCGAGTTCGGCGAGCGTGACGTCGACCGGCGTGCCGAAGATCGTCGTCGTGCTGATGAAGGACAGCGTCCCGTGCGGCGTCACGATCCGCAGCGGCACGGCGATCGCGGCGATCGCATGCGGCGCCTCGTCGCGCGCGGGACAGGGATAGGCGCGCAGTTCGACCAGCAAGGCCTCGAGCACCGGGTCGGCCGACGCTTCGACCTGTTGCGCGACCCGATGCAGGAGATGCGCGCGCCACTCCGCGAGGTTCGCGATGCGCGGCGCGAGGCCTTCGGGATGGAGGCTCAGCCGGAGCACGTTGAGCGGTGGCGCGAGCAGCGCGGGCTCGATACCGATGAACAGCGCTTCGACGGCGCGGTTCGCCATCAACAGGGTCCAGTGGCGGTCGATCGCGAGCGCCGGATACGGCTCGTGGCCTGCGAGCACGCGTTCGATCACCGCGCGTGCGGCGACGAGCGACGGATCGTCGAGCGGGCGTTCGCGGAACATCGGCGCATAGCCTGCCGCGAGCAGGAGCGCGTTGCGGCCGCGGGGCGGGACGTCGAGCCGCTCCGCGAGCCGCAGCAGCAGTTCGCGGCTCGGGAGCGCGCGGCCCGTCTCGACATAGCTGAGGTGTCGCGTCGAGACGTCGACGTCGAGCGAGAGCTCGAGCTGGCTCAGGTGGCGACGCTGACGCCAGTCGCGGAGCTGGTCGCCGACGGGACGCGTCCGCGCGCCTCCACTTTCGAGGGGGAGGACCGGCGAACGGGAGGGGACAGCCGACGGAAGAAACTCGGGATCCGACGCTTGCATTGTCTTTTTATATATCTTACGATAGATCACACGTTCGCTTTTACGACTGCCCGAGAGACCCTGCCATGCATCCATTCTTCGCCCGTCACGGGCATTGCCATCCCTTCTTCGCCCACCATCACTTCGGCCGCCATCATCGCGGATTCCAGGGCTTCGGCTTCGGGCCGGGCCAATTGTTTCGCGGCGACTCCGGCCGCGGCACCGGCGGCATCGGCGCCGGCCGTAAGCTCGGCTCCGCCGACCTGCAACTGCTGATCCTCGCGATGCTCGCGGAAAAGCCGCGCCACGGCTACGAGCTCATCAAAGCCATCGACGAACGCTCGAGCGGTTACTACAGCCCGAGCCCCGGCATGGTCTATCCCGCGCTGACCTATCTCGAGGAGATCGGCCACGCCGCGGTCGAGGTCGACGGGACCAAGAAGCGCTACAGCATCACGCCCGAGGGCCTCACCTTCCTCGAGAGCAATCGCGCGGCGGTCGACACGCTGCTCGAGCAACTCGCGTGGATCGGCCAGAAGATGGAACACGTGCGCCGCGCCTTCGGCGGGGAACGCGACGACGCGGCGGAAGACTTCGACGCGCCCCCGACGCGGGGCGGACGGGGCCGGGGCCGCGAACACGGTCACGACCTCCCCACGGAGATCCGCCAGGCGCGTCGCAATCTCAAGTCGGCGCTGATCGCCAAGACCGGCGCATCGACCGACGAGCAGAAGCGCATCGCCGCCATCCTCGAGCAGGCCGCGAAGGACATTCGCGGCGAGTGATCTCGCAGCCGCGCGCCGCACCGCACGCGGTATCGTCGATACCTCCGTTCACACGGACCGCACGAAGTGCGCTCCGTCCGCAACTCTTCATGTCCTCCGTTCCTCCGACCGCCACAGCACCCCGCTCGTTCGTCGCGATGCGGAACCCCGGGTTCCGCATGCACTTCGCCACCTATTTCCTGGCGATGATGACCGACAACGTCGAGCACGTGATCAGCTACTGGGTCATCTTCCAGAAGTTCCACTCGCCCGCGCTCGGCGGCTTCGCGGTCGTCGCGCACTGGCTTCCGTTCCTGTTGTTTTCGGTGCCGGCGGGCGCGCTCGGCGATCGCTTCGATCCACGCCGCCTGATCCAGCTCGGGATGCTGATGTTCATGACGGCGTCGCTCGGCTGGGCGTACTTCTTCGTAACCGACAGTCTGCAGATGTGGCACGCGATGGTGCTGCTCGTGCTGCACGGTTGCGCCGGCGTGTTCTGGCAGACGTCGAGCCAGCTGCTGTTGCACGACATCGTCAAGCAGGACGAGTTGCCGTCGGGCGTGCGCATGCTCGCGACCGCGCGTTACCTCGGCGTCCTCGTCGGACCGGCGGTCGGCGGCGTGATCATGCTGACGCTCGGTCCGGCACACGGCCTCCTGCTCAATGCGAGCTTCTATCTGCCGGTGATCCTCTGGTTGTGGAAGGCGCCCTACGGCCCGAGGTTCCGCCAGGGTGCGCCGACGCCGAGGCGGGCGGTCCGCGGCTTCGCGGACATCGTCGACACGCTGCGCGACGTGCGCCACCTACCGCTGATCGTGTCGATGCTCGTGCTGGTCGCGGGCGGATCCTTCTTCATCGGCGGCGCGTACCAGGCGCAGATGCCCGGCTTCGCGAACGACCTCGGTCACGGCGACCCCGGCGTCGCATACAGCATGCTGCTCGCGGCCGATGCCGGCGGCGCGTTGATCGCCGGCCTGCTGCTCGAGGCGCGCTCCCTGTTCGCGATGACGCCACGCACGGCGATCGCGCTCGCGATGGCCTGGTGCGTCGCGCTCGCGGCCTTCGCGTCGACGCGCGTCTATCCGCTCGCGCTGATCCTGCTGTTCGCCGCGGGCTTCTTCGAACTCGCGTGGTCGAGCCTCGCGCAGGCGATCGTGCAGATCAACGCGCCCGCGAACATCCGCGGGCGCGTGATCGGGCTGTTCAACATGGCGGGGCTCGGGATGCGGACGTTCGCGGGGGTGACGGTGGGGTTGTCGGGCGCGGTGTTCGGGATTCATGTCGCGTTGGCGATGTCCGCAGGAGTGTTCTTCATCCTGCTGGTTTCACTCGCCTTGCGGTCGACGCTTACACGCTGAGGCGCGCTCGCGATCCGACGACCGTACGTTCCTTCACGGTGTCGGACCGTCGTTCGTGATGATCGGATTGGTTGTCGCGCCCGGATGCGAAATGCCTCCGCTCACCGCGGACAAGGCGAGTTCATGAAGACAAAGGAAGTCGACCGACTCGCTCTGTTCCTGCACTTGCGTCTTTGAATTCATTTATTGACCTCCGTCAAGTGATGACGCGCAGATGCCCCTTGCTCCGACCGTGCGCCAGAACGATCGACGGCGAGTGTCGAATAGCTAGCAACGTCCTGACCATCACCCATTTGGCTGACAAGCTCGACTCGCAAGCGTCTAGAGCTTCAGGTCCCAGTTCTGTCCAACCAGGTCCTTGCCGAACGAGTGATGCTTCTCCTCCTTTGTCAGCACGAATCCCGCTGCCTGGTAGATCTTCCGTGCAGACGCGAGTACGTCATTCGTCCAGAGGGTCATGCTTCGATAGCCGCGCGCGCGCGCGAACGCGATGCACGCGCCCACGAGCTTCGAGCCGATTCCGTGGCCGCGCGCCGACGGCTCAACGTAGAGCAGGCGGAGCTGGGCGACGCGCGCCGACTTGCGCACGAGGAACACCGACCCGACGACCGAACAGTCGAGTTCGGCGATCCAGCAGCGCTCGTTCTCCGGATCGAAGTCCTTCACGAAGTTGCCGCAGATCGTCGCGATCAACCCTTCGTACGTCCAGTCCCAGCCGTACTCTTCCGTGTAGAGCGCGGCCTGGCGGTGGATGATCCAGCCGATGTCGCCCGGCACGGGGTCGCGGAGCTTGAAGACCGGCGCGCCGGATGTCGATGGCGCAAGGACGTTCTCGATTTCGCGCATCGATTGCACGAGGCGCGCCCGCGCGGTCGCGGGCACGGCGTCGATCAACGTCGAGAGGCGCTCCTGCGTTTTCGACTCGAGCGAGGAGACCGCCTTGCGTCCCTTGGCGGTCAACGTCATCACCCTGCGGCGCGCGTCGTCCGGTGACTTAGTCCGCGTCACCGCGCCGTGCCCTTCGAGCGACGCGAGAAGCCGGCTCACGTATCCCGCGTCCAGCGATAACTCCCGCGCCAGGTCCGTCGGCGACGCAACCTCGCCGTGCGCGAGCTCGTAGAGCACGCGCACTTCGGTCAGCGTCAGTGCGCTGTCGAGATGGCGTTCGCCGAGGAGCCCGACGTGTCGCGTATAGAAACGATTGAAGGCGCGCATCGCCTCCACGGACGCTGCTGTTTCCATGAACCCTCCAGATGCTTGCTTTCGGCAAGGATATGCTTGCCACAAGCAAGGATCAAGGGTCGGCGGTCAGCGGCGCGCCACGACCTCGCGACGATCGGCGCCTCGCACGTCCGCGCCGCGGACCTCGAACCCCACGCGGTCCACGACCCGGTCCGCCGCGTCGAGCAGTTCGAGGCGATGCTTCCCCGGCCACAACGCCCATCCGACCTGTCTTCCGCGCCCGACGGTCCGGCCGTCGAGCCGCCATTGCGCGCGCGCGCCGTCGGCCGCCGCACGGAACGTCATCCGCTGCCGCGCCGGCGGGATGTCCGGATCGAGCGCGACGACCGTGCCGTCGACCGGCGACGAAATCAAGCCGGTGGAACGCTCCGCGGCCGCCGGCGCCGCCAGCGCGCCGCTCCGCGTGATCCGCGTCGCCTCGCTGCCCGCGAGGAACAACTCCTCGCGCGGCGCCTCGAGGTCGCGGTCGAAGCGCAACGCGGTGCGCACGATGCCGGCCGGCTCGGCCGGACGGTCGTCGTGCAGGCCGGCCCGTCGGTCGCGCGCGGCAAGGTAGCCGACCAGCGTCGCCCACACCGGTGCCGCCCCGCTCGTTCCCGACACGTCCCACATCAATGCCCCGCTCGCGTTGCCCACCCACACGCCGATCGTGTAGCGCGACGTGTAACCGACGCACCAGTTGTCGCGCATGTCCTTGCTCGTGCCCGTCTTGACCGCGGCCCACGTGCGCGTGCCGAGCACGCTGTCCATCCCGAACGTCGTCGCACGCGCGTTGCGGTCCGCGAGGATGTCGCCGACGATCGCGGCCGCCCCCGGGTCGACCACGCGGCTGGAGGGCGGCGCGTTCCGCTTGACGAACGTGAAGGACTGCGCGTCGCCGCCGCGCGCGAGCACGCGATAGGCGTTCGTCAGCTGGGCGAGCGTCACCTCGGCCGAGCCGAGCGCGAGCGCGTAGCCGTAGTAGTCGCCCGACTCGCGCAGCGTCGTGAGACCGAGCGCGCGCAGGCGTTGATGGAAACGCTCGGGCGTGACCATCACGAGCGTGCGGACGGCGGGGACGTTGAGCGACGACGCGAGCGCCGTGCGCACGCTCACCGGTCCCTTGAAGTCGTGGTCGTAGTTCTGCGGGATGTACAAGCCGTTCGCCGTCTGCAGGTTGACCGGCGAGTCGTCGAGGATCGACGCCGCGGTGAGCCAGCGCTTCTCGATCGCGAGCGAGTACAGGAAGGGCTTCAGCGTCGAGCCCGCCTGGCGCGGCGCGAGGGCATGGTCGACGTCGGCGGCGTCGGACAGGTCTCCCGAAGAGCCGACCCAGGCGAGGACCTCGCCGCTCGCGTTGTCGAGCACGACGACCGCGCCGTCCTCGACGTTGCGTTGCGCGAGTTCGGCGAGCTGCGCGCGCAAGGTCGCGCGGGCGAAGCGTTGCAGGGCCGCGTCGAGCGTGGTCTTGACGACGGCGGTCTTCGGCGACGCACCGGCGACCGGACGGAGGACGAGGCGCGCCGCGTGCGGCGCGATCTGCGGGTCGCTGTCGAGCCTCGGGGCCGCACGACGCGACAGCATCGACGCCGTGTAGTCGCCGAGCCCGCGACACTCGTCGTTCAAGGCCTCGGCCTCGAGGATCTCGCAGGCCCGCGACGACACGCGCGCAGCTGACGCGTTCGGCGCGCGCACGAACGCGGCCGCGATCGCGGACTCGCGCGCGTCGAGGCCGCTCGGATACTTCTCGAACAAGGTCGCCGACAACGCCGCGATGCCGACGACCTCGCCGCGATAGGCGACGAGGTTGAGGTAGGCCTCGAGGATCTGGTCCTTCTTCCACGAGCGCTCGAGCGCGAGCGCGGTCGCGGCCTGCCCGAACTTCTGCGCGATCGACCGCCCGCCGTTGCGCGAGCGCAGGTCGTCGTCGAGCAGGCCCGCGAGCTGCATCGTGATCGTCGACGCGCCGCGCGTGCGCGTGTTCCAGACGTTGCCCCACGCGGCCGAACCGACCGCTTGCCAGTCGATGCCCGCGTGCGCGTAGAAGCGACGATCCTCGGAATACACGAGCGCGGCGCGCAGCGCGGGCGAGACGTCGGCGAGCGACGTCCACCCGAGCTTGCGGACCTGCGGGTCGGTGCGCATCACCTGGATCACTTCGCCGCGACGATCGACGACGGTCGTCTCGCTCGTCCGATAGGCGGCGCGCACCTCGTCGAAGCTCGGGACCGCGTGGGCGAGCGACGACAGCGCGCCGGTCGCGAGACCGATGGCGACCAGGACCGATCTCATGGCTTCACCACGAGCGCCGCGTTCGGCACTTCGCCGAAGGCTTCGGGCGCGTACATCGCCTCGACGCGCGTTGCGGGCAGGCGGAACGTGCCGACGTTGTCGAGCCGCACCGTGTACTCGATCGTGAATTTCCCCTTCGGGACGAAGCGGTAGTAAGCGCGATAGGCCTCGAAGCTCCTCTCCTCGTACGCGGGCCACGCCCAGCCCTGACGTTCCTCGCCCTCGACCGCGAGCTGCGAATCGCGACCGAGGCCGTTGCCGAGGATCGTCGCCCCGCCCGGCACCGGATCCGTCACGACGACCCAGGTCATGTCGGTCTGCGCGTCGATCTCGAGCTTGACGCGCACGATGTCGCCGCGCGACCACGCCGACTTGTCCTTCTGCTCGACCGGCGTGACCGTGCGCGTGATCGCGTAGCCCGACGAGAACGGCGCCTTCAACGGGACGGCGGCGAGGCTCTGCACCGTGAGCCAGGGCTTGCCCGCGCCGGTCTGCGTCACCTGCAGCGTGTCGCGCTCGCCCGCCTTCGCCGGCCACGGGATCGCCAGCGTGCCGCCCTTCGGCTGCTCGCTCCACGACAACGCCTGCGCCGCGCCGCCGAGCGCGGCATGGGCCGAGCCGACGACCGGATCGCGCTCGAACTGCTTCGAGAAGGCATTGATCGCGAGCGTGCCCCACAGGTTCGCCGTCGTCGTCAGCCAATGGCCTTGACGCTGACGCTGCAAGACGCCGACGACAAGACGCGGCACGTCGTCCTTCCACGCGGGTTCGTCGACGACCGCGAGCAGCAGGCGAGCCGCGTTGCCGTCGCCGCTGGCCATCAGCCAATACCAGAAGTCGTCCTTCTCGGTCGAGAAGTCGAGGCGCGTGCCCTGGTAGTTCAGGCGCGCGCGCAGGATCTGGTCCGCCTCGGCGAGCCTCGCATCGCGGTTCGGGATCGCGCTCATGCGCTTGAGGATCTGCATCCAGTCGATCACGGCCGACGTCGGCCACTGGTTCGGCAGGATCTGGATCGACTGCAACATGCGCGGCTGCGCCTTGTTGTCGCGCGACAGCGCTTCGATCGCGGCGAGCTTGCGCACGTCGAGCTGCCGGCCCGCGTCGCTGGAGAATGGCGACCACGCATCGCGCTTGATGCGACCCTCGACGAACGCGATCAGGCCGCTCTGCATCCGCGTCCGTGTCGTGTCGGCGATCGCATAGCGACCGAGGCGGCTCGCCTCCGCGCTCGCGGACAACAGATAGGCCGTCAGCACGTCGCTGCCCGTCTGGGAATCGTCGGCACGCGGCGGGAAGTAGTTCGCGAGCCCGTCGGTGTCGAGATACAGCGGGATCTGCTTCGCGACCTCCGCCCAGCGTTCCTCGTCGAGCGTGCCGATCGCGATCGACGCCTTCTGCTCCAGGCAGGCGTACGGATAGCGACGGAACCAGTCGGCGACCCCGGGCAGGCCGTCGGCGAGTTTCGGCTTGAGCCCGAGCGACAGTCCGCCACGCGGCACGCCCTTCGCGTCGCGTTCCGCGTCGGACGGCAGCGCGACCGGCAGCGCGAACGCCTTGTCGAGCTGCACGAGCGTCGCCTGTTGAACGGTGACCGGGACCGCATAGGCCACGCGCTGCGCGACCGTGACGCTGTCGCGCGCGCTCGCCGACTTCGCGTCGATGCGCCAGGCGATCGAGCGCGCATGGTCGGGGACGAGCACCGGCCACTCGACGACGACGGACGCGTCGGGGTCGAGATGCACGTGCTGCGTCGGCAAGCGGCTCGCGATGCTCGCGTCCGCCGTCGTCGGCGCGCTCGCCGCGACGCCCGCGGCGGCGGACGGCAATTCGGCGGTCGACGGCGTCAACGACGCATCGACGTCGACGTCCATCGCGGCCTTCGTCGTATTGCGCAAGGTCACGCCGGCCTGGTAGCGGTCGCCTTCGCGCACGAGCGGCGGCAGGCCCGCGACGATCTGCAGGTCCTGCCGGGAACGGATCGACACGGAGCCGGTCCCGAACGCGGTGGCCTTGCCGGCGTTCGCCGCGTCGGCGATCGCGACGATGCGGAACGACGTCAGGGAATCGTTGAGCGGGACGTCGACCGTCGCGCTGCCGTTCGCGTCGAGGACGACCGACGGCTTCCACACGAGCAACGTGTCGAACAGCTCGCGACTGGGACTCACGCCGCCGCCGCCCCCGGGCGGCGCGGCCTTTCGACCGTAGTGCCGCTTGCCGACGATCTGCATCTGCGCGGTCGCCGTCTCCACGCCGTAGCCGCGCTGGCGGATCATCGCGTCGAACAGATTCCAGCTGTCGTTCGGCATCAGCTCGAGCAGCGCCTCGTCGACGGCCGCGAGCGCGACCTCGCTGCCCGCGGGCAGCGGCTTGCCGTCCGGCGTGGTCACGCGCACGGTCGCCTTCGCGATCGCGCGCACCGGGTAGTCCGCGCGGTCGGTCGTCACCGCGACCTTGAGCCGGTGCGAGTCGGCATCGACCTTGATCGACGCGATGCCGTACTTGAACGCCGGCTTGCCGAGATCGACCATCGCAGTCGGGGGCTCGTAGAGCCGGCCCTCGTCGCGATAGGCGCGCCACCACTCGACCGGGGATCTCCATCCCCACGTGAAGAACGAGTACCAGGGCACGTCGCGGATGCGACCCCGGATCGCGAGCACGGAGACGTAGACGTTCGGCGACCAGTCGGGCTGGATCTTCACGCTCACGGTCGGATCGTCGCCTTTGATCGTGACGACCTGCGTCGCGAGAATGCCGTCGCGCTCGATCGCGACGAGCGCGGTCGCGGTCCGGAACGGCATGCGCACCTGGAACTTCGCGACGTCGCCGGGGGCGTACGAGCGCTTCTCGGGCAGCACGTCGATGCGATCCTGGTTCTCGCCGCCGAACCACACCTCCGCCTGCTTCGTCACCCAGACCGACGTGCTCGCCTCGGCCTCGTTGCCGCTGACGTCCTTGATCTTCGCGACGAGTTCGACATTGCCCGGCTCCTCGAGCGACACGTCGCAGAAGAACAGTCCCTGGGCGTTCGACTTGCCGGTGCACAGCACGCCGAGCTCCTTGCTCTCGCGCTGGTTGTCGTAGGCGTAGAAGCCGCCGACCATGCGCTTGCGGATCGAGCGCACGTTGCGCGCGGTGCCGCGCAACTCGATCGACGCGCCCGAGATCGGCTTGCCCGACGTGTTCACCGAGACCATCTTGACCGTCGTCTTGCCGCGCACCGAGACCCAGTCGTCGGCGCGGACGCCGACGACGAGACCGGACGGCCACAACGAGACGGTCTGCGACAG
>Ga0247783_1000064_pt1 | contig 34219 bp, 31 predicted proteins | sample UWRJL064202C5_FD_179911 | JGI IMG/M metagenome (GOLD analysis project Ga0247783, IMG submission 179911) | Plant litter microbial communities from Arlington Agricultural Research Station in Wisconsin, United States - UWRJ-L064-202C-5 | ecosystem: Environmental > Terrestrial > Plant litter >...
TGCGCCGCCGGTCTTCGCGCAGGCCGCGAAGAAGGACCTCGTCTACATCGGTGCCGAAGAGCCGAAGCCGCGCAGCTCCGCCATCCTCGTCGCCGCCGACTCGCCGATCCTCGAACTCGTCGACCTGAAGGGCCGGCGCATCGCGCTGCAGAAGGGATCGAGTGCGCACTTTCTCGTCGTCCGTGCGCTCGAGAAGGCGGGACTCGCGTGGTCGGACATCCAGCCGATCTATCTCGCGCCGGCGGACGCGCGAGCCGCGTTCGAGCGCAAGAGCGTCGACGCCTGGGCGATCTGGGATCCGTACTACGCGGCCGCCGAGTTCGCGGTCAGGCCGCGCGTCCTCGCGACCGGGAGCGGGCTCTCCAACAACAACAGCTTCTACCTCGCGAGTCGTTCGTTCGCCGAGCAGAACCCGCACGCGGTGTTCGCGTTGCTGGACGAATTGTCGAAGGCCGACGCGTGGGTCGTCGGCAACCGCAAGGAGGCCGCGCAGCTCCTGGCCGACTACACGGGACTCGACCTCGCGACGACGCACCGCTTCATCGAGCGTCGACCGGTCTCCGTGATCAAGCCCTTGTCGCGCGAACTCGTCGAGGACCAGCAACGCGTTGCGGACGCGTTCTTCAAGCTCGGCCTGATTCCCGAGTCCGTCCGCGTGCAGGACATCGTATGGCGGCCCGCGACGCGCGTCGCGCAGGCGAAGCCTTGATCGAAGGACATTCCATGGACGTCTTCTGGTTCATCCCGACGCACGGCGACTCACGCTACCTGGGCACGAGCACCGGCGCGCGCGCGACGAGCGACGACTACTTCCGTCAGGTCGCCGTGGCCGCGGACACGCTCGGCTACGACGGCGTCCTGCTGCCGACCGGCCGCTCGTGCGAGGACGCCTGGGTCGTCGCGTCGAGCCTGATCGGCGCGACCCGGCAACTCAAGTTCCTCGTCGCGGTGAGACCCGGCATCGTGCCGCCGAGCGTGTCGGCGCGCATGGCCGCGACCTTCGACCGCCTGTCGAACGGGCGCCTGCTCGTCAACGTCGTCACCGGCGGCGACCCCGGCGAGCTCGAAGGCGACGGCTTGTTCGTCTCGCACGACGAGCGCTACGAGATCACCGACGAGTTCCTGCGCATCTGGCGCGCGGCGCTCGAACGCAGTCATGACGGTCGCATCGTCGACCCCAGTGTCGACTTCATCGGCAAGCATCTGAAGACGCAGGGCACGAAGGTCTTATACCCGCCGGTGCAGCGGCCCTATCCGCCGCTGTACTTCGGCGGCTCCTCGGCCGCCGCGCACGCGCTCGCGGCGGAGCACGTCGACGTCTATCTCACGTGGGGCGAGCCCCCCGACGCGGTCGCCGCCAAGATCGCGGACATGCGCGCCCGCGCCGCGGCCGTCGGACGGACGCTGCGCTTCGGGATCCGCCTGCACGTCATCGTTCGCGAGAGCGAGGACGAGGCCTGGGCCGCGGCCGATCGGCTGATCAGTCGTCTCGACGACGACACGATCGCACGCGCGCAGGCCGCGTTCGCGAAGATGGACTCCGAAGGACAGCGCCGCATGGCCGAGCTCCACGGTCGCGGCCGGAACGCCGGAGGACGCGCGACGTCCCGCGAACATCTCGAGGTCGCGCCGAACCTGTGGGCCGGCGTCGGTCTCGTGCGCGGCGGCGCGGGGACCGCCCTGGTCGGCGACCCGGAAACCGTCGTCGCGCGCATCCGCGAATACGCGGACCTCGGTTGCGAGACCTTCATCTTCTCGGGTTATCCGCATCTCGAGGAGTCGTACCGCTTCGCGGAGCTGGTCTTCCCCTTGCTCGCGGCGGAGCGCGGACGGCCCGCGCGCGAACCCTTGCCCGGCAACGTGCTGACCGGTCCGTTCGGCGAGATGATCGCCAACGACATCGTCCCGCGCGCAGCGCGAGCGAACGCGTCGTGAGTCCGACGACGTCATGAGCGCGATCCTCGAACACGCGGGCGCGGTGCCGCGGCCCGCCGTGCGCGCGACGCCGCGCCTGCGCGCGCGCGTCTTCGCGGGCCTGGGCCGTCGCGTCGTCCCTTGGATCGTCCCCGCGCTCATCGTGCTGGCCTGGGAGGCCGCAGCGAGGTTGGGCTGGCTCTCGAGCCGCATCCTTCCCGAGCCGCTCGCCGTCCTGAAGGCGGGTTGGACGCTCGCATGGTCCGGCGAATTGTTCCTGCACGTGAGGACGAGCGCGTGGCGCGCGTTCTCGGGCTTCGCGATCGGCGGCGGCCTCGGGCTCGTGCTGGGGCTCGTCACGGGCTCGTTCAGGCGCGTCGAGCTGTTGCTCGACACGACGATCCAGATGGTGCGCAACGTGCCGCCGCTCGCGCTGATCCCGCTCGTGATCCTGTGGTTCGGCATCGACGAGACGGCGAAGCTGTTCCTGATCGCGTTGGGGGTCTTCTTCGCGGTCTACATCAACACCTTCCACGGCATCCGCTCGGTCGACCGCCAGTTGATCGAGATGGGCAAGAGCTACGGGCTCTCCGGCTTCGCGTTGTATCGCGACGTGATCCTGCCGGGCGCGCTGCCGTCGATCCTCGTCGGCGTGCGATATGCGCTCGGCTTCATGTGGGTGATCCTGATCGTGGCCGAGACGGTGTCGGCGCAGGCGGGCATCGGCTACATGACGATGAACGCGCGCGAGTTCCTGCAGACCGACGTCGTGCTGCTCGGCATCCTGCTCTACGCGGCCCTCGGCAAGCTCGCCGACCTCGCCGCGCGCGGACTCGAACGCTGGTGGCTGAGGTGGAACCCCGCCTATGCATCGCCGAGCGGGGGTGTGCGATGAGTTCCGCTGCACGCGACGACGCGCGCGACGAACGATGTCCGGGTCGGACGTGACGCCATGCGCGGCATTCGCCGCGACGTGAACACCCGACTCCTCATCCGATCATGAACAAGCCCATCAAGAACACGTACGAAGCCATCCGTCGACGCCGGCGTTTCCTCGAAGTCCTCGGCGCCGCGGGCATGGCCGCGGCCCTGCCGCGCGGCGCGGCGGCGGACGAACCGTCCCGCACGCTGCGCATCGGTTATCAGAAGTTCAACACGCTCAACATCCTCAAGGGCACCGGCCGACTCGAGGCCGCGCTCACGCCGCTCGGCATCGCGGTCCGCTGGTACGACTTCGCGGCCGGCCCGCAACTGCTCGAGGCCTTGTCCGCGGGCGCGATCGATTTCGGACATGCGGCCGACGCGCCGTCGGTGTTCGCGCAGGCCGCCGGCAAGGACGTCGTCTATCTCGCCGCCGAGCGCCCGTACCCGAAAGGGATCGGGCTCGTCGTCAGACGCGGTGGCGACGTCGCCCGGGTCGCCGACCTCAAGGGTCGTCGCGTCGCGACGGGCCGCGGATGGAATGCGCAATACCTGCTGGTCCGCGCGCTCGACGAGGCCGGCCTGTCGTACCGCGACATCGAACCGGTCTACGTCACGACCGCGGCCGACGCGCGCGCGACCTTCGAGTCCGGACGCGTCGATGCCGTCACGCTGTGGGACCCCTTCCTCGCCGCGGCCGAGCTCGACCCGCGGGCCTACACGCTGCGGGACGGCGACGGCTTGTCGAACAACCGCACGTTCTATCTGACGAGCCCGCGCTTCCTCGCGAGCCACGCCGCGACACTGCGCCAGGTGTTCGGCATCCTCGCCGAGACCGACCGCTGGGCGCACGAACACGCGCGCGAAGTCGCCGACCTGCTCGCGCCCCAGCTCGGTGTCGACGGCGCCGTGTTGTACCGGTCCACGCAGCGCCGCAGCTACGGCGCGGTCCCGGTCGACCCGGCGATCGTCGCCGAGCAACAGCGGCTCGCCGACGCCTTCCTCCAGTTGAAGTTGCTGCCGACCCCGATCCGCGTCGCCGACGCGGTGGCCACCACGTCCGTCCTCGCGTGAATCCATGACCTCCTCTTCCGTTGCAAGCGCCTTGCGTGTTCCCTCGTCCGTGACGTCGCTGGACGACGTGCGCGGTGTACGACCGCCCGTGCTTCCCCGGCACACGAGCTTTGAGCAGGCGTTCGCGATCGCCGAGACGCTGCACGACGAGCTCGCGACGACGGCTGTCGACCGCGATCGAGCGGGCGGCCACCCGGCGCCGGAGCGCGAGCGGATCCGCGCGAGCGGACTCCTGCGCCAGTCGATCCCGGTCGACTACGGCGGCGATGGCGGCTCGTGGCACGACGTGTTCCGCGTCGTGCGTCGCATCGCGGTCGCCGACAGCGCGGTCGCGCACCTGCTCGGCTTCCATCACCTGCAGATCGCCGGCGTGCTCTTGTACGGCAGCGAGGCGCAGCGCGCGCGCTTCCTCACGCGCACGGTCTACGACCATCTGTTCTGGGGCAACGCGCTCAATCCGCTGGACCATCGCGCGATCGCGACGGCGGTCGACGGCGGCTACCGCATCGACGGCATCAAGAGCTTCTGCTCGGGCTCGGTCGGCTCGGACATGCTGACGTTCTCGGCGTGGTACGAGCCGACGCAGACGAATCTCATCGCCGCGTTGCCGACGGGCACGCGCGGCATCACGGTCGACGAGGACTGGGACGCATTCGGTCAGCGCCAGACCGACAGCGGCACGGTGCGCTTCGACGGCGTGCGGCTGTCGTCGGACGACGTGCTGCTCGCGCCGTCCGCGGTCGCTACGTCCTACGAGGCGTTGCGCTCCTGCGTCGCGCAGCTGTCGATGACGAATCTCTATGCGGGCATCGCACAGGGGGCGTTCGACGCCGCGCGTGGTTTCATCCTCGACGAGGCGCGGCCGTGGTTCGCGTCCGGCGTCGGTTCGGTGCGCAACGACCCGTTCATCCAGCACCGCTGGGGCGAACTTCACCTGCTGCTGCGCCCCGCGCTGACCGCGGCCGACGCGGCGGCCCAGGCGCTCGACATCGCCTTCGCACGCGGCCGCCGGCTCTCACCCGAACATCGGGCCGAGGTCGCGGTCGCGGTCGCGGAGGCCAAGGTGTTGTCGCATCGCGCGGCGATCGAGATTGCGTCGCAGCTCTTCGAGCTGACGGGACCCCGTGCGACCTCCGCGCGCTACGGCTTCGACCGCTTCTGGCGCAACGCGCGCGTGCACACCTTGCACGATCCGATCGACTACAAGCTGCGCGACCTCGGTCGCTGGGCGCTCGAAGGTCGCGCGCCCGAGCCGACGCCGTACTCATGACGACCTCGACGGCAACCCTCGACGCGTCGAACGCGACGCCCCCGCTGATCGTGCTCGACGACGTGTCGCGCCGCTTCGTCGGACGCCGCGGCGAGCCCGTGGTCGACGCGGTCCGTCCCACGTCGCTGCGCATCGAACGCAGTGAGGTGTTCGGATTGATCGGGACCTCCGGCGCCGGCAAGTCGACGCTGCTGCGCCTGATCAACCTGCTCGAGACGCCCGACAGCGGGCGTGTCGTCGTCGCGGGGCGCGAATTGACCGCGTTGTCGCGCCGCCAGCTGCGCGCGGCCAGACGCGGCATCGGCATGATCTTCCAGCAGTTCAACCTGCTGTCGAACGCGAACGTCTTCGACAACGTCGCGTTCCCATTGACGATCCAGTCGCCGAGACCCGCGCGCGACGTCATCGCGGCGCGCGTCGCGGAGTGCCTCGCGATCGTGGGCCTCACCGACAAGCTCGCGGCGTATCCGGCGCAGTTGTCCGGCGGCCAGCGACAACGCGTCGCGATCGCTCGCGCGCTCGCCAGCCGGCCGGACGTCCTGCTCTGCGACGAACCGACGTCGGCACTCGATTCCGAAACGACGAAGAGCATCCTCGAGACGCTGGCCGACATCAACCGGCGGCTGGGCGTGACGATCGTGATCGTCACGCACGAACTCGCGATCGCGCGCGCACTGTGCAGCCGCGTCGCCGTGATGGCCGACGGGCGCATCGTCGAGACCATTCCCCTCGACCCGGCGACCGGTGCCGGCTTCGACCGACTCGAGACCGCGATCGCCCGCACGCTCCAGGGCGCACCCGCCGACGAGGCGCCCGTCCAGGAGCCCGTCGGGGAGAGCGCGGCGGATACGCGGCCGATCCCCGGCTTCGAAGGCCTGCTCGTGCCGCCCCATGCACTGCGGGGCGTGTCGCATGCCTGAGTTCTCGAACCTCGTCGCGCTCGGTCCCGAGATCGGCATCGCGCTCGGGCAGACCGCGCTGATGCTCGCGATCGGCATCGGCAGCGCCATCGTCATCGGCGGCCCGCTCGGCATCCTGCTGTTCCTCACCGCGCCGAAGCAGTCGCTCGCGCATCCCGCGTTCTTCAACGTGTTGAGCTGGATCGTGAACGTCGTGCGCTCCTTCCCGTTCATCATCCTGCTCGTGGCGCTGGTGCCTTTCACGCGACTCATCGCGGGCACGTCGATCGGCCCGGTGGCGGCGGCGGTCCCGCTGTCGATCGCCGCGATCCCCTACTTCGCGCGGCTCGTCGAGCAGACGCTGCGCGACGTGCCGCGCGGCGTGATCGAGGCGGCGCACGCGATGGGCGCGAGCGAGTCGCAGATCGTCGTCCGCGTGCTGATCCGCGAGGCGCGTTCCGGCCTCGTGCTCGCGTTGACGGTGCTGTCGATCAGCTTTCTCTCGTACTCCGCCGTCGCCGGCGTCGTCGGTGGCGGCGGGATCGGCGACCTCGCGATCCGTTACGGCTACTACCGCTTCCAGACCGACGTGATGGTCGCGACCGTCGCGCTGCTCGTCGTCCTGGTCCAGCTCATCCAATGGGCGGGCAACGGCATCGCGCGGCGCCTCGACAAGCGTTGAGTCTCCATTTTCCTCCGAGCCGCAAAGGCCGCCTCTTCTCCTCGTCCTTCCTCCACAGAAAGCAGGGTCATGAACAAACGCCGCACGCTGTTGTCCGCCGCACTCGCCGCCGTCGCCTCGCTGTCCTTCGTCGCGTCGGTCCACGCGGTCGATCCCGACAAGAAGGAGCTCGTCTTCGGGGCCACTGCGGGTCCCTACAGCGACCAGATCAAGTACGGCATCGCGCCGATCCTCGAGAAGCAGGGCTACAAGGTCCGTATCGTCGAGTTCAACGACTACATCCAGCCGAACTTCGCGCTCGCGCAAGGCGCGCTCGACGCGAACGTGTTCCAGCACGAGGTCTACCTGAAGAAGTTCTCGACGGAGAACAAGCTCGCGATCAGCGAGGTGCTCAAGGTGCCGACCGCGCCGATCGCGATCTACAGCAGGAAGCACAAGACGCTCGGCGAGGTGCCGGACGGCGCGACGGTCGCGATCCCGAACGATCCGACGAACGCGGCGCGCGCGCTGGTCGTGCTGCAGGACATCGGCTGGCTGACGCTGAAGGACGGCATCGATCCGATCCGCGCGTCGGAGAAGGATGTCGCGGTCAACCGCAAGAACCTCAAGCTGATCCCGCTCGAGGCGGCGCAGTTGCCGCGTTCGTTGTCGGACACCGACTATTCGTTCGTCAACGGCAACTTCGCACTGGCGTCCGGCCTGAAGCTGACCGAGGCGCTGGCGCTCGAGAAGACGTCGCCGACGTATCAGAACGTCGTCGCGGTGAAGACGACCGATCGCGAGAGGCCCTTCGTCAAGGACATCGAGGCGGCATATCGCTCGCGTGAATTCCTCGACGTGACCGAGCGGCGCTTCGCAGGCTTCGTGAAGACCGACTACCAGCGGCAGTTGCAGGCGCAAGCGGCCCGCTGAGCGACGATCGTGGCGAAGAAGCCGATCCGCTTCAACGCGTTCGCGATGAACACGGTCGGGCATCAGTCGCCCGGCCTGTGGACGCATCCGCGCGACGAGTCGACGCGTTACACGGACATCGACCACTGGATCGCGCTCGCGACCTTGCTCGAACGCGGACTGTTCGACGGCGTCTTCATCGCCGACGTGCTCGGCGTCTACGACGTCTATCGCGGCAGCCCGGACGCGGCGCTGCGCCACGCGGTGCAGGTGCCGGTCAACGATCCGCTGCTGATCGTGCCCGCGATGGCGGCCGCGACGCGTCACCTCGGCTTCGGCGTCACGTTCTCGCTGACCTACGAGCATCCCTATCCGTTCGCGCGGCGCATGTCGACGCTCGATCACCTCACGCGCGGCCGCGTGGGCTGGAACATCGTCACCGGCTATCTCGACAGCGCCGCGAAGAATCTCGGGATGACGAAACAGATCGCGCACGACGCGCGCTACGACCTCGCCGACGAATACCTGGACGTGGTCTACAAGTTGTGGGAACACAGCTGGGAGGACGGCGCGGTCCGGCGCGACAAGGCGTCCGGTGTCTTCACCGATCCGTCGCGCGTCCATCCGATCGGACACCGAGGTCTGCACTTCGACGTGCCCGGCATCCACCTGTGCGAGCCGTCGCCGCAGCGCACGCCGGTGCTCTACCAGGCCGGTGCATCGGCACGCGGGCTCACGTTCGCCGGCACGCATGCCGAGTGCGTCTTCATCAGCGCGCCGACGCAAGCCGTTCTCGCGCGTGCGGTCGACGGCATCCGCAACGCGGTCGCGCAGGCCGGACGCGATCCGCACGACGTGTTGATCTACGCGCAGGCGCTGGTCGTCACCGACCGCACCGAGGCGCTCGCGCACGCGAAGTTCGACGACTACCGGTCGCACGTGGACGTCGAGGCGGCGCTGGCGTTGCTGTCCGGCTGGACCGGCATCGACTTCTCGGGCTACGCGCCCGGCGCGAAGATCGAGTACCTCGAGAACGATGCGGGCCGTACCGCGCTCGCCTCGTTCTCGAAGGCCGACCCCGACCGCTCGTGGACCGTCCGCGAGGCCGCGCAATTCGTGGGGCTCGGCGGGCGCGGGCCGGTCCTCGTCGGCGATCCCGGACAGGTGGCCGACGGACTCGAGTCCTGGGTCGACCACACCGGCATCGACGGCTTCAACCTGACCTATGCGGTCCAGCCCGAGACCTTCGTCGACGTCGTCGACCGCATCGTCCCCGTGTTGCAGTCGCGGGGTCGCTATCGCGACGCGTATCCGGACGGCACGCTGCGCGCGAAGCTGTTCGGGCGCGGCGATCGCCTGCCGCGCACGCATGTCGCGAAACGGACCGGCATCCAGGTCCCGACGCCGCTCGCCGCTTGAACCTCTTTTCGAAAGCTCGCATGTCCCTCGTGAATCGCCTGCTCGCCGTCGCGTCGCTACTCCTCGTCGTGCACATCGCCTCCGCCCAGGAGCGCCCGCTGCGTATCGGCGTCACCGCGGGACCGCACGCGCAGATCGCCGAGGTCGCGAAGCAGGTGGCCGCGCGCGACGGCCTGCGCATCGAGATCGTCGAGTTCAACGACTACGTGCAGCCGAACGCGGCGCTCGACGCCGGCGACCTCGACGCGAACAGCTACCAGCATCGTCCCTTCCTCGACAGCCAGATCAAGGCGCGCGGCTATCGCATCGTCGCCGTCGGCAACACGGTCACGTTTCCGATGGGCTTCTACTCGAAGCGGGTCAAGTCGCTGCGCGACCTTCCGGACGGCGCGCAGGTCGCGATCCAGAACGATCCGTCCAACAGCGGTCGCGCGTTGCTGCTGCTCGCGAAGTCCGGCGTGATCGCGTTGAAGCCCGGCGCCGGCCTCGACGCGACGCCGATCGACGTGACGAGCAACCCGAAGCACCTGCGGATCGTGCAGGTCGAGGCGGCGCAACTGCCGCGGTCGCTGGACGACCTGGACGCCGCCGCGATCAACACGAACTACGCGATCACGGCCGGCCTCGTCCCGACGCGCGACGCGATCGCGATCGAGGAGGCCCAGGGGCCTTACGCGAACCTGATCGCCGTGCGTGCGGCCGATCGCGACAAGCCCTGGGTCGCGAAGCTCGTGAAGAGCTTCCAGTCGGCCGAGGTCCGCCAGTTCGTCGAAGCGAAATTCGGCGGCTCGATGGTGCCCGCCTTCTGATGGACGGGTCGAACTGGATGACCGTCTCGATCGACTTCCCCTTCGGCGAGTGGGCCTACGCGAACGACGAGCGCGCGGGCCTGCGGGACGACACGACGGCGCGCACGCCGCACGAGGCGCGGGAGCAGGGACTCGCGGTCGACATCGACCGCGTGAGTCGGCGCTTCGGCGAGCGAACGGTGTTGCACGAGCTCGACCTGCGGATCGCGGCGGGCGAGTTCGTCGCGATCATCGGACGAAGCGGCTGCGGCAAGAGCAGCTTGCTTCGGCTCGTCGCCGGCCTCGACGAACCGGATGGCGGCGAGATCTCCTTCGGCACCACTGCCGATCGCGACGCCGTCCGCATCATGTTCCAGGAAGCGCGGCTGTTGCCGTGGAAGACCGTGCTCGACAACGTCGCGCTCGGCTTGCCGCGCGATGCACTCGAGCACGCGCGCGAATTGCTCGCGCAGGTGGGTCTCGCGGAGCGCGGCGGCGAGTGGCCGGCGGTCCTGTCCGGCGGACAACGGCAACGCGTGGCCCTCGCCCGCGCGCTCGTCCACGATCCGCGCCTGCTGTTGCTCGACGAACCGCTCGGCGCGCTCGACGCGCTGACGCGGATCGAGATGCAGGCGCTGATCGAGTCGCTGTGGTTTCGCAAGGGACTGACCGCGGTGCTCGTGACGCACGACGTCGCCGAGGCCGTGGCCCTCGCCGATCGCGTGATCGTCATCGAGGACGGGCACGTGTCCCAGGACCTGCGCATCGATCTGCCGCGCCCGCGCGCCAGGGGACAGGCGGCGTTCGCGGCCTACGAAGAGAAGTTGCTCGACCGACTGCTTCGGGTGCCGCTGAGCGCCGTCGGCATCGCCCCGACCGTCTGGCTCGATGGCGTGGGGGGCTGATGTCGTCGCTCCCCCGAGATCGCGTTCTCCACCACGGGCGATGTCGTCGCCCGTGATGTTCCGGCAAGAACGTTCCCGAACGCGCAGCGGCGCCCCCGGACGCCCGACGAGGGCCGCTTCGCAGAAGACCTTGGAGACCGACGATGAGTGCCGTCCTCGAGAACCGGTCCGAACCCGCCGCGGAAGTCGCGGTGCAGGCGGACCTGAACTATCTGAACAGCGCGGTCCAGCGGCCCTTGAGCTACACGTTCGAGCCGCCGGAAGGAACCCCGTGGACCACGGGCGACCTGGTTCCCACCCGAGTCGTGATCCACGACGCGCGCCCGGGGGTCGCGTCGGGGGAGCTGTCGCTCGATCGCAGCGGCTTCACGAAGCTCGCGCACCGCAGTGCGCTCCACGATTTTTCCGACGACGCGGCGATCCGCGCGATCTACTACCCCGAGTCCGAGGCGCTGATCCGACAGGCGACCGGCGCCGAGAAGGTCGTCGTGTTCGACCACACGCTGCGCGACAGCGCGAAGGGATCGCGAGCGACCGCCGCGCTGCGCGAGCCGGTCCGTCGCGTGCACAACGACCAGACCGCGACGTCCGGACCGCGCCGCGTCCGCGACCACCTTCCCGCCGACGAGGCCGAAGCGCGCCTCGGGCACCGCTTTGCGATCATCAATCTCTGGCGACCGCTGGCGCGCGTCGAGCAATTCCCGCTGGCGCTTTGCGACGCCCGTTCCATTTCGCCGAGGGACCTGGTCCCGAGCGACCTCGTCTATCGCGAGAAGACCGGCGAGACGTACTCGTTCCTTCCGAATCCTGAGCACCGGTGGTATTGGTTTCCCCGCCTCGGGCCGGACGAGCCCCTGCTGTTGAAGATCTACGATTCGGTCGAGACGGGTGTCGCGCGTCTGACGGCGCACACTGCGTTCGAACTACCCGGCGGAGGCAGCTCGCCGCGCCGGAGCATCGAACTGCGGGCGCTGGTGTTCTGGCCGCCGGGCGCGTGACGGAAAACATGGGAGCCGAATGTCGCAAGGGACGATCGACGATGTCGTGAAGGCGCTGCGCGAGACGCGCGCTCGATGGCGGGACGAGCACGGGCGTTCGCGCGAACCATCGGAACGCGAATTCCCGTCGCGCGATGCGCTGGCGGGGATCGTCACGCTGCTCAAGGGCGCCTTGTTCCCCATGCGGCTCGGACCACCCGACCTGCGCTCCCAGGACGAGGATGCGTTCGTCGCCAGCTCCCTGCGGGCGGCGCTCGAGACCCTCGCCGAACAGGCCCGTCTCGAACTGCATCAACCCGCACAGCGAGGTGCTCTCGCGACGGACGACATCGACGCGCGTGTGAGCGCCGTCGTCACGGCTTTCGCGCAGTCGTTGCCGGCGACCCGCGCGCTGCTCGACACGGACGTCACGGCCGCCTATCAAGGGGATCCGGCGGCCCACAGCGTCGACGAGGTCCTGCTCTGCTATCCGGGCGTCCTCGCGATGATCCATCACCGCCTCGCGCACACGCTGCACCACCTGAACCTGCCGCTGCTCGCGCGCATCGTGACGGAGCTCGCGCATGCGGAGACCGGGATCGACATCCATCCCGGCGCGTCGATCGGGCCGGCATTCTTCATCGATCACGGCACGGGCGTCGTGATCGGCGAGACGGCGATCATCGGGCGCGGGGTGCGGCTCTACCAGGCCGTCACGCTGGGCGCCAAGCGCTTCCCGATGGCAGCGGACGGCGCGCTGCGCAAGGGCCTGCCCCGCCATCCCATCGTCGAGGACGACGTCGTCATCTACGCAGGCGCGACGATCCTCGGCCGCGTGACGATCGGACGCGGTGCGGTGATCGGCGGAAATGTCTGGATCACGAGCGACGTCGCCGCGGGCGCGAGCATCACCCAGGCGGGGTCCGTGACGGGGCCATAAAGCGTCCGGCGGGGCGCGCGGCTCGGCCTCGTACGCGCTTATGACTTTCGCGCATGAGTTGCTCACGCGAAGTTGATTGCGCGGCGGCGCGATGGTCTTCACCATCGTCGACCTCCATCGGGGTCCGTCCTCATGAATCTTCAGCAATGCCGCGCCGTCAAGGAGGCGACGCGTTCCGCGTTCAACCTGACCGAAGCCGCCGAAGTCCTCCACACGTCGCAGTCGGGGATCAGTCGTCAGATCCGCGACCTCGAGGAAGAGCTGGGGATCGCGATCTTCGTTCGCCACGGCAAGCGACTGACCGGCCTCACGCGGCCCGGCGAGACGATCCTGCCGATGATCGATCGCATGCTGGTGGAGGCGCGCAACCTCAAGCGCGCCGGCGAGCATTTCGCCGCGTTGCGGACGGGCACGTTGTCGATCGCGGCGACGCACTCGCAGGCGCGTTATGCGCTGCCTGCCGTCGTGAAGGACTTCGTCGCGGCCTTTCCGGACGTGACCCTCAACCTGCACCAGGGTTCGCCGAAGCAGGTGGCCGAGATGTTGATCTCGGGCGAGGCCGACATCGGCGTGGCGACCGAAGCGCTGGCCGACTTCGAGCAGCTGGTCGCGCTGCCGTGTTATCGCTGGAGCCACAGCGTGATCCTGCCGCCCGACCACGAGCTGCTGAGAACCGACGGGCCGCTGACGCTCGACGCGCTCGCGCGCTATCCGCTCGTGACCTACGAACTCGGCTATACCGGGCGTTCGCACATCGACCGGGCGTTCAGCGATGCGGGGCTCGTCCCGGCCGTCGTGCTGGCCGCGATGGACGCCGACGTCATCAAGACCTACGTCGAACTCGGCATGGGCGTCGGCATCGTGGCCTCGATCGCGTTCGACGAGGAACGCGACCGGACTCTGCGCGCGCTGGACGCGGGTCATCTCTTCGAGGTGAACGTCACCCGTCTCGCGATCCGTGCAGGCGCCTGGCTGCCCGGTTACGTCTACTCGTTCATCGAAGCCTTTGCCCCGACGCTCACGCCGGACGTCGTGAAGGATCGACTGCTCTCGCGCTAGCATCGCGGTCCGGCTCATGAGCCGATGCGCAGCGAACACAGGAGAACGCTCGATGATGAAAGCCGATGCGCCGGTCTGGTTGGTGACCGGTTGTTCCACGGGCTTCGGCCGCGAGCTCGCGACGCTCGTCCTCGAACGCGGTTGGCGCGCCGTCGTCACGGCACGCGACGTGTCGTCGGTCGCGGGCTTCGCCGAGCGCCATGGCGAACGCGTCTTGGTCCGTCCGCTCGACGTCACGATCCACGAGCAGGTCGGCCAGGTCGTCACCGATGCGATGAAGCACTTCGGTCGCATCGACGTCCTCGTCAACAATGCCGGCTACGGCTATCTCGCCGCGATCGAGGAGGGTGAGGACGAGGCGGTCCGCGCGATGTTCGAGACGAACGTCTTCGGGCTGGTCGACCTGACCAAGGCGGTGCTGCCGGTCATGCGCGACCAGCGCAGTGGCCTCATCGTCAACGTCTCGTCGATCGGCGGACTCACCAGTTTCGCGGCGACGGGCTACTACCACGCGACCAAGTACGCGGTCGAAGGCCTGTCCGAGTCGCTCGCGCTCGAGGTCGGGCCGTTGGGCATCGATGTCCTCATCGTCGAGCCGGGGCCGTTCCGCACGAACTGGGCCGGGCCGTCGATCAAGCAATCGAAGACGCGCATCGCCGACTACGACGCCACCGCGGGCGAGCGTCGCCGGCAGACGGAGGCGCGCAGCGGGAAGCAGACGGGCGATCCCGTGCGCGGCGCGCAGGCGATCATCGACGCCGCGCTGGCGGACAAGCCGCCGCTGCGGCTCCTCCTCGGTGCGACCGCCGTCGATCTCGCGCGCAAGAAGCTCGAACGCTTGCGCGTCGATTTCGACACGTGGGAGGCGACCTCGCTCGGCGCCGACTATCCGCCGTGAGGCGCCGCCGGCCACACGGCCGGCCGTTTCACCGCGTCGAGCGGAAGGTCTCGGATCATCGCCGTCCAAGGAGCGCCGCCGGCTCCTGGCCCGCAATGTGGGCCAACGCACAGACCCCGGCGCGTCCTAGGTAGACGGTCGGCCATCGCCGCGCGGAACGCGCCAGGCGCACGCCAAATCCCGAGGGGTACCCGTCAGTCGCGCATCCATGCCCCAAACAGCCCGTGTCATTCGCCGGAAGGTGGCGATGGCATTCGCGGCCGCGAGCGCGGTCGTGCTCGTTTTCACCGGCATCGTCATCGAGTTTCAATTGAACGCCGTCGAACGGGGCGCTCGCGTCGAGGCGCGTGATCTGGCGAGGGCGGTCGCATTCGACGTCGCACTGGGCAGTGAGCGCCTCCAGCAATACGTCGAAGGGCTTCACAAGCTCTATGGTCGCGACATCGTCGTTCTCGACGCTCAGCAGCGCAGCATCGCGGATGCGGACCCGACCGAGGTCGGCAGCGTCTTCGACGACGGCGACGGAGACGACGTCGCTCGAACGCTCAAGGACGGGCAGGTCCGGTATTTCGTCGAGCGCAACAGCTACCACCCGGACGGCGCGAAACAAGTCGTCGTTCCCCGCCGTGAGGTGGGCGGCACCAATGGCCCGGTCGTCGGTGCGGTCATCCTCGAATACACCCAGATCGTCCAGGAGCTGCGCGACGCGGTCGCGTGGCAGATCTATGCGGTCGGCGGTGCGGGAGCGCTCGGTGCCGTCCTGGTCGCCTTGTTGGGTGTGAAGCTCTCCCGGTCCCTGCTGCTGCGCCTGGAGGGCGAGAAGGAGGCCGCGCTGCAGATCGAACATCTGGCCTTTCACGACAAGCTCACGGGGCTGTCGAACCGGGGCATGTTTTCGCGCGTCCTGGACCGGGGACTGAAGCAAGCGAAACGCGATGCTCGACAACTGGCCGTCTTCTTCGTCGACCTCGACCGTTTCAAGAACATCAACGACACGCTCGGGCACGAAGCGGGCGACCTGCTGCTCAAGGAAATGGCGACACGACTCCAGTCCTGCCTGCGGGAGAGCGACTGCGTCGCGCGATTGGGCGGCGACGAATTCGTCATCATGGTTCCGGGCCTGATCGGCGTGGAGCCTCTGGCCGCGGTGGCGCACAAGGTCCTGGCCGCCATATCGCGCTCCCTCACGCTGGGAGACCACGAATTCCACGTGACCGCGAGCATCGGCATCAGCGTCTACCCGACCGATGGCGAGGACGAGCGCGTCCTGATGAAGAACGCCGATATCGCGATGTATCAAGCGAAGGAGGACGGCAAGAACACCTTCAAGTTCTATTCCGCCGAGTTCAATACGCATTCGGTCGAGAAGCTCGCCTTCGAGTCGAGTCTGCGACGAGCGCTGGACGCGCAACAGTTCCGCGTTCACTACCAACCCAAGGTCGACTGCCAGACGAACCGGATGACCGGGGTCGAGGCGCTGGTGCGCTGGGATCACCCGGACCTGGGGAACGTGCCTCCGGGGAAGTTCATTCCCGTGGCGGAGGAGAACGGCATGATCGTCGAACTCGGCCGTTGGGTTCTCAATATGGCCTGTCGGCAGCATGTGAGTTGGCGAAGGCTCGGTTATTCGCCGCTGCGCATGTCGGTCAATCTTTCGGCGCGCCAGTTCTTCGACGACGGCCTGCTCGCGGATGTTCGCGATGCCCTCGTCCTGTCGGGCATGGAGCCTGCGTTCCTCGAGCTCGAGATCACCGAGAGCATGCTGATGCGCAACGCGGCGAAGGCGAACGACGTGCTGGTCGAGTTCAAGAAGCTGGGCATCCGGTTGTCGCTGGACGACTTCGGAACGGGGTATTCGTCGCTGTCGAACCTGAAGCGCTTCCCGATCGACACAATCAAGGTCGATCGCTCCTTCGTTCGCGATCTCGTGACCAACGAAGAAGACCAGGCCATCACGGACGCGATCATCGCGATGGGCAAGTCGCTGAAGATGTCCATCGTGGCCGAAGGGGTCGAGACCGAGGGCCAGGTGGCGTTCCTGCGCGAGCACGACTGCGACGAACTCCAGGGATTCTTCTTCAGCAAGGCCGTACCCGCGTCTGCGATCACCGACCTGCTGATGGCACAGCCCTGGGCCTATCCCCGGGACAAGGGCCTGGTGTGGGGCGCCGACGCGAGATTCTCCGACTCGCTGGCGTTGCCGCTCGCTTGAATCCGGCTCGCCTGTGCGGCTCCCGGTCGGCTAGTTCGGCATGTTCTCGAACTGCGGCACGTCGAGCGGCGTCGCCCAGTCGAGGCGGCGCTTGGTGAACATCTCCAGCTTCGGTGCGAAGCCGTCCCGGCGTTCGAGGCTGCCGAGCGTGACGAAGATCGTTCCGGGGAAACTCTCGAGCTTGTCGGTGAACACCCGGGCTCCGCACTCGGGGCAGAAGTTGCGATCGAGTTTCTTCCCGGATTGGGCGATGTAGGAAAACGCCTTCGGCTGGCCGCTCAGCAAGCTGAAGTCGCCCTCGGGCACGCCGAAGAAGGTCGCGGCCTCGCCGCCACTCGCTTTCTTGCAGTCCAGGCAATGACAAAGGGCGATGAAGCTCGGGTCGGTGTCGAACTCGAACGTGACGCTGCCGCACGCACACTGCCCGCGATGTTTCTTCGGCATCGATCCCCCTGAATGACTCGCCTGCTTCGCGACGAACGCCTGCGTGCCGACGATAGCTGCCGAAGCGACGACGCGAAAGGGTGGACCGGTCAAACGTGGTCAAGACGAAGCATGGCCGGCTCGGCGATCCTTTGCGCTCCGGCGTCGTCGGCAGTCCCACCCACTCACCACGACCGACCCCGCCTCGCTCAGGCGTATTGCGCGACCCCGTTTCCGAAGGACCAGTTCTCTTTCTTCACCTCGACGAGGTTGATGAAGACGTCCTCCCGACGCACGCCGAGGCGTTCGTGCAGGCCGTCGGCGATCGCCTTGTAGAAGGCCTTCTTCATCTCGAGCGTCCTGCCCTCGTTGAGCGTGACCTGGATCAGCACGCAGTCCGGCGAGCGTTCGATGTCGAGGTAGGTCGGATCGACGAACAGCGCCGACGGATCGTGCTCGGCGATGACCTGGAAGCGATCGTTCTTCGGCACGTTGATGGTCGCGAGCATCGCGTCGTAGACGACGTCGCCGATGGTCTTGCGATGCGCGGCGGATTTCCCGCGCGCGAGATCGATGCGAACGAAGGGCATGGTCTTCTCTCGAATGAGGATCAGGAGGCTGCGGCCTGCTTCTGGCTCTCGTACACCTTGAGGTGCGCATAGGCCGCGCGGAAGATCGGGGCGTCGATGCCGAAGCCTTCGGCCCGCCGCAGCAGGTCGCCGACGATGTCGTCGGCCTCCAGGCGGACCGCGCCCTGCGCGATGTCGCGCATCATCGACGCCGACCATGCGAGTTGGCGATCGAGCAGCAGCGCGGCGATCTGCTGCTTCACCGCGTCGGGCACGGGATGTCCCGCGCGCTCCGCGGTCGACTGGCTTTCGGCGATGGCCTGGCGCATCACCTGCTCGCCCGCCTCGGACTTGAGGATCTCGGCCACGGTGCCGCGCATCAGGCAGGTGACGGCGGCGCCCGTCGCGACCGTGACCCACTTGTTCCAAAGGTCCTGCTCGATGTCGGTCGACAGCACGCGCACGCCGGGCGTCCGCTGCATCAAGGCATGCAGTCGCGACGCCAGCTCGCGCTGATCGTCGACGCGCGCGCCGACCAGAAAGCGTTCCGCCGCGCCGAATTGCACGATCGTCCCGTCGCGGTCGAGCATGGTCGCGATGTACGACGCGCCGCCGAGCACGCGCGCTCGACCGAAGCGTGCGTCGAGGCGATCGTAGGCGGCGAGGCCGTTCAACAGCGGAACCACCATCGCGCCGCCGTCGATCGCCGGTGCGATCGAGGCCATCGCCGAGTCGAGGTCGTAGGTCTTGCAGGTCAGCAGCACGACGTCGTAGCGATCGGAGGCTGTGACCGCCTCGGTCGCGGCGACGCGGCGATCGAAGGACGCGGCTTCGCTGCGGATCACGAGCCCGCGCTCGGCGAGGACCGTCGCCCGTTTCGGGCGGACCAGGAAGGTGACGTCGGCGCCGGCCTCGATGAGTCGCGCGCCGTAGAAGCCGCCGACCGCGCCGGCGCCGAGGACCAGGACCTTCATGGGTGTCGAGTCGCTGTTCATGAGTTCTTATATGACGGTGGACATCTATTTTAGATGTTAGATATCATCTATTCCACTGTCAAACGAGGGGGGCGCGATGCCACGCGCGTCGAGGGAACAGGCGAGCAGCAACCGCGTCGCGATCGAGGAATCGGCGTCGCGCCTGTTCCGCGAGCGTGGCTTCGGCGGCGTAAGCGTGGCCGAGGTGATGGCCGACGCCGGCTTCACGCACGGCGGCTTCTACGGTCACTTCGCGTCCAAGGACGAGCTCGCGGCGATCGCCTGCACGCGCGCCTTCGAGGACTCCCTCGATCGCTGGAAGCAACGTGTCGCCGGGCAAGGCGACGAGGCGTCGGCACTCGGCGCGCTGATCGACGGCTACCTGGCGCCGCGCAACCTGCGCGCACCGGGCGGCGCGTGTCCGTCCGCCGCGCTGTCGAACGACGTGTCGCGGGAGGGCGAGGACAAGCCCGTCAGAGCCGCCTTCGTGGCGGGCGTGAAGGCTCAGCTCGATCTGTTGCTGTCGGTGCAGGATCCCGACCGGCCGCCCGATACGGACAAGGCGTTGGTGCAGCTCGCGACGATGGTCGGCGCGCTGGTGCTCGCGCGCGCGACGGCGGGCGATCCGATCTCGGGCGACTTCGTGCGGGCGGTGCGGGAGCGCTTTGCGGGACTCGTGGACGAGGCGACGGTCTAGGCGTCACACCCGACGCGCCAACGCCGCGAAGAAGAGTTCCGATTGCAGGCGTTCGCCGAGCGTCTGTGCGGCAACCCGTGCGGCCAGCGCCGGGGCGACCGGCGCCAGCGGACGGCCGGTGGACATCGCGAGCACCTGCGCCTGGCAGGCGCGCTCGAGGTAGTAGAGATCGTCGTAAGCGTGGTCGATGCGGGAGCCGCAGACGACGACGCCGTGGTTGGCGAGGAACGCGATTTGCCCGCCCGCCATCGTGCGCGCGATCCGCTCGCCTTCGGCCGCGTCGAGCGCGAGACCGTTGTAGCGATCGTCGAAGGCCACGCGCCCGTGGAAGCGCATCGCGTTCTGGGAGAGCGTCGTGTCGAAGGCGTCACCCGCGACGAGCGTGAGCGCCGTCGCGTGCGGCATGTGCGTGTGAAGCACGCAGGCGTGCCCCGCGATGCGATGGATCGCCGCGTGGATGAACATCGCCGTCGGCTCGACCTCGTGCGCGCCGTGCAGGCGCCGGCCCTCGCCGTCGATCAGCACGATGTCGTCGTCCCGCACCTCGCTCCACAGCAGGCCGCGCGGGTTGATCAGGAAACGGTCCGATCCGTCGGGCAGCTGCACGCTGAAGTGGTTGCAGACGCCTTCGGCGAGTCCGTGATAAGCCGCGGCGCGCAGCGCCAGCGCGAGCTGCGCGCGCAGGGGGCTCGCCTCGCGGAACACGTCCTCCGCTGATCGGGACGACACATTCGATGGGGTCATGAAGCTTCCTTCCGATGGCGGGTTGCGGGCCGGCGGATGCCACGTTACCCTTCTTGACGATTGTCGACAATCGGCAGTCGAGCAAGGAAAGGATCTTCGAATGCTCATGGCTCCCTTCGCCAACTTCGGCCGCCAGCCGGCATGGCTCACCTTCGATTGCTACGGGACGCTGATCCAGTGGGACGAGGGCCTCGTCGACGCCGTTCGCTCGATCCTCGCGAAGAAGAGGGATGCGGATGGAGTTGCCACCGACCGGTTGATCGCCGTGTTCGACCGCCACGAACACGAACTCGAGGCCGAGCGACCGCATCGTTCGTTCCGCGACGTGGCGGGCATCGCGTTGCGCCGCACGCTCGACGAACTCGGACTGGAATCGTCGGCCGACGACGTCGCGATCCTCACCGAGCGCATCGCCCTCATGCCGCCGTTCCAGGAGGTCGTCCCCGCGCTCGCGCAGCTCAAGCACATGGGCTTCCGCCTGTGCATCGTCTCGAACACGGACGACGACATCATCGCGGGCAACGTGGCGCAGCTCGGGGGAACGATCGATCGCGTCATCACGGCGCAGCAGGCCGGCGCCTACAAACCGACGCGCCAGATTTTCGCGCATGCGCATCAAGCGCTCGACGTCTCGAAAGAGGACGTGGTGCATATCTGCGCGAGCCCGCATCTCGACCTCGTCGCCGCGCGCGACATCGGCTTCCGCTGCGTCTGGATCGATCGCGGCACCGCACGTCGTCCGCTGCCCGACTACACCCCCGACGCGATCCTGCCGCGCCTCGATCGCGTTCCCGTTTTGTTCAAGCAGCTCGGCTGGGGCCGCGCGTGAGTGCGCAGCCACAGCAGCTCCGACGGATCGAGAAGCGCTCGGCGGAGGATCTCGTGATCGAGGCGTTGCGCGACTACATCCTGTCGGGGAGCGTGGCGCCGGGCGCGCGCCTGACCGAGATCGCGCTCGCGGAGCACATGGGGGTCGCGCGGGCGACGCTGCGGACGGGGCTGCATCGCCTCGCCGCGGAAGGCATCGTGATCCAGACCCCGTACGTCGGGTGGCAGGTCGCCACGCTCGACGCACACGACGTGTGGGAACTGTGGACGCTGCGCGGCAGCCTCGAGGGCCTCGCCGCCGGACTGGCGGCGCAGACGACGGACGAGGCCGCGTTCGCCGCCGTGCTCCAGGCGCACGACCGACTGGAGGCCGCGTGTGCGGCGGGTCGGATGGCGGAGATCAACAAGGCCGACGGCGCGCTGCACGCGGCCATCATCGACGCCGCAGGGCACGGCCGGCTTCGCCATCAATACCGGCTCGTCGAGCAGCAGGTCCGCTTGCTGATCGCGACGAGCAACGCGTTCGCCTCCGACGGTCCGGATGACATCGCGCGCCAGCATCGCCCGCTCGCCGCGGCGTTGCGCGGGCGCGATGCGGACCGAGCCTCGCGCGAGGCGCTGACGCATAACGAAGTGGAAGGGAAGCGGCTCGTCGCGTGGCTGACGGCGCGCCACGACGCCTGATCGCGACCGTCGACGTCGCGGCGGCACGCGCAGTCGGAGGTTCGTGTCAGGCGCCGAAGCCGAGTCCCCGGACCAGAAATTCCGAGATGCCGTCGAGCATCTCCTCGACGGTGACGTGACGGTTCAACGACCAGCGGCGCAGCGCGATCATCGTCGGCAGGAAGGTGAGGATGTTCGCGGACAGGTGAGGGGACTTCAACGGACGGTCGAGCTGCCTGGACGCGTCCTTCAAGATGACCTCGAACATCCCGATGAACTCCTCGACGCGCGCGAGAATGACCTTGCGGGAGCGCGCGTCGAGCAGGTGGCTGTCCTGGTAGATCAGGAGGATTTCCTCCTGATGGCGGTACATCACCTCGCACACCGCGCGGACGGTCGAGCGCACGCGGGTGAGCGGGTCCGACGAGGTGTCGAGCGCCTTGCGCGTCTCCTCCTGGTACTCCCCGACGATCTGGTCGCAGACGAGGTAGAGGATGTCCTCCTTCGACTCGACGTAGTTGTAGATCGTCCCTTGCGTCATCCCGGCCACGCGACCGATGTCGCGCACGGTCGCCTCGTGAAAGCCCTTCTCCTTGAATACGTGCACGGCCGCGGTGATCAACGCCTGCCGACGCTGACGGATCAGGTCGGCATCCTTGCTGGCCGACTTGACGACACGACGTCGCACGGGTGCGGGTTCGACTGCACGGGCCTTGATGTTCAACGGCTGTCCTTTCTCGATCCGGCGCTCAGAGACTCGTCGGACGACGAGTCCTTGCCGAGGCGCGTCGCGCCCGAGGCCCCGAGGATTCCATAGAGCCACCACGCTCGTCAAACGCGTCCGACGCGGCGGACGCTTGACACGAGCTTTTGCAACGTTCAATACTGAGCGCTCAGTCAGGTTGAACCGGACGCTACAAAAAGAGGAGACCATGGAGATTCGTCGACACGTTGGAGCGTGGCTGGCCGCGTGCGGCCTCGCGGCAGGTGCGGTGCTGCCGTGGACCGCCGCGGCGCAAACGAACGGCGTCACGCCGACGACGATCACGATCGGCGTCTTCGGTCCGATCTCGGGCCCGGCGTCGTACATCGGTCTGGCCGGTCGCGACGGCGCAGCGCTCGCCTTCAAGGAGATCAACGCGGCGGGTGGCGTGAACGGCCGGAAGATCCAGATCGTGTTCGAGGACGACGCACATTCGCCCGCGCGCGCCGTGGCCGCGGTGCGCAAGCTCGTCGAGCAGGACAAGGTCTTCATGCTGATGTCGGTCGGCGGCAGCAACGCGACCGCGGGGACTATCGACTACGTGAAAGACAGCGGCGTCCCGATGTTCGTCTCGATCGCATCGGCGCCGGGCGTGACCTATCCGTTCCAGCGCACGATGTTCCGCGGTGGCACGACCGAGACCGCGCGCTATGGCGAACTCTATGCCGAGTACCTCGCCACGCAGTACAAGGGCAAGCGCATCGCGATCCTCTCGGGACGCGAGGAATACCCCCGCAACGAAGGCGACGCGACGGCGCAGAAGCTCAAGGAGTGGTTCAACCTCGAGCCGGTCGGTCGTTTCGAATTCAATATCGGCGACAAGGACTTCACGCCGCAACTGACCGGCGCCCAGCGCGCGAACGCCGACGTGATCGCGTTCTTCGGCAATCCGGCGGAGGCGGGCATCGCGATCCGCCAGGCGCGCGACCTCGGGCTGGCGCAGCCGTTCTTCGTCGGCGCCAACATGGTCGACCCCGCCGTCGTCGCCGCCGCGAAGGGCGCGGCCGAGGGCGTCGCCGGCTTCGCGCTCGTGCCGATGCTGCCGGGCTCCAGGCTCCCCGAGATCCAGAAGTGGGAAGCGACGTGGAAGAAGGAATACCCGAACGCGCCGCCCGCCCGTCCGAACGTCTTCGACGTCATGGCGTATGCCGATGCGTACGTGGTGGCCGAGGGCCTCAAGCGCGCGGGGCCGAACCCGACCGCCGACGGGCTCATCAAGGGCCTCGAGTCGATCCAGAACTACCGCGTCGGTCCGATCGCGACGCCGCGGACGTTCAGCACCAAGCACCACATCGGCAACCTGACGCTCGTGCCGATGGTGGTGAAGGATGGCAACTGGGATCCGCTGCCCTGGCAGGGCACGCATCCGAGCGATGTGCTGAAGCGTTATCCCTGACGAATCCGGCGCGCGCCGCGATGCCGCTCACCTTCTATCTCCAGCTCGCAATCGCGGGGGTCAGCGTCGGTGCGATCTACGCACTGGTCGCGCTCGCGATCGTCATTCCCTTCAAGGCGTCCGGCGTGCTGAACTTCGGACAGGGCGAGGTCGCGACGCTCGGCGCCTACACCGCGCTGATCCTCACCCAGTCGGGACTGGCCTATCCCGTGATCGCCCTGCTCGTCATCGTCACCGGCGCGGTCGTCGGCGTGATCGTCGAGCGCCTGCTGATCCGGCCGATCGCGTCGGCGCCACCGTTCACGATCGTCATCGCGACGTTCGCGATCGGCCTCGCGATCAAGAGCGCGATCCAGATCCACTGGGGCGACACGACCTTCGCGCTCGCGGGTCCGTTCGGCGACGACCCGGTGATCGTCGGCGGCGTGCGGATGAACCCCACGTCGCTGTGGATCGTCTTCTGCACCGTCGCGATCACACTGCTTCTCGCGGCCTTCTTCCGCTTCGCGAGGACCGGGAAGGCGATGCGAGCGGTCGCGATCAATCCCGAGGCTGCGACGTTGATGGGCGTCAGGGTCAACGGCATCTATCGCTGGGCCTGGGCGATCAGCGCCACGATCGGTGCGTCGGCGGGCCTGCTCGTCGCACCCGTGGTCGGCATCAATCCCGAGGTGGGCCAACTCATCCTGCGCGGGCTCGTCGCCGCCGTGCTCGGCGGCTTCACGAGCATCCAGGGCGCCGTGGTCGGCGGCATCGTGGTCGGGTTGCTCGAGACCTTCGCGTCGATCACGGTGGGGAGCACGTTCAAGAACCTCACGCCGTTCATCGTGCTGATGCTGTTGCTGATCTTCCGTCCGTACGGCCTGTTCGGCGCCCGCGACGTGCATCGGGTCTGACGCCGAGATGAACGTTCGCTCGGCGATCGGTGCGATCGGCGTCGTGGCCCTCGTGTTCGTCGCGTCGGCGTTCGGGACGTACCCGACCTATCTGCTGAGCCTCGCGATGATCAACGTGATCGCGGCGGTGGGTCTCAACCTGCTGATCGGCAACTCGGGCCAGATCTCGCTGTGCCACTCGTCGTTCATGGCCGTCGGAGCCTACGTCTCGGCACTCCTGACGGCGCGCCTGGGGCTGCCGTTCTGGGCGGCGATCCCCGTCGGCGCGGCCGCCGCAGCCGGGATCGGCGCACTGCTCGGCCTGCCCGCGCGCCGCCTGTCCGGAATCTATCTCGCGCTCGCGACGCTCGGCTTCCTGCAGATCGTGCAGATCGCCATCGAGGAATTCGCGGACGTGACCGGCGGCGTGCGCGGCCTGACCATCCCGAAGGCTCGCGTCGTCGCGAGTGCCGCACCGATGTCGGCCTTCGCGCTGTTCTGCGTGGTCCTGGTGTCGTGCGCATTCTCGATCTGGGTCGCACGCAACCTGCTGCGGTCGCGGCTCGGCCGCGAGTTCAACGCCGTGCGGCAGAGCCCGCACGCGGCGCAGGCACTCGGCATCTCGGTCGCCCGCGTCAAGCTCACCGCGTTCGCGCTGTCGTCCGGTTACGCAGGATTCGCCGGAGGTCTCTTCGCGATCGTCGTCGGCTTCGTCGATCCGAACGAGTTCGGCATCGGCGCCGCGCTGCGCCAGCTCACGTTCATCGTGATCGGCGGTATCGGCTCGATCGTCGGTTCGATCCTCGGCGCGGTCGTCCTGTCGGCCCTCCCCGAACTGCTGCGGCCGGTCAAGGAATACAACGAGCTCGTCTCGGCACTGCTGCTCCTCGCCGCGCTGCTGTTCATGCCGCACGGCCTCGTGATGCTGTGGCGTCGCCTGTTGCCGACACGCCTCGTCGCGACACGCGAGTCGGCCGCATGACGCCGCGCCTCGAACTCGTCGACGTGGACGTGCGGCTCGGCGGCGTCCACGCGGTCCGCGGCCTGTCGCTCGCCGTCGCGCCCGGCGAAATCCGCGGTCTCATCGGACCGAACGGCGCGGGCAAGACGACGGTCATCAACGCGATCACGGGCGCGGTCCCGCTCGCCGGCGGCGCGATCCGCCTCGACGGACACGACATCGCGGGCCTCCCCGCACACGAGGTGAGTCGTCGCGGCGTCGGTCGGACCTTCCAGCACGTAGAGCCGTTCGGCGACCTGAGCGTGCTCGACAACGTGCTCGTCGGTGCAGGCCGTTCCCATCGAAGCCACGTGGTCGCGCAGGCGCTGGCGCTGCCGCGCGCGCGCGAGCGCGAACGTCGTCTTCATGCGTTCGCGATGGAGACGCTCGAGGCCTTCGGCCTCGCGCACGTCGCGTACGCACGCGCCGACAGCCTTCCGTTCGGCCTGCTCAAACGCATGGACCTCGCCCGTTCGATGGCGGCGGCGCCGCGGCTGCTGCTGATGGACGAACCGACGAGCGGCATGAGCGAATCGGAGGCGGACCGCGCGATCGCGGTCGCACGCGAACTCGCGTCGGCCCGCGACATCACGCTGATCGTCGTCGAGCACAACATGCGCGTGATGATGGCGCTCGCCGAGCGCATCACGGTCATTCAGTTCGGATCCTTCGTCGCCGAAGGAACGCCCGAACAAGTCCAGGTCGATCCGCTCGTCGTCGACGCGTATCTCGGGGAGGAGGCCGTCGATGTCGACACCGCTGCTGTCCCTTGAACGCGTGACGACGGGTTACACGCAGCTCGACGTGATCCACGAGGTCTCGCTGCGCGTCGACGATCGTTCGATCGTCGCGATCCTCGGTCCGAACGGCGCCGGCAAGACCGCACTGATGCGCGCGGTCAGCGGACTGAACCGCGTGCGCGCGGGGCGCGTGATGTTCGACGGCGAGGACCTCGCGCGCGCGCACGCGGCCGACGTCGTGTCGCGGGGCGTGATCCATGTTCCGCAGGGGCGCGCGCTCTTCGGCGCGATGACCGTGCGCGAGAACCTCGAGATGGGCGCGTACCTCCTCGGCGACGGCGTCGAACGCCGACGGCGCCTCGACAACGTGTTCGAGCTGTTCCCGGTCCTGAAGGAGCGTGCGTGGCAGGCCGCCGCCTACCTCTCGGGCGGCGAGCAGCAGATGCTCGCAATCGGCCGCGCGCTGATGTCGAGGCCGCGCCTGCTGCTGCTCGACGAGCCGTCGCTGGGCCTCGCGCCCCGCGTGTTCGACGACATCCTCGCGCGGGTGAAAGAGATCCACGCGGCGGGCGCGTCGATCCTCATCGCCGAGCAGAGCGTGCGCAAGGTCCTGCGCATCGCGCACTACGGCTATGTGCTCGAGAACGGCGCGATCGCGCTCGAGGGCACCGGAGACGAACTCGCGCGCGATGCGCGCGTCGAGCGCGCGTATCTGGCGTCTGCCGCGCATGCCAGCACTGACTGAACCTCGAACTGATCGGATCGCGACCATGACACTCATCGATGTCCATTCCCACTGGGGCACGAAGCGCGGCTACACGCTGCGCACCGAGGCGGAACTCGCGCAGCAGCGCAAGACGTGGAACTCGGAGCCGCGATATCACACCGAGGCCGAGATGATCGAGCACTTCCGCGAGAACGACGTGAAGGTCATCCTCGACTTCGGCTTCACGAAGTTCGAGTCGCTCGAAGACGCCGCGAAGACGCATGACTACGGCTTCGAGGTCCAGCGCATGGGGATGGATCGCATCCTCGGGCACTGGATCCACATCGAACCCGCGACCGGCGAGGCGGGCGTGCGCGAACTGCGTCGTTGCATCGAGAAGGCACCCGGGTTTCTCGGCTTCGCCGTCAACGGCTCGGGCAGCGGACCGGCGAGCGACCCGAAGTGGTACCCGTTCTACGACCTGTGCATCCAGGCGGAAATCCCGGTGCTGGTGTTCGTCGGCACCACGGGTCTCGGCGCGGGACTGCCCGGCGGCATGGGCATCCTGCTCGACGACTGCCATCCGCGGCACCTCGACTTCATCGCCGCGAAGTTTCCGCGCCTGCGCATCGTCGCCGCGCGTCCCGGTTGGCCATGGCAGACCGAGACGATCGCCGTGCTGATGCACAAGCGGAACATCTGGTACGAGTTGCACGGCTGGTCGCCGAAGTATTTCACCGCCGACCTGAAGCACGACATCTCGCGCCGCTTGCGCAGCCGCCTGATGTTCGGCGCCGACTATCCGCTGTACACGTACGAACGCCTGCAGCGCGAGTGGCGCGAGCAAGGCTACGCCGAGGACGTCCTCGCGGACGTGTTCCACAACAACGCCGAGCGCTTCCTCGCCGGCGAGGAGGCGTCGTGAATCTCGAACTCGCAGGCAAGGTTGCGATCGTCGGCGGCGCGAGCCAGGGCATCGGCTACGGCATCGCGCGCACGCTCGCCGCGGAAGGCGCGACGGTGGTGATGACCGCGCGCCGCGAGAAGGATCTTTTGCCCGCGGCGGAGCGTATCGCGAGCGAGACCGGAGCGACGACGCTGCCGGTCCAGGCCGACTGTCGCTTGGCGGACGACTGCAGGCGCGTCGTCGCGACGACGCTGGAACGTCTCGGCGGCGTCGACATCCTCGTCAACAACGACGGCGCGCCGCCGCTCGGATCGATCCTGTCGTTCGACGACGTCGCATGGAGCAAGGCCGTCGAGCAGAACCTGATGTATCCGATCCGCATGGCACGCGAGGTCGTGCCGTCGATGAAGGCGCGCGGCGGCGGCAGCATCCTCAACATCACGGCGCTCTCGGCGATCCAGCCGATCGCCCAGCTCGGGCTCTCGGTCACGACCTGGTCGGGCGTGCTCGCGTGGGCGAAGACCCTGTCGATGGAACTCGGCGAGTTCGCGATCAACGTCAACAGCATCTGTCCCGGCTACATCGACACGACGCGGCTTCAGAAGGTCTTCGCGGCCGGCGAAGAGAGCGCCGATTCGGTGGCCGCGCGCATGGCCGCCGAAGTCCCGATGAAGCGCATCGGTTCGGTCGACGACATCGCGAGCCTGGTCGCGCTGCTCGTGTCGCCGAAGGGGGCGTACATCACCGGTACCGCGATCCAGGTCGACGGCGGCCTCGTGCGCGCGGTGCGTTGAGGAGTTCATCGATGATCCAGGCACCGCACTTCCCCGCGCCCGACGTGGTCGCGCGTTACCGCTCGCATGGCTGGTGGGGCGACCGTACCTTCGCCGACATCCTGGAGGCGCGCGTGGCGGCGCATCCCGACCGCCCGGTGTTCACCGACGCGAGGCGTTCGCTCACCTATGCCGAACTCTGGTCGCAAGTGAAGCGCTTCGCCGAGTTCCTGCGTCGACAAGGGCTCTCGCGCGGCGACGTCGTCACGCTGCAGATGCCGAACCGCATCGAGTTCCCTGTCGTGTTCTTCGCCCTCGAGATGATCGGCGCCGTCGCTAACAAGATCAGCTCGGACCTGCGCGCGGTCGAGGTCGATTACATCCTGCGGTTCTCGAAGTCGAAGGCGTACGTCTGCGCGCGCGAGTTCAAGGGCTTCGACTACGTCGACATGATCGGGTCGATCCGCGGCGGCCTGCCGGACCTCGTGACCGCGATCTGCGTCGACGCGACCGATGCGCCGGGCCTGGTGTCGCTCGCCGCCGCACTCGAGACGACGCCCGAGATCGCAGAGACGGAGCGCGTGCGCATGAGCGCCGACGAGATCATGCGCATGTGCTTCACGTCGGGGACGACGGGCAACCCGAAAGGAGTGCTGCACAGCTTCAACACGACGCTGTGCGCCGCGGAATTCTTCAACCGCTACCTCGCGGTCGACGAGAAGGACGTCTTCCTGATCTACCTGCCCGTCGGCTTGAACTGGGGCTATCTGTCGCTCCTTCAGACGGTGATGGCCGGTGCGCGTGCCGTGCTGATGGAACGGTTCTCGGCGAGGGCCGCGCTGGAGACGATCGAACGCGAGCGCGTCACGTACGTACCGACGGCGCCTGCGTCGATCGTCGCGATGCTCAATGCCGACGACCTCGCGTCGCGCGATCTGTCGTCGCTGCGCATCGTGATCACCGGCGGCGCCTCGGCGTCGATCGAGACGATCCGCGCGTTCCAGGTCGCGCTGCCCGGCGTGAAGCTGATCGAGTTGTACGGCATGCTCGAGACGGGCTTCCACTCGATCACGCGCCTGACCGACGATCCGCTGAAGGTGAACGGCACCATCGGGCGCTGCATCGACGAACTCGAGCTCGCGCTCCTCGACGACGACGGCCGGCCCGTCGCGCGCGGACAGCAGGGCGAGATCGCCGCGAAGGGTCCATCGGTCCACCTCGGTTACCTCGACAACGACGCCGCGAACCGCGACAGCTTCAACGCCGACGACTGGTTCCTCAGCGGAGACCTCGGCGAGGTGGTCGACGACGACGGCAACGTGCGCATCTCCGGACGGAAGAAGGAGATGATCAATCGCGGCGGGAAGAAGTTTTTTCCCCGAGAGATCGAAGAGATCCTCTACGAGCACCCCGCGTTCCTGCAGGTCGCGATCGTGGGCATGCCGGATCCCCGCCTCGGCGAGCGAAACTGCCTGTGCGCGATCGTGAAGCCGGGACATCGCGTCACGCTCGACGAGACGGTGCGTCTTCTCAAGGGTCGCGTGGCCGACTACAAGCTGCCCGAGCAGTTGGAGATTCGCGAGGAGATTCCGATGACGCCGAGCGGGAAGATCCGGCGGGGAGAGCTCGTGAAGGAACTGGTGAGAGAGGGACGGTGAGAACGCCGGACGCCGATCGCCCTCGGCCCGGGAACACGTAGAGGCGTCGTCGTTCCTTCAGCCGTTCAACGACCGCGACTCGCGCGCATCGAAGCGGAAGTCCGCGCCGCAGACCGGTTCCCATACGGTCTCTCCGAGACGAGGATCTCACCGCCGCGGCCGCCGTTCGCCGTCCGGCTCGGCGTGTCGAGCGCTGTCGATCGACGAGACTCCTGCGCACCGCCAAGTCGCTGCTGCGGCCAAGCGACGGTCGCTTCGTCACGACGCTTCGCTTCGAAAGCGGACCGCTGCTGAAGGTCGTCGATGGTGATCGTCAGTCGTCCGGCGCAACCCGCCACCACGGTGCCCTCTTCTCCGCACTGCTCCGAAGTGCGCTGTTGTCAACGCTGTTGGTCATTTGAGACAGATCGACCCATTCGAGCTCAAGGATTGTCTCCAAATGCCGATCGACTCATACGCCTACTGTAATTTCCAGCGCGCTCACCGGCCCTTGTCGGCGGGGGTGATTCACCGAGTCGCTGCGATTGACTCGAGTAGAAGGCTTCGATCCTGCTGCCGCGCAAGCGCGGCTCAGGTTGCAATTCAGCAGAAGGGGAATGTTGGTGATCAGGTTCGGAGGCACTTCCGCCTCATGGCGACGCACGGGAGCGCATGCGTCGCGCAGCAGTGAAAGATGGTGGTGGTCGGTTCTTCGGATCTGCGGGCTCGCAGGCATCCTGATCGGCACACCGGCCTTTGCAGCGGACCCCCAGATCACGGGGTGGACCGACAGTCCGGATCCGGTTGCTGCAGGCGGCTTGCTGACCTATAGCGCGCACATCGATAACAGTTCGCTCGACGTCGCGAACAATGTCGTCGTATCGGTCCCGGTTCCCGCTGGCGCGACCTTCGTATCGGCAACCGCTCCCTGCGCGCTCGCAGCCGGCACGATCACCTGCAACCTCGGACCGATCGGCGGCAGCGGCACCGACCCGCGCAACCTCGATTTCGTCTTCCGCGCCGGCGGACCGGCGCCGGCATCGATCACCGCAGTCGCCACGCTGACCGCGGACAACGACACCAACACGACGAACAACGTCCAGTCGCAGACGACCACCGTCATCGCCGGCGGAGACCTGTCGCTGACAAAGACGGGTTCGCCGAACCCGGTCACGGGTGGCGCGAACATCACCTACACGCTGACGGCAGCCAATGCCGGGCCCAACGCATCGGGCAACCTCGTCGTCACCGACAACCTGCCGCCGTCGGTCGGCTTCGTATCGGCGAGCGGATCGGGCTGGAGCTGCGCGAATGCATCGGGCGTGGTCACGTGCACGCATGCGGGCCCGCATGCCGCCGGCGCACCGATCCCGGCGGTGACGATCGTCGGTCAGGTCAATGCGCCTGGGGGCACGCTCACGAACACCGCCACCGTCGCGCCGGCCAGCGGCGGCACGATCGATCCCGACACGTCCAACAACACCGCGACGGTCAACACGACCGTGAGTGCGGGCGCCGACGTGCGCATCGCGCAGAAGACCGTCACGTCGTCGACGCCGGCGATCGCGGGGCAGAACGTGACGTTCCAGATCCAGCCGCGCAACAGCGGACCCGCGACCGCGGTGAACGCCGTCGTGACCGACAACCTTCCTGCAGGCTGGACCTTCGTGTCCGCCAGCGGTCCCAACTGGACCTGCGGCAACGCGGGGCAGGCGGTCAGTTGCACGCGGGCGTCGTTTCCGGTCGGCGCGACCGACAACGTCACGGTGGTCGCGGTCGCGCCGTCGAGTGCCGCCGTCGGACCCACGGGGACGACCTACACGAACACGGCGAGCGTCGCCAGCGCGACACCCGATCCGAACAACGGCAACGACAGCGGGTCGGTCAACGTCAACGTGCTGCCCGACGGCGCGGACCTGCGCATCAGCAAGACCAAGACGCCGAACCCGGTCGCGCAGGGCGCGAACCTCACGTCGACGATCCGTGTCACCAACAACGGACCGCGCGTCGCGACCGGACCACTGCGCGTCGTCGAGCTGCTGTCGGGCGAGAGTTATGTCGGTGCCACCGGCACCGGGTGGACCTGCGTGCCGAACGGCACCACGATCGTCTGCTCGAACCCGAACGCGTCCGGTCTCGCGGCCGGCTCGGCCCTGCCCGATCTCGTCCTCACGACCACGGCGACGATCGCCGGGACCGCGACCAACAACGCGTGTACGGGGTCGAGCATCCCGCCGGGCGCAGCCGGCGGCACGACCGCGTCGCCTCCGATCGAAGGCGATGCGAACAACACCAACGACTGCCAGAGCGCGGGCAGCAACTCGACCTCGGTCCGACCCGACCTCGCGATCGCGAAGACGACGTCGACGCCGGTCGGAGGCGACAAGCTCGTCTCCACGGCCGAGAGCTCGGTCACCTACACGCTGGTCGTGAGCAACGTGACGAGCCCCGGTACCGACGCGGCGACGGGCGTGGTGATCCGGGACACGGTGCCGGCTTATATCGCCGGTCGAACCACGATCACGCCGATCACGGCGACGGTGTCGGCCGGCACCGCGACCTTCGGCTGCGTGATCTCCGGCGCGACCGTCACGTGCACCCAGTCGGGAGGCCAGTTGCAGCCGGGGCAGACCGTCACAGTGCCGATCACCGTCAACCGCCCGATGCAGGACGGCACGTTCAGCAACACCGCGACGGTGACCAACACGGTCGAGGGCGATCCGAACGCGACCAACAACAGTGCGACGGACACGGTGCAGATCGATCCGATCGCCGACGTCGAAGTCACCGGCAAGACCGTCTCGCCGGCCACGATCCGCATCGGAGAGACGGCGACCTACGTCATCTCGTATCGGAACAACGGCCCGTCGCAGGCACAGGCCGTCAACTTGTCCGACGTCTTCGCCTTCGCAGGCGGAGACGCCGGTGCGACCGTGCTCTCGGTCGCATCGAGCAAGTCGGGCTCGAGCTGCTCGATCGCCGCGGGTTCGGTACTGAGTCCGGCCGCCAACAGTTACAACTGCGTGATCGGCACGCTCGCCAACGGCGAAACGCAATCCGTCACGGTCGTGATCCGCCCCAACTTCCAGAGCGGAAACGCGGCTCGCACCTTCGGGAATACGGCATCGATCACGACCACCACGGTCGAGAACCCGGCCGGCGGCAACAACGGCAACAACAGCAAGACGGCTTCGCTGCCGATCACGCCTTCGCTCGTCGACCTGCTGGTCAACAAGATCGACTTCGAGGATCCGGTCCCGTTCGCCGGCAACGCATTCCTCAACTATCGCGTCGCGATCACCAACAACGGACCGAGTTATGCGACCGGTGTGCGCGTCAGCGAGTCGATGACGCCCCCGGCGACCAGGCGAATCCGCTTCGTGTGCGACACGACCGGTCCGTCGAGTGCGACGTGCAATCCGACCCCCCTGTGCTCGACGGCCAACGTGACGTCGGCACCCGGTGTCGCGATACCCGCCTTCACCTGCGCGGTGCCGCCAGGTTCGTCGACCACGGGTCTGCCGCAGGGCGAGCTCGCCACGGGCCAGACCAAGAACATCTTCCTTCGCTTCGAGGCGCTCGATCAGCCGACCGCTGCCGGCGACACGTTCAGCAACGTCGCGACGGTCTCGGCCAACGAGCCCGACAGCTTCGCGGGCAACGACACCGCGACCG
>Ga0247783_1000065_pt1 | contig 33460 bp, 31 predicted proteins | sample UWRJL064202C5_FD_179911 | JGI IMG/M metagenome (GOLD analysis project Ga0247783, IMG submission 179911) | Plant litter microbial communities from Arlington Agricultural Research Station in Wisconsin, United States - UWRJ-L064-202C-5 | ecosystem: Environmental > Terrestrial > Plant litter >...
TGGCGCGGAGAATGTAGCTCCCCGCATGAAGACCCGCAATGCGGAAGTGCCCCGTATCGTCAATCGTGCCGGCTTCGTTCATGTGGATGAGATCCAGGTCGGAGGAATCAATTCCCAGACGGCCGAGGTCGGAGTCGCTGGAGTCTGTCACGGGATGAAGAGCACGGATCACCCAGCCCGACGCAGGCGAACCGTCGTCGTAAACAACCCGACCGGAGATCGCAGCACCCCGCTCCAGGCGGAGATCGGCACGCGCCGTCTCTGCACCGCTGATCGTGGCCGTGGGCAGGCTCGCTGCAGCCACCCGCTTGCGGACCTCGGCATCGGTACTGGTGAGTTCCTCTGAGGTGAAGTCCGCCACCGGATCGATGTATCCGGCCACAGTGGCATGCACGTAGTAAGTTCCTGCAGGAACGCTGGTAAAGGTATAGATTCCGTCCGCGTTGGTCGTCGTGGATACCATCATGTCCATGACGCCCGCCATGAACTTTGCACTGGCAGCCTTCGCCTGTTTTTGTATCGCCGCATCTTCCGCAGAGAGCTTCTTCTTTGGAGCGTTGGGATCTTTCACCAGTTCGGCAAGGGCGTTGAAGGGATTGTCCGATGCTTTGGAGGGAACAACGGATTTGAGAAAGACCTTGGCGAAGCGCGCGGGCGCGTTCGTGTCTCCACATACGACACGGCCCGTCACGATGCCGGAGGCGACAGACTCGGTGTCGGCGACCTGGGCAAAAGCGGGCAGAGCAAAGAGGAACAGAAGGGCAGTGATGTGCTTTCTCATGGGTGGAGTGTAGGGCAGGCGGCGAGAGGTTCGATGTTATTTTCCGAGATTTCCTTTGCCGGATTCCAGAACGGGATCTACGATGATCCCGTTCGGGAGATAAGGCATGATACGGAAGCTTCTGCTCATCGTGGTGCTGTTGGTGGTGGTTGTGCTGCTGTATGCGTCAAGGCAGCCGGATACCTTTCGCGTGGAACGCTCTGCCGTGATCGCCGCCAGCGCGGAGAAGATCTATCCGCTCATCGACGACTTTCATCAGTGGCATCTCTGGTCCCCGTGGAACAAGCTGGACCCGGCGGCGAAGATCACGATTGGAAGTCCATCGAGCGGCCCGGGCGCAACCTACGCCTGGGAGGGCAATCGCAAAATCGGCGCTGGGACGATGCTGATCCTGGACGACGCTCCGCCGACGCGTGTGCGCATCAAGCTGGACTTTGTGAAGCCCATGGCCGGCACCAGCGAAAACCTCTACACCCTTACACCCGAGGCAGGCGGAACGCGTGTGACATGGACCATGACTGGGCCTATGACGTTCGTCTCCAAGGTAATGTGCGTCTTTGTGAGCATGGACAAGATGGTCGGTGGAGACTTCGAGCGTGGCTTGGCCAACATAAAGGGCATAGCCGAACGCTAGAAGCCCTGCCCGCACAACTCTCTTTCGCAGCGAAAGAGTTTGTCATCCCGTAGCGAAGCGAAGGGATCTGCTTTGCGATTTCCTCCGCAATCCATCTCCCAAAAGGAAAAACCAGGGGCACCTTCCAAGGTTCATGGGTGGGGTGTGGTGGATTTGCCACAGAGTGGAGTTCCGTTGAAGGAATATTCTGGGCTTTGTTGCCGGAGAACCTGCGTTTGCCTGGAATGACCGCCCATACCGAACAGACCCTCATGGAACCGCTCAGTTTTGCGGGCGTGGGACTGCATAGCGGGGCCGAGGTGCAAATGCGGCTGATTCCCGCTGCCGCCGGTTCGGGCATCGTCTTCCGGCGAACGGACCTGGACAACTTCGAGATCCCCGCCATCGGCCGCAACGTCGCCAAGGTCAGTTACGCCACCAGCCTGATGCGGCAAGGCGTCTTAATCTCCACCACGGAACACCTGTTGAGCGCCCTGATCGGTTACGGCGTCGACAACGTCATCGTCGAAATCGACAACCTGGAAGTCCCCATTCTGGACGGCTCTGCGCTGCCCTATATTGACGCCATTGAGGCGACCGGCGTGAAGAAGCAGCGGCGGCGGCGCGAGTATCTCAAAATTCTGAAAGACGTGGAAGTGCAGGACGGCGGAAAGTTTATCGGCGTCTATCCCGGGGTGGGATACCAGATCGACTACACCATCGATTTTCCCGCTCCCATCGGGCGCGAGCGCTTTCTGGGCGACCTGGAGACCGGCGCCTATGCGTCGCTCATAGCCCCCGCGCGCACCTTCGGCTTTCGCGAAGACGAACCGATGCTGCGCGACATGGGTCTGATCCGTGGAGCGACCGACGCCTGCGCCATCATCATCGGCGGCGGCGCGGTGCAGAACGGGCCTCTGCGGTTTGTGGATGAATTCGTCCGGCACAAAGTGCTGGACCTGATCGGCGACCTGGCCCTGGCGGGACGGCGGATCCAGGGGCGCGTCGTCGCGGAGCGCGCCGGCCATGCGATGCACACTGCACTCGTGAGCCGGTTGATGAAGGATCGCAGCGCGTGGGAACTGGCTCCTGTGTTTGACGAAGAGGCTGGCGCAGCCTAGTTCCCCTTTTGTCATCCCGTAGCGAAGCGAAGGGATCTGCTGTTCCGCTTCGCGCATACGCCATACATCGCAAAGTTTGTGATCTCATGGTGGCGATGTTTTCTTCCTGGAGGTACGTGTGCTGCGTCTCGTCTGTGTCCTTTTCCTGAGTGTTTTCACAGTCGCAAGCATGGCGCAGAAGAGCAGCGCGACGGAGCTGATCGCGCTGAGCGGTTCGCCCAAGTTACCCTCTGCCATCGCCGCGAGCTTCAGCGAAAAGGCGCTGCAGGAGGGCACGGCATGGAGCTCGCACGGGAAGGATTTTTTCTTCGCCGTCGCTTCAGGCACGGAGCCGAAGCTCGTGATCGATGACGGCTCGCCTTTCGCGATGAAACATGCCGGAGCGTACTGGTACGCAATGGCAGAAGTTCCAAAGCTCGATGCCCTGCACAGCTTTCATTACGTCCTGAACGGCGCTGACTTTGGCGGAAGCCACGACGTACCCGCATTCGGTCCCATGTTTTATCCCGAGAGTGGCGTACCGCAGGGAACATTGAGCGACAAGCTAACCTTCTCCAGCAAAATCTACGACGGCATGGTGAGCAGCTACTGGGTCTATGTTCCTGCAGGATACAAAGCAGGCACACCCGCCGCGCTCATGGTCTTTCAGGACGGACACGGCTATCTCAACCGCGAGGTCGGCGCGCTCAACGTGATCGATCACTTGATCGCTGCGGGCAAGATGCCCGTCACGATCTGCGTCTTCACCGACCCGGGAGAGATCGCCGCTTCGCCCGGCACACCAACGTACAAGTTCGTGCAGGCGTATAGCGAGAAGTGGAACAGAACACTGACCGACTCCATGCGCAGCACGGAGTACGACACCGTGAGCGACCGCTACGCTCGCTTTCTGCGCGAAGATCTGCTTCCGCTCGTGGACGCGAAGTATCCCCTGCGAAAAGACGCGTACAGCCGCGCCATCACGGGTTCAAGCTCAGGCGCTATCGCCGCCTTCAACGCCGCCTGGCAACAGCCGGACCAGTGGAGCCGCGTGCTCTCCTGGATTGGCACGTATGTCGGCATTCAGTGGAGAGAAGACCCCGCCATTCTTGACGGCGGACAGGATTACCCCGAGAAGGTCTATCGCGAAGACCATCGAAACCTCCGCGTCTGGCTGCAGGACGGTGCGAACGATATGGAAGGCGCTTCTGGCCCCGTACCGCGCTATGGAAGCTGGCCGCTGGGCAATCTCAAGATGGCGAACGCGCTGAAGCAGAAGGGATACGACATGCACCTCAACTTCGGAACCGGAACGCACAACGGCGCGCACGGAACCGTCACACTGCCGGAGAGCCTGACCTGGCTCTGGCGCGGGTACGATGCGGCAAAGACAACCGAGGTCTACCAACAGAGCCCGGAAGAAAAGGCGCTTCCGGTCTTTCGTGTGCGCGTCGTCGGTCGACCGACCGAATAGTCCGTCAGAATAGAAGGATGAGAGCTGCCGTTGCGCTGGGCGCTAACCTGGGAGACCGCGAGGCTTCGCTGCGGGATGCGGTCAGGCGCATGAACGCCCTCGGCGAAGTCGTTGCCGTCTCTTCGTTCTTCGATACCCATCCCGTCGGGTATGTCGATCAGCCCTGGTTCCTGAACGGAGCGTGCGTTCTGGAGACCTCGCTCGCACCTCTTGCACTTCTGCGCGGCCTGCTTGCGATCGAGGTGGAGATGGGCCGCGACCGCTCGCATGGAATTGCAAAGGGCCCACGCGTCATCGACCTCGACCTCCTGCTCTATGAAGACGTGACGATGACTTCAGCGGAACTTACGCTGCCGCATCCTGAGATTGCGGGTCGGAGGTTTGTACTGGAACCGTTGGCCGAGGTGGCAGGCGCTTGGCTGGTGCCGGGATGTGGTGAGACCGTAAACGGATTACTGCGTCGGCTTCTGCTGAAAGCGTAGAGACTTCCTCTACTTCGCGGAAGCGTCCTTTTTTCCAAGAGCCTGACCTACTTTATGAAGACTCTTTCCCAGGGCCGATTTGACGGAACGATAGCTTGTGCCAAGCGCAGAACCGGTGTTGTTTCCCGCGACGACAAGAGCCGTATTGGTCTTGCGATCTGAAAGGGCAAGGGCTTCGGAGGTGGAGACGCCCGCGGCAATCGTTGCCTGCGCCGGTCGTTTCGAAGGATTCGCCCATGCGATATCCGTCTCCGGCAGGCGATCCACACGCGTGAGCAGCGGCGAGCGCATATCGGAGCGGTTCATCTTTTGCTGCAGAGGCCACTCCGGCGAGGCGATAAAGGCCGAGCCGTTCATAGGGTGTCCAGATTCCCCCAGATTGAGCAAGGTCACGTGCGTGAGCGGAACCATGGCTTCGCAGGCATCGCCTCCGCAGCCATGACGGCATAGCTCTTCCGCGAGAAAAGAGCCGTGTTTGCCGGACGAGATCCACACCGTGGCACCGTGAGTCGTGGCGTTGAGCGTGGAAGCGCGGGCGATCTGGCTGGCGTCGCAGACCGTGTCCTCATGCGCGGCGGCGTACCAGTAAAAGGCCTGCCACTGGGCGGGATCTCGACTCGCCGACGCTTCCGAAGCCAGCAGAACCGAGACGTGTTCCGTGTCCAGCGGGTGGCCCATGCGTCCGCAGTCTCTGCGCCAGAGATGGTAGAAGTGGACCTCGATGCGGTGATCGGCCGTGGGAAAGACCTGTCCGTAGACCGTATTATTTTCGGCGGAGACGGTGGGAGATTTTTCGTTTGGAACAAAGAGGGCAGGAGCAGTGGAGCAGTCCCCACGGCTGACCATGAAAGCAGGAGCGAAGCGCTCCAGAAGGGCCTGTTCAAAGCTGTCCGGAAGACCGTCGCGGTCCGTATCCACACCCGCATCTTGCTGTGCGTGCAGGTTGTTAGCCCATACGGCAACGAAAAAGATAAGGAGGACGAGAGGAAAGGCCGAAATGAGCCGCTTCATCGCATGTTGGATGCAATAAAGAAAGGAAATCGTGGCAAGGTGACGGGCTGGCGACGGTGTTAGAGAATGGAACGAGGGCGGGGAATCTTTCCCACCGGGTATTCTCTTGTAAGTTAACACTGTGGTAGGTAAAAAGACCTATGTTGAACCAGCAGATGCAGCAGGCCGCACATCCAGAGTTACGGCAACGGATTACAGAAGGCAAGCGGATCACCCAGGAAGAAGCGCTCTTCCTCCTGAGGGAGTGGCCCCTTCTGGATCTCGGGAGGCTCGCCTTCGCGAGGAAGCAGGCACGGCACGGCGATGTGGCGACTTTCATCGTCAATAAGCAGATCAACCCGACGAATCTCTGCGTACACTCCTGCAAGTTCTGCGAGTTTGCGGCGAAGCCCGGCGATGCGCACGCCTACAGCCTGGAAGAAGACGGTATCCTGGCCAGCCTGAGCGACCCGGATCTGGCCGAGGTGCATATTGTGGGTGGCCTGTGGAAGACGTGGACGATGGAGCGCTCTTTAGCCCTTGTTTCGCGCATCCGCAGCGAATATCCACACCTGTGGATTAAGGCCTTCACGGCGGTGGAAGTCGACTTCTTTGCCCGTGTGACGAAGAACAGCTGGGAGACCGTTCTGCAGGCCATGCGCGATGCGGGCGTGGACGCCATGCCCGGCGGCGGCGCAGAGGTACTCTCTGAGCGCATCCACCAGGAGCTTTACAAAGATAAGATGGGGCCGGAGAAGTATCTGGCCGTCCACGAAACAGCCCACAGGATGGGGATGCAGACGAACTCGACGCTGCTCTTCGGTCATATCGAGACGGACGAGGAGCTGGTTTCTCACCTCTTTCAACTGCGCGATCTCGAGGACCGAGCCCCCGGCTTCGAAGCCTTCATCCCGCTGGCCTTTCAGCCCGGAGAGACGGGTATTACGACCAGCCTCGTTTCGCCCATGCGCTGCCTGAAGGTGATCGCTCTGTCGCGTCTGGTGCTGGATAACATTCCCCACATCAAGGCCTACTGGCCCACGCTGCAGCTCGAAACCGGCGTAACAGCGCTCAGCTTTGGCGCGGACGATCTCGACGGGACCCTCGGTGTGGAGCGCATCATGCAGCTCGCCGGTACCGGAGCACCTAAAGGTATGGGGATTCAACTTATGGAGCGCCTCATCCGCGACGCCGGGCAGACGCCGATGCGGCGCACGGGCAAGTTCCAGCGCCTGGCCGTAGATCCAGCAGAAGAACCAGCCAGCAAGATCCACGAGCTGCAAGTGGTGAACGTTTGACGAGTACCCCGAAGCTTCGTGTGGGGATGATTGGATTTACCAACGCCGCTCCGTTTCGTCTGATCGCACCAGGGTTTCCCGTGGCGATATCGACTGGTGATCCCAGCGACCTGACGGAGCGCATGGCGGCAGGAGAGCTGGACGCCTGCCTTCTTCCTACAGGAGCCTTCGAACGACTGGGAGACAAGGTCAAACCGCTGGGCCCGTACGGCATCGCCTGCTGCGGACACGTAATGAGTCTCCGCCTGTTTTCGAAAGTACCGGTGCAGGACCTTTTGCAGCATGGGCGCACGGTCTATGTAACCCCACGTACGACGACAACACGGCACCTGCTGCGCGAGCTCTTTCGCCGGGAGTTCGGTGCGGTTCCGGAGATCACGGAAGATGCAACGGCTTCGGACGCGTCTCTGCTCATCGGCGATGAAGCGATGGATTTTTCCCGTCCGGAGTATCGCTGGCCGGTGGCGCGGGACATCAGTGAGTGGTGGTTTTCGCAGACGGGCCTGGGATTTGTCTTCGCGCAGTGGGTCACTGCGGCGGATGCGAGTGAAGCGTCCGTTGCCGTGCTGACAGAATGGATCGAGGAGAATCTTGCCTTTGCCGCAACCTCTGAAGGGCGCAAACGTCTTCGCGACGCGGGTACGGCCTCAGGATGGAGCGCGGCGATGGCAGAGCTTTACTTTGAACGTCTGGAGTTTCGTCTGGCCCAGAGGCACACAGAGGGTCTAGCGGAGTTCCACAGAGTTTTGAAAGGAATCAACCATGGCGATTGAAAGAATCTCCGCTGAGACCGGCCTGGCCTGGCTGCAGGAGATGCCGCTGGTCGAGCTGATGGCCCGCGCCGATGCGGTGCGCTGGGAGCTGCACCCCAAAGCCGAAGTGACCTACGTTCTGGACACGAATCCGAACTACACCAACATCTGCACGGAGAACTGCACCTTCTGCAGCTTCTACCGTCCCGTCGGAAGCAAGGAAGGCTACGTCCACAGCCCGGAGGAGGTCGCCTCGCGCGTTGCGCGCGCGTATGCGCAGGGCGCGACGACGGTGCTTCTGCAGGGCGGGCACAATCCCGATCTTCCGCTGGACTACTACCTCGCCCTCATCGACGCGATCAAGACCAGTACGCCGAAGATGCACCTGCACCTCTTCTCTCCTTCGGAGATTACGCAGATTGCGAAGGCCTCCGGAGAGACAGTGGACCAGATCCTGCAGCGTTTCTGGGAGCGCGGCGTAACGACCATGCCCGGCGGTGGAGCGGAGATCCTCACAGATCGTGTGCGACGCAAGGTCTCACCCAAGAAGCTCTCCGCCGATGGCTGGATCAACGTCATGCGGAGCGCGCATCGCGTCGGCATGTCCACCAGCGCGACCATGATGTACGGCCACCTGGAGGAGAACGAAGACATCATCGAGCACCTGGTCCGTCTGCGCACGCTGCAGGATGAAACCGGCGGCTTCTACGCCTTCATCCCGTGGAGCTTCAAACGCGGCGCTTCGCCGCTCTCGCAACTGGTGAAGACGGACGCCCTGCCAAGTTTCTACCTCCGCATCCTCGCCATCTCGCGCCTGATGCTCGACAACATCCTGCACATCCAGGCGTCGTGGTTCGGCGAAGGAATCCGCGCAGGACAGCTTGGCCTCTACAGCGGAGCGGATGACTTTGGCGGCATTCTTATCGAAGAAAACGTCCTCTCGCAGGCGCAGCACAAGGTCGCCATCACGCGTCCCGCGTTGCTGAATGCCATACGCGAAGCCGGATTTACGCCGGTGCAGCGGACCACAGGATATGAAGTCGTCCAGGGCACACCGCTCGTGAACATCGTTCACCCCGAAGCCGCCGTAGAGACCTTCCAACGCACACCCGGACCGCAGCAGGTCGTCTCGCACGAAGAAGAGAGAGTCAATGCCTGATTCCAACACGACCGCCCTGCGACAGCTGCGCATCGGCCACACGCCGGACGCCGATGACGCCTTTATGTTCTACGGCTTCGTCTCCGGACAAGTGGTCATTCCAGGCTGCGAGATTGTGCATGAGCTGACGACGATCGACGCTCTGAATCGAAGGGCCTGGAGCGACGATCCGCTGGAGGTCACAGCGATCTCCGTGCACGCGTACTTCTCTCTGCGCGGGCGCTACGAGCTTCTGGGCGTAGGCACAAGCGTGGGACGCGGTTACGGCCCGCGCGTGCTGAGCCGCGATCTGAAGAGCGTGGACGCACTTGCTGGAAAGCGGATCGCCCTTCCTGGACCATGGACAACGGCGACCCTTGCGGCGCGGCTTCTTTTGCCTCCGTTTGAAGAAGTCCAGATGCGCTTCGACCAGATCATCGACGCGATCCTCTCGGGCGAGGTCGATGCCGGTGTCATCATTCACGAAGAGCAACTCACCTTCGAAGAGCGTGGCCTGCGTCTGCTCTGCGATCTCGGTGCGGTCTTTGCGGACAGGCATGATGGCCTGCCGCTTCCTCTGGGAGTGAACTGCGTGCGTCAGGATCTCGACGCGGAACTGAAACGCTCCATCGCAGACAGCTATCGCAAATCGATCCAGATAGCCTTCGCGCAACGAGAGAAGGCCATGGAGTACAGCGCTCCCTTTGGACGCGGCGCTCCGGTCGATCTGCTGGACCGCTTTGTGGCCATGTATGTGAACGACGACTGCCTGGCCATGAATGCGGATGTGGTACGCGCGGTGGAAATTCTGGAAAAAGGTTACAACGCGCACTCAGTAAAGAGCCCGATTCTTTAGGGCTTATTCGTGGGCGTAGGCGTGAAGATCAGGAAATAATCCTGGCCGTCTGCCTTGGTGAAGTCATAGTGACCCACCAGGCGAAAGCCTGCGGCGGAGATCTCTTTTTCCACGATCGACTGTTTGAGGCCATGATCGTCGCCGCTCCCGTTGCGGTCGATGATGCCTAGGCGCGCTCCCGTCTTGAGCGAGGGTAGAAGCGCAGCAAGGACCGCGCGAGGGTTCGCAAGCTCGTGGTAAACCTTCAGCATCAGCAGCGCATCGACGCTGTTTGCGGGAAGCTTCGGATCGTCTGGGGTGCCCAGCACCGTCACGATCTGCGGTAGCTTCTCCTTCGCCGCGCGATCCCGAATGTAGCTGAGGTACTGCGGGTTGATGTCTTCCGCAAAGACTCTTCCGCTGGGACCGACACGTTTCGCCGCGCGCGTTGTGAACCAGCCCGAACCTGCGCCAAGGTCAGCGACAGTGCTGCCCTCTTTGATCTGAAGCAGATCCATCACACGCTGAATCTGCAGCCGCTCGTCCCGCCCTGGAGTCTCAAAGATGGAGAGATCCCCAGCATAAGGCTGGCTGGTGGGATGCTGCGGCACAGGTGTCTGAGCCGTGAGACTGGCCGCGAGAACGAGAGCAAAGACGAAGCGCTTCATGATGGTTGGATGCGGTCCGCCCCCTAAAGAAACTCTCACTTGCACGCTGGATTGTTCGCCGCTTCCAGCGTGAGAAAAGTGATGCTGGCGGCGGGAAGCGTAAGATTCCCCTTCGCTGCGCCGACGCCAGCAGGAGTCGGAACACTACCGTCTGCGGCGAGCGAGAGTTCTTTTCCATTGAGCTGAACGGTGTGGCTCAGCAAATCCGCCGAGGTAAGCGTGTACCGTGTGGATTTATCCGGAAGGCTCATCATCTGAGGCGTCGTACGATCCAGATTGAGTGCAAGCAGAGTGACGCCGCCAGGATGATCCTTCATGCAGCCCGCGTAGAGATGCACCTTGGGCGAAGGCGAAGCTCCTGCATTGAGAACCGTGGTTCCCATCGTGTTGTGCCAGAGAAGCGCCGCCCAGTAATTAGGACGCGGCGTGAGCGTCTTTTCGTCGATAAGGGCATAGTCCGAGGCCGCAAGCGTGTTGTGCATAATCACCTGCACGTGGCGTTTGGCCAGATCGCCCATCTGGTCCAGGTAACGGAAGCTGTCGATGAAGGTAGAAGACCATCGGTCGCCTCCGCAGGCCGTCTGCCCCGTCTCCGTAAGCCACATCGGCTTCCCCGCAGCGTACTCATCGCGCAGCTGTGCATAAAACTCTTCCACCGTACCTGTGCGTGAGAGCCAATCCTCCGAGAGCGCTGCCTCCGGCGTGGTCGAGCTCTTGATGCTGGAGATGTTGCCGCAGCGCGAAGAGACGCTCCCATAAAAATGATAGGAGAAGACATCCACCGGGTTGGGGCCTGAGGCAGCCAGAAGTTCCTTCGATGGAAGAAGCTTCATAGGAACAAAGTCGATCCCCTCGCCCACCGAGCCGGGACCGAGGAGCAGAGCATGCGGCGCTGCCTTACGAAAGAAGGGCTGGAAGACGGCAAAGTCGCGTCCATACGCTGCAGCGTCGTAGCCCTTGGGAACGCCCGCAGCCACGGTAAAAGTGGGCTCGTTCATGAATTCCGCGGCGGCGATGTTGCCTCCGAGGGAGTCATCGTAGCGGAGGAACTTGGTCGCCTCCGCCGGCGTCCATGTTCCCGAAGCATCGCGCGTGCCAAGCCCGGTACTGAAGGAGGTCACAATCTTCGCATCCACCGCCTTCGAAAAATCGACGACACCCTTCCATTGCGCGCGCGTGAGTACTCCACCGAAACCTTCGGGCGGCGTAGCAGGCGCGGGCGCATCCGAATCCTGAAAGAAAACCGTATTCGCCCAGCTTCCGGAGACGCGGATATACGCCGGTCCGAGGGCTGCCGCAAGCTTGCGCAGACGCGGGTTCGTGAGGTCGAGCGGCGTCCTCTGCTCGAAGAGTGCAGGATCGATCCCCGGCGTCTCGCTCGCGTTCGTCGGAGGCTTCGGCGCCGCAGTGCTCGCATACGGCTTCCAGAAGCGCCCGCCGATCACCTCGACCATCTCCACGTTGTACGACTGAAATCGCGGATCCACCTTTCCCACCTTGGTCATGGCGGACGGATTCGTCTGGGCGAAGGCTGCTGCGGTCGAGAGAGCGAGTGCGAGCGCGGTTTTCATAGGGCGACCACTCTAGCACCAGGACAGGACGTTTCACCAACCGATCCTGTCCGATCTAAGCAGGAAGCAGGCCTGCTGCGCGATAACTTTCGACCAGGCTGTCGTAAAGCGTGATGTCCGCCCGACTCCTTGCCATGAGTTGAGCGCCCACAATTCCAGAGTAGATAGCGCGTGCCAGAGCCTCGGCCTTCTTTGCGCTCGCCACTTTAGCCGCAACCAGCATCTTCTTTAGCCAGGCAATATTCACGTCAGCAAAAGCCTGAACCTCCGTCTTCACCGGGTCGGGCAGGTCGTCGAACTGCGCAGACATGAAGCTGCAGAGGCAGATGCGGTTGTCTTTCTCCAGAGCCCAGCGAAAGGTCTCCGGGTAGCGCCGCAGGGCTTCTAAAGGGCTCGATGCATTCTGCGCCAGCGATTCAAGATAAGCCGAGGCATCCTCCCAGTATCGCTTCGCCACCGCCGTCGCCAGCTCCGCCTTGCTCGGAAAGTAATAGTAGATACTCGCGGCCTTGATGCCGACCTCTTCTGCCAGATCGCGAAAGTTCAACCCGGCGTAACCATGTGCCTGGGCGACAAGCCTCGCAGCGGCCAGAATCTCTTCGCGAGCGTTCGTACTCATCACAGACCTCCAAACCCCTGCGCGGAAAAAGTTTCTTCCGCCTTTTTGAATCTACCATGTGGCAGGTAGAGTCTCAAGTACTACCACCTGCCAAGTGGCAGGTAGAAAGGAAAAATCATGAGCTCCGAACTGACCTACTCCGACGCCACAAAGCTGGCCGAACTGATCCGCACACGCGAGGTCTCTCCGGTCGAAGTCATGAAGGCGCACCTCGACCGCATCGAGGCCCTCAACCCCACGATCAACGCGATCGTTACGATCTCCGATCACGCCCTCGACTCCGCCAAAGCAGCAGAAGCAGCGGTACTGAAGGGAGACGAACTGGGCCCCCTGCACGGCGTACCCTTCACCGTGAAGGATTCCATCGACACTGCCCAGGTGCTGACCCAACGCGGTTCGCCCATCTTCAAAGGACGCCTTCCCGAAGCCGATGCCACCAGCGTTGCGCGCATAAAGAAAGCCGGCGGCATTCTGCTTGCGAAGACCAATCTTCCGGAGTTCTCCTACGGGGTCGAAAGCAACAACCTGCTCAGCGGCCGTTCGAACAACCCCTGGGACCTGGCGCTTACGCCCGGCGGCTCAAGCGGTGGCGAGTCGGCGGCCATCGCGGCGGGCATGTCTCCACTTGGCCTTGGTACCGACCTCGCGATCTCCGTGCGCGGTCCGGCTGCCCATACCGGCATCGTCTCGCTGAAGGGAACACACGGACGCGTTCCCATGACAGGCATCTGGCCGCGTGTGCCGCGCCGTTTCTGGCACGTGGGACCGATGGCCCGGAGTATCCGCGACCTGGCCCTGGCCTTTTCACAACTCGCTGGCCCTGACGGATTGGACGGATACTCCAGCAATGCGAATCCGTTTGACGCTGAAGTCGGTCGTTCCAACAAGCGTCCGCTGCGTGTGGGCTGGCTGGTGGAGCCCGGCTTTGGACCGGTCGATCGCGAAGTTGCGGCGACCGTGGAAGCTGCGGCAGAGGCGCTCAAAGGCTTCGGTCACTCCGTCGAGTCCGTGCGGATTCCCGCGCTGGAGCGCGACTTCGCCCTGGATGTCTTCACACGCCTGCACATTCTGGAGATGAAGCCCGCAGCCGAAGAGGCCACGGCTGGTCGCAGCGACGAAGAGATCGGCGCTATGGCCAGAGTCCTGCTCTCGCTTCCCGATACGCCGATGAAAGACTTCATCGATGCGGAGCAGGCAGCGGACCGGCTGAAGGATGGCTTTGCTGGGTACTTCCAGAAGTACGACGTGCTGCTCGCACCGGTGATACCTGTTCCTTCCTTCAAACACGGCCAGGCCGAACTCTCGATCGACGGCCAGACGGTCAACATCCTGAACATCATGTCGGCGACATCGCCTTTGAACGTGACCGGCTTGCCTGGTATTTCCATGCGGTTCGGCACAAGCAGGGAAGGTATGCCGATCGGCGTGCAAATCGTCGGCAGTTGGCAGGCCGAGTCCACGATTCTCCACGTAGCGTCGCTTCTGGAGCAGGTAAGCCCGGTTCGCGGGCTACGCCCGAAGCTCTAAGTCACACCAGTCAAGAACGAGCAGGCAGGAGCGAACGAGCCGCTTCTGCCTGCGATCTCTGCATCTGCGCGGAAAGTTTACTTGTCGCAAGTGATTATTCAAGGTTGGGGGGGCAACAGGGCTATGAGTCATAGCGGCCTCGTATGCGCCGCTCTAGCCATCTATCAGAGGCTGGGGGATTAGCAGAAAGAATTTGCAGATTACTGTCTCTACAGCTCCTTACGACAAGTGAGGCCGCAATAAGCTCAATTTTGGTGAATCTCGGTTCCGTCGAACGGAACCTCTTCGTAGGCCACGAGAATGATCTGACGTGGGTTGTCTCTGGTGGGGGTTGGCCTGCACCTGACGTATGCTCCGGTCTCGAAAGGCCATCTTGTATCTTCAGGATCACCGTTTACCTCAACGATTTGATACACATCTCTATGAATGTGAACTGCCTCGACGGGACACCAAACCGCCACCAGTTCATCCGGCAGATCCACATAGATTTTCATGCGATTATGCTCTCACGCCTTTCACGACTACTCCCTGCTAGCTCCCATATATATACGGAAAGAGAATTCATTTCCTTAGAATGGAGAGATGGGTTTGACGTTTGAAGTGAGCAAGACCACTGCGGCGGGTGGGCGGCGCGGTGTGATCGGTCTGCCGCATGGCGATGTGCAGACACCGGTTTTCATGCCGGTGGGGACGGTGGCAAGTGTAAAAGCCGTTCCGCAGGAAGTCGTGGAGACCATCGGCGCAGGTGGGCGCGGCGCGGAGATTATTCTGGCGAACACCTATCACCTCTATCTGAGGCCCGGCCATGAACTGGTGCGGCGGATGGGTGGCGTGCACAAGTTCATGAGCTGGCGGCGGCCCATGCTCACAGACTCCGGTGGCTTCCAGGTCTTTTCCCTCAAAGGCCTGCGCAAGGTCAAGGAAGAGGGCGTTGAGTTTCGCTCGCACCTCGACGGCAGCAAGCACTTCTTCTCCCCCGAACACTCCATGGCGGTGCAGATCGCCCTGGGCGCGGACATCATGATGGCCTTCGACGAATGCACCGAGCATCCAGCGACGTGGCAGCGAACCAAGGATTCCATGGGGATGACGCATCGCTGGGCACAGCGTTCACTGGATTACTTCAAAGCACATTCGAGCGAGGTTCCCTGGCATGAGGAGCGCGGCGGTCGCAGGCAGAGCCTCTTCGGCATCGTGCAGGGCGGAATGCACAAGGACCTGCGTACAGAGAGCGCGGAGACGCTCGTCAACATGGACTTCGACGGCTACGCCATCGGCGGTCTTGCCGTGGGCGAGGAGCGTGACGTAACCCGCGAGATGATCGCGCACACGCTGGAGTATCTCCCCAAAGACAAGCCCCGCTACGTGATGGGCGTAGGCTACCCCGACGAGATCGAAGAGTACGCCAAGATGGGCGTGGACATGATGGACTGCGTTCTGCCCACACGCGCAGGCCGTCATGGCCTGGTCTTCACCTCGCAGGGCCGCGTCAACATGAAGAACAAGATCCACGAAGAAGACAGCGGCCCCCTGGACCCAACCTGCACCTGCTCCGTCTGCGCGCGATACTCGCGCGGCTACATCCGGCACCTCTTCGCCGCCGGAGAAGTCCTGGGAATGTCCCTCGCCAGCATGCACAACCTGGCGTTTTACCTGGACACGATGGAACGCGTGCGCGGAGAGATCGCAGTCGGGTGAAAAGAGCCTAACTAAACTCTCTTATATCGGTCTTACTGACAGGTCCGTAATTTTGCGGTCTGTAGCCGTGGCAATCTCTCAGTTGTCCGAAGAGGACAGTGGATAGAACCGATGGAAGATCTCAATACGCACTACAGAACGATGGAAGACGAGCAGCTTCTTTCTCTCGCCCTCAAGTATGACGATCTGACCGGCTCCGCCCAGACGGCGATGCGCGCGGAGTTTGCGCGGCGCGGTCTGGAGCCGCCCTTGCTCGAAGAACGCCCCGGAAGCGAGGTCGAACCGCTGAAGCTGGTCACCGTGCGCCGCTACCGGGATCTCTCCGAGGCCATCGTGGCGCGCTCGCTGCTGGAGTCCGCTGGAATCACCGTGGATCTGCAGGATGAGAATCTCGTCCGACTGGATTGGCAGGTCTCGAACATGATCGGCGGGATTCGTCTGCGGGTAGAGGCACAGGATGAAGCCAGCGCGAGCCAGTTGCTGCGTGAGGCGGGGCCGGGTTCGATCGAGTTCGCTTCCGGGCAGGATTTTGTTCAGCCTCACTGCTTTACCTGTGGCTCGTCCGACATTACGTTCGAGGGCGCCTCGCGCGGAGCGGCGATCACCGCGCTCTATCTTCTTTCCGTTCCGCTACCTACGGGAGAGAAGACATGGCTCTGCAACCACTGCGGTGCGCGCTGGAAGGATGAAGAGCCGGCCTAGTCTGCACCCACGCCGCCCAAACACCGGGCACTTTGCCCTGTTCACGACGGCAAACCAGTCTTCAATTCCGACAGAATCCGTCCCGGACCGTGCCGGAAAGGGAACCTCGCGCCTTTGCTGGCCCGCGACGTGTTGACAGTGGTGGCGGTGTACGCGATTCTATTGACTAGCACTCATCTGCCTTGGCAAATGATGGGTCCTTGTGCTTTGCACCGGGGCTCTGGCAGGGTGCGGCAATCTTTCTCCGGGCGGGCTTTGCCTGCTGGAGCCTTAATGAAGGAAGTCCCCTTTGTCCTCAGTTCCCTTTGCTCTTCTTTTGATGTTCCAGAGTGCTGGTTCGGGTTTCAACTCGACTACGCTTCTGCTGCCGGTCTTTCTGATCGCCATGGTGTTGATGTCGGTGATTCCGAACCGCAATAAGCAGAAGAAGTGGCAGGCCATGCTGGCTGCGCTGAAGCCGGGGGATGTCGTCACCACCGTAGGCGGTCTGCGCGGCACCATTCTGAACCTGCGGGACGAGACCCTGACGCTGCGCGTCGCTCCTGACAATATTAAGCTCGAGTTTCTAAAGAGCGCTATCGCCTCCGTAACCACTACGGAAGAAGAGAAGTAAACGACCCAATGCAGAAGAACCTGACCGGCAAGCTCGTTGCCATCATCGCTATCCTCGTGATCTTTGTGTACGGTGCACTGGGCAAGATCCCGGGACGCGACAAGGACGGCAAGACCAACCTTCAACTTGGGCTCGATCTCAAGGGCGGAACCCACCTCGTTCTGCAGGTGCACACGTCTGAGGCGATTGCCGCAGCGACCGACAACGCCGTGCAGCAGGTGCAGACCGACCTGGCCAAGATCGGCGTGACCGGAACGACCGTTACCCGCAGCCAGAATGCAGCGGAGCCCGGCGTGATGGTCATCACGGGCGTTCCCTCCACCAAGCTGAGCGATGTGCGCGATGCCTTGACGGGTTCGACCTACGGCGACTACGACCTGACCTCGCAGCCCGACGGCACCATCCGCCTCTCCATGAAGGCGACGGCGGTTCGTGAGGCCCGCGAGCGTGCTCTGGAGACGTCCATTGAGACGATCCGCGAGCGCGTCGATACGCTGGGCGTGGCGGAAGCCGCGATCCAGAAGTATGGACAGGGCGAGGACCAGATCCTGGTCGAACTGCCCGGCGTGAGCGATCCCGGACAGGTAAGCCGCGTCATTCAGTCCACCGCCCGCCTTGAGATTCATGAAGCAGTCAGCGGACAGGGTTTCCCCACCGAGCAGGAAGCACAGGCTACTGCCGGACCGGACACAGTCGTGATGCAGGGCGGCAACGGCGCTGGCGACAACCAGTGGTGGGTGCTGAAGCGCGTTTCGATCGTGCAGGGACCGGACTTCCGTGACGCTCGTCCGAGCCAGGACCAGTCCGGACGCACTGCGGTCTCGTTCAACCTGACCACGGCAGCGGGCGACCGCTTCTACGAGTACACCAGCGCGAACGTCGGCAAGTACATGGCCATCGTTCTCGACAACCACGTCAAGGAAGTCGCGACGATCAACAGCGCGATCCGCGACAGCGGAGAGATCGCCGGTGGGTTCAACAAGGACAGCGCCGCCGAGCTCTCGCTGATGCTGCGCACGGGCTCGCTGCCCGCTTCGATCACCTACCTCGAAACGCGCACCGTGGGTGCCTCGCTGGGCGCGGCTTCTGTGAAACAGGGTGTGATTGCCGCCGTAGCTGGCATGCTGGCCGTCATGGCCTTCATGCTCATCTACTATCGCGGCGCGGGCATCAACGCCGACCTGGCGCTGATCCTCAACCTCGTGATCCTGCTCGGCTTCATGGGCTATACCGGATCCACGCTCACGCTGCCCGGCATCGCCGGTGTGATCCTGACGATCGGTATGGGCGTCGACTCCAACGTGCTCATCTTCGAGCGTATCCGCGAAGAGATGCACGAGGGCAAGAACGCGCACGCCGCCGTGCAGAACGGATTTGCACACGCCTGGATCACGATTGTGGATACCCACATCACGACCATCGTCTCGGCTGCCATCCTGTTCTTCGTTGGAACCGGTCCGGTACGCGGATTCGCCGTCACGCTGGTCTTCGGTCTTCTGGCGAACCTGTTCACCGCAGTGTTTGTGTCGCGCACGATCTTCGACTTCCTTCTGAACCGCAAACAGCGCGGCGAAGCACTGTCGATCTGATTCGGCTTTTGTAAGAGATTTGTTTCTGGGCTCGTTGAGCCACACGGAGTTATATTTTGGAACTGTTTCGCGAAGTAAATATCGATTGGCTAAGCAAGAAGTGGTATCTCCTGAGCTTCTCGCTGCTCTTTTCCGTGGCTGGCGTCCTGAGCATGCTTTTCTGGCACGGTGTGCCGCGCGGCGTGGACTTCAAGGGCGGCACGCTGGTCTATGTCTCCTTCCCCACAACGCCCAATGAGGATCACCTTCGTACGGCCCTGGATAAGGCCAACGTGAAGGACTTCCGCATTCAGCGCATCAGCGGCAACATGGGCGCAGAGGCGAACGAAGAGGTCATCGCGGTCCCCGAGATGGCGGACGCGAACCACGACGCCGCACGCCAGTCCATCGAAGCGGCGCTGGCCAGCAACTACAAGGATTCGACCTTCACCGTGGTGCAGACCGACATCGTTGGACCCACCGCAGGCAAGCAGCTCACGCGGCAGGCCGGTTGGGCCATCCTTTGGTCGCTGGCAGGCATGCTGATCTACCTCTGGTTCCGCTTCGAGCTGATCTATGGCGCGGCAGCCGTCGTGGCCGTCTTCCACGACACGCTGATCACCATCGGCGCCTTCTCTCTGACCAACCAGGAGATCACGCTGACGGTAGTGGCCGCGATCCTTACGCTCGTCGGTTACTCGATGAACGATACGATCGTCGTCTTCGACCGTATCCGCGAAAACCTGCAGACAATGCGCAAGGCCGACCTGAGCACCGTCGTGAACAAGAGCATCAACCAGACGCTCAGCCGAACCGTCCTGAGCTCTGGCCTGACGTTCCTCACGGTACTCTCGCTCTACCTCTTCGGCGGCGAAGTGCTGCATGGCTTCTCGTTCGCGCTCGTGGTCGGAATCCTGATCGGAACCTACTCCTCGATTGCGGTCGCGGCACCGATGCTTGTGGCCTATCAGGATTGGCGCGCGAGCAAGGGCAAGGCGGTCACCCTGCCGGGAGCCAAAGTGCGCGCCTAGATTTTGCGCTTTTGCTTATAAAAGCCCGGCCAGCTGGCCGGGCTTTTCTGTTGCTGGCGGAAGTTACTGTGCGATGGAGGAGTAAAGCTCGCCGCCGAATCGTGAAGGCCGCGTGCTTAACCGGCGAACCTGGGTGAATCCCCGATGGAGAAGCATCCCTTGCAGCTCCAGGAAGGAGACAGGATAGGGTACCCATGGGTTCGCGGCCCGGCCCTCATATTCCACGATCAGAAGACGCGCGGCGATGCTACGAAGCGCGCTCAGCGCGGTATTCTGGTCTTCCATAAAATGCAGGAGGTTGGCCATCAGCACGCCATCGACCCTGGGAAGAGATCCTATGGAGAGATCCCAGGTCATCACCTGCTTCCTGATGGTGACTCCCTCGTACTGCTCCGGGATCTCCGCCAAAGCCTTCTCGTCCCGGTCGATGGCATAGATCGTGCTGCCCGGGGGAAGGAGAGTGGCAAGCGCCAGCGTGAAAGTGCCGGTCCCGCAACCCAGATCGCACCATGTCTGCACAGACGAGCCTTCGGAGATCTGGTCGGCCCGAATCAATTCGGATGCTTCGGAGATCCTCATTTGAATCTGACCCTGAGAGCCATACCGCTTCCGTTGAAAGAAATCGATCGAGTGGACATGTGTATAGAACACGCATCCTCCACTTTTATTTCTTTCGGGCGATCCCGCGCCGGCTGCAAATGAAAGAGGCAGCTCCGAAGAGCTGCCTCTGATTCCGATTACAACGGATGACTTACCACTGACCCCACGCGCGGGAGATATAGTCGCTCATGCTCATGACGACCAGGATGCTGAAGGTAAAGAAGCCTGCGGCCACGGTCAGCTTCACCAGGCGCGTGCTGTACTTCACGTGCATGAAGAAGAGCACGACGAAGACGGCTTTGGTCACCGCAATGGCGAGCGCTACCGGTGCCGTGAAGATGCCAAGCGGAAGCCTGGACGCGACAACTGTGAGGATCGTGCCGACCATCAGGATGGCGAAGATACCGAGATAGGTGGCCGGACCGACGATGTGATGCTCGGCGTGCTCCGGGTTGGTCACATTCACCGGATCATGCTTATCCAGTGTATGCGGATCGTGCTTGGTGCTTACTTTGTAATCGCTCATAAATTTCTCCAGGCCTGCTCCGGCCGATGCGCGTCTAGTGCCGGTTGATCAGATACAGCAGCGGGAAGAGGAAGATCCAGACGATATCGACGAAATGCCAGTAGAGGCCGAAGTTCTCGATCGGCTGGACGTAACCCGTCGTGTACAAACCCTGCCGCGCCTTGATGACGAAGTAGATCAGCATGCCAAGACCGATGATCATATGGAAGGCATGGACGCCGGTCATGGCGAAGTAAAGCGAGAAGTAGATCTGCGTCTTGTTCGCCATGTCGACAGGCAGAGGCTTCTCAGCCTTGTCCGTCGGATGGACGAACTCGGAGATATCGAAGCTGGCTCCGGGGACGTGGTGCAGTTCGAACTTTTCCTTGTACTCCACGGTCTTGATGCCAAGGAAGACGCAACCCAGAACGATCGTGGCGACCAGATACATCACCAGCGCACCCTGCTTGCGAACCTCGGCGGCCCAGACGGCCATGGCCATCGTCAGCGAAGACCCGATCAGGACGATCGTGTTGATCAGACCAAGAGAAAGGCTGAGCGTGTTCGAACCCGAGACGAACGCGTCGTAGTACCAGTTGCGATAGAGCAGGTAGGCCATGAAGAGGCCACCAAAAAACATGATCTCCGTGAGCAGGAAGAGCCACATGCCGAAGCCTGCGGCTTCGCGCTGCTGCTCCGCCGTTTCAAAGTGGTGCTTCTGATAGAACGGATGTTCGTGCACGCCGTGGGGCGCGACTACCTCGTCGTGTGTGAGCGCGTGATCAGCCAACGGTCGTTACCTCTTTTTCAGTCTTGTGCGCGAGCCACTCGTAGTCGTAGGCTTCCTGCTCGACAATCGGGATCTCGATAAAGTTCTCGGTCAGCGGTGGGGACTGGATCTGCCACTCCAGACCGGTCGCCTGCCAGGGGTTGTTGCCTGCAATTGCGCCGTACTTCAGGCTCCATCCCAGATACAGGAGGGGCAGCATGTATCCGACACCGAGGACGGTTGCGCCTGCGGTCGAAAGCACGTTGAGCACCTGATATTCAGCAGGGTAAGCATGATAGCGGCGGGGCATACCGAGGTAGCCGACGATGAACTGGGGGAAGAACGTCAGAATGAAACCGATGAAGGTCGTAACGGCTGCAAACTTGGACATCGCTTCGGGATACATGCGGCCGGTCATCTTGGGCCACCAGAAGTGAATACCCGCGAGGAACGCCATCAACATGCCGCCAACCATGACGAAGTGGAAGTGCGCGACGATAAAGTAGGTCTCCGTAAGGTGGATGTCCATACCCAGCGAACCGAGGAAGACGCCCGTCAGACCACCGATGGTGAAGAGTCCGATGAAACCAAAGACATAGATCATCGGTGTCTCGAAGGTGATCGAACCCTTCTGCAATGTGAAGGCCCAGTTGAAGATCTTGATCGCCGAAGGTACAGCGACGAGCATCGTCAACAGCGAGAAGACCAGGGCCGAGTAGTTCGACACACCCATGATGAACATGTGATGGGCCCATACGAAGAAGCCGAAGAGTGCAATGGCCACCGAGGAGAACGCGACCGCCGTATAGCCGAAGACACGCTTCCGGCTGAAGGTCGAAATCACCTCAGAGATCACACCGAAACCCGGCAGAATCATGATGTACACAGCGGGATGCGAATAGAACCAGAAGAGATGCTGGAAGAGCAGGGGATCTCCGCCCTTGGACGGATCGAAGACGCCAATGCCTACCGTGCGCTCCAGAGCAACCAGGACGATCGCGATCGCCAGAACCGGCGTTCCGAGCACCATCATGATCGAAGCAGCGTAGTTCGACCAGACGAAGAGCGGAAGGCGGAACCAGGTCATACCCGGAGCGCGCATGCGGTGGATCGTCACGATGAAGTTCAGACCGGTGAAGATCGAAGAGAAACCCGCGATGAAGATCGCCGTCGCCGTGGTGATGACGTGGGTATTCAGATAGTGCGTGGACAGCGGCGTGGTGAAGGTCCAGCCGGTATCGACACCACCAAGTACCAGGGAGGCAAGCGTGAAGAAACCGCCGCCGAGGTACAGGTACCAGCTCAGAAGGTTGATGCGCGGGAACGCAAGATCCTTCGCTCCGATCATGATCGGAATCAGGAAGTTACCCAGCGTGGCCGGAACGGAGGGCACCAGGAACAGGAAGATCATCACGATGCCGTGCATCGTGAACATCTTGTTATAGGTGTCGGCCGCCATGAGATCGCCTGCCGGTGTGAGCAGCTCGAAACGGACCATGCCGGCAAAGAAGCCGCCGAGCAGGAAGAAGCCCGTGATCGAGAACAGGTAGAGCATGGCGATGCGCTTGTGATCAGCCGTGAGCAACCAGCTGAGCAGGCCATGCTCCTTGTTGATGTAGTTCACCTTGGGCAGCTTCGCTGTCCGCTGATCGGGGAGGTTCACGATCGTGTTTGCGGTACTCATGGGATCACCGTTCCTGACGCGCTGGGCGCCGCTTGGTTCGATTGCGAGGTACCGAGTGTCTGCTGCACGCGGTAGTTGGTCTTAAGTCCTTTGATGTATTCGACGAGATCGATCATGCCTTCTTCCGAGACCTGTCCCTGGTAGGTCGGCATAATCGGCTTGAAACCTGCGGGTAGATGTGCCGAGGGGTTCAAAATCGCGTCACGAAGGAAGCCTTCTGTGACAAGCTGCGTGCTTCCATCGTCCATCTTCAGTTTAGCGCCATAGATGCCCGCAAGATTCGGTCCCCGTGCTGCCGCATCGCCCGTGTGGCACTGGGAGCAGCCCAGCGAAGCGAAGAGCCGCTCGCCATTCTGCGCCAGGCTCATACCGCTCGTGGAGGAGTCTACCCACGCCTGGTAATCGGACGGGGTCATTACAACCACATCGCCGACCATGCCCGAGTGCAGCGTTCCGCAGTATTGGGTGCAGAAGAGGTGATAGGTACCCGTGGCAGTGGCGTTGAACCAGACCGTGCTGTAACGGCCCGGGATCACCTCACGCTTTACGCGAAACTCCGGGATCGAGTAGGAGTGAAACACGTCCTGCGAGATCATGGTGAGCTGAACGTTGCGTCCCATGGGAACGTGCAGCGCGTTGATCTCGTGCTGTCCGCCCGGGTGCTCCGCCTTCCACATCCATTGCTTGCCGACGATGTAGATATTCATCGAGTCTGCTGGCGGATTGTAGATACGGAAGTACAACCACGCGCCCCAGACAAAGACAAAGAGGAAGATGCCGAGCGGAATGATGGTCCACGTCGCTTCCAGCAGCGTGGAGCCCTCAATCTGAATGGCGTTGGGGTGCTTCTCCTTGCGGTACTTGACGGAGAAGACGACGAGGAGGGCAAGGACCAGCGCCATGCCCACGATGGTCATCAACCAGAGGAAGATGTACAAGGCATCCGTCTGGCCTGCAACCGTCGACGCTTCGCGCGGCCAGAGTGCCGAGGAAGTGAGCCACTTTGTAAGAAACTGCCAAAGTACTGGACTGATACCCATCGTTAGCCTTTATCCGTTCTTCTAAATCTGCGTCGCGTTTCTTTGTCGCGTCTTCACTGCATACTGCGAGAGTGTTATGCCTTGTCGTCGTGATCTTTTGTAAGTGCGTGCTCACGACCGAGCTTTGCGTCTTTGCGGAACATGAGGAACATGAAACTGCCGAGCGAGGCCACCGTAATCATGCCTCCGAACTGCACCACGCGAGCGACGATCAAGCTATGCTTGTTGCGCTCAGGATCATAGTGGTAGCAGTAAGTAAGAATGTTGGCGACCGGCGAACCAATCTTGTTTCCCGAGGACTCAATGAGGCCGAGGAGCATATCCTTGGGCGAGTACTCGACGCCCATGTAGTACTGGGCGACCTTACCTTCCGGCGTGACAAGTTCAATGGAACTGGCGTGCGCATACTGGTTCAGCACGCCGTCGGGCCCGGGAACTTTGACGTAACCGAAGCCGATCGCGGAGGTAAGCGCGTTGATCGAATCCTGGTTGCTGGTTGTGAGGAAGTGCCAGCCGTTTTCGGTGCCGGGGCGACCGTAGCGGCGCGTGTAGATGGCCTTCTTCTTCGCTGCCTCCGCGACACTGTCGTTGGGGTCAATGCTGGCCACCACGATGTCGAAGTCTTTGCCCGGATCGAGTTTCACCATGGCCAGCGACTGCACCAGGCCATCCAACTCCTCCGAGCAGAGCATCTTGCACTCGTAGTAGACAAGGGCAACGACTGCAGGCTTTTTACTCTGGGGCCCGAAGTAGGTTCCCAATGTGACGGCTTTGCCGGTCTCGTCGGTGAAGCTGGCCGAAAGAGGAAGCTCGCGGTTTAGGTGTTGATCGACCTTTGCACCCTTAAGGACCGACGGAAGCTCGTTGCCGGAGTTTTCGCCCGTCTGCTTGTCGCCGTAGGAGGTCACCTGCGCGCAGACACAGAGGGGCAGGAGTGCAGTCGCGAGGAGCGCCGTGCCAAATTCCCTGCCAAGTGTCGAGATGTGTCTACGCAGATTCAAAGGGACCCTTCTTACTTCTTCGTGGGTGAAACGGTTTCGCCACTGGCTTCATGGGCGTACTTCATCTTCTGTTCACGCGACTCAATCTGGTCGATCTCGAAGCCCGTGCGAGCAAATCCATTAGTGAGCGGCGCATGCACCACGCGGTTCGTCTCGCCTGCCATCAGGGTCTTCGCCTCAGCTGCAGCTCCTGCCGGTGCGGGAAGACCGCGCTTGACGATGGCTTCCATCGCTTGATCGATCGGGATACGAATGCTTCCGTCAGTTCCAGCGGTGGTGTGATCCAACAGAAGATCTTCGCGCGCATGCAGATCGCTGGTGGACTGATTGCTGTCATCGGCATCGAGGCGCGGCGTCGGGAAGCTCTCCGCGATACGGGCCGACTCCTTCTGCTCCATATAACCGTTCGTTGCCAGGTTCACGCGCTTGCGCTCATTGCCCACCGGGCTTCCGCTCGCAGTCACAGCCTGGGGCGAGAGCTTAGCCTCGTCACCATCCTGCTTCAGGAGGCCGTAGTTGATGGCCTTACCCATGGCGAAGCAGAGAAGAAAGAAGACGACAAGGAACGCCACCAATCCAGCGAGGAAGACTACAACGCCACGCGTATTGACGTCGGTCGTCTCGTATCCCGGATGTTCTGCGTCAAACTTCTCCGACGGATGCGGTACAGGCTTGCTCATGCCGTGCTCATCCTCGTGTTCGCTGGGGCGGTTCTGATTCTCAATGGGCATGTTCTGCCTCCAGGATCTCGGCGGTGTGCGGATCGTTGAGAACAACGACCGGGCGTGCCATGAGTTGGGTCAGGTAGTAGGCCATCCAGAGCGCGACAACCGCGACCGGGACGGTGATGTAGGCGAAGATACCGAAGTTGCCGGCGAGGTGAAGGTTTCCACGCGCGTCGGGGAAGTTCGGTTCGATCAGCCAGAAAAGATCGAAGGCCTTGGCGAAGATCATCCAGCCCGTAAGGAAAAGCATCTTCTTACGGCTGTACTTGAAGTCGCGGCTCAGCAGGCAGCAGAAAGGAATCACCCAGTGGAAGATGAAGTCGCAGGTCGTCATCACCCACCAGCCGCCGTGTGTGCGGTTCAGGTACCAGGGGATTTCTTCCGGCGAGTTTGCGCTCCAGATGATGAGGAACTGTGCAAAGGCCAGGTAGATGTTCAGCATGACGAAGCCGAGCATAAACTTGCCGAGATCGTACTGCTCGGTCTTGCGCAGGATCGTCTTGTACGGCTCATACTCCGCCAGGCGGATTGAGGTCTGGACACCCAGTGCCAGGACAGCGTAGCCCTGACCGACGAGGAACAGGAAGCCCCACACCGTGGAGTACCAGGTGATGTCCAGCGCCATGATCAGATCAATAGCGGCGATCGAGAGCATGATGACATAGATCAGGATGCCAATGCCGGAGATGTTCTCCGCCTTGATGCGCCAGTACTCAAAGCTCTTCAGCGTGCCGCGTGCCGGATCGGCATCGCGCTGCAGGCTCCACTTGTTCAGGAAGAAGCCCCAGAGAAGGATGAATCCGAAGACCACCGCCATCTGCACACAGACCGAGACCGGGCTGAGCATCGCACGCTTGTAATCCAGGGCATGCGCTTCGCCTTCTGTGATCAGGTGGTTCGAAAGCGCCGTGCGAACCGAATCGTACGTGGTGTAGCGAGCCCAGAGCCAGAGGTGTTTGCCAAAGGCGATCAATGGGATGAAAAGCAGAACCAGCAGAGGCGTGGTGCGCGTCATCGCCTCAAGCGGACGCCGCAGGAGCAGGCCCCACTTACCGCCGGATACGTATTGCAGCATCAGCAGGCAGAGACCGCCGCCAGCGAAGCCGAAGCAAAGGATAAATCCGAGCAGATAGCCGCGGAGCATGTGGTTGCGGCCTTCCGAGGTGAAGGCGAAGACGACCGAAAGGAGCGCGAAGAGGGCGGCGACGATGAGGGCGCGTGTGCGCCAGACCGCCACGACCGCCGGAGCGCTGAGGTCCGCAGGAAGTACGCGCGGGCCGTGGTAGGCGTGCCCGTGTGCGTCGTGCCCGATAAGTTCGTTTCCGTGTGCCATTCGGTCTCTCGTCCGCCTTCTTGTCGCTGATGCTGCTTACTGCGTAGTTCTAGTTCTGCTATCGGTTGGTGCTTCCGGGTGCATTCTGCTTCACATTGTTCGACGAACCGGGGGAAGGCTTCTCCGCCGTCACCGGCCCCGGAGATCCAACCGCTGCGGGTCCCGTGGGGTGGCTGTTGACCATATCTTCCCCGGGGATACCGTTGTCCTGGTTATTCGGTGTGCCGTAAACCGCAGTTGCGGGAAGAGTCCACTCCGCCGCGAAGTCGCGGGGGAGACCTTCACGTTCGGCAACGTCTTCGAGTTTTTCGACCTTTTCGCCAGCTTTAACATCTGCCGTGGTCGCGTGCTGCGAAAGCTGCAGTGCTCGAATATAAGCTGCGATCGCCCAGCGATCTTCGGGTGTGACCTGCGCGGCGTAATCCGGCATCGCCCCATAGCCGTTGGTCATCACGTTGAAGAAGTGGCCCAGGGGCGCGGAGCGCAGGCGATCCGTGTGGAAGTTGCCCGCCGGACGATATCCCCGCTGCACGATGATGCCGCCGCCGTTGCCCACACGCGAGTGACACGCCGAGCAGTAGATGTTGTACCGCTCCTGTCCGCGCTGAAGAAGCTCTGCGTTGACAGGGAAGGGCATGCCGTCGCCTTCCTTGCCGCCCACCATGCCGGTCAGCATATAGCTGTCCGTATCCGTCTGCGAGCGCGCGATGGTGTTCTCCACCTGGGGACGCACACCGCGGCCGTCGGCGTAGAACGCGCTTCCGCGCTGCGGGTAAAGCTTGGGCTGGTTATGCATATCCTGGCGGCAACCCGTCAGGAGGGCAGCGGACGCGATGGCCGATGCTGCGGCGATCCGCTGGAAAGAGTTCAAGGTCACAGCTCCACCTCCACCACACTCACGGCATGGAACTGCTCAAGAAACGCGCGCGTTTCGTTCGCGTCGAACTGTGGGTCGATCGCTTCCAGGCAGAGGAAAAACTTGTTGTCCGTCGCGCCCAGACGAAAGTTGGGAGCGTTGAAGAGCGGATGATAAGGCTGCGGCAGGCCGTTCAGCGCCAGCATGCCAAACGCCGCCGAAAGTCCGGCGAAAAGGATCGTCCACTCGTAAGCCGGAATGATAAATGCGGGCCACGAGAAGAGCGGGCGTCCCGCGATATTGAGCGGGTACGCAATCACGGAGATCCAGGTCTGCATCGTGAAGGCCGTCGTCAGGCCGAGGATGCCACCCATCAGGGTCAACAGGGGCACGCGGTTGCGATGAACATCGAGTGCCGACGCCGCCTCTTCCACGGGATAAGGTGTGTAGCACTCCATGCGGCGGTAGCCAGCATCGCGCGCCGCTTCGGTCGCGTGCACCATGGCACCCGGCGTATCGAATTCGGCCAACAGGCCGTAGACTCCCTCACGCACCAGCATCAGGCCGTCTCCTCAACAGTTTCTTCCGCGTCGACGCCATGGATCTTGGTCGCCGGAAGCATCATCTTGATCTCGTTCATAGGAATCATCGGAGCGAAGCGCACAAAGAGAAGGAAGAGCGAGGTAAACAGGCCCATCGTTCCGATGAAGAGCAGGTAATCCCAGCGCGTGGCCTTATACGTACCCCAGCTGGAGGGAAGGAAGTCACGGTAGAGCGAGGTCACAACGATGACGAAGCGCTCGAACCACATACCGATATTCACAACGATCGAAAGAAGAAATAGATACGTGACGTTGGTGCGAAGTTTGCGCCACCAGAGCGTTCCGAGGGGGATCGCGATGTTGAAGAGAATCAGCAGCCAGTAGCCCCAACCGAGAGGACCGAACATGCGATTCCACATCATGAACCACTCCCAGTGCGAGGCGGAGTACCAGGCCATGAAAACTTCCATGCCATAACCGTACGCAACGATGAGTCCGGTGCCGAGCATGACCTTCGCCATGTTGTCCAGATGACGAACCGTCACCAGATCTTCCATGTGGTAGAACTTCCGAATCGGAATGGCCAGCGTCAGCACCATGGCAAAGCCGGAGTAAATAGCACCCGCGACGAAGTAGGGCGGGAAGATCGTCGTATGCCAGCCCGGAAGAGCGGCGACCGCGAAGTCGAAGCTGATGACCGTGTGGACCGAAAGTACGAGAGGTGTCGAGAGACCCGCGAGAAGCAGCGAGGCCGTCTCATACCGCATCCAGTGACGGGTCGAACCGCGCCAGCCGAGCGACAGAAGACCGTAGACGTACTTGGCCAGCGGAAGCGTCGCCTTGTCGCGGAGCGTTCCAAAATCCGGCACCATGCCGATATACCAGAAGACAACCGAGATCGTTGCGTAGGTCGAAACCGCGAAGACGTCCCAGGCCAGCGGCGAACGGAACTGCGGCCAGACGTTCATCGTGTTCGGCAGCGGCAGCAGCCAGTAACCCAGCCATGGACGGCCGACGTGCAGGATGGGGAACATACCCGCGCAGACGACGGCAAAGATCGTCATCGCTTCCGCGAAGCGGTTGATGGAGTTACGCCAGCCCTGCTTGAAGAGCAGAAGAATAGCGGAGATCAGGGTTCCGGCGTGACCGATACCGATCCACCAGACGAAGTTGATAATCGCAAATCCCCACGCACCCGGGATCGTCACACCCCAGATACCGACACCCTTCAGAACCAGCCAGGTGACAGCGATGACGAAGAGAGTCGCGATACCCGACGCCACGATCAGGCCGAAGAACCAGCCGAGCGGGGTATGCGAGGTGAGCACGACGCGCGAGATCTTCTCCGTGACCGACTTGAAGGTGTGGCCGGGAGCGATGACAGCGAATTCGCCTGTGACCGGGTCGATCATGGGATCGACTGCGGGATCGTGGTGCGGCGGTAGAGGTTTGGTCGCCATTATGCCTGCTCCAATGCCGGGTTCGGGTTAATCACGCCTGCCACATAGGTGGTTCGCGGGCGATAGTTCAGATCGCCCAGAACAGCGTAGTTGCGCTCTTCGGCCTTACGCTTCGCGACCTTGGAGCCCTTGTCATTGATGTTGCCGAAGGTGATGGCGTCGGTTGGGCAGGCCTGCTGGCATGCCGTAATGACTTCGCCATCGCGGATCGCGCGGCCTTCTTTGTCCGCCGTAATCTTGGCCGACTGGATGCGCTGTACACAGTAGCTGCACTTCTCCATGACGCCGCGCGAACGAACGCTGACATCGGGGTTGTGCATGAGCTTCGTGCTCTCCGTCTCATAATCCGAGTACAGAAGGAAGTTGAAGCGGCGCACCTTGTAGGGGCAGTTATTCGAGCAATAACGTGTGCCTACGCAGCGGTTATAAACCATGGTGTTGAGGCCTTCGGGCGTGTGCACCGTGGCGCCCACCGGGCAGACCTGCTCGCAACCCGCGTTCTCGCAGTGCTGGCAGAGCATGGGCTGAAAGTGTGCCTTAGGTGCGTGGAGGTCGCCTTCGAAGTAAGTATCGATGCGCAGCCACTGCATGTTACGGCCGATCTTCACCTGCTCGCGGCCAACCACCGGAATGTTGTTCTCCGCGTAGCAGCTGACGATGCAGGCGTTGCAGCCTGTGCAGGAGTTGAGATCGATCGCCATACCCCATGCGTTCTGGATCTGGCCGGAGCTCTTGTCGACGTTGTCGTACTTCCACGCGTCGGGGAAGAGGCTCATCTCTTTTTCCGGAGTCTCGCGCATCGCGCCAGCACCGCTCTTGAGATTGGTCGGCGTACCAAGTTCTTCGTGCGCAAACTTCGGATTCGCCTTCGCCTCTTCCACCGTGGCATAGCGGATGATCGAGCGCTCCATCGCTTCGTGGCCGCCGAGAGAGACCGTACCGGGCTCTACGGGGTGGGCGAGATCGCTTTGCGCCACCTTTCCGCGATTATCCAGCGAGTGGACCGAGGTAACACAAAGGTCGTGCGTGCCCTCCGTCTTGCGCGCTTGCAGACCGCCCTGCGAATACGGGGCGTCCGAGGTACGGAGGACGTAGCCGTTCGAACCGACACCCTGACCGACACGGCCAAAGTTCCGGCCCAGGCCGAGGTGAACCGTGATCACACCCTGGGGATGTCCGGGAACGACGAGCGGGGGAATGGTCAGCTTGCGGCCGTTGAGTTCGAGCTCGATGAGCTCCGTCTCTTCGGTCTTCAGAGCGGCCATCGTCTCCATGCTCATCAAAGCCGCGTTGTCCCAGGAGAGATGCGTCACCTGCTTCGGCAACTCCTGCAGCCAGCCGTTGTTCGCATAGCGACCGTCGTAGGTGGAGGTGTCCGCCTTGAAGTTGATTTCGTAGCCGCCAGCAGTCGCGGGAGCGGTTGCAGCCACGGTTGCCGCCTTAGGCGCTCCGGACTTTGGCGTAAACGCTGTGCCTTCGACCCAGCCGTCGTGGACAGATTTCTTCCATCCCGCGGCAAAGTCGCCCGTGATGTACGTCTTTGCGTTGGCCCGGACCGCATCGTAAGCACTTGCGGTCGCGTCCGGAAGCAGCGCCTGGAGAACATTGTGCGCGGTAACGCCGCTATAGAGAGGATCGATCAGCGGCTGCACGATGCTGATGGTTCCATCGTAGGAGCGCGCGTCCGACCAGCTCTCGAGATAGTGCGCCTGGTTGATGTGCCAGGTCGTCGAGACTCCGGTCTCATCCATATACATACCCATGTGGGCAGAATTGGGGACCTTGGCGAGGGCGGAAGCAAAGTTCAGGTCGGCGGGAGCACTGTAGACGGGGTTCACACCCATCATGACCAACCACTTGACCTTGCCGGAGTTCATGTCCGCGACGAGCGACTTCAGCTCGGCAGTCTGCTCCGTCGGAAGAGCGGCGACCGTCTGCGTGTAGACGACCGTCTTTCCGATAGCGCCAATGGCGGAGTTGAGGGCGTAAGCGGCAGCGTGGATTGCTGCGGAAGACTGTGGTCCAGGGATCACCACCGCGCGACCGGAAGACTTCTTGAGATCCTCGATGACCGTGGTGAAGAACTTCTGAACCTCGGCGTCTTCGAACTTGCCCGATCCGCTCGTGAGCGAATTGGCAAACAGCTCAAGATCGCTGGGCTTCAGACCGAGGCGATGCTCTGCCTTGAAGCCGGTGACCGTGGGCATGCACTCTACAACGTAGAGGCGGTTCATCGTCTTTCCCTCTTCGTAACGGTGACGCTCGGCGTAGGCGCGAGAGACCGGAAGGAAGCCAGGGAAGGCGTTGGACGAAAGGAAGTCAGCGTCGAGCGAGAGGATCACATCGGCATCTTCGAGCTTGTACTGCGCGTCCGTGTACTCTCCGAAGGCAGCCTTAGAAGCAGCGCGCGCGGCATCCAGATTGATCGCGTCATACTGCACCAGCTTCGCGCTCGGATACTTGGCCTGGACCTGCTTCCACTGCGCAGCAAGGGTTGGCGAGGTAATCGTATCCGTAAGGAAGTAAACTCCTTCGCCGCTACCGCTCGCCTTGACCGCGTCGGAGAAGGTTCCGATGAAATCATTGAACTGCGCGTTGACCGTCATGCCGGCGGTGCGCTTGACGACGTGCTGCGAGCGATCCGGATCGTACAGGTCTAGAAGCGACGCCTGCGTAAAGAGGTCCGTCTTTCCCATCGACATCGGGTGTTCCGGATTGCCATCGACCTTGATCGGACGGAAGGCGTCCGTCTTCACGAGCACGGGAACCGCACCGGTCGGGAAGGGGTACGCCGTAGCAAAGAACATCGGCTTTCCGAGGACGAGGTCCTCAGGCTGCTTCACATACGGGAAGATCTCTTCATCGGGCTGCTTGGTGCAACCGGTCATTCCAGCAAGGGCGAGAGACGCGCCCATCACCTTCATGAAACCGCGGCGCGAAACGCCATCGGTCAGCTCGCTCGCCTGGCGCGGAAACTCCTCCCGCAGCATGGCTTCAAAACCAGGATCCTCGGCGAGATCGTCCAGCGAGGTCCAGAAGCGCTTGCCCTTCTTTCCGGCGAGGCGGGCCTGCACTTCGGCAAGCGTAAGCTTGGCCGGAGCGATGCTTGTGACCACAGTTGCGCGCTGAGGCGCACTCGACATCGATGTACCTTCTGGCATTGCGTTTCCAATCACTTCAGAACTAGGTGTCGTACTCATCGGTGGCATACCTCGCAGCTCTGCAGCTCGTTTGGCGTGCGGATGTGGTACTTGTCCGTGAGATAGACCCCGAGATCGCGCTGCGAGGTGAACTTCTTGTAGCTGGCCGGCATGATGATGCCGGGGCTTGCGTCAGAGTAGGTTCCGGGACCGCCAAGCGGGAAGGGATTCATACCCGGGCCGGTTGTCGGCTCGCCCTTTCCTGCGCTCTTCATCTGCAGGAAGGCCACTTCAGGATTGCTCTTCGACGGATCCCTGGTCACGCAGTTCACGCGCTGTGCCGTG
>Ga0247783_1000067_pt1 | contig 33250 bp, 32 predicted proteins | sample UWRJL064202C5_FD_179911 | JGI IMG/M metagenome (GOLD analysis project Ga0247783, IMG submission 179911) | Plant litter microbial communities from Arlington Agricultural Research Station in Wisconsin, United States - UWRJ-L064-202C-5 | ecosystem: Environmental > Terrestrial > Plant litter >...
GCATCCGCCACCTGGGACGCGCGCGGATACTTCTCTATATAGAGTGAGTACTTTTCTTTCGCCAGCTTCGTGTCTGCAAGATCGTTCTGCGCAATCTGACCTTCGGCATACAGAGCAGAGATGCGCAGGCTCGACGTCGGATACTGCGTGCGCAAAAACTCATACTGCCCGATCGCATTGCGCAGAGCCTTCTGGTCGTGGAGCACGCGGCCCTCATCGGCCAGCAACGTGGCCACGGTGAAGATCGCATCCGGAGCCTTCAGAGCGCTCGGACTGTCGTGATAGATCACGCGATAGGCGTCCATCACCACCGTGTAGTCATTGCGTGTACGCGTTTCGGGAGGCTCCTGCAGAAGAGTCGCGCGCGCACTTTCTGCGAGCTCCCACGGCGTCTGCTCCGGAGCTTTGCGCTTCGCCGCACCATGCGCCCACAGAAATGCGGAGCCAACGCAGACAACGACGGCGATACGAGCGGAGCGGGATGTGCGACGTGCTGTCATGGCTTCCCCGGACCTTGGGAAAAGGGTCCGTTCGGCTTCAGTTTACCGACCCACCAAGGCCAACCGGCCCGCAATCGCCGGGGGGTGCTCATGCTGGCACCTCCCGGCAAAATTGGGAATTTATTTATGCAAGCAGATCTTCGACGATCTTCGCCGCCGCAGACAGCGCCGCGTCCAGTTGCGACGGATCGCTTCCACCCGCCTCAGCCAGATCGGGACGTCCACCACCCTTGCCGCCGACCTTGGCCGCCAGCGCGCCGACGACCTTGCCCGCCTGCACTTTGCTCGTAAGGTCTTTGGTCACACCCGCGATGAGTGCGACCTTGCCGTCCTCGGTTGCCGTTCCCAAAACAACAACGCCCTCGCCGATCTGTGTCCGCAGATTATCCACAAGCTGACGCATCTGGTTGCGGTCCAGGCCGCTGACGCGCTGGGCGAGCACTTTGATGCCCTTCACCTCAACCGCCGACTCCGCCGCGTTCGCCGTCGCCGAAGAAGCCGACTTCATCCGCGCCTGATCCAGTTCGCGCCGCAGCTTCTTCAGCTCCTCATCCTGCGCGGACAACTTCTGTTGCAGTGCCTCCGCCGGAGGAAGGCTCGACCCGCCGATGACCTGCGTCGCCACGCGCGCCACATCGAAGTCCCGTCGAAACTCCTTCAGCGATCCCGTTCCCGTGACGGCCTCGACGCGGCGAATTCCCGAAGCAGCACTCGACTCGCCCACCAGCTTCAGCAGACCGATCTCGCCCGTCGCCTTTGTGTGAATACCGCCGCAAAGCTCGGTCGAAAAGTCGCCGATCTTCACCACGCGCACCTTGTCGCCGTACTTCTCACCGAAGAGTGCCGTCGCCTTGAACTCGTGCACAGCGACGTCGATGGGTACATCTTCGAAGGTCTCCACGCGCGTATTGCCCAGCACCTGCGCGTTTACGATGTCCTCGATCTCCTGCAGATCTTCCTGTGCAATGCCCGCGAAGTGCGAGAAATCGAAGCGCAGGCGCGCGGAGTTCACCAGCGATCCCGCCTGCTTCACATGCGTTCCCAGAACCTCGCGCAAGGCCGCATGCAGAAGATGCGTTCCCGTGTGATTCCGTATCGTCGCCGAGCGTACCTCGCCATTCACAACGGCATCCAGACGATCGCCCACTGCGAGATCCCGCTTCACGATTACCTTGTGAGCGAAGACGCCCTGCACCGGCTTGGTGCATCCCTTTACTTCGGCGAGCGCGCCGGTATGGTCCGTCGGGTAGAGCCAACCCTCATCGCCGACCTGTCCACCCGAATCCGCATAAAAGCTCGTCGCATCGAGCACGACTTCGCCCTCGTCTCCTGCGTGCATCGACTGGACGCCAACACCATCTTTCACCAGCGCCAGCACCGTCACGCCATCGGCACGCAGGCCGCCGTAGCCAAGAAAATCCGTCTTCGCCAGCTCACGGAACGCAGGGCTCGCCGACTTCTGCGATCCACCCTTCCACGAAGCCCGTGCGCGCTGCTGCTCTTCTTCCTTCGCCGCTTCGAAGCCTGGCAGATCGAACTCGATGCCCGCATCGCGCGCAGCGTCGGTCATGAAATCGAGAGGCATGCCGAAGGTCTCGTACAGACGAAACGCAGCAGCGCCGGAGCTCAGCGTCTCGTTCGTCATCTGCGAAAGTCCAAGCTGCAACGTCCGCGCAAACTGCTGCTCTTCCGCCAGCACAACCTTCGCCACGCGCTCGGCAGAGTCAATCAGTTCCGGATACGCCACCTTCATCTCGTCGCGCACGGCATAGACCATCTCGTGCATGAACGGCTGCTCTTGTCCGAGAAGACGCCCATGCCGGATCCCACGCCGAAGGATCTTGCGCAACACGTATCCGCGTCCCTCATTCAGAGGAATCACTCCATCCGAGATTAGAAACGTAGCCGCGCGCGCATGGTCTGCGATGATCTTCAGCGAAGAGTTCGCGAGCATTGCGTCTCTCAATCCTTTACGAGCCATAGGAGTATTTACTTCTTGGCGGCTCGGGGGAAGTGGGTCCTCCTTGGCATTTGGCCAAATAGGGTGTTCGACCCTGAACTGTTGTCCGGTCAGTTCAGCAGCTTTGGGGATGAGACCAACAAGTTCGGTTGTTCCAAATTTGGTCTCTTCGCTAATAAATAAGTCCGTCTCGAAGTTACTCGTCACGCCCTGCAAAACAGCCGCGATCCGCTCCAGACCCATGCCCGTATCGATGGAAGGCTTCGGCAGCGGCGTAAGTTGCGCTCCGCCCGTGGCCGCGTCGATCGTGCGGTCGAACTGCATGAAGACGAGGTTCCAGATTTCAACATACCGCTGCTCATCGAGCGGGAAGGGCTTGTCCGTCCCGGGCTCGTCGGCAGCTTCCAGGCCAAGGTCGAAGTAGATCTCGCTGCACGGACCGCAGGGACCGGTCTCCCCCATCTGCCAGAAGTTGTCCTTCGCGGACATCTCGAAGATGCGCTCCTTGGGAACGCCCGCCTCGATCCAGAACTGCTCTGCCTCATCGTCGCGTGGAACCTGCGCGTCGCCCTCGAAGATCGTCACATAGAGCTTCGACCTGTCGATGCCGAACCACTCCTGCGAAGTCAGAAGCTCCCAGGCATAGGCAATCGCATCGCGCTTGAAGTAGTCGCCAAAGCTGAAGTTCCCCAACATCTCGAAGAAGGTATGGTGACGTCGCGTGAAGCCGACATTTTCCAGATCGTTATGCTTGCCACCGGCCCTAACGCACTTCTGCGAGGTCGTCGCACGCACATAACTGCGCTTCTCCGCTCCCAGAAAGACATCCTTGAACTGGTTCATTCCGGCGTTAGTAAAGAGCAGCGTGGGATCGTTATGCGGGACGAGCGACGAAGAATGCACGCGGCGGTGCTCTTTCGTCTCGAAAAATCTTAAAAAGTCTTCACGAATCTGGCTTCCGGAACGATAGGTCATAGGACTTTAAGTCTAGCAGTGACGCGAGTAATGCTCCTTTTGTGGGATGGGATAAGAGTGCCGTTGTGAGACAGTAGAGGCATCCATCTGAGCGCCTTAGATTTGTAGCGGAGTGTAGTACCCATGGACCGCCATACGGTCTTTACCATGCAAGGCGTAATGCTGATCTTTCTCAGCCTGATTCTCGCTGTCTGCTTTCGCTCGCAACGGAGCGAAAGGGGGGACAAGGGACCATACTGGCTCGCAGCCGGATTCTTTCTCGGCGGCCTAGGCATGCTGCTCCAGGCACAGCGCGATCTGATTACACCCCTCCTGACGATCCTTCTGGGCAATGGCCTCTTCCTGCTTCTAAGCACCTTCATGAACCGCGGCCTGGCGGAGACAACAGGACAGGGCAAAGGGCAGTTCTATTACCTGCTCGCGCTCTCCGCCGCTACCGTGGCCAACTTCTGGTACTTCACCTGGATTAAACCCGACCTCATGGTGCGGGTCATCGAAGCGTCGCTGGTCATTCTGGTCATGCACACGGTAACGGCGATCATGCTCCTGCGGTCGAAGGACCCGGTGACACGTCCCGCCGTCCGTATGATGGCGACCTTTCTCCTGGCGCATGCCTTCGGAAATATTCTTCGCATCACCGTCGCCTGGCGTCTCCACCACGCCGATGCCTGGTTCACCTGGACGGGGACGATGAGCATTATCGGCCTGGCGCTCTGCTTCCTCTGGATGGAAGGTCTCCGGCAGACCTCCGATCTGAAATATCGTGCGATGACCGATCCCCTGACGGGCCTCTTCAACCGCCACGGTCTGGATATGCTCTCTGTGCCTGAACTCGATCTGGCCGCACGCTACAACTGGCCCTGCTCTGCACTCATGATGGACGTGAATCACTTTAAAGAGATCAACGACCGGCGCGGACACGCCGCTGGCGACCTTGCGCTCTCTTCCATCGCCGGCATTCTGAAGTCCACGCTGCGCACCAGCGATCTGGCGACGCGCGTCGGAGGCGACGAGTTCTTTGTCCTGCTTCCCAACGCGGACGCAAACACCACGGCCATCGTGGTGGCGCGCATCCGCGTGGCGCTGAACTCGCTTATCCTGCAAGGCCCCACGGGAGCGGCCTTCAGTGTCTCGGCCAGCATTGGCGCGGTCACCAAATCCGGAAATTCGACCAACCTGGGAGAACTCCTGCGCGAAAGCGATGAAGCGCTCTACCTGGAAAAGTTTGGCGCGAACGGCCGTCCTGCTTCAAGAGCCATCCCGGGCACCGGAACCACCTTCCATCCCTCCATGAGATAAGCGGCTCTCTCAGCCACGACAAGCTTTATCCCGATGCAGTTACGATTGGTTTACACAAAGACCTTTCGCGTCTCTATGCCTGGCGATGACTCATGACCACGGTCACTCCAGACGTCGAGAATTTTCCTTCGTTCTCCGAAGCACGTTTTACTATCTCTGAATTACCTCGTGGATGGGCCTTTATGGATCGCCATACCCTCTTCATCATGCAGGCTGGCATGCTGATCTTTCTCGGCATCGTGGTGCTGCTGGCATTCCGGACGCAGCGTCGCGAGCGATCGGACAAAGGACCTGACTGGTTTGCGGCAGGCTATCTCTGCGGTGGTGTTGGCCTGCTTCTTCAGGCAGAGCGTGGGAACATCTCTCCCCTGTACAGCATTCTTCTCGGCAACGCGCTCTTCATGCTGCTCAGCGTCTTCATGACGAGGGCCGTCTCGGAGACGACCGGCCAGGGCAAAGGACCCTTTTATTACCTGATCGCACTCGATGCCGCGACCGTGGCCAACTACGCGTATTTCACCTTCGTACAGCCTGACGTCCTTCTGCGGACGGTCGAAGCCACGTTCGTGATGCTGGTGATGCGCATCTGCACCATCGTTCTCTTGCTTCGTTCCGACGACAAGGTCATCGCTCCCGCGGCACGGGGAATCGTCGCTCTCCTGGCCATGCATATCGTTGCAACGATGTTTCGTATCACCGTTGCCATCAGGCACCACCAGGCCGACGCGGGATTTTCCTGGAGCGGCCTGATCGCCATTGCTGGAACCGCTCTCTGTTTTCTCTGGATCGACAACCTGCGTCAGGGAGCAGAACTGGAACACCGCGCCATCACCGATCCCCTCACGGGCCTGCTGAACCGCCGCGGCCTGGAAATTCTGGCCAGCCATGAACTCGATCTAGCCGCGCGGCATGGCTGGCACTGCTCCGCTCTCATGCTCGACATCAACCGTTTCAAGAGCATCAACGACACCCTGGGACATGCAGCCGGAGACCGTGCGCTCGAGGCCGTGGCGGAGGTTCTGAAAGGTACGCTGCGCCCAAGCGACCTGGTCACGCGCATCGGTGGAGATGAGTTTTTTATCCTTCTGCCGAACGCAGGCGAAGAGACGGTCGACTTTATCGTCAGGCGACTGCGCGTTGCCATGAGCAAACTTACCTTGCAGACGCCCTCCGGAGAGACCTTTTCCGTCAGCGTGAGTATCGGAGCCGTCACCCGCCCCGCAGCCTACACGCAGCTTGCGGAGCTACTCCACCAGAGCGACCTTGCCCTCTACGACGAAAAGCAGCCTTCCAGCCGACAGACCTCCTCTCAGGAGGACGGCTCCGGCGCCCAGGTCCACCCTTCCAACATATAAAGCGGATCGCGCGGTCGAGGCAGCGTGGCAAACTCCCCGCGCCGCTCGGCCATCACCATGCAGCTCACCAGCGCATCGAAGGCGTCCTCTCCAGCGAGCGCCTTCGCCATCGCCGACCGTCCGATGGCCGCGTAGGCAGGATCTTCTTTCTTCTTCAGAGAAAGATACGCCTTACGCGCCTCCGGGTTTGATTTATGTACCGGCCCGGTGTTCAGGCGGGAGTACATCTCCACGACGACCGGAGCGCGCATCTTGGGATCGGGTCGATCGAACGGCCAGATGCGGAAGCCCGCCTCCTGCAGGCGGATCAACGTCGGCATACCGCGCAGGCTCGCCGTGCCCACGGAGCCAGAACCGCCGATCTGGAAGACCGACTTCGGTGTGATGCCCTTGATGCGCATCTGCCGCTCTTCTTCCGGAATGTGCGCGACCAACTTGCAGTCGATGTCGGTGGCGCGCATCATGCGATGGAGGTTCTCTCCGCTGAACTCCGCAGGACGTTTGTGCGGCTTGCCCCAGAAGCGGCGGTCATGGGTTCCAGCAACCGTCTCCCGCGTAAGCCAGCGCTCACCATGCTCCGCAGCGACGATGCGCCAGAACTCCGGTGCGGACTTCGCTCCGTGCTCATCGCGCACGAACCACGCTGGAAAGCTGAAACAGAAATCGAAGCCCACCACCAGTGCAGGATCTTTCTCTGCGAGCGCGATCAGCCAGTCAGCGATCTCTTCGCGGGTTCTGCCACTCTCCACGCGCACCTTGCCCTGATTCCAGACCGCAGCCACGATGTGGCGGCGCTGACCCGCGACGTCCACGCGACCAGACCAGTCAATTCCAACGATGGTCCTGGCCTCGCTCACTTCGTCCATCGAGCCTTGAGCTCGTCCCACTTATGCCGCCCCTTCTCCAGGACATCGCACGCCCAGGCGTAATCCTTTGCCAGCAAGGCCAGGCCCGCTACGACCAGGGGAAGCCCCGGCGCTATCGGCAAAACGCAGCCAACGATGCCGAAGACGATCAGCAGCCAGCCACAGACCTTCCGCCAGAGCGGGCTCTTCGGTGTCAGCGGCTTCAACTTTTCGGCGACTGTGGCCATGCCCGTTGGATGCAGGCGTCTACGACTCCGGTTCCTCGAAACCTTCGACGTCCAGCTCGTCAATCGGCGCCTTCAGATCACGGAGCACCTTGAAGATCGTCGGCGTGGAGAAGCCCGCCCGAATCAGACGCCGCAAAACCCGCGCCGTCTCCTTCTGGTCCTGCGGAATCTTGATGCGCTTGCGCTCGACGTACTGCTTCGCCAGGGCAGCCTCGTTCACGTCTTCATAAGCCGTTTCCAGCGTGGTCTGCACCAACTCCTTGTCGATGCCCTTGTTCGTCAGGTCCTGCTGGACGCGGCGACGTCCGAAGCTCTGATTTTCCTGGCGAAGCCGCGTAAAATCGGCCGCAAACCGCGGATCGGAGAGGTACTTCAAATCTTCCAGACGCTGGACGATGCGGTCCATCTGCGCTTCGCCCTCAGGCCCCGGTTCGGCACGAAGCTTCATCAGGCGGCGGAGTTCGCGGACGCTGCGCATCTTCGAACCCAGCGTCTTCACTGCGTATTCAAAGAGCTCCGCCTCGGTTGCCGGGGGTTTGCCTTGACGGGAGCGCTGAAAGGACATGAAGAGAAGGATACTGCTACTCGCGCGCGCTTGCTGCGTCTAACCTTAGTACGGGGGATCTCCGATGCGTTGGTTGGCTCTGTTACTCATGGGATTGGCTTTGGGCGCGCAGGCGCAGGATCAGGAGGGCTTCGGCAAGCTCGACCCCTCCCCGCCGACCGGCAAGACCGCCGAGGAGATCATCGCCTCCTTCGGTGCGAAGGAAGCCCAGTTCGCCGAGGCGCGCGCGAACTACACCTTCCGCCAGAGCGTTCGCTTCCAGACCATCAATGACGACAACAACAAGCCCGACGGCGAATACTTCCAGGTCACCGACGTCGGCCTGAACAAAGACGGCTCCCGCAACGAAAACGTGATCTTCGCTCCGCAGAACACCATCGAGCGCCTGATCCTGGAGCGCAAGGACTTCGACGATCTCGAACACCGCCTGCCCTTCGTGCTCACCACCGCCGACCTGCCCCAGTACGACGTCACCTACGTCGGCAAGCAGAAGGTCGACGAGATCGACACCTACGTCTTCGACGCCGGGCCCAAGGTCATCGAAAAGAACAAGCGCTACTTCAAAGGCCGCGTCTGGGTGGACCAGCAGGACCTCCAGATCGTCCTCATCAGCGGCAAGAACGTGCCGGACGATCTGCGCAAGGGGCATGAGAGCCTCTCGCCGCCGTTCACCACCTACTACGAGCAGGTGGACGGCAAGTACTGGTTCCCGACCTACACCAAGGCCGAGGGAACGCTGCACTTCGCCGCCGCCAACGGCTCCATGAGCCAGGACGTGCGCGTGCGCAACGTGGTGAAGTACACCGACTATAAGCAGTTCCGCTCGTCCGCGCGCATCATCTACAACGGCCAGGACATTACGGACAAAAAAGAGATCGACCCCAAGGATCCGAACAAGCCCGCAACCGATCCTAAGAACGATCCCAAGAAGCCGTAGCTCGTAAGCGACACAAAGAATTGAGCCTCGGACAATAATTTTCATTGTCCGAGGCTTCTTCTTTCTGTAACGTCTCAGATCACTCCCAGATGGGGACACCTGATGCTTTCTGCGGCTCTTGCACCCTTGCGAGCGTTCCGTGCCGGCACGCTCCTCGCGCTGATGCTCTGCGTGCTGTCGGCCTGCCTCTCCGGCTGCCATGTACAGCTCATCATGCCCTACGACCCTGTCCTGGACCAGAGCTTTACCGCTCTCCAGCAGAGCACCGAACAGCTCTTCGGACAGCTCGAAGCCGACCCCGGCTCCCCGGCGACCTCCTACGAAAATCACAAGGACTTCTACATCAAGGCCCACGCCACCCTGCGCACCATGCGGACACGCGCCCGCTTTGAGCCCCAAAGCGCAGAGGTGCTCACCCAGATCGACGCCCTCGACCGGTCCCTCGCCGGCCTCCAACAGCTGCACATCAACGCCTCCCCGAACGGTCCCAACGCCGCCGTGATCCACGCTGCGGAAGGCCCCATCGAAAGCCAGTTTGCCTCCATCTTCCAGCTACAGCTCGCCCTGAAAAGCCGCATGAAGAGACCCATCTCCGCCAATGCCACCGCGCCCGCCCTGACAAATTAGGAGACCCCCCAGGAGACCTTGATGAGTTTAGATCTCGACAGCATCCTCCCCGCCATGATCACCGCGGCCAGAATCCCGCTCAACGAAGCCTGGAGGACCGTCGGCCCCTTCGCGGAGATCCAGCTCTCCAACATCGCCATCCGCATCGAGAGCCTCGGCGAAGAGGTCGCCCTCGGCGAGATCGAACCCAGCGATGCCCTCATCCTCCTCGACATCGAAAAGCAAGCCGCCATCTCTCTGCTCGCCGCGCTCGAAGGCATCGGCAAGGTCACGGCGGAGACCGCCATCAACAACGCCCTCGACGCCGTCGCCAACATCGTGAACAAGTCCGTCGGCTTCGTGCTCCTGTAAACCCTTCCGGGTGCCCCATCTCCCGCATCTGGGACATGGGCACGAACCGGCTCCCCTCAGGAAACCCAAACCCCTTGTCATCCCGTAGCGCAGCGAAGGGATCTGCTGTGCGCAAAAGCAGATCCCTCCGTTTCACTACGGGATGACAAATTGGGAGGTGAGGTACGTGCAGAGCCACCCATTACCTCCGACCAAATTTCCAATCAAAAAGGAGATCCCCACCGACCCCAGACTCAATCTAAAAAGACGTCGCAAAAGGAGGAGCCCATCACAAAGCTCATTCTCGCCACCCTCTTCTTCGTCTCGACCCTCGCCTCCGCGCAGGCACTCCAGCCCGAGCGCAAGGTGCAGGGGAACACCATCGTCTCCGAGCGCGATCCTGCGATGCGCATCACCCTTCCGCAGGACGCCCACTACGTCGGCGGAGACCGCTTTATCCTCCATTCAGCCGAGGACTGCGAGATGCACGTCTTCGTGAAGGCCGACGCGCGCAAGAACGTGCTGGAACTCTACCGCGTGCAGTTCTCGAACTCCCTCCCCGGCCAGGGGCAACGACATCAGTACGACGCGAAGAACTTTCGGAAGTTCGACGGAGAGAACACCTACATCCAGACGGGCCTGGGTCCAGCCGACGCGCCTCCCGCAGGCGACGCCGATACGGAAAGACATCTGCAAAAGCTGCTCGCCGACAACGGATACACCCTGCACCCGGAGATGCGGTACGTCCTTCTGACGCGCCCCCTCGGCGCACTCGGACGAAAAGAGATGACGATCGTCTACGTCGAAGACCTCACCCCAACCGGCCTAACCGCAAAGAGCCTGAGACCAGGAGGCAAAGCCGCCTCCCGCTGGCCCGCGATGCAGAAGGAGTTAGTGGAGCGGGCGGATAAGAAGATTCAGCTTGAAAGTACGAAGTAGACCATCTAAAAAACGATTGAGAATTCTCTATGATATTCGATCGCTGAGACTTTACAGTCGAGCCACTGAAATAACAGCGGACATCCATGAATTGTCTACCTACCGTCAAACTATGACGGCCAAGTTCCATTTTGGTAATGGCAATCATGGCTTCGCCCATATATGGTGATGATCAAAGGATGGGTGGATGCCAAGCAAAATTGATTTAGTTTCGCTTAAGAAGAAGTCTGTCTTGACCAACCGGTATGAAAAGCAGTTGAGCCGTTTGGCGTCGACCGGGATTGCGACGGTAGGCATTGAAAGCGCAGTAAAAGGAACATGCCTAAAGCTGAAAGACACCGCAACGACCGCACTTGTAATTTATGGTGAACCACAAAGCGGCAAGACTGAAATGATGATCTGCCTGACTGCCAAGTTATTGGACCTAGGACACCCAATTATTGTTCATCTGCTAAACGACAGTGTTGATCTTCTTACACAGAATTTGAAACGTTTCAAGAGTTCTGGATTGGCCCCTGCAGCGCGGACATCGTCGGAAATACCTGACGGCAGTGCGATTCCAACCGAGTTAGTTGTTTTGTGTAAGAAAAACGCTAAAGACCTTAAGAAATTGAGCTCTTGGCTAAAGAGCACAAAGAACATTGTCATCATCGATGACGAAGCAGATTACGCAACCCCGAATTCTGGGGTGAATAAGGGTACGGTCACAAAAATAAATAGCTGGGTCGGAAAACTTCTGGGTTTACAGGGAAAGTATATCGGCGTGACCGCCACGCCTGCGAGACTAGATCTCAACAACACGTTTGGTAATGACACGGAAAAGTGGGTCAAGTTTCCACCTCATAGCGCCTATACGGGACAAGATGTCTTCTTCCCTCTTCCGCTTGATCTAAAGACTATCCGATATCGACTGAAACTACTTGACCAGGGAGGCACTGCGGTCGAAGCAGGCGATGCCTTGGTTCGCTTTCTAGTTACGGTTGCGTTTCTCAATACTTCTTCTACTGAAGATAACTACACAATGCTTGTTCACACGAGCGGCAAACGTGACGACCACGAGACCGACAGAACCACCATAGAAAAAGCAGTTTCGATATTGCTAAACAGCAATGATCCCAGCTTCGATGAACTTGTGACCAAGATCTTTGCTGCTTCCCTCGAGCTATACCCGAACGCGGATGCGCAGAAATTAACTGGATACGTTATTGAAAATGCATCAAGAGCTACTCTGATCGTTCTTAATAGCAAGCGATCGCGCCAAGCATCGGGCGGAAGTGCGACGGAACCCACGTCGCCGTTTACGATCGTAATTGGCGGTAACATCGTCTCTCGTGGTGTTACTTTTCCGAACTTGCTATCCATGTTCTTTACCCGAAATGTAAGAGCTAAGTTACAACAAGACACTTACATTCAACGAGCACGCATGTTCGGAGCTCGTGGGAAAATTTTGCAACATTTCGAACTAACCATCCCAACCCTCCTTTATCAGGATTGGCATAAATGTTTTGTCTATCACAAGCTCGCTTTGGCGACGATCGAAAACAGTCTCGGGGTGCCTGTTTGGATTGGGGATAAGCGAGTTGCGGTGGTTTCTGGTCAAAGTATCGACAAATCCACCGTCCAGCTAGACAAAGGGGAAATATCGTTTGGTTCTTTCGATTTCTCTCCGAGTTTGGATTCTCTAGTGAAGAAAGATCAAACGAGCGCAAGAACTCTTGTGGACCTACAGAAGAAGGTCGGCGATACCGCACTACCGCGTTTTCTAGTCAAATTCATCGAATCAGCGTTGAACAGTGCCCCCGGATCTCTGGCGATCCACCCAGCTTCCTCAATAGCTGGCTATAAAGCCACTGCTGACCAAAAAGCGATCTCACGAAAAAAAGGATTTATGGGGTTATCTCAACTGGAATTTTCAAAGTTTCCGAATGCTCAGCATCACGTAAAGATTTTTTATAACGCAGCGGGCAAAGCGAGGGTGTTCTACAAGTTCCAAGGAGTTCAGTTCGCAAAAAACCTCAAGAGAGAGGTAGTCTAGCGGATATTTCTGGTGGCAGAACATCGGAGCATAGGCTAACCTCAGATTTGCGTATGAAGATTTCTCCGATACATCCATTTCCTGCACGTATGGCCCCAGAGATCGCTATCGCGGAAATTGGAAAGCTTGCCCATAAATCAAAAATTTTCGACCCTATGATGGGGTCCGGGACCGTGCTGCGACACGCGGTTGAGGCCGGGCATCAGGCAATTGGAGTCGACATGGACCCACTTGCGGTGCTGATGAGCCGAGTGTGGAGCAAACATGTCGATGATCGAGATATTGAAGCTGCTCTATCTTCTCTCATCGAGAAACTTTCTTCCCTTATGAAAAAGGATGTCCACCTTCCTTGGATCGATGAGGATGAAGAGACCAAGAAATTCGTAGACTTCTGGTTTGGAAAGAAGCAAAAATCGGATCTGCGCCGCTTGGCATTCGCATTGAATGTGCTTTCAATGGAGGCCGGTCCGCGCCGAAGAGCGGCATTCGATCTTCTGAAAGTCGCGATGAGCCGAATTATCATTACGAAGAGTACGGGAGCGTCATTGGCTCATGATGTATCTCACAGCCGCCCTCATCGCGTTATGACGGTATCAGACTTTGATGTCTTAAGTGCCTTTGCACGCTCGGTGAAGCAAGTGCGAAGCCGAATCGCAGCGACACCCAAGGGCGCTTCTGCTCGCGTTTCGATAGGAGACGCAAGGGAGCTTCGAGGGATTGGTAGACAGACGGCCGACTTGGTTCTCACTTCCCCACCCTATCTAAATGCCATCGACTACATGCGAGGGCATAAGCTATCTCTTGTATGGATGGGGCATTCGATCTCGAGTTTGAGAACCATACGATCAGCAAGCATCGGCGCAGAACGCAAGGCATCCGACGAACATACTGCGCGGGCTGAAAGTATTCAGCGAGCGATGGTGAACGTGTCCGATCTGGAGAGTAGGAATATCGCAATTGTGAAGCGGTATTCTTACGATCTCTTAAAGATGATGCATCAAATCTCTCGCGTCCTGAAGCAGGATGGGAGAGCCATATTGGTGGTCGGTAACTCTTGCCTAAAAGAGACTTTCATCCGCAACTCGAATGGAGTCATCGAAGCCGCTCGTCTAGCTGATCTAAGTTTAGTTTCGGAAATAATCAGAGATCTTCCATCAAATAGTCGATATCTTCCGATGCCGAAGCAAGCAGATTCCGCCCTCGGCAAACGAATGAGGACGGAATCGATTCTAACTTTACGACACACTGCTGCTTAGCTACTGCAACAGCCCCTGTTCCGGTTCCGGCTTGGCTTCCTCAGGTGGGATGGTGACCGCTGCGGCCACCTTGTCGTCCGTATCCAGGTTGAGCAGTTTCACTCCCTGGGTGGAGCGGCCCGCGGCGCGGATGGTGTTGGTGTCGATGCGGATGATCTTGCCGAACTGCGAGATGGCCATGAGTTCGGTGGATTCGTCCACGAGCTGGATGCTGGAGACCTTGCCGGTTTTGGCGGAGGCCTTCATGTTGATGACGCCGGAGCCGCCGCGGTTGGTGAGGCGGTACTCTTCCACATCCGTCCGTTTGCCGTAACCGTTCTCCGTGACGGAGAGGATCAGGCAGGGGCTGAGGCCGAGTTTGCCGTCGAGCTTGCAGAGCTTTTCTTCCACAACATCGAGGGCCTTGCGGGCGGCCTTGGCTTCCTCTTCGTTCTTGCTGTCGCGTGCCTTCTGAAGTTCGGCTTCCGCTGCGGCGATCTGTTCGCGGACGACGGCGAGCTCCTTTTCCAGCTTGGTGGCGATGGCGAGTTCGTCGCGCTGGCCGTCGCGTTTTTCGCGCGAGTCGGTGACGGCTGCGCCGATGACGTAGTCGCCCTTCTTCAGCGTGATGCCCTTGTTTCCACCGGCGTTGCGACCCATGGGACGCAGGCCACCGGATTTTTCAGGATCGTACTTCTCGGAGAAGCGGACCGCCATTCCCTCTCTGGTAGCGAGGAAGACGACGTCTTCGCCGCTGGTGATGCGGACGGCGATCAGTTCGTCATCCTTGTCGATGTTGATGGCGATGATGCCGCGGGCCATGACGTTGGAGAAGTCCGGCAGCGGTGTCTTTTTGACGATGCCCTCGCGCGTGGCGAAGAAGATGTACTTGCTGGCATCTTCCAGGTTGCGCACGGGCAGGTAGGTGACGACCTTTTCGCCGGGCTGCAGCGCCAGGAGCGAAGCGATGTGTTTGCCCTTGCCTGCGGCCAGGACGTCCGGGATCTCGTAGATCTTGAGCCAGAAGACGCGGCCGGAGTTGGTGAAGCAGAGCAGGTAGGCGTGGGTGGAGTCGACGATGAGCTGCGCGACGAAGTCTTCTTCGCGCGTCTTCATGCCGATGCGCCCGGTGCCGCCGCGACGCTGCTGCCGGTAGGTGGAAATCGGCGTCCGCTTGAGGTAGCCGGAGTGCGAGACGGTGACGGCAACCTGCTCGTCGGCGATGAGGTCTTCGAGGGTGAGCTCGGAGGACTCGTCGATAATCTGCGTGCGGCGGACGTCGCCGTACTTGTCGCGGACCTCTTCGAGCTCCTTGACGATGACGCGGCGCAGCTTCTTGTCGCTGGCGAGGATCGACTCGTACTCTGCGATGTTTTCGCGGACCACGCCGAGTTCCTTGAAGAGCTCGTCCATGGAGAGCTGCGTGAGGCGATAGAGCTGCAGTTCCAGGATGGCGTCGATCTGGCGGTAGCTGAGGATGAGCGTTCCGACCGTGCCGCCGGGGCCGAGCGGGAGAAGGTCCGCCGAAACACCGTACTTCGAAGCATCCAGGGTCACACCGGCGAGTTCCGTTCCGCGCAGGGTGATGGTCTTGCCGGAGAAGTATTTGAAGAGGTTCTCGCGGGCATCTGCACGGCTGCTGGAGTTACGGATGGTACGGATGACGGCGTCGAGGTGGTCAAGCGCGATCTGGTAGCCGAGGAGGATGTGTTCGCGGTCGCGCGCCTTGTTGAGAAGGAAGGCGGTGCGGCGGCGGACGACGTCCACGCGGTGGTCGATGAAGGCGCGGATAGCGTCCGGCAGGGGAAGCTCGACCGGGCGGCCGTTGTGCACGGCCAGGAAGATCATGCTGAAGCTCTCCTGCATGGAGGTGTGCTTGAAGAGCTGGTTGAGCACGATCTCAGGCTGCGCCGTGCGCTTGAGTTCGATGACGATGCGCATGCCGTCGCGGTCGGATTCGTCGCGGACGTCGGAGATGTCGTCGATGATCTTCTCGGTGACGAGCTCCGCGATGCGCTTGATGAGGGTGTTCTTGTTGACCTGGTAGGGGATCTCGGAGACGATGATGGCCTCGCGCCCGCCGGAGATGTTCTCGCGGCTGCACTTGGCGCGCATGAGGAATTTGCCGCGGCCGGTGCGGTAGGCGTTGGCGATGCCGCTCTTGCCGTAGATGAAGCCTGCCGTGGGGAAGTCGGGACCCTGGACGTGCTCCAGCACCTCGGCCAGACCAGCGCTGGGGTTGTTCACCAGCGTGATGCAGGCGTTGATGACCTCCGTCAGATTATGAGGAGGGATGTTCGTCGCCATACCGACGGCGATGCCCGAAGAGCCGTTGACGATCAGGTTCGGGTAGCGCGCGGGGAGCACGGTCGGCTCCAGCGAGGATTCGTCGTAGTTCGGTGTGAAATCGACGGTGTCCATGTCGATGTCCGCGAGCATCTCACCCGCGATCTTCATCAGGCGGGCTTCGGTGTAACGCATGGCGGCCGGCGGATCTCCGTCGACGGAGCCGAAGTTTCCCTGGCCATCGACCAGCGGATAGCGCATGGAAAACGGCTGCGCCAGGCGGACCATGGCGTCGTAGATCGCGGAGTCGCCGTGGGGATGATAGTTACCCATCGCGTGTCCGACGACTTTGGCGCACTTGGTGTATTTCTTGTTGGCCTGCAGACCCATCTCCTGCATTGCGTACAAGATACGCCGATGCACGGGCTTCAGGCCGTCGCGGACGTCGGGCAGGGCGCGGCCGATGATCACGGACATGGAGTAGTCGAGATACGAACGCCGCATCTCGTCTTCAATGTTGATGGAGATCATGTGGAGGGCGCCGGGGCCGGTGGGAACGTTTTCGCCGTTATTTCCGTCTCCACCGAGGGGGAGTTGTGGGTCTTTTTCGTCAGCCATGTGTATCTATAAGTATAACTGTTGGCGAGGCGTAGGAGGAGGGTTCCATGAGGTTTGGTGGGGTGGCGTGTGCCGCGATTTTATTGGGTTCTTTAGGGATTTCCGGGGCTTTTGCCCAGATGCCGGCTGGCCCGGTTCCGGACCAGTTTCTGACGGTTCCGGCGCAGGGCGTGAAGACGCTCCGCCTGCCGGGAACGCTGGTTAAAAAGGCACGCTGGAAGGGCAGCTTTCAGGCCCAGGGAGGCGGCGGTGCGCGGGTGGCGTTCTCCGTGGCGAACGAGAAGGGCGTCCTCTGGCAGGTAGACAACGTGGCGACGGCGGAGTTCGATGTGCCCATCGGCAAGGACGGCCTGATGCTGACGGTCCGGGATGATTACCCGTCCGGGCGGCGGGTGGTGGTGAAGTCGCGCGTGGAGGCTGGAAAGTAGGACGGCGGTAAGATGCCGCCAGGAGAAGTTGAAGGCACCCGTAGGTACCTTCAACTTTAGCCATAGCTTGTGACGCTCCGCTTACTGTTACCAGGGAAGCGTATCGTCCATATGGAAGTAGCCACCGGTTGGCCCGTCGGCGGGCAGAGTGGCAAGGCGAACGGAAGTTTTGGCGCCATCGGCGATCTCCATCGGAGCGGCGTCCGTTCCCATCTCGGTCTTTACCCATCCCGGATGGGCTGAGTTGACCTTGATCGGCGTATCCTTCAGCGCTGCAGCCAGGTGAATGGTAAAGAGATTGAGCGCGGCTTTTGACGCGTTGTAGGCCACGATCTTGGTACCGGCTATGGGCGAGTCCGGGGCAGCATGCAGCGTAAGCGAACCCAAAATGCTGGAGAGATTCACAATACGGCCTGCGGGACTCTTCTGCAGCAGCGGCACCAGTGCTTGCGTGAGCTCGATCAGGCCGAAGAAGTTGGTATCGAAGATGCTACGGAGTGTCTTCTGGTCTACGGTCAACGCAGTATTCTTGATAAGGTCGGTTCCTTCGCCGACCCCGGCATTGTTCACCAGAATGTCGAGCTTGCCGAAGGTGGCGTCGAGGAACTTGTAGACCTCTGGGAAATCGGAGCTGCGCGTCACTTCGAGGACGACCGGATGTGCATCCAGACCGGCGGCCTTCAACTTCTGCGCGGTCTCATCTGCCTTTTTCTGGTCACGTGCTGCGACGACTACGGTGATGCCCAGTTCGCCAAGCTGCTTTGCGGTTTCAAAGCCAATCCCCTTGTTCGCTCCGGTAATGAGTGCAACCTTCTTTACTTCTGCCATAAGGGCCATCTCCTTGCGCACGCATTCTTAGCGAGCACGGAGTTTCGATGGCGGCCGAAATTTGGGAGATTCAATTTCTCCGCATGAAGAGTAAAAGTCTCGCTTCGCAAAGCCGATTGCTCCCGCTGGAGATCCGCGTCGCGCTTCGGTGAACGACACCGTGTTCGCGGCAGGGACAGCCTGATGCTCACGGTTCGGGACGATTACCTTCGGGATGGCGGGTGGTGGTGCGGTCGCGGGTGGTGGCGCGGTCGCGGGTGGTGGCTAGGAACAGAAGATGCTTTCAGGCCGGAATGGAACCTAAGTTGTAGACGGATCTGCGATCTACGAGCTCTGCTTCATTTAGATTAGGTCTTCTGCGTTCTCTGCTGAGACTAGGATTTTCGATCGAATGGACATTGCGGGAGCGAGGAGTTTTATGGTCCGGCATCGTAGGAGTATCAAAGATTTTTCTATCCTCCTCGCGATCTTTTTCGTCGGCTTGTATCTGCTCTTGGAGTATGACCTCTTCGAAAACTCGAATGGGGCGAGCGCGCAGAAGGAAAAGATCGAGCTGGATGAGGCCTTGCTTCTGGGCGGAATCATGGCCCTTGCTCTTCTGGCTTTCTCCATACGGCGCTATGTAGAGCAGAAGAAGGAAACTGCTCGCCGTCTGGCGGCTGAGCAGAATATCCGCGCTCTTGCGTTTCAGGATGCTCTGACGGGTCTGGCGAATCGACGGCAGTTTGACGATGCGCTTAAGGCTGCGGTCGCCGCTCCACCACGAGAGGGCGCCGTACACGCCGTCATCCTTCTCGACCTGAATGGTTTTAAACAAATCAATGATGCGTATGGTCACGGGATAGGAGATCAGGTTCTTACGGTGGTGGCGGAGCGCCTGCTTGGGGCCATGCGCGACAACGATCTGGCCGCCCGCCTTGGTGGTGACGAATTCGCCGTTCTCGCGTTGCATCTAGTTGGTCCAGAGGCCGCGACAAACATTGCTCTCCGCGTGATCGATGCTTTGAAGGACCCGATTATCACAGGCTCCTTTCGACATGCGATCGGTACAGGGATCGGGATATCTCTCCTTCCAAACGATGCGACCAACGCGGAGCAGGTGATGAGGAAGGCCGACCTGGCTCTCTACCGCGCCAAGGAAGAGAGGCGATCGGCTTTACGTTTTTTTGAAGAAGAGATGGACAAGCGCGTTCAGGAGCGGCAATGGCTCGTGCAGGAGCTTCGCACTGCTCTGGCGAACCAGAGTATTCGCGCCTATTTCCAGCCTTCTGTTCAGCTCAAGACAAAACAGATCATCGGTTTTGAAGCGGTTCCTCGCTGGATTCATCCATCGTTTGGCGAGATCCTGCCGGACCGCTTCGTTCCCATCGCCGAAGAGTGCGGTCTGATCCATGAGCTTGCCGATCAGCTTCTCCGGCAGGCATGCGCCGCGGCAGTGCAGTGGCCAAAGGATGTAGTGCTTTCCATTGATATCCTCTCCAGCCAACTCAAAGATAAAGGTCTGAAGACGCGCGTGATGGATATTCTTCGTGAGACGGGTCTGCCTCCTGAGCGTCTTGAGATCGAGATTACGGAGAGCACCCTGGTGCGCAATCTTGAAGCGGCACAGGACATCCTGGGCGGTCTGCGTGAAGCGGGTGTACGGATTGCTTTGGATAACTTCGGCACGGGCTACTCAAGCCTGTATCATCTGCGGAACTTCAAGATGGACAAGATCAAGATCGATGGCAGCTTCGTTCATGGCATGCTCTCTGAAAAAGAAGATGCTGGAATTGTCCGTGCTCTGGTTGGCCTTGCCCAGGGTCTCGGCATAACGGTTGCAGCAGAGGGCATTCAGGACTCTGCTCAGCAGAGCTCCCTGATTATGACAGGGTGCGAACAGGGTCAAGGGCACTTGTACAGTGAAGCCGTCTCCGCTGAGAGCACCCTTGGTGCTTTTGGGTTCGGCGGTCGAGCCATTCCAATCATGAATAATTAGGCGAATCCAATCGGCAAGCCTCCCGTAGTTTGCTACGCCCGGCGCTTACCTCCTTCCGTCCATCGAAGAATATTTACTCCTCCGGACTGACGACGAGCTTCACCCCGTTGGTATGCGTCAGGCTGCCGCTGAATCCAGTGATCTGGAACGTGTAAGTCCCCGGCGGCGTGAAGCCCGGCAACTTGCCGCTGCAACCGCTCAAGAGAAGCAGTCCTGAACCCGCGAAGAGAATCGTCGCCAGAAGGCGTGGGAGTCTGCGTCTTCTGAAAAAAGCGAGCGCGGCGGCGGGGAGAAGTGCAAGCAGAGGGGCGGTGGAGTGATTCTGCGTCTCGCTCTTGAAGCCCTTCACGTCCGAGGTCTCCAGATCAACAAGGACCGAACCGGTGCCGTTCTCTTCCAGGTTCACCGTATTGCCCTGGTCGAAGAAACAGACGGCATGCGGGGGCAACGGACCGCAAGCGAGCTGGACGACTCCACGGAAGCCACCGACCGAAGTTACGTTGAGATTGATCGACGTATGGTGCTCGGCAACCACAGTGACGACGGGCGGTGAGGTGAGCGCGAAGTCGGGGACGGTGGCCACACCAATCACTTGGGTGAGCGACACCGTACTCGTGGCAAAAACGGCGTCTGGCACATACGTGGCGGTAATGATGTGGCTGCCCTGGGAGAGACTGGGAGCAGTGTAATTGGCATAGCTCGCGGCCCCGCTGGGAATCAGCGTCTCCGTCGCCAGGGTAGTCGTGCCATCGCTGAAGATCACAGAGCCGGTGGGAGGCGGAAGAGGGCCAACCTTGATGGACGCGACAACGGCAGTGAAGACGATGGGCGCTCCGTCTGGCGAAGGATTTGCCGAGCTGCGGAGCGCTGTCGTTGAAGGAAAAGCGAACGGGCTATCTTGTGCGGCTGCCTGCACCGGGAAACCGGAGAGGAGCCCAAGAAAAACTACCAGAAGAAAATAGGCTTTGAAACTATGACACGTCTGTCGCTTGAAGATCTTTGCGTTATTTTGGAAAGCCATAAGGCTAAGACGGAGAGCAGTTCCACTCGGGTATCGGAAGTTGCCGCCATGTGCGACGTTTGACCACATCGAAAGGAGATACAGGGGAGTACTTAGAGTTGCTTCAAACGATAGACATTAGGCGTTCATCGCAAGGTAACCCACCGTTCCATACACCCCGTGCTCACGCAAAACGCATCCAATTCCGCTGACTGGGGTTTGTATAGAGTGGACGCAAAGTCCAGGCCCGGTATATCCCGGCAGGAGAACGTTATGAAACTCACGAAACGTTTCACAGGTTGGGTTTTAGGAAGTGCAATGTTGATCGGCGCAGCAGGTCCCATGGCGCTACCCGTCTCCGCGCAAAATGGATACTACAACGGAGCGCGCAATCGTCATCCCTACAACGATCAGTACGACCGCCGCTACTATAACCAGCGTCAGAACCAAGGCGGCATCGGTCCCGGTAAAGGCGCACTGATTGGCGGCGCGGGTGGTGCGGCTCTCGGCGCACTCTTTGGCGGCGGCCTCAAAGGCGCATTGATTGGCGGCGGTGTCGGTGCTGGCGTTGGCGCCATCGCGGGCAAGGCGAATCAGAACAACCAGCGTCGCGACTATCGCGAGCGCTATGACCGCTATGGCCGTCCCTACTAGCCTGAAGTTTTCTCAGAGTTTTTCGTGGCATTTGCGACAGGAGATAGAACGATGAAGATGATGCGAGCAGTAGCAGGTATGGCGTTAGCAGGCGCTTTAGTTACGGTTCCGGTGCGTGCGCAGGCTATGCCTGCGGCACCGGTGACTACGCAGGACGCGGGTCGAGATATCAGCAACAGCGACCTCGTCACCTTGACCGTACACGAAGCCTGGCTGGCCAGCGGACGGAATGAAGATCGTTTCTTCGATATGGTGAAACGTCTTGCAGAGATGAGCGCGCAGAAACGCGGCGTCTCTCTGCCAGAGACAGAAGCCGCAGGATCGAAGGCAGGCGACTGGATCAAGAAGCAGGCGCGCAAAGATCCCGATCAGCTTCTCTACGCCGTTGTGGACAGCGCCGTAAGACATACGGCGATGATGAAAAAGATGTAAATTTCCTTCCGTAATGAAGGGCCGCCTCATAGAGCGGCCCTTCGTTGCAGAGGAATCCGGTTACGACGGCACTTCCAAAGCTGATACCGTGGAGTCGCACATGTGCCACCGTGCGATCTTGTTTTGAAGAAGAGTCAGCTATGGCGAAGTTTGTTTTAGCGCTGGATCAGGGCACCACCAGTTCGCGCGCAATCCTGTTCGATCACGACGGCGCAATCGTAGGGACTGCGCAGCACGAGTTCAAGCAGATCTTCCCTGCGGGTAAAAACGGCTGGGTGGAACATGACGCCTTCGAGATCCTCACCTCGCAGATGTCTGCCGCCGTGGAAGTGATGGGCAAGACCGGTACACGTCCGCGCGATGTCGCCGCTCTGGGCATCACGAATCAGCGCGAGACCGTCGTCGTCTGGGATCGCGAAACCGGCAAGCCGATCTACAACGCCATCGTCTGGCAGGACCGCCGCACTGCGGAGATCTGCGCGCGCCTCGTGAGCGAAGGCGCGGAGGAGACGGTTCGCGCGAAGACAGGTCTGCGTCTCGATCCCTACTTCTCCGGCACCAAGGTCGCGTGGATCCTGGATAACGTAGACGGCGCGCGCGCCAGGGCGGACGCGGGCAAGCTTGCCTTCGGCACGGTGGATAGCTGGCTCGTCTGGAATCTCACCAGCGGCGCAAGGCACGTCACCGATCGCACGAATGCTTCGCGCACGCTGCTTTATAACATCGTGGAAGACCGGTGGGACGACGATCTTCTGAAGCTCCTCAACGTACCGCGCAGCATGATGCCGGAGGTTGTCTGGTCGAGCGAGAAGCTTGGCATGGTCACCACTACGCTCGGTCTCGGTGAGATTGAAATTGCAGGCATCGCAGGCGATCAACAGAGCGCGCTCTTCGGCCAACTCTGCGTAGAACCCGGCAGTGCGAAGAATACCTACGGCACCGGCTGCTTCCTTCTGCAGCACATCGGGTACGACTTCAAGATCAGCGATCAACGCCTGCTCACCACGCTCGCCTGCTCAGTCGATCGCAGGTTGGAATACGCGCTGGAGGGCTCGGTCTTCATCGGCGGCGCGGTGGTGCAATGGTTGCGCGATCAGATGAAGTTCTTCGCGAAATCGAGTGATGTAGAAGCCATGGCTGCGACGGTAAAGAACTCCGGCGGAGTCGTCTTCGTCCCTGCATTTACAGGTCTGGGCGCGCCGCACTGGGACCCCTACGCCAGCGGAACCATCATCGGCCTGCAACGCGGCACGGAGCGTGGACACATTGCGCGCGCCGCGCTGGAGAGTATCGCTCTACAAGTTGCGGATGTGCAGCGTGCCATGAACGACGACACGCCAGTGCCCTTGAAGACCTTGCGTGTGGATGGCGGCGCGGCTTCGAACGACATGCTGATGCAGTTTCAGGCGGACATCCTCGGCGTGCGCGTGGAGCGTCCCGCCGTGGTGGAGACGACCGCGATGGGCGCGGCGTATCTCGCAGGCATAGCCACCGGCTTCTGGAATGGAGTGGAAGAGATTCGTAAGCACCAGGGACTTGGAAAGGCCTTTGAACCGAAGGCCGATCGCGCGGAGATGGACCTGCTAATTGCGCGATGGCAGGAGGCTGTCAGTAGGTCGCTTGGGTGGAATGCACCACGGCCCTGATTCCAAAAATGATCACAATAGCGTAAGGAGTTCCAGATGAAGCGCGAAGAGATGTTGCAGCGAGTCAAGACCCGTGGAGACAAGCCCTGGGACATCGTCGTCATCGGCGGCGGGGCTACAGGCGTGGGTGTAGCCGTCGACGCGGCGGTACGGGGCTACGACGTTCTTCTGCTCGAGCGCGAAGACTTCGGCAAAGGCACCTCCTCGCGTTCCACAAAGCTCGTCCACGGCGGCGTGCGCTATCTCGAACAGGGCAACGTCTCGCTCGTGATGGAAGCGCTCAAGGAGCGCGGCCTTCTACGCCAGAACGCTCCCCATCTCGTTCATGATCTGCCCTTCGTCGTGCCGAATTACTCCTGGTGGGAGGCGCCCTTTTACGGCATTGGCATGAAGATCTACGATCTGCTCGCCACCAAATACAGCTTCGGCAAATCGAAGATCCTCAGCCGCGAAGAGACCATGGAACGCCTGCCCAACATCGAAACCGAGGGCCTGCGTGGCGGCGTCGTGTATCACGATGGCCAGTTCGACGACACGCGCCTTCTCACACACCTTGCGATGACCGCTGCAGATCACGGAGCGACCCTGCTGAACTACGCCGCCGTCACCTCACTCAAACTAGGCGAAGATGGTTTCATCCAGGGCGTGATCGTTGAGGATCGCGAGAGTGGAGAGGAGATCTCCATCGCTGCGAAGTCTGTCGTCAACGCCACTGGCATCTTCACAGACGAAGTACGCCGCATGGCTGAACCGGATGTAAAAGCGATGGTCGCGCCCAGCCAGGGCATTCATCTCGTCTTTGAACGTAACTTTCTGCGCGGCGAAACCGCCATCATGGTGCCGCACACCAGCGATGGCCGCGTGATGTTCGCCATTCCGTGGCACGGACACACCGTTGTAGGCACAACGGACACACCCATCGATGGCCCAAGCTACGAACCCAAACCCTTCGAGCAGGAGATCGACTTCGTTCTCGAAACAGCCGGTCTCTATCTCAGCCGCAAGCCTACGCGCGCGGACATCCTGAGCATCTACGTCGGCATTCGACCTCTTGTGAAGGCCACAGAGACCAGCGAAAAAGGCGGACAGACCAAGACCTCCGCACTCTCGCGCGATCATACGATTCACATCGACGGCAGCGGCCTGCTCACCATCGTCGGCGGCAAGTGGACGACCTATCGCCACATGGCGGAGGACTGCGTTAATCACGCGACGACACTTGGCACGCTACCCGATGTTCCCTGCGGCACGCGCGATCTTCACATCCATGGATATCTTCCTGATGCAGAAGCCACGCTCGGCGAGATGGCCGTCTACGGCTCCGACGCAGCGGCCATCGAGGCACTCGCAGCGGCATCGCAGGAACTCGGAGAGAAGCTGCACGCCTCGCTTCCCTACCGCAAAGCGGAAGTCGTCTGGGCCGTGCGCGAAGAGATGGCGCGGACCCTCGACGATGTGCTCGCACGACGCACGCGTGCGCTGCTGCTCAACGCACGCGCAGCCATCGAAGTGGCAGAGGTTGTAGCGAAGCTGATGGCGCGCGAGATGGGACGCGATGAAGCCTGGATCGCCGCACAGGTCACGGAGTTCCGCGCGATGGCGGCACAGTATCTGCCTGTGCAATGAGGACGATGACTGCGCAGTGATATTGTGGATCGTGAAATTTTGAGGTGAGAATGCGCAGTCCGTTTCTCGGCGAGTTGATGGGGACGTTTGTGATGATCGTGCTCGGCGGCGGTGTAGTCGCGGGCGTTCTGCTCAAGAAGACCAAGGCCGAAGACGGCAACGCCACAGGCAAATGGATGGTCATCACCACGGCCTGGGCCTTCGCCGTGCTCTGCGGCATCTTCACCGCGCAACTCTTTGGCAGCGTCGACGCACATCTCAACCCAGCCTTCACCCTGGCCTTTGCGATCAAGGGTGGCGAGTTCACCAAGCTGCTTCCCTACGCCACGGCGCAGATCCTCGGTGGATTTCTCGGTGGAGTCTGTGTCTGGCTCTTCTACTTTCCTCACTGGAAGGTCACGGAAGATCAGGGCGCGAAGCTCGCTATCTTCGCCACCGGACCGGCGATCCGGATGCCGCTGGCGAATCTCTTCTGCGAGTTCCTCGCAACCTTTGTTCTGGTCATCGTCGCAGGTGGCATGAGTTCGAAGCTCGTCCTCACGACCGGCGCGGCTGCGGGCTTGAGTCCTCTGCTCGTGAGCTGCCTCGTCTGGGGAGTGGGCCTCTCGCTTGGATCGACGACGGGCTATGCGATCAACCCGGCGCGCGATCTAGGCCCGCGCCTCGCCCACGCCCTTATGCCCATTGCGGGCAAAGGGAGCAGCGACTGGGCCTATGCCTGGGTGCCGATCCTTGGGCCATGCCTGGGTGCCGCACTTGCGGGGTATATTTTGCGTTTGCTGAATGCCTGAGAGTTCAGGCCTTTTTGTCATCCCGTAGCGCAGCGAAGGGATCTGCTGTTTGGATTTCCGTAGCAAAGCAGATCCCTCCGCCTTGCTACGGGATGATCATTTCGGGGGCTTTACTTCTTAGCGAGTTCCGCTTCGATCGCCTTCACAACCACAGCGGCATCCGGCAGAGTGTCCGGAGAGAAGCGTGCCACGATCTGCCCATCCCGCGCCACCAGAAACTTTTCGAAGTTCCAGAGAAGCTCCGGCTCCTTGTTCGGCGAGATGCCGTACTTCACCAGCCCCTCAATGAAAGACTGCTTCCCTTCACCGACGGACGTGGGCTTGGCCGCAATCAGGGCGCGGTAGAGTGGATGCTTCTCCGGCCCTGTGACGGTGATCTTCGAGAAGAGTGGAAAGTCCACGCCAAAGGTAGAGGTGCAGAAGGAGGCAATCTCTTCGTTCGATCCAGGCTCCTGACCGGCAAAGTCATTCGCTGGAAGACCGAGGATTTCAAGGCCGCTCTCACGGAAGCGTGTATAAAGTTTTTCGAGCGCGTCGTACTGAGGGGTCAGGCCGCACTTGGAAGCGACATTGACGACGAGCAACACCTTGCCCCGGTAGGGAGCAAGAGAAGTTGTCTCGCCGTCGATGCGCTGAAGAGGAATGGAATAGAGATCGTTCGCCATAGCCTATAGAGTACATTCGGACCGACCCGTCCGAATGCCTCAAACGGACTAGGACGCTTCGATCGGGAGTTTCTGGCGACGCTTTTTATAAGCCGCGAGATCGCTCTGCCAGGCAGCAAGAGGACTTTCGCTGTCCGTCTGCTTCTGCAGAAGGGCAATCTGTTCGCCGAATGTCGTCGGCGCGGAGGTCTTCTGAAAGGCAGCTTCGTCGCTGGCGGTTTCCGCAGAGACAGACGCAGCTTCAGCCGCTGCTGCCGCATTGGCGACTGTGGTCTCCGCATCGATAGGTTCGTCGGTACGGAACGAACGGGGAAGCTCAGAGGGGTGGAACTCGATGCCGAGTGCCGCCAGCGAACGCGCCTGGTTGGCGAGCTGTTCGCGCTTGGTGGTCGCTTTACGGACAGCGGCGTCACGCAGGGTCTCCGTCGGGAAGACCTCGTGCTTGACGAGGTGAATCAGCTTACGGTCGAAGAGATCGATCTCGCGATGGATGTCGCGCAGGGTGTATTTATCTTGCGGAAGTGTACGCATACGGTTGACTTGCTCCGTGGATCGCGATTGGCGTTGGTTGAGAAGCGACTGCAGGCTAACACTACGCTGCGGGGTGCAGCATTAATAACCTGCTACTAATGAGATGCCAACTGAAGGGAAGATGCGAGCAGGACGAGCAATTAATTTCGTTGCGCAGAGCTTTCGGATGGGAAGTTTCGAAGAGTTGCGGTTAAATGCAGAGGGGAGACGGCTGTTGCGCCATCTCCCTCTACGAAGATTGTGTGAGTGATTAGGCTACAGCGCGGACGTTCTCTGCCTGCCAGCCCTTGGGACCCTTCACTACGTTGAATTCTACGCGCTGTCCCTCTTGCAGGCTACGGAAGCCCTGTGCCTGAATAGCGGTGTGATGAACGAAGACATCTTCGCCGTTATCGCGCGAGAGAAATCCGAAACCCTTGGCATCGTTAAACCACTTCACTGTTCCCTGTTCCATTTTGCGTTTCCCTTGTCGTGTTACAAAAATTACCGCTGGATCATAGACTAGGGTTTGCTGGTGTAGCAGTAGTGCGGACGAGCAAAGGACCAAGATCGGATCTGCGATTACGAATGATATTAGCACGAATCTGTAAAAAAATTGCAAACCTTAAAAGGACTCATGCGTCCAATACGAGTTTCTTCCCGGTTTCTTCGGCATTGCTCGTCAGAACGCGCTCCAGCAGCAGACGAAGCTCCAAAACCTCCTGCTCAAGACGCTGAACGCGGCTCGTCAGAGACTCGCTAGCGTCCCTCGAAACGGCTGGCGGCGTGTCGATTTCCACAGCCCCGCTCAACAGATGTGCATAACGCGACTCCTTGGAACCCGCCTGCCGGGGCAGCACCGCCACCAGCGCCTCCTCGCGCTCGGCCAGGCGATTCAGTGCCGAAAGCACCGCCGGAATATCGTCGAAGCTGAAGAGGCGGTCAGACCGCTGGCGCAACTCTCCCGGCGTCTGCGGTCCGCGCAGCAGAAGAAGACAGAGCACCGCCGTCTCATCCCGGCGCAGATTGAAGACCGTCCGCGCCCGGTTCTCATATCGAGGCACACGTGTGTCATGAGTTGTGGAAACAAGGTCCGCGTCTTCCAGATCGCGCAGCGCCGAACGAAGGTCGCCCTCCACCAACGACATCACCGGATCGCGAGAAGACTTTTGGTTACACGCGGCCAGCAGAGCGTTCAACGAAAGTGGATAGTACTCCGGCGTCGTGATCTCTTTTTCGATCAGAGCACCGAGTACACGTGCCTGGATGGGATTCAGTTCCATGGAATCATGTTACGGCTTCGGCGGCGACGGCTGCTGCTTCTCCTCCGGCTCGACTTCCTTCGTCATCGATCCCACAATGTGCGCGCTCACCTGCGTGCGATGGAAGTCCGTATAGATAGCCACGAAGGTCCACGTCGTGTGCCCATCCCCGATCCTGGCTGGCGGCCCCGCTCGTCGGCCAATGCCGTTCGCACCTATCTCCGCGTTCGTATCCTGCCTCGCCTTGGAGCGGATTTTGACGGGCATCCAGAAGAGCTCCTTCCCCAAGAGCACCTGGCCGTACTCCGCCGTCCACGTCCATGGTCCGAAGACACCCGGAAAGATCTGGTACTCGGGGACGTGTCTTTCAATGCGGACGACCTCCATGCTGGCGGGATCGATGGTCACCTTGCCTCTCACGTTCTCATACGTTGGGCAGTCCGTCCCCCGCTCCGCCTTCGGCAGATCGGCAAAGTCCACCTCGATTCGCTCCATCTCGCCATGCGACCGGTGCACCTTCAGCTTGTAGCGAAAACAGGCCCGCGAAGGCGTGGAGACCGTCTCCAGCCCGGAACCAAAGACGCCGGTCAGAATACTCGGCCCCTTGATCGTCTGTTCTTCCTGGGTGAGAGCTCGGCCATTGATCGCCTTCACCGAGCGCGATTCCTCGAAGTTCGCCACATGCTTCACCACGGTGCGCCGCAGACGGAAGATCGAATCCGTGACAGTACGCCTCCACCCCCACGTGCTTCCCGCTTCCATCTCGGAGACCACATGTTCGCTGCAAAAGAAGTTCGGAACGGAGTCGTAAAACGCGATGCGATTCTGGTCCAGCCGAGCCAGCACCTCTTCCAGCGTCGGATCGGGAGCGCTCTGTGCCTGTGCATTCGCGCCGAGCCATGCCACGCAAAGCATCAGGCTCAAGCTTCCCCCGCGAATGAAGTTCTGGGATCTCATCTGATGTTGAAGTTCACCGTAATCGTGGTGCTGACTGAGGCGGGAATACCGTTCAGCAGGGTGGGGCGGTATTTCCACTCCCGCACCGCCACCATGGCAGCGGCCGCCAGATCCACATCCGGAGCTGAAATTAGGCGCAGTTCCTGCATGTTTCCACCTCTTCCAATGACGGCATGGATGAGCACAGCACCCTGCACACGATTGCGCCGAGCGCGCTCCGGATAGTATGGCTCGACTTTTTTCAAAATATGTCCTTCCCACACGGTGCCCGCCACACCGGCGGGTCCGTTGCTTACGAGATGAGCCTCCGGTCCGTGTGCAAACGTATCTTCGGGAAGATTCGTGACAGCTTGCAGCTCCGTAACTTGCACCTCCACCATTTTTTTCCCGCCCATCATCACAGACAGATCCGTTGGGACCTCATTTCCCCGGAAGCGGCCAATCTTGTTGTAAACCGCAACGGTGTCGCCACCGAAAAAGTAGGCGATCCGCAGGGTCGGTCTGTCTGGTCCGACGCAGTAACCGGGGAAGAGTCCGAGCGGGATGTTCTCCGGCTTGGCGACATCATCGATACGGCCGTTCAACATAACGCAGGTGAGCGTCGTGGTGTCGAACTTTGCCTCCCTTATGGCTGGCGTAACACCCTCGTAATCCCGAGCACTCGGAGCGGGATGGAACATCTGGTGATACGCGAGCCCCAACAGGTACGGCACGTCGGTCTGATCGCCCTCCAAAAACAGACCGTCCTCCGTCTTCGTCCTCGTCCTCGTCTGCTTAAAGTCCGGGAGGTCGTACCGGACGCGCCACTCCTTTGGCCCTGCGTAGATCATGTCGAGCGTCCCCTGTTGCGGGTGCTCTCCCTTGCTATCGAAGACGGTTACCATCGCCGACAGATGCCACGGAGTCGGCGCCGGGCCAAGCAGGTGATAGCGTGCAAAAGCCGCATCCAGAATCTCTCTGGGACCAGTGGGCATAGGCACCGCAGGGCCCTGGGCCTGCGCGATTGCAGTCGCCGAAGTGAGCGACATCAGGGCAAATAAAATCCAGCTTCGCATGGTGCGTCCATCCTATATCCAGAAGAGGCGCGAAACGTTTCGACATCTTCTCCAGACGCAAGGGTCGAACCGAACCGCACTCGGTTATAAAGGCCTTCTATTAAAACCAGTTGAGTTTGACGAAGATCAGACAGTTGAGCGCGAGATTTGCATCTTTACCTGCAGGTATAAGGTCCAAACACCGCGCGAACGCTGCCATTCTCCACCGCGCTGTCCACCACAAAGATGCGATAGCTCCCTCCGCCCGGAGCGACCCGCACCACCACGTGTCCGCGCCGGCTCTTCAGCATGGGCGTAAACCGGCGATTCATCAGCTCATTCGCCGGAAGCACGTCGAGCGCAAAGACATCGTGCGTTGCTCCGCGTCCCCACGCACCCAGCATCCGTTGCAGCTGCGACGCGCCCGCGTGGCCCACATCCCACGCCTGCACGATGTACACCTGCGCGTCCAGGTTGCGCACGAACTCCGGTCCGCAGGCGTCGAAGTAGCCGTGATGATCCGCCGCCGCAACCTCGCTTCGACCGGCGACCTTTGTCACCGGCGACTCGACATCCTGCCACGGCGCTCGGCCGTCGCGCGTGTCCGCCGACAGATCCCCGCCTGCAAAGTAACTGAACCTGCCATAAGAAAGCTTGAGAGCCACGGACGAAAGATTTTCGTTGGGGCGATCCTGCGGGGCGAGGCTCTCCGCCGGAGGAAAATCCGTGTGCGTCCCGTCGCCCTTGCCGTCCCAGATCACCCCGTTCGCCGCCAGCATGCGCACCGCGAACTCCGGATACTTTTCCGCACTGCGCAGCTTCACCTGCGCGGTCGAACCCACCTTTACTTTTTCGACGACACGCGCAGTCTCCACGCGATGCTTCAGATACGCGATGTAGTTCGTGGTGAAGGCTCCCGGCGGCGGAGCGAACGGAGCGTACTCCGGATAACCGCGATCCAGCAGTGTCGTAATTGGCAACAACGCGTCCACATCGCTCACGCCGGTGAGATGAAATCCACCGCTTGGTGCCATCGGCGTCTCCGCACTCACATCGCCCACGTGGTCTGGATGGACGTGCGTTACCACCATGTAATCCAGCTTCTTGCTCGTAGTGTGTTGCAGCGCATACCTCGCCTGCCACTCGCCCGCGCGGCGCGAAGCATCCGGCCTGGCTTCGCTGCTCGTAGCTACGCCGGCATTGGGAGATCCCACAGCCGAAGCGCCTGCATCGATCATCACCGTCGTTCCATCCGGACCGACGATCAGGGTGCAGTTGCCGCGTCCCGTATCGATGTGATGAAGATCAAGCTCACCTTCTCGACGCGGCGGCAGAGGTGATCCGATCGCCACAGCCGTGTCCGCACGCATTACCCCACCCGCCATTGCAGCAGCCGCCAAAGACTTCAACATGACACGCCGATCCATACTCGCAGAGATTCTCCTGAGATCGCGTTCAGTCTCTCATCCCCTGCTCGCCGTGACGAGTGAGAGCCGAACACAATTCATTTCCCTTCCAGCAGAAGAACATGCGCACTGAACTCATTTCCTGCGAGATGCAGGATCCCCTTGTCCATCGTGACCAGAACCAATCCTTCTCGCACAGCAAGGCCGAGCAGGTAAGCATCTGTGACCTGCTTGGTGCCATACAGCCGCGTCGAGAAAGGTCTGCAGAGCGTCTGCCAATCAGCGGTAATGGGCAGGTAGTGATACCCAGGCACCTGAGCCATTCTCGCCAGAACCGCCGTGGCCGCGGTCATCGTGATCTGTCCAGGGCGTGGTGCGGTCGCGTTCCGGAGAAAACCAGCCTCCGTGAACGGACAGATGGCCCAAAGAAGATTTGGGGTATTGAACCACGCTGTCACGAGTTGATGGTGAACGTGATCTTCAGACAGCAACGCAACAAAGACATTCACATCCAGCAGGTATTCGGTCTTAGACAACCTCATCCTCCGAGGTCTCTTTCACCATTTCAGGAGTGAGCCTGTCCCCGGTTCCGGCGATCACCAGATATCCATGCGGGCTCGTCTTCAGCCGCGACGAAGCGCTACCCGGCTCCGATACCTCCTCAGCGCGGCGGACAAGCTCGCTTAGCGCGGCGGACAGGGTAATTCCCTTTGCGCCCGCATACGCAGAGGTAAAGCTGTAAACATCTGCATCGAGATTGACGGTAAGTCTCATATTCACATTCTGCACCAATTATCAAATTGGTGCACCCGGGAGATATTGGTGCGCGATAGCCGTGCTGATGTCGTTCGGGTGGAATCGCGCGCGGAGCGCAAAAACCTGATCTACAGGGAGAAAAGTAGATCCCTCCGCTGCGCTGCGGGATGACAAAGGGCACTACGGATGACAAAGATCATCATGACCCGAGGCCGTGCTACGAAATCCCCGCAGCCTTATAGATCGCTTCCATCGAAAGATGGTCCTTCAACCCCACCTCGCCATTGGCCCTCGGCTCTGTATTGGTACGGATGTTCTCCGCCAGCGCCTCGGCCTCAAGCCGTAGCTGCGTGGCCTCCTTCGGGCTGCTCAGGTCGATCTTGGCGTCGCCTTTCCCGACCAGATGAATACCGCCGTTCCCGTAAGGACTCTCGAACGAGAGCATGCCCTTTTCACCATGGATCTGCAGCGTCCCCGGCAGGTTGGCGCCATAACTCGTCGTGCAGGCGGCGAGAGCGCCGGA
>Ga0247783_1000068_pt1 | contig 32626 bp, 20 predicted proteins | sample UWRJL064202C5_FD_179911 | JGI IMG/M metagenome (GOLD analysis project Ga0247783, IMG submission 179911) | Plant litter microbial communities from Arlington Agricultural Research Station in Wisconsin, United States - UWRJ-L064-202C-5 | ecosystem: Environmental > Terrestrial > Plant litter >...
TGCAGCCTTCGGCGGTGCGCATATCCCCGGTGCGGTGAACATAGGCGCAGGCCAGAACCTTTCTCTGTGGGCGGGATGGATCCTTGGACCGGAGCAAAAACTGATTCTCGTCAACGACCAAGGAGATGATGAGGAGGCGCGCCGGTCACTCGTCCGCGTGGGGTTGGATCATATCGAAGGTTTTGTTCACAAGGGAATGGCCGCATGGATAGACGCAGGCATGGAGTTTACGCGGACCACGCAACTCTCCACGAAAGAGGTATCCGAGCGGCTCCCAGGCATTCGGATTCTTGACGTTCGTAGCAACAAAGAATGGACCGGCGGGCACATTCAAAATGCAATCCATATCCCTCTGGGCGAGCTGAAGGACCGCCTTAAAGAACTCCCCGGAGATAGAGACATCATCGTCGTCTGTGGAAGCGGGTATCGTTCCAGCATCGCGGCGAGTGTGCTTCAAGCGAGTGGCTTCACGAGGATCAGCTCCATGGATGGTGGCATCTCCGCGTGGAAAGAACGGAAGTTGCCGCTTACAGCAGGCTGATCTGCATTCATTGATTCATCAAGCCGCAATTCAAAATCCGCTGGGAGACGAGGTTTCCAGCAACGGGAGCACTGTCTGGATTCTTATGAGCGGTAGTTAGCCTTCTTCGGAAGGACCTGATTTGCGGCACCGGGATGGCCGACAAACTGCTCCTCAAAGTGCTCGGGATCCATCGATATGGGACATACTTGCTAGAAGACGAAGTATCGAATAGAACACAGAGTGGAGGATGTATTGTGACAACCCAGTTGGAAGCTTCAATTTCTGTGAAAAGTCATCGCGCCGCAGGTGCGCCTTTAGCCTTTCTCTATGAACATCCACAGTGGTTCACTCCCATCTTCTCCGAGTTGGAGCGCCGTCAAGTTGCGTTCGACAAAATATTCATTCCGGATCACTTCTACGAAGTTGGGAAAGAGCAATCCGCATTAAAGGTTCTTTTTAATCGCATGAGTCCATCCGCGAATAGTCGCGATCACGGCTCCGGAATCTTCCACACGCTCGCCTATCTTGAACATCTGGAACTCAATGGAGTCCGAGTTCTCAATGGGGTCAAGGCATTTCGTTATGAAATCTCAAAGGCAGCACAGCATTCACTGCTTCAATCTCTTGGAATTCGATTCATCCCATCTCGCGTGATTCATCGTGCTAGCCAGGCAGTTGCCGCAGCCGAGGGTTTGCGTTATCCCGTTGTCGTTAAAGCAAATATCGGAGGAAGTGGTAAAGGCATTGTTCGTTTCGACTCCAAAGAGCAACTCGAAGATGCTGTATCTGCTGGGGCGCTTGATCTTGGCTACGACAGTATCGCGCTGGTGCAGGAGTTCATACCGGCTCGGGGCGGGCTGATCACCCGGGTGGAGACTTTAGGGGGTAAATACCTTTACGGGATACAGGTCTATCTCACCGGACAGACCTTCGATCTTTGCCCTGCGGATATCTGCCAGACTTCCAAGGGTGAGAGCCTGAACAATGCTTGTGTTATCGAGGCCTCGAAGGCGGGGCTCAAGGTGGAAGGGTACACGCCTCCTGCGGAGGTCATTCACACGATTGAGCGCATCGTACAAGCGGCGGGTATCGATGTGGGCGGTATTGAATACATCGTTGATGACCGGGACGGCGAGATCTATTACTACGACATCAACGCTTTATCTAACTTCGTCGCGGATGCCCAGCGCGTCATAGGATTCAATCCGTTCGAAAACCTTGCCGACTTCCTTGAGGAGCAGGTGCGACGTGCCAGCTAAGAAAGGGATCCGCTACGGCTACTGGATGCCTGTCTTTGGTGGCTGGCTACGGAACATCGAGGACGAGCAGATGGAAGCGAGTTGGGAGTACACCCGCAAGCTTGCCCTGCGTAGTGAAAGTTTAGGTTTCGACCTCTCTTTGATTGCAGAACTTAATCTCAATGACATCAAAGGGACAGACGCTCCCAGTCTCGATGCGTGGTCTACAGCAGCTGCATTGGCGGCTGTTACATCGACGCTGGAACTGATGGTGGCCGTTCGTCCGACCTTCCACTCGCCCGCTCTCTTCGCCAAGCAGGCTGCCAATATCGATCGCATCAGCAACGGCCGGTTGGCCCTCAACGTGGTTTCTTCCTGGTGGGAGCAGGAAGCACGCATGTACGGTGTCGATTTCGAGCGACATGATGACCGGTATGGGCGCACGGCGGAGTGGTTAGAGGTTGTCAACGGTGCATGGACGGAAAAGGTCTATAACCACAACGGCAAATACTATAAGACAGAGAACACTATTCTTGAGCCCAAACCAATTCGCACGCCGAGGCCGCCCATCTATGCTGGAGGGGAATCCGAGGCTGCAAAGAATCTGATCGCACAGAGTTGCGATGCATATGTCATGCACGGTGATTCTCCGGAGCACGTTGCAACCAAAATCGCCGACATGCGCGAGCGGAGAGAACGCTTCGATCTGCCTCCAATGCAGTTTGGATTGGCTGGCTATGCTTTCACTCGACAGACCGAGAAGGAAGTCAAGCAGGAGCTGGATCGCATTACCGATGTGAAGCAGAACGCCAAAGGTTATGAGAACTATCAGCAATGGCTCCAAGGAACGCAGTTAGAGCGGACGATGTCGATTCAGGAGTATTCGGTTTCGAATCGCGGACTGCGTTCTGGACTCATTGGAACTCCAGCGCAAGTTCAGGATCAAATTGGCAGGTTTGAAGAGGCAGGGGTAAATCTCCTACTGTTGCAGTTCAGTCCTCAGCTTGAAGAGATGGAACGGTTTAGTGAAAGCGTGATCCTCCGGGAACACGTACTCCCGAGCTGACGATCGAGCACAACCTGATATAGCCCACCTGGGTCATCTACGGTGCTACGACTAGCTCATCGAGAAGCAGGATGCCCTCACCAGCATGTTTTTGTTGAGTTCGTCGAATGCGCTGCTCGCTAAAGTAGCGACGCTCCGAGCAGAGAGCTCATTTCGCCACGGTTGTAGCAGTGCGCCATTGCTGTTTCGGGCCTGATGCGGCGTGCGCGCACGAGGTCGGCGAGCGACTGTTCCATGGTGAGCATTCCTTCCTCTCGGCCTGAGGAGATGTGCGAGCGAATCTGGTGATCAGCCCCGGTGCGTATGAGATTGCGAATGGCATTCGTGGCCACCATGACTTCGGTAGCGGGGAAGCGGCCTCCATCGATAGCGGGAACAAGTTGTTGCGCGACGACGGCAACCAGCGCCAATGAGAGTTGCTGGCGTACCTGCGACTGATCGTTGAGTGGAAAACTGTCGAGGATGCGCGAGATGGTCTGCGCGGCATCATTCGTATGGATGGAAGACAATACGAGGTGGCCTGTTTCCGCTGCGGTGAGTGCGGCTGCGATGGTGTCGCGGTCACGCATCTCTCCGACAAGAATGACGTCGGGATTCTGGCGCAGGACAGCACGAACCGCTTCGGCGAAGCTCGGCGTGTCCTGGCCGACCTGGATCTGCTCGACGATGCTATTGCGGTTGGCGTGCTGGTATTCAATAGGGTCTTCGATAGTGATGATGTGGTCGCGTCGGCGCGCGTTGATACGTTCAACTAGCGCGGCCATCGTGGAGGACTTGCCACAGCCCGTCGGACCAGTGAGCAGCACGAGACCTTGGCGACGTTCGGTCAGCATGGCGAGCGACGCGGGCAGATGGAGCGATTCGAGCGTGGGGATTTCTGCGGGCAGCAGGCGGATGCTGGCTGCAAGCGAGCCTCGTTGGTAGTGTAAATTTGCGCGGAGTCTGCCTGTGGGAGGCCGCAGCAACGAGAGGTCAACGGTACGCTGTCGTTCCAGGCGCTCAGACTGCGCATGGGTGAGTAGTGGCAGCAACATGTCGCGTAGCTGTCCGTCGGTGAGTGGGCCGGAGGACTTTGCCGGATGCAGCGTGCCATGGATGCGCAGGATAGGGGCTGAGCCAGCGATCAGTAGCAAGTCAGATGCGCCTTCTTTCGCGGCTTCCGCCACGACGGTGTAGAAGGAGGTGGACTTTACGCGTGCCGATTCGGTGGGAACGGATCGGTTGAGTTCTTCGACTATCCGCGAGAGGTCGTTTTCATAGTTCGACATATTTGCTTAGACGAAGTTTGGGCGGATCTAGTGAACTTGCTCCGTCTTAAGCAGAAAGTTGGAGCTTTTGGCCCTCCGCGTCCGCTGCACCGCGAGTGCTATCGCCAGCCCGATGCTGGCTGATCTTGAACTTGCAACGGTGCGCGAGGGTTTGGTGGCGTATAAGTTGAAGTCGTTCGCGTTCTAATGAATTTGACCGAGCGTAGGAAGACGGCTTTCTACCACCTCATCTGATTTCCGCTCAATCGACCACATTCTGTCGGGACGTCCAAAGTCCCAGTCGAAGGCCTGCCCGTTCGTGGGGAGGCCGATGGTACGGACATACTCGAGACGCGCTCCACTCTTCGGCAGGTGAAGAAGATACATCTCCGGAAGATCATGGCCGGTCACATACAGCAGACCGTCCTTGCCCCAACGCCCTCCGGACGCGCTCATATGTCCGAAGCTCTCCAAAACCTTTTTAGGGAAAAGCCACGCGCCTTGCTCAACGAAATCCTTGTTGAACTGGACCAGAACAGTGGCCGTATGGTCGCGCGAAGGTTCGCCACCCTTCCCGTCATAGTTTGCAAAACATGCCCACCAGCTGCCGTTGTGCCAATCGATCCAGGTCAACGAGCCTCTACCTGGTCCAAAGCTGTGACTGCGCAGGTGGGTAATCTTTCCGGCAGTGCTGAACCACTCCACCGAGCTTGCCATAGGGATGCCGGGAAAGTTCGACATCGCGCAGACGAGTTCGCCCATCACGCTCGAGCAGCTATTCATATGAATGAAGACGGATATGTCTCCTTCCCAATGCGCGATGAGTTTCCCGGTCGTTTTGTCGTATTTTCCGATCTCGTTGTCCGCGATGGCATAGACGTACCTGCTATCGCTGGCGACTCCCTGATTCGCTTCGGGAGCGGCAATCCGTCGTATCTCTGTAGCCTTTGGCGCACTCTCCTGGGCCGAAAGCGGAAGCACCGTCGGAGCCAAGAGGAGGAACAGGAACCCCGATGCAACCATCGCTTTTTCCGAGGGAACGCATCGCATGTTTTTTGAAAAGCTCATCTCAACCTTTCGTATGTTGGTGTCACGGTAGCTTCTTTAGTAGTTGAGCTTCAATCCGAACTGAATGATGCGCGCCGGGAAGGTGCTGGAGATCGTTCCGCCGCTGAGGCTCGTTCCGGAACCGCTGATCGCCGCATTGGTCGGAGATGCGAAGTTCGTATGGTTGAAGAGATTGTAGAACTCTTCTATTTTGAGGACGACCTTGCCCATGATCATTCGCAGATGGTCAACCGTCACCCGCAACCGGGCGAGCTTTTACACTATGATTCACGTCCCGACGATCCTGCGCCCACCATCTACGGGGTAGTCGCGTATCGGCCCAATCTCAACGGAACCGGAAAGGTACTCATCCTTGAAGGCCAGACCATGGCGGGAACCCAGACCGCTATCGACTTCGTTCTGGACAACTCCTATCTTCTGCCTTTCTTACAGAAGATCCGGCAATCCGACGGCTCCAGTCCTTACTTCGAGATCCTGCTTCGCTCCAGCAGCGTAGGCGGGCAAAGTTCTAGACTGGAAACGGTTGCAACGCGCGTGTCGAGAGACTAGAGTTCGCCTGATGTCCTCACAGGCAACTCCGGCCCATTCTGAACGCCTCCCTATAAAGGGTGCTTTGCGCGGTCGACCTCTGCTTGATTCCCCTCATCACACAATCAGAGCGGACCGGATCGGTCTGCGGTAGTACCATCCTCCTTCAAGCCGACGTCGACTGAATTGCCGTCGGACTACGATCTTATGTTCCCCTGATGAGAAGATGTCAGAGAGGTTTTTCCGGCATGGCAGTAGCAAAACTGGCTGATATCGCGAAGCGCGCAGGAGTTTCGATGGCCGCCGTTTCGATCGCGCTGAACAATCGAAACACAAAAAGGGTCAGTGCGGCCAAGCGCGCCGAAATCCAAAAGATTGCGGAGGAGCTCAGTTATGCTCCGAATGAACTTGCGAAGGCCCTGGCAGAACGACGGACGCGCTTACTGGGACTCATGGTCCCCCTGCGGGATCCCATTTTCTTCAACCAATTCATCGCACAGGCACTCAGCGGTATTCAAGCCACACTGATACGCCGCGGCTACAACCTCCTTGTGTACTCCCCATCAGGCAGGCCGGGGCGTTCCACCCGCGATCAGATTTTGGAGAGCCGGTTCACGGATGGGTTGATTTTCATCAATACCCGCTCTTGCTCGACGCGCGATATCGCCGAGACGATCCAGGAACTGGACGCTGCGAAGATCAAATTCACCATGATCAACTCCTATTACGGTCGCGCCCCGGTCAACTATGTGGGCGTTGACGATTCCGCGATTGGCGAAGCGGCGGTAAGCTACCTCGCCGAGCGGAAGCATCGGCGGATCGCTTTTTTGAGCAGTTCCGAAAAACTACCGACGCATATCCACCTCCTTCAGGGACTTCGAAAGGGAATGGCGGCGCATGGTCTTGAGCTACCAAGCGATCGCATCGGGTGCTCGGAATACGAAGTGACGACAACCTTCGCGATTCTTGACCGTTGGTTCGCAAGCAAGAAAACCGCGCCCACGGCTATTTTCTGTGCCGACGATCAACTGCTCATGCACTTCTACGACTACATCGAGGCGCGGGGAAAGAAGATTCCAGAAGACGTAGCGGTGCTTGGTCGAGGTAACCCCGGATTGACCTCGCTGCTGCGGCCCAGGCCGACTGCCTTCCACATCCCGACCTACGAGATGGGGGAACTGGCCGCCGAGATGCTGATCGATGCGATTGAGAAGCCGGAACAAAAGCGCCAGCGTGTCCTGCTTCCGTTTAAGTTTCATCCCGGAGACACGGCGTAGGGGACACAAAAACCGTTGACAATCAAATCTCTGCCCTGATAGAGTCCGGCATGTTAAGCGCTTAACCCAGCTTTCGCATGCCAAGCCTTCTTCCGAACCACCCAAATTCGGTGCTCGTGTCCTCACCGCCCCCGCCGACGGAGAGCGAACATACGCGTCGCCCAATCCGCTGGGTGTTTGCAGGTCTGCTTTTGCTGGCGTCGGTCATTAATTACATCGATCGCCAGACGCTCTCCGTGCTCGCCGTGACGATCCAGCGCGATATGGGAATAAGCAATGTGCGTTACGGCTACGTGGTGCAGTGCTTTCTTTTCACTTACATGGTGATGTATGTCGTGTCTGGGCGGCTGGTGGACCGCTTCGGCGCAAAACGAACCCAGGGTATTTTTCTACTTTGCTGGTCTCTGGCGAATGGGCTGACTGGGTTTGCGACCGGCTTTCTTTCTCTCGCGGCATGCAGGGCCACTCTTGGCGCCGCAGAGCCGGGGAACTTCACGGCCTCCTTGCGTGCGGTGGGAGATTGGTTCTCTGCGAAAGAGCGCGCAATCGCCGTAGGCATCTACAGTATGGGCGGAACTTTGGGCGCGGCCATCGCCGTTCCCCTGACGGCTGCCCTCACGATCCGCTATGGCTGGCGGAGCGCGTTCATCGCCACCGGCGCCATCGGCCTGGTCATCGCCCTTCTGTGGTTTTTGATCTACCGCGATCCCGTGGACGGAATCGTAACGGAACGAACCCCCGCTACACCCTGGCGAGTCGTCCTCAAGCAACCGTACATCCTGGAGATGCTGGGTACACGGATGATGACGGACTCTGTCTGGTACTTTTTCCTCTTCTGGGTATCCAAGTACATGCAGGAGAGCCACGGCCTGAGTCTTGCGGCGATCGGCGCAAGTCTGTGGGTGCTCTACGTTGGCGCGGATATTGGTTCGCTTGCCGGTGGATGGATCTCCAGCAATCTCGTACCAACACGCGGTACGTTAGGCGCTCGTTTCTGTGTAATGCTGCCCGCGGCAGTATGCATGCTCAGCTTGTCCCTTGTGCCTTCTCTCCACAACGCAAACACAGCCATCGCCCTGCTCTCCCTGCTTGCGCTCTGCCACATGGCGTGGATGACGAACGTCACAACGATGGCGCTCGATCTTTTCCCTAAGGTCATGGCGACTACGGTGCAGGGAATGATCGGTGCGGCCAGCGCAATCGGCGGACTTATCTCTGCGGGGCTGATTTCTCGCACGATTCAAAACCACGGCTATCGGCCAGCATTCCTCATCATGGCTGTGATGCATCCGATCGCAGCCCTCATCTTGTACACAAGGTTGCAGCCAGCCATCCGCAGAGCAGAACAGGTTCAGTAAAGATTTCAGGAGAAAGACAGAGAGTATGAAGCAGATCAGGGAAGAGTACGACGTAGTGGTATGCGGTGGTGGGCTTGCGGGAGTAAGCGCGGCGATCGCGGCAGCGCGGGCAGGCGCAAAGACATGTCTCGTGCAGGACAGGCCTGTACTGGGAGGGAACAGCTCCTCTGAAGTCAGGGTCACGCCCCATGGCGCTGCGGCCTTCCACGCCTATGCGCGCGAAACCGGTATTGTGTCGGAGTTACTTATCGAAGAACGCGCTGCAAACCACGAAGCGATCTTCGAAAACGGTTGGACGAACTCCGTTTGGGATCTGACCATCTACGACCTCGTGCAGGAGACTGCAAATCTGACACTTCATCTGAATACCGCTGTGCTGGGCGTAGTCGTCGAGGGGAGGGAACTGAAGTCGGTGGAATGCCGTGTGGGCAACGCCGAAGTTGACCTTTCGCTGGCAGCCAAGATCTTCATCGATTGCACTGGTGACAGCATTGTTGCGGCGGAAGCGGGTTGCGAATGGCGTATGGGAAGCGAAGGCAAGGCAGAGTTTAACGAACCACACGCGCCCGCCGAAGCCAACGGCGACATCATGGGAAATTCGATTCATTTCAAAACGAAGGACATGGGTCGGCCTGCTCCCTTCAAGCTGCCATCCTGGGCGATCGAACATCAGGATGGACGCTACTTCTATGACCAGGGACGTCTTCCCAAAGAAGTCCGTGGTGGGTACTGGTGGATCGAAATCGGTGTGCCCTACGACACCATTCACGAAGCCGAGGTGATTCGTCACGAGTTGACGCGCCACACTCTCGGCGTATGGGACTGGATCAAAAACAAAGATCCCAAAACCATGAAGCTGGCGGAGAACTACGCTCTGGATTGGATCGGTCAGGTGCCCGGCAAGCGCGAAAGCCGACGCGTGATGGGTCTTTATCTCATGAATGAATGGGACGCCATCCGATGCACCGTACACAAAGACGAGATCGCGTTTGGTGGATGGTTCATTGACATCCACACCCCTGGAGGGTTGCTGGCTGCAACGAGCGAACCAGCGAGTGCCGAGGGATATTCGGAGGTCAGCGAATATGCGTCGCGTTCCTACGCTGGTCCTTATGGAATCCCCCTTCGCATGCTTGTGTCGAAAGATATCGATAATTTAATGATGGCAGGACGCAACGTGAGTGCAACTCATTGCGCGCTCGCAACCGTCCGCGTTATGGCAACCACCGCCCTCATGGGACAGGCTGCGGGTGTTGCCGCGGGTGTGGCCGTGGAGCGAAAGCTCAATCTCGCCTCGGTCTGCGCCTCGCACTACGCAGAGGTGCAGCAGCGTCTTCTGCGAGATGGCTGTTTTCTCCCGAATGTGAAGAATGAGGACTCAGAAGACAAGGCCAGAAGAGCCTCTGTGTCGGCTTCTACCGAAGCTCTCTTCCAAGGGATCGGCCCCGATACGGTCGGAGCGCACGAGGGTCTTAGTTTCTGGCGTGATCAGGCCGTCCCCCTACGCGAAGAGCTCATACAGAGGCGTGGCCAGTGGTTAGCACTCGGTGGGGAGAGACTTCGTCGCGTGAGCTTCTGCCTATCCAACACGAGTTCAGACGCACAGACCGTCAGTGTTCGCCTGATGAAGGTGCAGCACGTCTGGGACTATCGTGTCGACGACTCTATGGAGGTTGCGGCAGGCGAGATTTCGGTTCCTCCTGGACAGCAGCAATGGATCGATTTTGAAGTTCCAGCAGCTGCAGATCTCCCTCAAGGGGGTTACCTCCGTCTGGATCTTTTGCCCAATCCTAATGTTGCCTGGCATGTTGCAGGCGCAATTGAACCCGGCCATGTGTCGGCGTTCGAAATGGCTCCGGGAAGGATGCGGCGCTATTCCAGTGGCGTCACCCTTACTATGCGCGTTGACCCACCGCAGGCGAGTTTTGCTGCCATGAATGTCCTCAGTGGCCACACGAGACCTTACGTAGGAACAAATCTCTGGCGCAGCGATCCCTCGCAGGCGTTCCCGCAGTGGCTGGAACTTGCCTGGACAGACGAGCAAAAGCTTACCTCCGTGGAACTTATCTTCCCAGGTCATCTGTTGCGGGAATACCACGCGTATGCGCCCTTTTACCGCGATCCACAGTGCGTGCGCGATTATGACGTCGAGGTCTTGATCGATGGAGCGTGGAGCAAAGTGTTTGAGATCCGCGAGAACTATCAGCGCCGCAGAGTTCATGTATTACCAGTTCCTGTCTCGACGAAAAAACTGCGGATTGTTGTCCTCGCAACCAACGGTGATGCCTCCGCCGCAGTGTATGAGATAAGGACTTACTAAAAAGTCTTGACAACAGAAGGCAGTGATCACTAGTCTTCACGCCGAAGAGTTAATCGATTAACCCAAGCCAAAGCGGACCCTATGTTGCTTTCATCACAACTCGGTACGAAGCAGGTTTTACGGTTCGCAGCCGTGCTCCTCTGTGCGGGCAGTGCCTTTGCCTGGGCGCAGCAAAGCGCTCTGTATAAGATCAGGCCCGATCAGCCGCAGCAAATCATCAAGGGTCTCGGGTTTGAGATTCAAAGTGACAGCATCGGTTCCGGCAATGCAGGTATGCCGGAAGAGGTGATGTCGGTGCCGCACGATCTCACCCCGGAGGAGAAGACGCGGTTCTACAAGGAGATGCTGCACGGTTTCCGTTACGCTCGTCTCGCGATGGGACTGTATCTGCGCGGTAACGACGCGGAGAAGAAACACATCGTAGAGCGTTTCCCAGGACAGATGGATGACCTTCGCACGATGCAGCAGGTCTCCGGGTTTGAGGGCTACGACGTGGAGTATTGGTCTCCCTCTCCGTATTGGAAAAAGAATAAGTCCTACTACGGTGGCCCGATCGCCGGAAACGATCCGGAGTTTCTGAACGCTTTCAGCGATGCCCTCGTAGAGGACCTGAAGTACTTACAGAGTAAGGGGCTGCATATCGCGCAGTGGGGTCTGCAGAACGAGCCCGTCGTTGGACATCTTGTCCAGAACAATGACCCGAGCAAGCAGGGTGCCGCAGCGCAGTCTTACGCGACGTGCTCCTACACTCCGAAGGATTACGCCGCTGCTCTACACACGGCGGTCCCCAAAATCCGCGCCCTTCTCCCAGGGGTAGAGATCCACGCACCAAGTTGGGATGGCCCGGCAGGTCCTTATGCGGCAGAGATTCGCAAAGACCCCGAACTTCTCAAGAACATCGATGCATGGACGTGGCACCAGATCGGCCACAATTCGAACGATCAGATTGACCTCCGCGATAAGTACCTAAGTGGTGCGGGGGGCAAACCGGTTTATCAGAATGAGTTTGAATATCAGCCCTGGGACAAGAACATGAAAGTGGAAGACTACTTCATGAACACCGGGCAGGCGTTGATGAACTGGATGGTTTTTGAAAACTCTCCGGTCTGGTACTGGATTCACGCGCTGAAGCCGGTAACGAATCTGGAAGCGACGGGGTATGCTTTGGGCTTCTGGCGACCCGCTGGTGAACTCAAACAGAATCTCCGTCCCAATCTCCAGCCGGGCCATTGGGAGTTCAATCCGCATAACTGGAATGCGGTCGCTGGCTTTCTAAAGTATCTGCCATGGGATTCCACGCGACTTACTGTCGAAGAGAGCTCTGTGCAGCGCGACCAGAGGATTCTGGTCTGGCGCACGAAGGCAGGCAAGATAGGCATCGCTCTTTCGAACCGCGGAGCCGAACCGTTCACCTTTCACCTCTCCGGGGCGAACGTAACATCGCTCGACGGACGTCGCTATACCGTGACGGCGTTGGACGTACCCGTCGGGCGGAAGAGCATGGGAAAAGAAGTTGCGATTACAGTGCCACCGCAGTCGTTCGAGTTCTGGACGGCGCGTTAGGCACAGAAGATACGAAGTCGCCAGTGAGCGGCAGATTTAGAGAAATACCCAGGAGCAATACATGTTTAACTTTATGAGCCAGGCGTACTCGAAATTCAAACATCCCACGGGATATCTCTTCCTTGCACTCGCTGTCATGGTGGGTCTAAGCACAGTGCCGCTGCTCGCGCAGCAGAGCACGGGAAACATTATCGGAACCGTTCGGGACGCGTCCGGCGGAACGGTTGCTGACGCGCAGGTCGATATCGAAAACCTCGACCGCCAAACTGTGATTACACTTACGACCAATGATGCGGGATTCTACAACTCCCCACCCCTGGTGCTCGGCAATAACTACAAGGTCACCGTAAAGAAGCAGGGCTTCTCTACCTCCTCTTCCACCGGTATTGCAGTGACCGTGGGTTCGCGTGTGGAAGCAAATCTAGATCTGAAGATCGGTGGCGTGGACACTACCGTTACGGTTGAAGCATCTCAAGCTGTACTCGACACGACCAGCGGAACACTCGGCGCAGTCATCGGTCAGAAGTCCATCGAAGAACTCCCCCTGAACGGTCGCAACACGATCGCGCTTACTACTCTGACACCTGGTGTTCGCGTCAACACGACGGTATCCCAGTCGGGCTTTGCAAATCGTGGGACCAACCTCTCTGCAATCTCCATCAATGGTTCGCCCACGGGATCAAACTCGTACATTCTTGATGGACAGAACAATCTGTCCGCGACCACGGGAGAGATTGCAATCAATCCAACGGTAGACGCGATCCAGGAATTCAAGGTACAGAGCGGCGTATTTTCGGCTCAGTATGGATTCACGCTGGGGGGTGTGGTGAATCTGGTGAGCCGCTCTGGAGCCAACGGGTTTCACGGCTCGGTCTACGAATTTCTGCGCAATGACGCCTTCAACGCACGCAATGCGTTCGCAGCAGCGTCGGTGCGCAAACCAATTCTTCGCTACAACCAGTTCGGCGCCGCGCTGGGTGGACCAATTTATAAGGATCGTGCTTTCTTCTTCGGAAACTATGAAGAGTACCGCTTCATTCAAGGCAATCCTCAGTACCTCACTGTTCCCACCGCCGCCCAGCGCCAAGGAGATTTTTCCGGTTTAGCGGACGCAAATGGTAACAAGATTCAGCTCTACAATCCGTTTACGACCGTGGTTGGACCTAATAACATCGCGACGCGTACGCCGTATGTCAACAACCAGATCACGAATCTCGACCCAGTATCCGTGGCATATCAGAATGCGTTCTATCCTCTGCCCAACACCACACCCACGAACCAGTTCACGAACACAAATAACTTTCTTTTTGTGCAGCGTGGCGAAAACAGCATGAGACAGGCACTGGGCCGTGTCGACTACAGGATTACAGATAAAGATACGATCTTTGGTCGCTTTGCCTATTACAAGGCCTTCACAAACGGTGGAACCGGTGGAGGAACCTATTACCCAAATCCGATCATTGCGAACCGCTACGATACCTATCTCATTAAGAGTTTGACTGTCGGCGACACGCACACCTTTTCGTCGTCTCTGATCAACGACATTCGCCTATCCGTCACACGTCAAGAGTTCCCTTTCCAGGCGGCGAGCGCCGGACAGAATTGGCCTCAGCAGCTTGGTTTACCTAGCAATGTTCCTAACTTTGCGGTTCCCACAGTTGCGAATGGCCTTCCTTCTTCCAATCAGACCATCGGATATCGCACATACACAAACCCTCAGATCACAGACACTGTTACCAAAATCGTTCGTCGTCATGCCCTCACCTTCGGAACGGATCTACGCTATAACATCGGAAGCAACCTGCAGCGCAATGCTCCCTCCGGAACCTTCAACTTTGCGGCAGCTCTCACGACAAACCCATCCGGTGCAGCAGCGCCAACGGCATTCCCATCAAATAGCGGAAGTACTTACGCCACGTTCCTTGCCGGAGCCGTAAGTGCCGCCAACATTGCTACGAACACGGGACAGACAGACCGTGCTTTCAGCACATCGTTCTTCTTCCAGGATGACTGGCAGGCGACTGACCGGCTTACTCTCAACCTTGGTATCCGCTACGACTATCAGCAGCAGCCGTTCGAGCAGAATAACGGATATAGCAACTTTAATCCGACGGCGACGAGCGGCGTATTCACGGGTATCATGCAATACGCGAACACCGGTGGATTGGGCCGTAACTTTGTACAGGAAAACTACAAGGACTTTGGCCCTCGCGTCGGCTTCGCGTTGCGTGTCACGAATGATGGAAAAACTGTTCTCCGTGGTGGTTTCGGCATCTACTACCCCCTCACCTTCAACTCCATCTACACAGGCCTCACCAACGGCTTTTCGTCAACGTCGACCACATACAACCCGCCGGGAAACGATTCTCGTCTGCCAGCCTTCCAGTTCAGAAATGGATTTCCCACAAATCCTATTCAGCCCCTGGGTTCGGCGCTAGGTCCGCTAGGCTTCCTTGCGCAGGCCGTCTCGTTCGTTCCTGCATACTCCAAGACACCATCGTCTCAGCAGTACACCCTCAGCGTGGAGCGCCAAATCTTTTATGACATCGTTCTGCAGGCCACTTATGTTGGCAATCATGGAGTGCACCTGGTGGCGGGTGGATACAACATCAATCAGCTCGATCCAAAGTACGCCTCACTCGGAACGACTGCGCTGCGTCAGGCTGTAGCTAATCCTTACCCCGGAGCTCCAGGTGGAGCGACGATCACACGTCAACAGTCGCTTCTGGCTTTTCCTTACTACAACACTGTGACGGTTACAAATCCTCATGACGGTAATCTGATCGCGCATTATCTAGAGCTCTCGGCACAACGTCAGGCCCGTACTGGACTAACACTCCTCTTCGGCTACACGATGGGCAAGCTACTCACGGATAGTATTGCCTCGCCTCTTTCCTATCTCAATGGCATTGCAGCAAACAATGGTTACCAAAACTCGTTCAATCGACGCGCGGAGTATGGTCTCGATCCGTCGGACGTCTCGCAGCGCCTGACGGTAAGTGCGCTGTATAACCTTCCTTTCGGTCGTAACCAACGGTTTTCCGCTCACAATGCATTTATTGACCGTGTGATCGGAGGCTTCCAAATGAACTTGATCGGAGTGCTTCAGACCGGTACGCCCTTGACGATCACCGGCGCAAACGCTCCTTTGGCAACGCGTCCAAATTATGTACCCGGACAGTCTGTGTCGGTTCCAAATCAGACACGCAACGCCTGGTTCAACAAAGCCGCCTTCCAGAATCCATCCGATTTCACCTTCGGGAATGTGCCCCGTGCATTGCCTCACGTACGCGGTCCTGGAACACAGAACTTTGATTTCTCTCTCTTCAAAACAACAGAGATCACGGAACGCCTCAAGCTCCAGTTGCGTGCGGAGGCCTTCAATGTCCTGAACCATGTCAACTATGGTTTGCCAGGTACGACCTTCGCAGCCTCCGCAAATCCCGTAGTCAACGGGAATGGCGTAGGTGGTGGACCGAATACCAGCGGATCATTCGGGGTAATCACCTCCGCAGCTGATCCCCGCTCAATTCAGCTTGCTGCCAAGTTCATTTTCTAACTGCTGTGCTTCTCCACGGGCAGTATGGACATCGTCCTTACTGCCCAATTTTTATAGTGGACATATCTAAAGGAATTTATGACATTCGAAATCGCAAGGCATGTCTTTTCATCGATCGCACGAAGCTTGCTCTTTGCGTCGGTCAGCGTCACAGCCGTCGCAGCCACGAAGGTTGATCTGGGTGGACAGGGATGGACCTTCCGCACAACGCTGGAGGAAAAGCCGATCGCTGTTACGGTCCCACACTGCTGGCCCGCGATGAGTGAGTACAGGAAGTACATTGGTGTGGCAACCTACGAGCACGATTTTTCAGCGCCGGAAGTGAAGCCCGGTCAGGTAGTACGTCTACATTTTGATGCAGTCTACGACGTTGCTACAGTCTGGCTCAACGGTCGTCGCCTTGGGACGCACGAGGGGGGATACACCCCCTTTGAGTTTGAAGTAACGAAGCTGCTCAAGACGGGACAGAACCACCTCATGCTCGAGGTGAATAACACTCCAACCGTATCGAGCATTCCGGCCATTGCAACGAGTCACGTTTCGAAAGATTATCCAATCTATGGATCGGTGAGCAAAGGGACCATCGTGGGCTGGATGCCCTACGGCGGCATCGTTCGGCCCGTAAGTTTGTTGATCACTGACTCAGTCTATCTCCTGGGTATGAAGGTCGACGCCAAGCCCGATCTCACTACCGGTGCAGCAATATTGAAAGTAAGCGCGCGTCTTCATAACTCTGGCGCATCGCGGGTGACGCCGGACATCCACGGTTCAGTTGCCGGGATTGAGGTCCGTTTCAAGAAGACACCAGTTCCGGTGGGCGGTGACGCTGAAGTCACATGGAGCGGAACACTAAAAAGCACACACCTTTGGAGCGTAAAAGATCCGTTTCTCTACGACGCGAAGCTCGAGATACCGGGCGATGAAACGCATGCGAAGATCGGCGTGCGAGAGGTTCGTGTGAAGGGAACGCAACTTCTACTCAACGGAAAGCCCGTCTATCTCTTCGGTGCAAACCGCGTCAGCGAAGATGCAAAAGAAGGACTGCGCGAATCCGATGAGATCATTCAGCGGGACATGACGGATATGCTTGCTGTCAATATGCGGATGATGCGCATCGCGCACTATCCGCAGGCGCCTGCGCTCCTGGACTTCGCCGATGCTCATGGAATGCTGCTCATCCCTGAAGCGGGGAACTGGAATCTGAGTGCATGGCAGATGGCAGATCCAGAGATCCGTGAACGCTGGAAGAAGCAGCACCGCGAGATGATGGAGCAGGATTGGAACCATCCTTCCGTGATTGCGTGGAGTGTTGGCAACGAGTACGAGTCCTACACAAAGGATGGCATCGACTGGACGCGTGACATGCGCGCTTTTACGCTGGGGATTGATCCAACGCGCCTCATCACTTTCGCCTCCCGCTTTACGCAGGAGAGCGTAGTCAAAACCGGTATCGACGAAGCAAGTCAATACTCAGATTTTGTTTCCATCAATACCTACGGCAACTACGCAAAGAGCTTTGATCGAGTTCACACGCTCTATCCGGATAAGCCCATCTTCGTTACAGAATTTGGGAAGATGGGGGAACCCGGTCCACACGATCCGCAACGAATCAAGGACATCACCGAGGCGGTTGAAGCTATGAAGGCCCGTCCATGGATGATCGGTGGATCCCTCTGGACGTGGAACGACTATCGCTCGCTCATATCGGGTACGCCAGCGAATGGAATTCGTTCCTGGGGTGTCGTAAATCTTGAACGCGAACATCGGGATAGCTGGGCCGTCGTACAGAAGCTCTTCGCTACAGAGCTTCCGTAGTAGTTACGCAGCTATCGGTCTTGCGCGTTCTGGTTTCTCCGTAAAGGAGGGCCAGAGCAGCGCAATCGCAATCGGGTGCAGCACGGCCATTAGAAAGAACACGGGCCTGTAACCTCCGTGCGTGACGAACCATGCAACAATCTCGCTGGAGAGCATTCCACCGAAGCCGCTTCCCGCCGCGATCAAACCAGCGGCTTTACCTACGAGGCTCGGTGGGTAAAGCTCCACAATCGTAGCCGTCAGTGTAACCAGCCAGCTCATATGTGCAAAGGCGATGACGGACGCGATCACAATTGCGACAGTGCTTGTTGATACGAGCGCACAGAATGGACTTAGCGGCATCAGCAGTGCGGCGATCAACATCGTGTAACGATAGGCAACACCCACGCGAACGCCTTTGCGAATCAGCACTCCAGAGAACAGTCCTCCGGCAAGTGTTCCAACTCCCGCAGCCAGATATACGACCCATCCGAGGTGCGCGACCTCCGGCAGCGTAAGATGCCGCGCGCTCAAAAGATACTTCGGAAACCAGAAGAGATAGAAGTACCAAACCGGATCGGTGATGCCGCGGGCAACCATAAGTTTCCACGTAGAGGAACGCGCAAAGACAGCGCGAAGGCCGGACTCCGTATTCACCTTTATCCCTGTCGCTGCCGGTATCGTTTTACTGTCGCGGCGAAAGCACCAGAACCAAAAGGGAAGCCAGATCAGTCCGGCGATGCCGTCGATCAGAAAGATTGACCGCCATGGAAGGTGCGTCGTAATTGCGGCGATTGCGGGTAAGGCCACTACTGCACCGACGGTCGCACCCATCGTGTAAATCCCGATGGCAAGGCCACGTCTCGGTTTTTCAAAGTATTCGCCAACGGCCTTCGGTGCGGCTACCCAGAGACCGGGCTCCCCTAGTCCCAGGCAGAAGCGCGCGATGCCGAGGTGCAAGGCCGATGTGGCGAAGGCCGTGGCCGCTTCCGCCAGAGACCACCATCCCACAAACAACGCCATGGATCGTCGAGTTCCCATCCGGTCGGAGATAAATCCGGCAATCGCATACGCGATGGCCGACGCAAAGAGAAACAGGGAAACGATATGGCCATATCCCTGTTCGCTCAGATGGAGCTCTGCCTGAAATCGTGGAGCGACGACGGAGAGGCTTTGGCGGTCGAAATAGTTAATGAGTGCGACGAGGAACAGCAGGAGAAGGAGCTGCCACTGCCTACGGGGAGATGCGGGAACCGGCTCCAACTCCTCTGCCATCTAGAACTCCCTTAGTAGCAACGTACTTCAAAGATGCCGGGCCGGGCCGGCCCATGGGCAAGCAGCGTAAGCGTTATGCTCGATGTCTCAATTGGTTGGTTCAGTTTGAGCGCGAAGCGTGTCTGATGATTTTCTTCCACGCGTGCCAACAAGGTGCCGTCTGCAGCGCAGAGTTCAAACGATGTGGCGCATCCAGGCATGACGCGCTCCGGATGTCCCATCAGCACAGACTCCATCGGATGATCGTAGTCCGTATCGAAGGTGATCTCTACCGTGCTGATTGTTTGTGGCTCAGGCCATGTGAACGTAAGCTTCGGGTTCTTATCGTCCCGCGCTGGCAGCCATGCGTTCGTTGCATCCCACGGGCGTGCAAATCCGTTTACAACGTTGGCCGCCGAAAAAGCCGTGAGAGGTGGAGTGATCGCAACCGCTAGGTTCCGCGCGGCGGGGCGGCGGTCTGGCAGCCAGAACGCGAAAGTATCTACGCCAGAGTTTTCCGGCGGCGTTTGCACAAGGCTCTTCGCTACAGCTGCGTTCATCTTTTGTGAAAGCGTCAGAATGCCGGTCAGGTACTCATCATTGGAAGCCAGCGAGATCATTGGATTGGCTGCCAGCGTGACGAAGGCATACGCTGCGCGAGGCATCTCTGCGCGGAAAAAAATTGGTACATCCTGCATCTCTCCAGGAGCGATGGGGATCTCCAGTTTTGCGAGGAAAATGTCGGGGATTGTATTTCCTTCGCGGCTCGCGATCCAAAGCTCCGCCCGCAGTGTGGTCAGTTCTTTTGCCATTGCCTTCAGCGTAACGGTGGGTACGGGACCCTTTTCAAAGGGAAGAAGAAGGGCCATCGGCTTGTCCAAAACTGTGCTCTCGTCGCTCGCGGGATATGCAGCCAGCACAAGCGTACTCGAGGCAGAGATCGTTGCCGTACGTGCCTTGTCTCCCAAGCCATCGGCCACAACGCCAGGAATGTGCTGGCCGCTGCGAAGCAGACGCTGCTGCAGCGTCCGCATATGCTCCGGCTCAGTAAGATCACGCGGCGACAATTTCTTTTCCGTACACAACACGGCGGCCATACCAACCGCCTGCCCGTTATGCCCACACGTCGCCATCACACGTGTGGAACCGAAGGCGATATGTGAAGCAGAGATGATTCGTCCGGTGATAAACAGATTCGGCACATTCTTCGAATACATCGTGCGATAGGGAATTTGAAAGACGCCCTTGCTGTGCCATTGTGTGCATCCAGGCTTTGCACTGAAGACGCCATCCGATGGGTGAAGATCGATGGCCCAGCCGCCATAGCTCACGGCGTCGAAGTGGGTCCTCTGTTCCACCACGTCGCTCTGGGTCAATATCACATCCCCTTCAAAGCGACGACTCTCACGCTTGCCAGGAATCATTCCCACCCACTCCAGCGTGAGGGTTTCAGCGTCAGGGAACTCGCCTGAGTTCTTGATGTAATTCCATACGCCATACGCGACACGCCAGAGTTCCCATTTGATCTCTTCCGTCTGATGAATCGTATCCATGGCACCGCCATACTCAAGCCACCACAGACGGCAGCCTGAATCCGTCACGCGTAGTTCGCGGAAGCGGGGAATCTTTGTAATATCTTCCAGCGCGAACTCCGGCCGCACATACTTCACCGGTCTACCTGTATCGCGCGAGTAGAAGTAGAGAGAATGCCCAAGCATCTCCTGCGTCGCGATCTTAGGCGCGAGGGCTTCGCCAAATTCGCTACGTGCTTCCGCACCCATACGAAATGCTGCGCCAGCTAGAAAGCCGAGAATCCCATCTCCAGACGCATCGCAGAAGAGCGGTGCCGTCATATGGTAGCGGGTCTGGTTCTGGCTGCAGAAAGCATTTGCTGCAGTGATCGCGCCGTCCGCGCCTAACTCAACCTCATCCACTGCTGTGTTCAGCAATAGCTGGATCTTCGGCTCGCGTCTAACAAACTCAAGCAGCACCGAATCGAAGATGATTGGATTTCCTTCGGGATTGCGCCACATGTTCTCAACGAGCAACTCGTCGATCACACCGCCCTCCCGCGCCCAACGATTATTGTTCCCCATGTGCGACGTGGCTCCGAGCACCCAGAGGCGCACTTCGCTCGATGCGTTTCCTCCAAGCACGGGACGGTCCTGTACCAGCGATACCTGAATCCCCTGGCGGGCAGCGGTAATGGCGGCGCAGACTCCGGAGAGTCCACCGCCTACGATCACGAGGTCGGCGTTCAGGTCGATCTGGGGAAGCGAACGGGCTAAGGATGAACTGTTCTGTAAGGTCATGTGAGACGGGTTCCCCTCAATCGAACAAGGTCCTGGAATGCGGTTTACACTTGCCAACGATTCCATCGAAAGAGTAAATGTTAAGCGCTAAACCTGTCTACGAGTAAGATGCCGCAGTGCGGTGATCTGCTATGCGACGGAACGCCGCAAGGGGGGTCTATTTCGTGATCAAGTGTATGTCCAAAGGGAAGCGATTCGCCAAAACCACTGTAGCAATAGCTTTGTTGGGTGGTTTGGCGGCTTCGGCACAGACCAGCCAAACCATCAAACTTTCCAGTGGCAACCTCATCTTCGAGGTCCACCGCAAGGGATTTCGGTACGGCTTTACGATGGATGGGAAGAGCGTCGTCTCTGCGGACCCTCTTGCAGGCCTCATGCTCGCAGGAAGTCCAGTCAATATAGACCCTCAGAGCACGTGTTCCGCGCCAACTTGTGTTCTCAATGGCACCAGCGCGGCAGGCGGCAAGGTTAGGATCACCGTGACGCTCAGCGCTCACCATGCGGAACTCGTGGCGGAGCCCGCCCATCCGGGCGAGGAGATTCGCTTCGTTACAGCGGGCGCTGCTCCGGCATATGGACTCGCCGATCATGCAGTGGAACAGAAGAAATTCTCGACTCTGGCCAACAAACAGTTCAATACCGATGTCAGCGGCTTCTCCGATGATACTTTCCTCTCAGGGCAGGGACTGACTCGGCTCGTCAGCAACTTCGTCATCTATCCCAAGCAGAACTTTGCCGAACTCCTCATCGATCCTTTCACGAAGATCGTTCACACTTCACAGGAACAGATCGTACAAGGCGTGGCTCACGCTGGTACGAAAGTCCCGATGCACTATTTTTTTGGAGACCCGCACCAGATTTATGCGGAGTATCTGAAGGCCCGTAACGTGGCAGGGTTCAAGGTCATGATGCCAAAGTACGAGGCTTTCGGTGTGGGGTGGGAGGCCTTCGGCGCGCTCGGCTGGGAGACCAACGCAAAGACGGACCGCGAAAGCATCGACCGCTATCTCACCGAAGGCTATCCGCTCAAGTGGATCGTGATCGGTTCTGGCTTCTGGCCCGCGCCTCCGGAGATGCATGAGACCACCAGCTTTGGTCTATGGGATAAAGAAAAGTATCCAGACCCAAAAGCCCTCCTGCAACACTTTCATGACGAAAAGCTGAAGACCATGCTTGGTCTCCGGATCACCTTCATCACCACCGGCCCTTACTCGAAAGAGGGTGTAGAGAAGGGATACTTCATCGAGAAAGATGGGCAGCCTCAAATCTTCAAAGGCGGTTGGCCGAAGATGCCTTACTACCTTCTGGAGGCGCACAAACCTGAGGCGCTCGAGTGGTACATGGGGCTGGTAAAGAAATGGAATGACTATGGCGTAGATGGCTATAAGGAAGATTTTTACGGTTACGACGGATACGGCCTGCGCGATGACAAGGTCGATCCCACCAACGACCGACTTATGGCGGACAACAAACTGATCATCGAACGCAATGGCTATTTATCGTCCAACAGCGATCTCCACCGCATTAACGACTTCAACTACAACCAGGATCAGGACCGCGGTCCCGTAAATTCGCTTGCGCTGGCGTATGCAGGGTTTCCACTCGTATATCCGGATATCGTTGGTGGCACATTCGGAGAAAACCACTTCTCCACACAGCGTACCGCGAAGATGGAGACCTACATGATGCGCAATGCACAGTGGGCTGCTCTGCACAGTTCGATGGGAATGGGTGAACCGCCGTGGAGCTTTTCTCCCAAGGTCGCAAAAGTGATGCTTGACTCTGCAAAGTTGCACGCGCGCCTTGCCCCCTACCTTTTCAGCAATGCACGCAAGTTCGCAACGGATGGATACCCATGGACGATGACGCCGCTTCCAATCGCGTTCCCGGATGACCCAAAGGCTTACGGGCGAGAAAACGCCACAGAACGCGCCTATGAATGGATGATCGGGGATGCCATGTTGGCGACACCGCTGTATGGCCAGGACTATGAGAGCGCCACGACCCGCGACATCTATCTGCCTAAGGGACAGTGGATGGATTTTGACACCGGCAAACTTTATCCTGGTGGACAGACGTTGAAGTCCTTCGCTCTTCCTGCAGGGAAGACGCCGCTCTTCATCGGAGGCTCAGGAGTGACTCTGGAAGAGATCGAGGGTAAGGTCGTCGCGTGCATTTACCCGGTAGCGCAGGACGCCACCGTCTCGCAGACTCTGCCGGATAACCCAAAAGCTTTCAGTGTGCACGTCCGTGGACTCCCGGCTGGAACTGCCTGGAAGAAGGTCCGTGTCACCGACAGTAAAGGCGCCGAAGTTCAGGCAGTGCCCGCTCTCCGTGGATTTTCGTTTACCCCGAAGGCTGGTGAATTCTACGAAGTTAGAGCGGTACGGTAAAACGACAAAAGGTGCTCGTTGAAAGCGAGCACCTTTGTCGTCTATATGCTTCGTTCGTAACGCCGACTCAACGCCCAATCCAGAACTCGTAAGACTGTGGTTCAACGGTGAGGTCCACGGCGCTTCCAGCTTTCTTACCCAGGGCGACGTCCAGCGCCTTCACCGTATAACGATGCCCGGTAAGTGAGAGCTTCTCTGCCGCGGTCAGGTGAAAGGTATAGGGCTTTGTTCCGCGGTTCGAAACAACAATCCCCATCTTGCCCTTTTTCGTTCGCCAGACCAGAATCCGTTGATCGTGCTGAACCACGCTCTCTTCCACCGTGAAGCGGGTGGAGTCCCACGGCAGATACTTCAGGAACCCTGCCAGTGCATTCCAGTTTTCTGCATTGAACTCCCAATGACCAGCTTGCAGGGCAGGGCGCAGATTGTTCTTCAACACGCCTGCGGGACGCCAGAAACCAAGCGCATATCCGGTTGCTTCGAGATTGGTGACTGGCTTCAATGCATGCAGCCAGAACCACGTTGGCGAATTTTCAAACACCATCCAGTTCATCAGGGACTGCCCTGTGTTCATGAAGGGTGAATCAATCTTCTTCAGGTCTCTTGGCTGATACTCGAACTCGTTTGAGTAAACTGGTTTTCCACCTGCACCCTTCATGTACTTCGCCTGCAGGTCGATCTGCGTGTTCGAGTTCTCGCCTACTTGATGCCAGGTCCAGGCATCGATATTTTTCAGTAGCGCGGGATCCTTACGTATCTCTTCAGCATAGGGGCCTGCGGGTCCGTCCCAGCTGTTTGCGTGGATATGCAGATTCGGCAGCACAGCGCGCAGCTTGGGTATGGTGTACTTCAGCGTCGTCGCATAGTCCTCCGGGCTGTAGTAGCCGATGCCGTAGGGCATCTTCGTGACCAGCGTCTTTCCATCCGCGCCGCCATTCAGAGGTGTCATGCCGAAGACGGGTTCATTTTGCAGACCCCACATCGAAACGGTCAAACCGTGTGACTGCAGATAGCGCACGTCGTCCACCATCGCCGTCGAGAAGGCATCATAGAACTCCGGAGTATGTGCCGCTACCGTGCCGCCATAAAAGCTCTTTCCGCTCTTCCAGTAGGGAGCGGCGGACCAGTACTCTACGTCGAAACCCTCAATGGCAGCGACCTTCTGCATCGTCGCCAGGTCCTTCATCTGTCCGGGATAGCGCTCGATGATGTGCTTCTGCTCAGGGTCTAAGCCGCGCACATAGAGACCCAATGCCAGCCGCGTATAGCGAAAACCACGCAGCATTTCTTTATAGAGCCGGGCTTTTTCCGAAGGAGTCAGATCGTGTGGCACTGCCACAACCTCTTCCGGCATGCCCAGGTTCAGTGAACCGATGCTGTCACTCTGAATCTCGAAGCCAAGTCCCTTGATAACCTGCTGGGGCTGGTCGAGGCGGATCTTGTACTCGCCACCATCCTGTGCGTAAGCGCAGGGGGTCGGTGTGAAAAGAGTAGTGCAGAAAGCAAGTGCACCAAGAAAAACCGATAAGTTCTTTTTCATGAGGAAAGCTCCGGGAGAGAGGAAGAGCGAGATATCTGCGTCCGCATAAGAAATACGTACAGAACTCCGGACAGGAAGAATCCGACAAACCATGCGTAATCAAACAGTGGACGCAAAACGGGGACAGCCAGACCGATTAGCGCAGCGAACACACCTGCGACCAAAGCAACGATCGCGCGCGGATTGAACCCCTGCGTGTATTCGTACGGTCCGTGGTGATGGTAGAGAGATTGAAGGTCCAGATTTGTCTTCCGGATGAAGAAATAGTCTGCCACCATGATGCCAGCGACAGGACCGAGCAGTCCGGAGTAACCCACGAGCCAGCCGATGTAGTTCGTGTGACTCGCCATAAGTTTCCATGGCTGCATTGCAAGACCAAGGACGCCGGTAATGAGTCCACCCATACGAAAGCTGATGAGCCGTGGCGCTAAGTTTGAGAAATCGTTCGATGCCCCCACCACGTTGGCTCCGATATTCACGTTGAGCGTTGCGATCAGGATGCTGATTAATGCGATGAAGGCCAATAACGGTTGATGAAAGCGGCCAAGCATCGTGATCGGATTCCAGATCGGTTCGCCGAAGACCACCACAGATGCGGAGGTACATCCGATCCCAATAAAGCTATACAAACTCATCGCGACCGGGAGACCGAAGGCTTGCCCAACGATCTGCGAGTCCTGTGATTTGGCAAACCGTGTGAAGTCCGGGATGTTCAGCGACAGCGTCGCCCAGTTCCCCACCATCCCAGTGAGAGCGATGAAAAAGAAGTGCAGGAACGCCCCATGCGAAGCGAAGCGGCTCGGAGCATGCAGCATCGGTCCGAAACCGCCCGCCTTATGCGTCATGAAGGCCAGGAGGATGAGCGACATGACGAGAAGAAACGGCGCAGAATAGCCCTGCAGAAAGCGGATCGACTCCAGACCGCGCCAGATCACGAGCATGTTCAGCAGCCAGAAGCCAAAGAAGCAGATCCAAATCAGCGAGGGATTCGTCAGCGTACTGGGCCAGATGACGTTGATGATCGCGGCGATCGATTGGCCGCCAATCCACGATTGAATCCCAAACCAGCCACACGCTACGAACGCGCGCAGCATCGCGGGAATATTCGCGCCACGCGTTCCGAAGCTCGATCGAACAAAAACAGGGAAGGGAATGCCGTATTTTGCCCCTGCGTGGGCATTAAGTACCATCGGAATGAGAACGATCAGGTTTCCCAACAGGATCGTAAAGATGGCCTGCTTCCAGTTCATGCCGCCCGCAATCAGCGACGACGCCAGCATGAAGGTTGTGACCTCCATCGACATGGAAAACCACAGAGCCACGTAGTTGTACGTGCTCCACGTCCGCGCCTCGGGCGTGGTCGGAGCAAGATCAGAGTTATGGAGGCTCGAATCCGGATTCAGGATCGCGCCTTCTCTGCGCTGGGTCGTGCTCAAGACGGACCTCCGGGTGAGCTTCCTTCGAAGAGGGTACCGGGACGTTTAGGGTAGTTGCTCAGGACGAAAGATCATTGGAAAGAGAGTGAATATAAGAAATACCACAAAGTTAAACGCTTTATCTATAATTCCGGTAATCGCTATTCGCCTTTTGAATCATCTCTCTGAACTTCCATTTTCAATCTTCCTGCCGGAGGCATGTGTGCAATCCAGTCGTTTTCCATTGAATCTCCTTTCCAGCTTCTTGTTCTCGGCCGTCGCAATCGCGTTCCTTCCGATGGCCTGCCCCGTGCTGGCTGCTCCGCAAGCAGCATTCATGCCCACATCGCTTCCGGTCATGCCTCTTCCTGCACACTCGGTAGCCGGGGAGGGTCATTTCGTCATCGACAGTGGATTGCAGATGGTCTTCAACGGATATACGGAACCTCGGCTGGAACGAGCGCGCCAGCGCTTCTTTGCCACGCTCAAGCGGCAGACGGGAATTCTGCCCTCGCCGCCACTCCCGGGAAGCCCGCAATTCGTCATCACCACAAGGGAGGCAAGCAAGCCCATTCAGCAGGTCGGCGAAGACGAGTCCTATCATCTGGAGATCACACCCAGGAAGGTCTCACTCGACGCACCTACACCGCTCGGTGTTCTGCGCGGTCTCCAGACCTTCCTTCAACTTGTGCAGACCACACCCGTCGGCTTCGCAGTCGCGGCCGTAACCATCGACGACAAACCTCGTTTCCCATGGCGCGGTCTCATGATCGATAGTGGACGTCACTTCATGCCTCCCGAGATCATTCGCCAGAACCTCGACGCAATGGAAGCCGTCAAACTCAACGTTCTACACTGGCACGTCTCTGAAGACCAGGGTTTCCGCATCGAGAGCAAAGTTTTTCCGCGTCTGCAGGAGATGGGTTCAGATGGTCTCTTCTACACGCAGGAGCAGGTGCGGAGCATCATTGAATATGCTCGCGACCGCGGTATCCGTGTCTATCCCGAATTCGAAATGCCCAGTCACGCCAACTCCTTTTACATCGGCTATCCCGAACTGGCTGACGGTCCCGGACCCTACCATTTGAAGCGCAAGTTCGGCGAGAAGTGGGGACGTCCGCGCAAAGCCTCCGAAGACTCTTCCATGGATCCGACCAAAGAGAGCACCTACGCTTTCCTTGATCGCTTCATCGGCGAGATGTCTACCCTCTTTCCCGATACCTACTGGCACATCGGCGGTGATGCCGAAGACGCCATCACGGAGTGGGCCACGAATGCTGGCATCCAGAAGTATGTCCATGAGCACAACATCAAGGACAACGCCGCCCTCCAGGCGTACTTCACTGGCCGCCTGCAAAAGATGCTCGCAAAGCGCCACAAGATCGCCATCGGCTGGGACGAAGTTCTGCAACCGGACACCCCTAAAGACATCGTCATCCAGACTTGGCGGGGCCTCGATTCGCTCGCACTCTCTGCGCGCAGCGGACATCGCGGCATCCTCTCCTGGGGCTACTATCTCGATCTGAATGAGCCGGCTTCCCGGCACTATACGGTTGATCCACTCGACAAGGCTGCAGCAGAACTTACACCGGAGCAGCAAGCCTCCATACTCGGTGGAGAGACAGCCATGTGGACGGAGTACGTCTCTCCTGAGAGTGTCGTAGGCCGCATCTGGCCGCGTGCCGCAACTGTTGCTGAAAGACTGTGGTCGACACGTGAGACCAAAGATGTCGACTCGATGTACATCCGGCTCGATGTCCTGTCGAAGTTTCTGGCTTACTCTGGACTACCTTATCAAGCCACGCGAGAACAGATGTACCAGCGCATGGTGGGCGCTGCTGACGTTAGCCCACTCAAAGTCCTCGCGGAAACTGTCGAGCCCCCCAAAGGTTTCCCACGTGAAGGGGACCGCGAATACACGGTTTACACAGCGCTCAATCACCTCTCGGACGTTATCCCGTCTGAAGCTGATGCCGCGCGCGAGTTCCGACGTCTCGCTGTTCGTATCGCGGCAGGGGACGCAACGCCTGCAGAGATACAACTGGCCCGCCGGGATCTTGTGCTCTGGCGCGATAACGACGCAGTTCTGCAACCTCTGCTGGCACAATCAGCTGTCACTCTTGAACTCGCGCCTGTCTCACGTAACCTCAGTCAGGTAGCGACCCTCGGTCTTTCGGCTTTAGATGCTTTGGAGAAACGCAAGCCGCTCGGCGCGTCGGCGCGTGAGAAGGATCTTGCGCTGCTCAAAACATTGAGCCCTCCGATCGCCGAACTGACGAACATGATCCTTCCCGGTGTCGAAACGTTGGTGACCGCAGCGCGCTAAGGATAGGTTCACGCCATAAAAAAGGGCAGCAAGGCATCTTCGGTGCGGCATCCACCGCGTTCTGGACTCGTCTCAGCCTTCGCGCAAAGGAAGCGGGAGGCGAGTCCGGTACTTCTGGAGCACCGTAGACAAGCTGCCGGATCGCATGCTGGCCACGACCGGGATCGACAAGGGCAGATTGCTTCGGACTGCCTGCAAGGGCGGGAAGCCAAAGACACTATAAGCGACTGATCCGTCTGGTCCGTCGCTGAATAATGCAGCAACGAGATAGGCGTTGAGCAATTCGGAGCGCATGATCCGGAGCAGGAGATCGCCACTGCTCTCCTGTGCCTTCACTGGGTACTCCGATGAAGTGTCTTTGAACTTTTGAGGAATGTAAGGACCGTTGAATTAAATTTCAGTGTTTCCGATTGACAGGCTAAGCGATCGCCGTGGCTCTGCTCTGGTGATTGCGATAAAGTATTATCTGCTTCGAACACATCAGAGCAACATACATGAGACAGGCTTGAGCGAAGAATCGAATAAAGCGGAAATCCTCCGCGCCCGAGACAATTCCAATCGCGCGATTGCGCGAAGAAATCTGCCTGGTGTTGAAGACTCCATTAGCGAAGACTATGTCGGAATTATTGGTGACGGCACGTTCGTCCCATCGCGCGCCGAGTATCTCAGGTTGTTCAAAGAGGGCTTCGACCGTCCAAAGCAGAGCATGACGTACGTGCGCACGCCTGAGGTAGTCAACGTGGCAGACGATCGGGCTCTGGCCTCCGAGCATGGCAACTGGGTCGCGACGCTTCCTTCTGGTTCCGTCGCGTATACCGGTACCTATGCGGCGATGTGGCGGCGAACACCAACCGGCTGGAAAATCCGATCAGAGATCTTCGTCACCCTTCATGGTTGACCGGTTCTGGGCCACTTTTGTTGAAAAGCCTCTAAACCGTCAAGAGGAGCAAAGTGAGCCCCTGATCGCCAGACGATCACTTCGGCGACGCCGTAAGGCCCCTCAAGGCAATAGCAGCTTACTCTGGTGACATCCAAATTTCCAGCTTCACCAAGTGGGGGCCAGAACCCCCAACCAATTGGATAAACGACCATCTCGACGGCCGCAGCTTCGCTGCTTTCTCCCACAAACTCAGAAGCGGATACGCCCCAGTCATCCGCGCCAGTTCGCGAATGGCACAAGAGCTGCCGGTTAGAAACTTTTACTTTGCCGAGGCTTGCCGTACGGTCACGGCTCACCACTTACACGCTCGGTGCTGAAGCAGACAGGTTGCGACCGTCTCTTTGCTCGAGCTCGGCAGCAATTGGCCGGATCTTAGCTTGCCCCGGCCAATTACCCGAACGTTATACAGTCGCCTGCCTGACGACCACTGCACGACTGCTTAGCGGCTATAGCGGATACCAAGCTGAAACTGACGTGCTGTCTCTGCTGAAGTTGCCGTATTGAAGGTTGCGTTCGGCGTAGTGTTTGGTCCAAAAGTCTTATTCACACCGGTCACATTCAGTCGGTTCGGTGCATTGAAGACCTCCGCAATCAGTTGCACTGTCGAACGATCGCGAATTCGAAAATCGCGGGCCAGCCGAAAGTCCGCCTCTACGTAAGACGGCAAGCGGAAGGAGTTGTACCCAAACCCGACAGGACGATCGTTGAAGACTAAGTCGCCATTATTGTCTTGTCCGGTTGCAGGTGAAAACGGTAGACCCGACTGCGCAACTAACCTTGAAGTTACGACCCAACCACTGGCCAGCGCGGTTGCAACCTTTTGATCGAAGCGGAAGTGTGAGTTGTAGACCGCGGTCAAAGTGAACCGGTGAGGCTGGCTGAAATCCCCTGGTCCTAAGTCCTGACCCGGGTTGGCGGGATTGCTCGGAGTGGTTGCGACACCGAAGTTCGTAAACGCGTTCGACGAATTCAGATAAGAGACGCCCTTCACGCTTTGGTACTGGTAGGCCGCCTGGAAGCTCAATCCGCCACGAGCCCGCTGCGTAAGAACTGCCAGGATGCCGTTGTAGTTCTGGTATCCGTTCGAGTTCGCCGTATAGATCGAGCCAAACGCTTTATTCGGTCTATTGGTCGTTCCACCATAGAGAGGGCCACCGTTGGACGCCGTACCCACGACTGTTAGATTCGAAGGTATCGAGTAAGGCAGGTCTTTGGCGCGGTTGCCGAAGTAAGAGACCGACAGCGATTGTCCTTCCATCAACTGTCTTTCCACCTCTGCGAAGTAGCTATAGACCATGGGGTCCTGGAAGTGCTGATCGAACACGTTTAAATCGGAAGGAAGCAGGGCCGTTCCGGCGGTCGTTGGTACTGCGCCCAGCGTGAAGGCCGGCGCTCCTGGCTGGTTTGACGTTACGGTCAGATTCCGCACCGCGACACCATTGCCACGAACAAAGGTGTTAAAGGTCTGTGCCACGGTGGTGTTGTAGTAGATACCGAAACCGCTGCGAATCACCATCTTTCCGTCGCCCATCGGATCGTACGCAATGGCTAAACGCGGAGCCCAGTTATTGAAATCCTGCGGGATAGTGCCGGTCGGGGCATAGGCGGGATTCAGTGCGCCGGACGGACGCAGGAAGAGTTCATACCGAAGTCCATACGTCAACGTCAGCTTCGTGTTGAGGCGGTAGTTATCCTGTATAAAGTAGCCCTGGTTGATGACACGCGATGTCGTGAACTCCTGTCCAATCGCTCGCGTGTACTGGCTGTAGGTGTACACCTGACCGGTGGAAGGATCGATCGCGCCATTCCTCGCGTTCGCAGCCTGCTGCAACGGAGTGATTGCGCCACGAACACTATTTGCGTTCAGGCCGCTGAACGTGAAGGTACCGTTCAGGTTTCGCGTGCGCTCGTTGAACGAAACCGGCAACAGCTCGAAGCCGAACTTTACCGAATGTCTTCCACGATTCCAGGTAAAGTTATCGTCGATCTGGTAGCCGGACTCGTAAGAGACAAATGTGCCATCCTGATTTCCGTTGTAGCTGCCAATTCCGGAGATCGTGATCTGCGGTGTCAATGGGCTGATTACACCGTTGGAGATGTCACGCTTGATGCCCAGGAAGCGAAACTCATTCAGCTTGTTCGCGCCGAGCGTGGTTACTAACTGCGCTGTACCGGACTGTGGATTTTCGTCGAACCGGCTCGCGACTTGGCGCGTGATCTGTCCGCTACCCAGTGGGCTTTCGCGGTCACGATAGTAGTTGTACCGCAGCATCAACCGGTTGTTCTCATTCACCTGCCAATCCGACTTTACCGTAACGGTATGCGCCCGAAAGGTTCCGTTGAAGGACGCAATATCGGCTGGGGAGATACCCAGTTGCTGTGCCACGGACGCCTGCGCGGTTCCACCGAAGGTCGACACCTGGGGAGCGTCCTGCTGCCAGCGCTCGTAGCTTCCGAAAAAGGAAGCCTTATTCCTGATGATTGGACCGCCTACCGTTCCGCCGTAGTTATAGCGGGAAAACGTCGGTGTCGGTGTCGTCGATGCCAGCAAAAATGGTCTTGCAGCCAACTCTTTCTGACGCGTAAACAGGAATCCACCAAAATGCAGATCGTTCGACCCAGAACGCGAAATTGCATTCAACTGCAGCGCCGCAGCTCTTCCGAATTCTGCAGAGTAGTTATTGACGACTTGCACCTCACCAAGCGCATCCTGACTGATCACCAGATTACGAGCTCCGCCCTGCACATTATTGCTTACACCGTCTACGTTGATCGAACGAAACCCAAGCCCCCCAAACGAAACCGAAGGAGTTCCAGTACCAGACCCCCCTGTCGAGAGCGGCGGCGCATTGACTGTTGGGTTCAAGACAAACAGATCAAGAAAGCTGCGACCTGTTACCGGCAG